>LNAP01007152.1_pt1 | contig 17807 bp, 18 predicted proteins | sample 602601 | NCBI WGS metagenome assembly LNAP01 (sample SAMN02440304, study PRJNA202911) | soil metagenome | biome: Subtropical and temperate rainforests or woodlands; isolation source: soil samples (1 kg each in a 20% v/v slurry with milli Q water) were... ... | reverse complement strand
CTAAAATGGATCCGGCAGCAGCAAAACTTATCGGCGCGGGCATCGCATGCATCGGCATGGGCGGCGCGGGCGTCGGCGTCGGCGTGATCTTCGGCAACTACCTCGCCGCGGCCGTTCGCAACCCCTCGGCCGCTCAGGGCCAGTTCGGCAACCTGATCTTCGGCTTCGCCGTGACCGAAGCGCTCGGCATTTTCTCGCTGCTGATCGCGCTGCTGCTGCTGTTCGTTCCGCTCTGAGGACGACGTTCTTCGCGCCGCTTCGACCGAAGCGGCGCGCCTGACAGCAACAGGAGTACTCCATGGCTGAGAGTCATGGCGGGGCGAAGGGTCCAGCGGCGGGCGCCCATACCGAGGCTGACGGTGGTCACCACGGTGGCGGCTTTCCGCCGTTCGAGAGCAGCACCTATGCTTCGCAGCTGGTGTCGCTCGCGATCTTCTTCGTCGTGCTTTACGTGGTCGTGTCCAAGCTCGCTCTGCCGAAGGTCGGCGGTGCGATCGAGGCGCGTCAGAACAAGATTGAGGGCGACCTCGCCGAAGCGCAGAAGCTGAAGGATCAGTCCGAAGCGGCGCTGAAGGCCTACGAAAGCGAGCTCGCTGCGGCGCGCACGCGTGCGCAGGCGATCGGCAATGAATCCCGCGACAAGGCGAATGCGCAGGCGGACGCCGAGCGCAAGACGCTGGAAGAACAGCTGGCGGCCAAGCTCGCCGGGGCGGAAAAGACCATCGCCTCGACTCGCGCCAGCGCCATGAGCAACGTCCGCGCCATCGCGGCCGATTCGGCAGGCCAGATCGTGCAGCAACTCACGGGCGTCGTTCCGGATGCAGCGTCGGTCAATGCCGCCGTTGATGCGTCCTTGAAGGGTTAGTCGATATGTTCTTCGATCCTGAAACCTGGGTCGCCATCGCCTTCGTGATCCTGATGGTCCTGTTCGGCTATCTCGGGGTCTTCAAGAAAGCGATGACGGCGCTCGACCATCGCGCCGACCGCATCAAAGCCGAACTGGACGACGCGACGCGCCTCAAGCAGGAGGCTGCCAAGGTGCTCGCCGACTACAAGGCGCGCACCGCGTCGGCCGAACGTGAAGCTGCCGACATCATTGCCAACGCCAGGTCCGAAGCCGAGCGCATCGCGACCGAGGCCAAGGCGAAGATGGAAGACTTTGTCGCCCGCAGAACCAAGACCGCGGAGAGCAAGATCGCGCTCGCCGAGGCCCAGGCGCTGGCCGATGTCCGCGCCGCAGCCGCGGAAGCCGCCGTCCAGGCTGCCTCCACGATCCTGTCGCAGTCGGTCAAAGGCCAGGTCGCCGACGACCTGCTCGCCAAGGGCATCACCGAGGTTCGGCAGAAGCTGAACTGAGGGCGTAGGCCTCACCAATCAAAAAGCCGGCGCGATGAGCGTCGGCTTTTTTGTTTGCCGGTCCGGGCGTCGGAAAGTCGGTGTCATGCCTCGCGAAGGCGGGGCATCCAGTATGCCGCGACCTTTCTGTCGACCACTGACGTCTCTGGAATACTGGATCGCCCGCCCCAGTGCGCAAATGCGCACAAGGCGGGTGATGACAGCTGAGAATGAAGCGGCGTCCGCGACACGTCGACGCCCTACTCCGCCACCTACGTCTTCAACCTCGCCATCGCGACGCCATCCCGCGCCAGCTGATCCGCGCGCTCGTTCTCGGGATGGCCGGCGTGACCCTTGACCCAGTGCCAGCGCACCTCATGCGCCTTCAGCGCAGCGTCGAGGCGCTGCCATAGCTCGACATTCTTGACCGGCTTCTTGTCGGCGGTGCGCCAGCCGTTGCGCTTCCAGCCGTGGATCCAGCCGGTGATGCCCTGCCGCACATACTGGCTGTCGGTGTAGAGATCGACGGTGCACGGCTTCTTCAGCGCTTCCAGCGCGGAGATCGCCGCCATCAACTCCATCTGGTTGTTGGTGGTGTGGCGCTCGCCGCCGTTCAGCTCTTTCTCCTTGTCGCCGAACTTCAGGATCGCACCCCAACCGCCGGGCCCCGGATTTCCCGAGCAGGCGCCGTCGGTATAAATCGTCACATTGGGAAGCTCGCTCACGCGACAAGTCCCGACGGCATCAGCCCGTAGTCGCGCGCGCTGGAAACGCTCTGGTGGAAGCGCAGCTTGCGGACATATTCCAGCGGATCCTTCGGCTTGACCAGCGCTTCCTCGGGCACGTTGAGCCAGTCGACCAGCCGCGTCAGCAGGAAGCGGATCGCGGCGCCGCGCGCCAGCAGCGGCAGCGCGGCCTGCTCGGCGTCAGTCAGCTTTCGCACCCGGCCGTAAGCATTGAGGAAGGCGCGCGCCTTGGTGACGTTGAAGGAGTGATCCGGCTCGAAGCACCAGGCGTTGAGGCAGATCGCGACGTCATAAGCCAGCATGTCGTTGCAGGCAAAGGTGAAGTCGATGATGCCCGAAAGCTTGTCGCCCAGGAAGAAGACGTTGTCGTTGAAGAGATCGGCGTGGATCACGCCCTCGGGCAGATTGCTCGGCCAGATACCGCTCGAGAGATGATCGAGCTCATGGCCGAGAAACGCGCGCAGGCCCGGCTGCACCTCGTCGGCGCGATGTGAGGCTGCATCGAACAGCGGCCGCCAGCCCGCGACCGAGAGCGCATTGGCGCGCTTGATCGCGAAATTGGCACCGGCCAGATGCATCCTGGCCAGCCCTTCGCCGACGCCGGCACAATGCGCCGCATTCGGCTTGCGCGGCCAGACGCCTTCGAGAAAGGTGATGATCACGGCCGGCCGGCCCGATAATTCGCGCAGCGCCTCGCCGTCTTTCGCCTTCACCGGCAGCGGGCAATTGACGCCGTGCTCGGCCAGATGCGTCATCAGCGCGAGGAAGAACGGCAGATCGTTCTTCGCCACGCGCTTCTCGTAGAGCGTGAGAATGAACGATCCCTTGGTGGTGTGCAGCAGGAAGTTGGAATTCTCGACGCCCTCGGCGATGCCCTTGTAGGAGAGCAGGTCGCCGAGATCGTATTGCTTCAGGAAATCCGCAAGCTCGTCGGCGGCAACGTCGGTGTAGACCGCCATGAAGATTTACTCGGCGGCAGCTTCAGGGCGCACCTGGCGCGGCAGCGGGAAGAACTCGTTCTCTTCAGCGGCCGAGACCGTCTCCACGTGCAGCGTGTAGCGCTCGGCGAACGCATCCATGATCTCCTCGACGATCACTTCCGGCGCCGAGGCGCCCGCGGTGATGCCGAGGCTCGAGATGTTGCTGAACCGTTCCCAGTCGAGATCGGCGGCGCGCTGCGCCAGCACCGCGATCTTGCAGCCTTCGCGCTCGGCAACCTCGCGCAGGCGCTGCGAGTTGGACGAATTGGGAGCACCAACAACAATGAGCGCGTCCACTACCGGCGCCACCTTCTTCACCGCGAGCTGGCGGTTGGTGGTGGCGTAGCAGATGTCTTCCTTGTGCGGCCCGTTGATGTTCGGGAAGCGCTCCTTGAGCAGCGCCACGATCTCCGCGGTGTCATCGATCGACAGCGTGGTCTGGGTCACGAAGGCGAGGTTGTTCGGATCCTTCGGCGAAATCGTCTTGGCGTCCTCGGCGGTCTCGATCAGGGTCACGGCGCCGACCGGAAGCTGGCCGAGCGTGCCGACCACCTCGGGGTGATGGGAGTGACCGATCAGGAAGATCTCGCGGCCGCGCTTGAAATGGATCGCGGCCTCGCGGTGCACCTTGGTCACCAGCGGGCAGGTCGCATCCAGCGAAAACAGGTTGCGGGACGAGGCGTCGGCCGGGACGGACTTCGGCACGCCATGGGCCGAGAACACCACCGGGGCGGTGGTATTTTCCGGGATCTCGGCGAGCTCCTCGACGAAGATCGCGCCTTTCTTCTTCAACCCGTCGACGACGTATTTGTTGTGCACAATCTCGTGGCGAACATAGACGGGGGCGCCGTATTTATCGAGCGCCCGTTCCACGGTGTCGATCGCCCGGACCACCCCGGCGCAGAAGCCGCGGGGAGAACAAAGCACGATCTTGAGGTCTGGTTTGGCTGACATTGAGCGATCTCGGGACCGAATCACCTCGCCAGACAGGCGGGAAGCGGCCTTGGGATGAACAGGGCTTAGGTACGGGCTTACAGCGACTTCAGAGGGAATTGGGCCCCCTTTCGGGCGCTGTCAAGGCACTATCTATAGCAGAACCATTGCGTGGCTACCCCCTCCGGGCTTATATAGCGCGAATTCCCAGTCATCGCTGATGACCACCGGCTTCGCAGGGGTGGGCGAAGCACAAAGGAGATTTGCCATGAGCAACGCACCTCTGATGCCCAAGGCGACCGCCGTCTGGCTGCTCGACAACACCGCGCTGACCTTCGACCAGGTCGCCGACTTCACCAAGATGCACCCCCTCGAGGTGCGCGCGATCGCCGACGGCGACGCCGCCCAGGGCATCAAGGGCATGGACCCCCTCTCCAACGGCCAGCTGACCCGCGAGGAGATCGAGAAGGGCGAGAAGAACCCTGACTATCGGCTCCGCCTGCAGGAGAGCAAGGTGGTGCTGCCGCCCCAGCCCAAGCGCAAGGGCCCGCGCTACACGCCGGTGTCGCGCCGCCACGAGCGCCCGAGCGCCATCCTCTGGCTGCTGCGCAGCCACCCGGAGCTCAAGGACGCCCAGGTCATGCGCCTGGTCGGCACCACCAAGAGCACGATCGCGAGTGTGCGCGACCGCACCCACTGGAACACCTCCCAGCTGACCCCGATCGACCCGGTCACCCTCGGTCTCTGCTCGCAGATCGAGCTCGATTTCGAGGTCGCGCGCGCGGCCAAGGAGAAGCCGATCGACACGGCCTATGGCGGCGCTACCCTGCTGCCGGCTTCCGAGACCACCAAGAAGGATGAGTACGAGCCGGCCGAACGCTCGAGCGACGACCTCAACGTCGACGCCGTGTTCGCCAAGCTCAAGACGCTCGGCGGCAAGAAGCACGAGGACGAGGAGGAATAAGACCCTCTCTTCCGGCTTGCTTTCGAATGCAAATGAAACGCGGCGGGCCACCCCGCCGCGTTTTTGTTTTGTGTCAGCACACCGGAGACGACACCGGTGAGACTAGAACTTGTAGGTCACACCGCCACCGACCAGCCACGGATCGATATGCGCATTGCCGGTAACCGGCAGGCCGCTGACGGTCGCGCTGTAGTCCGGACGCAGCCAGAGCTTCTTGACGTCGACGTTGAGACCCCAGTGCCGGTCGAGCATGTAGTCGAAGCCGAACTGCACGGCGCCGCCCCAGGCGTTGCTGACATGCAGATTCGTTGTGGTGGCAACGATCGCGGGCGGCCCGACGATGGCGGCCGGTGAATTGGCGGCGGAGTTGTTGAAGAACACCGTGTAGTTCACGCCGGCGCCGATATACGGCTTGAACGCACCGAAATTGTCGAAGTGATATTGCAAGGTCAGCGTCGGCGGCAGCAGCGTGGTCTTGCCGATCGGCAGGTTCGCCAGCGAGCCGGTGCCGCTGATCGAATGCCGCGTCACGCCCAGGATCAATTCGGCCGCGATGTTCCTGGTGAAGAAATAGCTGATGTCGAGCTCGGGCACGACCTGGTCGCTGATCGACAGCCCGGAGTTCGGCGACGACAGCGAGGGCACGCCGGCGACATTGACGGTTGAGCCGCCTGCATCCGGCAAGACGCCGAGCACGCGCAGGCGCACCATCCAGGGATTGAAGCTCTCAACCGGCGGCGGCGCCTTCTTGTAAACCGGCAAATCGGCAGCCTGCGCCGAGGCAAGAGCCCCCGCGAGCATCGCGCCAACCGTCGCAAGCCGCGCCAGCGTTCCTGTCTTTCCACTCATTGAATTCCCCTTCAGCCATCTCTCGCGCGCGTCGTTGCGCAACATCAGCGTCAGAGCAGAAGGGGGGCGATGAAGGATTTGACGCCGATCAAATCAGGACTGACGCGACACGATTTGGCTGCCGCGTTGCAGATGTGTCACGAAACACGAGAACGAATGCGCAGGATAATACCGTAGCCGGCGTCAGGGCCGCTCGGGATGGTTCAGCATATACTCGCCAAGATCGCGCTGGCGGCGGTCGGCGCGGGCAGTGGCGGCATTGCGCTGGACGTCACGATCCTTGCGGCAAGCCACGTATTCGGGCGTCCCCTGCGCATAGCCGCGGCTCTGGCACACCGCATCGTCATCGTCTCCGCCCATCGCCACCGGCGTCTGGTAGCGCGCGGAGCAGGCGGAGAGAGCGATGGCGAGCAGGCAGATGACTCCATACGGCGCAAGTCTGGCTGACATTGATCGGTCCCGTCTCATTCGTCATTGCCGGGCTTGACCCGGCAATCCATCGAAATCAAGGCAATTGCTTGCCCATTGATGGATGCCCGGGTCAAGCCCGGGCATGACGGCCGGAGGGTCAACTCACACCCGGCCCTTCAGCGCGTCGCCGATCTCGTCCAGCGCCTTGGGGTCCTCGATCGTGGCCGGCATTGTCCAGGTCTCGCCGTCGGCGATCTTCTTGATGGTGCCGCGCAGGATCTTGCCGGAGCGCGTCTTGGGCAGGCGGCCGACGGTGATGGCGAGCTTGAAGGCCGCGACGGGGCCGAGCTTGTCGCGCACCAGTGCGACGATCTCCTTCTCGATCTCGGCGGGCGCACGCTTCACGCCGGCCTTGAGCACCAGGAAACCGCAGGGCACCTCGCCCTTGATGGCATCCTTGACGCCGAGCACGGCACATTCCGCGACATCAGGATGCGAGGCCAGAATCTCCTCCATGCCGCCGGTGGAGAGACGATGGCCGGCGACATTGATGATGTCGTCGGTGCGGCCCATGACGAAGACATATCCGTCCTCGTCCTTGTAGCCGGCGTCCGACGTCTTGTAGTAGCCGGGGAATTCGCTGAGATAGGCTTCCTTGAAGCGTTGATCCTGATTCCACAGCGTGGGCAGGCAGCCCGGCGGCATCGGCAGCTTGATGACGATCGAGCCCATGGTGTTCGGGCCGACCGGCTTGGCCGCCTCATCCACCACATCGACCTGATATCCCGGCATCGGCACCGTCGGCGAGCCGTGCTTGACCGGAAGCAGGCCCAGGCCCACCGGATTGCCGGCGATGCACCAGCCGGTCTCGGTCTGCCACCAATGGTCGATCACCGGCACCTTCAACTGCTGCTCCGCCCATTCCACCGTCGGCGGATCGGCGCGTTCGCCGGCGAGGAACAGCGTGCGGAATTTCGACAGGTCATACTGCCGGATGAACTTTCCTTCCGGATCCTCTTTCCGGATCGCGCGGAACGCGGTCGGCGCGGTGAACAAGGCGACCGCCTTGTGCTCACTGATCACGCGCCAGAACGCGCCTGCATCGGGCGTTCCGACTGGCTTGCCCTCGTACATGATCGAGGTCGCACCGTGCAGCAGCGGTCCGTAGATGATGTAGCTGTGCCCGACCACCCAACCGATGTCGGAGCCGCACCACCAGACCTCGCCGGGCTTGACGCCATAGAGGTTGAACATCGACCACTTCAACGCGACCAGGTGTCCGCCATTGTCGCGCACCACGCCCTTGGGAATGCCCGTAGTGCCCGACGTGTAGAGGATGTAAAGCGGATCGGTGGCGGCGACCGGCACGCAAGGGGCCTTCTTGTCGTCGTTCATCGCCTTGCGGCGCAGGCTCGCCCAATCGTAATCGCGGCCGGGCGAGAGGTCGCAGACGAGCTGCGGACGCTGCAGCACGATGCAGGCCTTCGGCTTCACGCTCGCGAGCTTGATCGCCTCGTCGAGCAGCGGCTTGTACTGCACGATGCGACCGGGCTCGATGCCGCAGCTCGCGGACAGGATCAGTTTCGGCTGGGCATCGTCGATGCGGGTGGCCAGCTCTTTGGCGGCAAAGCCGCCGAACACCACGGAATGCACCGCGCCGATGCGCGCGCAGGCGAGCATCGCGACTACGGCTTCCGGCACCATCGGCATGTAGAGGACGACGCGGTCGCCCTTGGCGACGCCGAAATCCTGCATGATGGCGGCAAGCGCCTGCACCTCGGCCAGCAGTTCGGCATAGGTGAGCCTGGTGACCGAACTGGTCAGCGGCGAATCGTGGATCAGCGCGACCTGGTCGGCGCGGCCGCGTTCGACGTGGCGGTCGAGCGCGTTGTAGCAGGTATTGACCACGCCGGTGAACCAGCGACCATAGACGCCCTGCGTGGCATCGAAGACCTTCTTCGGCGGCTCGATCCAGTCGATCTCCCTGGCCGCCTCGGCCCAAAACCCTTCCGGATCGGCCAGCGAGCGCGCGTGGACCTCGTGATAGAGACTCTTACCGTCGACGTTTCCCCGGACGTTCATGCAAGCGCTCCCGTTTCCCTTATTGCCTGGCCTTGACCTGACGGCAGGACAGGCGTCCCGCCATGACCCGGATCAAGTGCCAGCCTTGTTTGGGGGGTATTTTCCCGGGAACGGGCCGCGGTTCAAGCTGAAAAGGATAGCGCTTTTGGAGGAGTTCGCGGCTACCACCGCCTCGTCATGGCCCGGGCATGACGAATTCTGGGAGAGGTGAGACCGCCCGCTCTACCCATCCAGCGCATTCAGCCGCTGCAGCCGATCCTGCATGACCTTCCTCAGATCATAGCCCGGCCGGCCGAAGCTGGCGTTCCGGGTCGTGAGGAAATCGCGCTGGGTCTTGCGCAGGTCGCCAGCCGAGCGCTTGCTCGCGCCCTTCAACATGTGCTCATAGGTCTCGGCGATCTGGCGGTCGAGCACCCCGAGTTGCGGATCGGCGCAAATCACCTTCTCGACCTCGCGCCTGGCGGTGGCGCAATCGAACGACGGGCCGCTGCCGGAAACGGCATTCAGCGGACGCAGCGGCTCGGCGCCGAATTTCGTGATCTCCGCGATCATGGCGCGGCGGCCATTGGCCGCGTTGTCGTTCCCGGGATCGAGCCGCAGCGCCGTCTCGTAATCGGCCAGCGCCTTCCTGCGCTCGCCCATCTTCTTGTAGAGCACGGCGCGGTTGTTGTAGGTCTGCGCGAAATTCGGATCGAGCTTCAGCGCAGCCTCGTAGTCGCTGAGCGCCGCGCCGAGTTCGCCCTTGAGATGGTAGGAATCGCCACGGTTGGTGAAGAAGTTGGGCCTCGGCGCCAGCCGCAGGGCCTGGTCGTAGTCGGCAATCGCCTTGTCGTACTCGCCCATCGCGACCAGCGACAGGGCGCGATTGTCGTAATATTCGGGGACCTTCGGATCGAGCCTGATCGCCTCGCCATCATCGGCGACCGCCTTGTCGAGCTGGCCGAGCTTCTTGTAGGCGGCACCGCGATTGGTGTAGCTGCGCGGCCGGTTTGGATCGAGCCGCAGCGCCTCGCTGAGATCGCGGACCGCCTTCTCGTTGTCGCCGCCGAGATAATAGGTCACGCCGCGGTCGGACCAGGCCTGCGCATCATCCGGCTTCAGCTTGATCGCATGGTCGTAATCGGCGAGCGCACGGTCGAGCCGGCGCTGATTGGTGTAGACGACGCCGCGCAGCTCGTAGGACTCGGCATCCTGCGGATCGAGCTCGATCGCCTTGCTGAGATCCGCCGCAGCGCGGTTGAGATCGCCGCCGGCCTCGCGCAGCAGGTCACCGCGCAGCCGCCAGGCCTTTGCATTCCTGCCGTCGAGTGCGATGGCGCGGTCGATGTCTCGCAGCGCCTGCGTCAGACCGCCCGAGGTCCGCGCATTGGCGTCGGCGCGCACCAGCAGCGCGGCAGCGCGATCGGAGGACAGATTTGAGGCTGATCGATGATGGCGCCGCACGCCGGGATCAACTCGGCGGGAGCAGCCTTGCTGCCCATCACGCAATCGACGCCGGCCGAGGCCGGGGCGACAAGAACGAGGCTGATCGCCGCGCCGAGCAGGACGGCGCGAAACGGGATTTTGGCAAACGGGGAGGTTTGCGCGGAAGGACGCGTACCGCACATGGCGTAAGGCTCCGTGACGTCGGGTTTTCACCATTGTCGCGGCGGGCAAGGATCGGGTTCAATTCGGGCCTGTTGCGGACGAGAGGCGAACGTCGCCGCTAGTAGCCGTCCACCCCATTCAGCCGCCTCAAGCGGTCCTGCATCGCCTTCTTCAGGTCGTACCCGGGCCGCCCATATCCGGCATTGCGGCGCGCGATGAAATCGTCCTGTTCGCGCTGGAGCGCCCTCGCCTCTCCCGCGTTTTGCGCTTCCCGGATCACGCGCGCATGCGATGCAAATATCTCGCGGTCGAGATCGGCGAGCTCACGATTGCCGCAGATCGCCTTCTCCACGGCACGGGCCGCGCTCCTGCAATTGAAGCTCGGCTTGCCGGCAACCGCCATCTGCGCCCCGATCCGCTCCAGTTCGCGCGCCATCGCCTTGTGATTGGCCTTGGCCTTCTCGTGGTTCGGATCGATCTTCAGCGCCGCGCCGAAATCCTGCACGGCCTTCGGCTTGTCACCTTTCTTCAGCCAGAGTTCGCCGCGGGCGTTGAAGATGTCGGCAAGCGCAGGATCGAGCTGCAAGGCACGGCTGTCGTCGGCGATCGCGCGGTCGATCTGGTCGTGCCGCGCCAGCAGCGCACCGCGCGCGATCAGCGCCTTGATCAGGTCGGCCTTCGCCGTCTTCTCGTTGTCGATCACCGCTGCACAGGCGGAACTGGCCTTGTCCATGTCATCGGCAGAGGTCGCGGCGAGGCACGGTGCGATGTCGATCTGCGCGACGGCCGCCGGCTCGCCGCCGGTCGCGCCATAGACCGTGTCGTGGGCCGTGCTCAGCGAAAGCACCGAGAGCATCACGGCGCCCGACAAGTGAATGAGATTGTGAAAACGCATGCTTGTTGCAGTCGGAGCTCTTGCCTTGAGGCTTGCCTTGGGGCCGCACTATCCATCATACGGCCGGATAGGTGCTAGCTTGTGGCACAGCTCAAATCGGTTTCGGGGACTATCGTGTCGACATTCGAATGGATCATCGCGCTTCTGCTCGGCGCCGTTGCATTATCGGCGCTGGCGCGACGGATCAAGGTCCCCTACCCAACCTTTCTCGCCATCAGCGGCGCGCTGATCGCCTTCGTGCCGAACAGCCCGTCCTGGACGCTCGAACCCAACCTGGCATTAGCGCTTTTTGTCGCACCAGTACTGCTGGATGCCGCTTTCGACACCTCGCTGCGGGACCTGCGCAACAACTGGGTTCCGGTCTCGACCCTGGTGGTGGCCGCGGTCGGCCTGACCACGGTCGGCGTCGCCTATGTCGCGCACCGGATGATGCCTGACATGCCATGGGCCGCCGCGATCGCGCTCGGCGCCATCGTGGCACCGCCGGATGCCGCAGCCGCGGTCGCGATCCTGAGCCAGGTCAAGCTACCGCATCGCATGGTGAAGGTGCTGGAAGGCGAGAGCCTGCTCAATGACGCCAGCGCGCTCTTGATCTATCGCATCGCCGTCGGCGCGGTCGTCATGGAGCATCTGAAATGGAGCGAGGTCGCGCCGACGATTGCGCTCGCGCTGGTCGGCAGCGTCCTCGCCGGTCTTCTGGCAGGACGCATCATCCCGCTGCTCATGGAACGCGTGAAGGAAGCGCCCAGCGCCATCATCGTACAGTTCGCCACCACCTTCATGGTATGGATCGCCGCCGAGCATCTTGGCCTCTCCGGCATTCTCACCATCGTCGTCTACGCCATCACCATGGCGCGCACGGCGGGCGCGCGGATGCCGGCACGGCTCCGGGTGCCGTCCTTTGCGGTGTGGGAGACGATGGTGTTCGTGCTCAACGTGCTCGCCTTCATGCTGATCGGCATGCAGATGCGGCCGATCTGGGCACGGCTGGATGCCGATGTGCGCTGGGAGTATTGCGCCGCGGCAGGCTGGATCCTGCTCACGGTAGTCCTGGTCCGGCTGTTGTGGATCACCTTCTACCGCACCATACTCCGCGTGCTGATCGCGCACGATATCTATCACCCGAAGGATCCCAAGGCGGTTGCCTCGCCCAAGGGCGGCCTCGTCATCTCCTGGTGCGGCATGCGCGGCCTCGTCACGCTCGCCACCGCTTTTGCCCTGCCCGAGAACTTTCCTTATCGCGACTTCATCGTCTTCGTCGCCTTCGCGGTGGTGCTTGGATCGCTGGTGATCCAGGGACTGACGCTGCGGCCGCTGATCCTTGCGTTCGGCCTCAAGGACGACGATCCTGTCGGGATCGAGGTCGCGCGGGCGCGCACCGTCGCCTATCGCGCCGCGCTCGATGCCATCGAGGACGACCCGTCGGAGGAAGCCGAGATCCTGCGGCTCGAATACCGCGCCGTCCTGATGCAGGCGGACGACGATCCGAACGGCGGCATCACCAGCGGCGAACTGCCCGCCGATCCCCTGCGCCGCCGCGCCATCGAGGCCGCGCGAAAATCGATCTTCGACCTGCGCGCGACCGAGGTGATCGGCGACGACGCGTTTCATCGGATCGAGGAAGAGCTCGATCGCGCCGAATTGAGCGCGGGGGGATGATGTTTGCGAGCGCAAGCTCCGCCGGCGGGTTTGAACCAAATGCCGCCTCTCCAGACTCATCCCTCATGACGACCTTGACCGACGACCGTCGTGTCCGCGCGCGTGATGCGTCGCCTGCACGATATTTCTATCTCCATATGGCCCTGGCCTGTGCGGCCACCGCATTTCTCGGCTTTGCACCGACCTATTGGATGCCGCTCGCCAGCCGGACGTTGTCCGCGAGCCCCGTGATCCATTTTCACGGATTTTTGTTCTTCACCTGGTCCCTCTATTTCGTGATCCAGACCTGGCTCGCGGCCTCGGGCCGCGTGGTCAATCACCGCGCGCTCGGCATCGCCGGCGTCTCGCTCGCCACCGCAATGACGATCTTCGGCTTCCTCGCCTCTGTGACGTCGATGAAGCACGCGGCCGCGCTCGGGCAGGCCGACGCAGGCATCGCCTTCTCGATCGTTCCGATGAGCGGCATCGCGTTCTTCGCGTCGGTGTTCGTGCTCGCGATCATGAACACGCGCAGGCCCGAGATTCACAAGCGCCTGATGCTGCTCGCCGCCGTCTCGATCCTCGATGCCGCGATCGCGCGCTGGTTTCTCACCTTCCTCGCGCCTCCCGGACCACCCGGCCCGCCGCCGGTGCCGGTGACCATCGCGCCGGCCGTGGTCGCCTCGCTTCTGCTCGTCGTCGCCATGGTGCGCGACTGGCGCACCGAAGGCCGCGTGCACCCCGTCTACATCTACGGCACGCTCGCGATGCTGGCGGTGAAGGTGTTGAACTGGCCGGTCAGCGAGACCGCGGCGTGGCATTCGTTCGCCGGCGGGATTCTGGCGCTGGCGCAGTAGGCGGTCACAATCTCCGTTGTCGACCCGGACAAGCGAAGCGTAGATCCGGGACGACGGCGGAGATTGGAGCTACGCCCCCGCCTTGCATGTGATCCCGCCGTCCACCACCAGCTCGATCCCCGTCACATATTTCGATTCGTCTGATGCCAGGAACAGCGCCGCGTTGGCGACGTCCCAGGCCTCGCCCATGTGGCCCATCGGCACCTGCGCATCGCGCGCGCGCCACATCGCTTCGACGTCGCCTTTGGCAAGACCCGCCGAGTGCTCCACCATCGGCGTCTTCATCAGGCCGGGCAGGATCGCATTCACCCGCACATGGCTCTTCGCGAACTCGACCGCAGTGGAGCGCGTCAGCTGGTTCATCGCTGCTTTGCTGGCGTTGTAGCTGACATAGGAAATCCCGACATGGCGGATCGAGGCGATCGAGGAGATGTTGATGATCGAGCCGCCGCCCTGCTTCACCATCACGGGGATGACATGCTTCATGGCGAGATAGGCGCTCTTGAGGTTGACGGTGAAGACGCGGTCCCAGCTCTCCTCGGCGACCTCGACCACGCTGCCCATCTCGGCGATGCCGACATTATTGTCGAGCACGTCGATGCGGCCATAGGCCTTCAGGCAGGCCGCGACCATTGCTTCGATCTCGCTTGCGCGCGAGACGTCCGCCGTGAACGCCGTCGCCTTGCCGCCTTCGCCGGTGATGATTTTCGCGGTCTCTTCGGCCGCGGCTCCATTGCGATCGACGCAAAACACCTGCGCGCCCTCGCGCGCAAAAGTCACCGCGGTCGCTTTGCCGTTGCCCCAGCCCGGGCCAATCGAGCCGGCGCCCACCACCATCGCCACCTTGCCCTTGAGCCGATCCATCGCGTGTCTCCCGTGTTGTTGTTTTGTTGTAGCCTGGACTGCATCCAGGCTACGGATCGCTGCAGACCTTCATCGTCGTGACGTTAACACCGATGGGATGCCCGACAACCTCCGATAGCGTCCGGCACTTCCCCTCATGGCACAACCGCCATTCTCCCGCCGCGCCGGAATTGCCCAGCACCACCTCCTGCATCGGGGCGCGCTGCGGCTGCCATTGAAACCAGCCGTCGACGAGGCGCGCCTCCGGCGGCGGCTCCATGCCGGGGCCGGTGCCCTTGACGCGGGCCTGCACCAGTTCGAGACCGGCAGGGGTGACGCGCCAGTCTTCCTGCCAATCGACCTTCGCGATCGAATGCGTCCACACCAGCGTGAAGGCGGACAGCGCCAGCGCCTTCACGCCTCCGGCTGTTGCGAAGCAGAGGCTCACGCGGCTTCGACGACGGCCGGCGGGCGCTGCCGCCACTGCCACAGCACCAGCGCGGCGGCGAGCACGAAGCCCGCGGTGTCGCTGAAGGCGAATTCGCCGAGCAGGCACATCGCGGCGCCAAGCGCGACCAGACGTTCGAGCAGCGTCAGCCGCGTGAACAGGAAGCCGATTGCGACCATGCCGAACAGCGCGATTGCCACCAGCGCCTTGAAACTCGCCAGCGCCACCGCGCCGTAGAAGCCGAGCTTGGCCACCATGGGATCTCCGGCCTGCAGCATCAGCGCCGGCGAATAGACGAAGATGAAGGGGATGACATAGCCCGCGAGCGCGATGCGCATCGCCTCCCAGCCGATCTTGTCCGGGTTCTCCTTGGCGATCGGCGCCGCCGCGAGCGCAGCGAGCGCCACCGGCGGCGAGAGGTCGGCCATGATGCCGTAGTAGAATGCGAACATGTGGCTCGCGATCAGCGGCACGCCGAGCTTGGCCAGCGCAGGCGCTGCGAGCGCGGCGGTGATGATGTAGGTCGGGATGGTCGGAATGCCGGTGCCGAGCAGGATCGACAGCAGCATGGTCATGATCAGTGCCAGGAACAGGCTCTTCTCGCCGAGCCCAATCACCCAGCCGCCGAAGATGGTGCCAACGCCCGTCTGCGACATCATGCCGATGATGACGCCGACGATGGCGCAGGCCATGCCGACGGTGATCGCCGACTTCGCACTCTCTGCCAGCGCATCGCGACAATCGCGCAAGGCCTTGAACCCGCCGCGCGCGAACGCCGTGATCACGATCAACCCGACGACGACGCTGGCGACCGGCACGATCTGCAGGCCGTCACGCGACAGCGCGGCGACGACGAGCGCAAGCCCGATCCAGAAGATGTAGCGGATCGCCACCGACGACGCGCCCGTCGTAATGGCGGTGCCGAGGATCAGCCCCACCGTCAGTGCGAGGCCCATGCTGCCGGCATAGAGCGGCGTAAAGCCTTCGAACAGCATGTAGACGAGGGCTGCAAGTGGCAGCACAAGATACCATCCCTTCACCAGCGCTTTCCACGCGCTCGGCGTCTCCGACTTCTTCATGCCGACGAGGCCGTACTTGCCGGCTTCCAGGTGCACCATCCAGAAGGCGGACGCGAAATAGAGGATGGCGGGGATCGCCGCCGCCTTGACGATTTCCGAGTACTGGACGCCGAGCGTCTCCGCCATGATGAAGGCGACCGCGCCCATCACCGGCGGCATGATCTGTCCGCCCATCGACGCCGTGGCCTCGACCCCGGCCGCGAACGCGCGGCGGTAGCCGAACCTGATCATCAGCGGGATCGTGAACTGGCCGACGGTGACGACATTGGCGACGCCCGAGCCGGAGATCGTTCCCATCATGCCCGAAGCAAACACTGCGACCTTGGCAGGTCCCCCGCGGGTACGGCCGAACAGGCCGAGCGAGACGTCGGTGAACAGCTGGATCATGCCGGCGCGCTCAAGGAACGAGCCGAACAGGATGAACAGGAAGATGTAGGTCGCCGACACGTAGATCGGCACGCCGTAGAAACCTTCGGTGCCGAAGGACAGATGCGTGACGATCTGGTCGAAATCATAGCCGCGATGGTTGAGCGGCGACGGCAGATATTGCCCGAAGAACCAGTAAAGCAGGCACGCGCCGCACATCAGCGGCAGCGCCGCGCCCATCAGCCGCCTTGTGCCCTCGAAGATCAGCACCGCCAGCAGCGTGCCGACCGCCAGATCGAGCTTCGTCGGATCGCCGTCGCGCGCGATCAGATCGGCATAGAATATCCACTGATAGAGACCGCAGAAGAAGCCAGCGCCGCCGATCACCCAGCCGAGCGCGCGGCCGGCGCCGCTCTTCGCGGTGAAATTGGCGATCAGGCCGAAGGTGAGCAGAACCAGGAAGCCGACATGGACGCCGCGCACCACCTGGCTCGGCAGATAGTTGAAGGCGGCGACATAGAGCTGGAAGGTCGCAAACGCGATGCCGATCCAATAGGCGAGCTGGCCCCACCGACCCGGACCGAAGCCTTCCGGAAAACCGTGCTCGAAATTGTCGAATTCGACCTTGATGGGCTCAGCGGAGCCCTCTGCCTGCAACATCGATAAGTCCCCGCGCCCTGAATACGTCATGCCCGGGCTTGACCCGGGCATCCATCGAAAGACGACTCTTTGAGAATGGATGGCCGGGTCGAGCCCGGCCATGACACCTGTATTACTTGATCAGCCCTTTTTCCTTGTAATAGCGGATCGCGCCGGGGTGCAGCGGAACCGGGCTGCCGGTGGCGGCCGTCTCGAGCTTGATCTCCTTGCCCGCGGCATGGGCATTCTGCAATTCCGGCAGCGACTCGAAGATCAGCTTGGTCATCTGGTAGGCGAGATCGTCCGACACCGTCGAGTTGGTCACGAGGTAGTTGACCACGGCCGCGGTCGGGACGTCCTTGTCCTGGCCGGTATAGGTGTTGGCCGGAATGATCGTCGAGATGAAGGGCGGACCGATCTTGTCGACGGTCTCCTTCGGCACCGCGACCACCGTGATCGAGCTCGAGCTGGAGAGATCCTTCAGCGAGGCGACGCCAAGGCCGGCCGATTGAAGGGTCGCTCCCAGCTGGCGGTTCTTCATGAGGTCGACCGATTCGGCGAACGGCAGATATTCGACCTTGCCGAGGTCCTTGTAGGTCATGCCGGCGGCGCTGAGGATCGCGCGGGAATTGAGCTCGGTGCCCGATTTGGGTGCGCCGACCGACAGGCTCTTGCCCTTGAGGTCCGCGAGGGTCTTGATGCCGGACTCGGCGGTCGCGACGATCTGGATGTAGTTCGGATAGATCGCGCCGATGGTCCTGAGCTTGTCGAGCTTGGTCTTGAAGCCCGCCTCCTCGTCGCCCTCCCAGGCCGCTTTCAGCGAGTCGCCCAGCGTGAACGCCAGCTCGCCACGGCCCTGCTGGAGCAGGATCAGGTTCTCGACCGACGCCTTGGTGGCCTGCACCTGCGTCTTCACGTTCGGAATCTTGTCGCCGTAGATCTTCCCGATCGCGACCCCAAGCGGGTAGTAGACGCCGGAGGTCCCCCCCGTCAGGACGTTGATGAAGGATTGCGCATGCGCGCAAGGTGCCGACGCCGCCAGAGCAAGAGCCGCGACCACGCCAAAAATCGTCCGTTTCATGATTTTGTACTCCCCAAACCGGCGGGGAAGTTGGCCGGATGAGAGGTGCGGGTCAACCCATCCAAAAGACAAAA
>LNAP01011993.1_pt1 | contig 17808 bp, 9 predicted proteins | sample 602601 | NCBI WGS metagenome assembly LNAP01 (sample SAMN02440304, study PRJNA202911) | soil metagenome | biome: Subtropical and temperate rainforests or woodlands; isolation source: soil samples (1 kg each in a 20% v/v slurry with milli Q water) were... ... | reverse complement strand
GGGCGTCGACATGGCCATGCGCCTGATGGGCGAGCAGTTCGTCACCGGCGAAACCATCGCCGAAGCCCTGGCCAATGCGAGCAAGTTCGAAGCCAAGGGCTTCCGCTACTCCTACGACATGCTCGGTGAAGCTGCACTGACCGAACACGACGCACAGAAGTACCTGGCCTCGTACGAACAAGCCATTCACTCCATCGGCAAAGCCTCTCACGGCCGTGGGATTTATGAAGGCCCGGGCATCTCCATCAAGCTGTCGGCCCTGCACCCGCGCTACAGCCGCGCCCAGTACGAGCGCGTGATGGACGAGCTGTACCCGCGCCTGCTGTCCCTGACGCTGCTGGCCAAGCAATACGACATCGGCCTGAACATCGACGCCGAAGAAGCCGACCGCCTGGAGCTGTCCCTGGACCTGCTCGAGCGCCTGTGCTTCGAGCCGCAACTGACCGGCTGGAACGGTATCGGTTTCGTGATCCAGGCTTACCAGAAGCGCTGCCCGTACGTGATCGACTACGTGATCGACCTGGCACGCCGCAGCCGTCACCGCCTGATGATCCGCCTGGTAAAAGGCGCGTACTGGGACAGCGAAATCAAGCGCGCCCAGGTCGAAGGCCTGGAAGGCTACCCGGTCTACACCCGCAAGGTGTACACCGACGTGTCCTACATCGCTTGCGCCCGCAAGCTGCTGTCGGTACCGGAAGTCATCTACCCGCAGTTCGCCACGCACAACGCCCACACCCTGTCGGCCATTTATCACATCGCCGGTCAGAACTATTACCCGGGCCAGTACGAGTTCCAGTGCCTGCACGGCATGGGTGAACCGCTGTACGAACAGGTTGTAGGCAAAGTTTCCGAAGGCAAGCTGAACCGTCCGTGCCGCGTGTACGCCCCAGTCGGCACCCACGAAACCCTGCTGGCCTACCTGGTGCGTCGCCTGCTGGAAAACGGCGCGAACACTTCGTTCGTCAACCGTATTGCCGACCAGTCGATTTCGATCCAGGAACTGGTGGCCGATCCGGTAGCCAGCATCGAGCAAATGGCGACCGTGGAAGGTGGTTTCGGCCTGCCGCACCCCCGCATTCCGCTGCCGCGTGACCTGTATGGCTCCGAGCGCGCCAACTCCAGCGGCATCGACATGGCCAACGAACATCGTTTGGCATCCCTGTCCTGCGCGCTGCTCGCAACCGCACACAACCACTGGAAAGCGGCGCCGATGCTCGGTTGCGCTTCCAGCAGCGAAGCCCCGGCACCGGTCTTGAACCCGTCCGATCTGCGTGACGTGGTCGGCCATGTGCAGGAAGCGACCGTCGAAGATGTCGACAACGCGATCCAGTGCGCCCTCAACGCTGCACCGATCTGGCAGGCCACACCGCCCGCCGAGCGCGCCGCGATCCTGGAACGTGCCGCCGATCTGATGGAAGCCGAGATCCAGCCGCTGATGGGCCTGCTGGCCCGCGAAGCCGGCAAGACTTTCGCCAACGCCATCGCCGAAGTACGTGAAGCCGTGGATTTCCTGCGTTATTACGCGGTGCAGGCACGCAACGATTTCACCAATGACGCTCACCGTCCGTTGGGCCCAGTCGTATGCATCAGCCCGTGGAACTTCCCGCTGGCGATCTTCAGTGGCCAAGTGGCTGCTGCACTGGCCGCCGGTAACCCGGTATTAGCCAAGCCTGCGGAACAAACGCCGCTGGTCGCCGCTCAGGCCGTGCGCCTGATGCTCGAAGCCGGCATCCCGGAAGGCGTGCTGCAACTGCTGCCGGGCCGTGGCGAAACCGTCGGCGCCGGCCTGGTCGGCGACGATCGCGTCAAGGGCGTGATGTTCACCGGCTCCACCGAAGTCGCGCGCTTGCTGCAACGCAACATCGCCGGTCGTCTGGACAGCCAGGGTCGCCCGATTCCGCTGATCGCCGAAACCGGTGGCCAGAACGCGATGATCGTCGACTCCTCGGCACTGACCGAACAGGTGGTGATCGACGTGGTGTCTTCGGCCTTCGACAGCGCCGGTCAGCGTTGCTCGGCCCTGCGCGTACTGTGCCTGCAGGAAGATTCCGCCGACCGCGTCATCGAAATGCTCAAGGGCGCGATGGCTGAAAGCCGTCTCGGCAACCCTGAGCGTCTGTCCGTGGACATCGGCCCGGTGATCGACGCCGAAGCCAAGGCTGGCATCGAGAAGCACATCCAGGCCATGCGCGACAAAGGTCGCAGCGTGTACCAGNNNNGAAGAAGTCAAACGCGGCACCTTCGTGATGCCGACACTGATCGAACTGGAAAGCTTCGACGAACTGCAGCGGGAGATCTTCGGCCCGGTGCTGCACGTGGTTCGCTACAAGCGCAAGGACATCGATCAACTGATCGGTCAGATCAACGCTTCCGGCTACGGCCTGACCCTGGGCGTGCACACCCGCATCGACGAGACCATTGCCAAGGTGATCGACAACGTCAACGCCGGTAACGTCTACGTCAACCGCAACATTGTTGGCGCAGTAGTAGGCGTGCAGCCATTCGGCGGCGAAGGCCTGTCGGGTACCGGCCCGAAAGCCGGCGGCCCGCTGTACCTGTACCGCCTGCTGTCGACCCGCCCTGCGGATGCGATCGAACAATCCTTCGCTCGTGGCGATGCCGCCGCGGCACCGGACGTTCGTCTGCGCGACGCCATGAGCAAGCCGCTGACCGCCCTGAAAGCCTGGGCCGACAGCAACAAGTTCGCCGACCTGAGCACCCTGTGCGTACAGTTCGGCGCGCAATCGCAAAGCGGTATCACCCGCCTCCTGGCCGGCCCGACCGGCGAACGCAACAGCTATGCGATCCTGCCACGGGAACACGTGCTGTGCCTGGCGGAAGTCGAAGGTGATCTGCTGACGCAACTGGCGGCGGTATTGGCTGTCGGCGGTTCGGCGGTATGGCCGGAAGCTGACATGACCAAGGCCTTGTTCGCACGCCTGCCGAAGGACATTCAGGCGCGCATCAAGCTGGTTTCCGACTGGAACAAGGACGAAGTGGTGTTTGATGCGGTTCTGCATCACGGCCATTCCGACCAGTTGCGGGCAGTGTGCCAGCAGGTTGCCAAGCGTGCTGGCGCCATCGTAGGTGTGCAGGGTCTGTCGCAGGGTGAAACCAACATTGCGTTGGAGCGCCTGGTGATCGAGCGTGCGTTGAGCGTCAACACCGCTGCGGCAGGTGGTAATGCCAGCCTGATGACGATCGGCTAAAACCGATAAGCCGGGCTGCCGCAATGGCCGCCCGGTATGCAATACCCCTGTGGGAGCGAGCTTGCTCGCTCCCACAGTTGTTTTGTAGTGCCTGCTAAGGCTCTGCTCTGCCCCACCATCACGCTCATCAATCATGCTATTCAGCATAAATTCACAAGCCTAGACTCGGTCCACTCCAATAAAAGGTAGGCCGCCATGTCCGAGACGTTGCTCAGTTCCCGTAATCTGGCTTTCGAGCTGTATGAAGTCCTTGATGCCGAGGGCCTGACCCAGCGTGAGCGCTTCGCCGAGCACAACCGCGAAACCTTCGATGCCGCCATTGGCACCGCCCGCAGCATCGCCGAGAAGTTCTTCGCCCCGCACAACCGCAAGGGCGACGAGAACGAGCCACGCTACGAGAACGGGCAGGCGATTCTGATTCCGGAAGTGAAACCGGCGGTAGATGCCTTCCTCGAAGCCGGCTTCCTCAACGCCGCGCGCAGTTTCGACGCTGGCGGCATGCAGCTTCCTACGCTGCTGTCCCAGGCCTGCTTCGCGCACTTTCAATCGGCCAATGCTGCTTCGACGTCGTACCCGTTCCTGACCATGGGCGCGGCGAACCTGATCGAGAGCTTCGGCACTGAAGAGCAGAAGCGCCGCTTTCTGCAACCGATGATCGATGGCCGCTTCTTCGGCACCATGGCCCTGACCGAACCCCACGCGGGTTCGTCGCTGTCGGATATTCGTACACGCGCAGAACCTGCGTCTGACGGCACTTATCGCCTCAAGGGCAACAAGATTTTCATCTCTGGTGGCGATCATCCGCTGTCGGAAAACATCGTGCACATGGTGCTGGCCAAGCTGCCGGACGCACCGGCCGGGGTGAAGGGCATTTCGCTGTTTATCGTGCCCAAGTTCCTGGTCAACGACGATGGCAGCCTCGGCCAACGCAACGACGTGTTGCTGGCCGGGCTGTTCCACAAGATGGGCTGGCGCGGCACCACCTCCACCGCACTGAATTTCGGCGATAACGGCGATTGTGTCGGCTATCTGGTGGGCAAGCCGCACCATGGCTTGAGCTACATGTTCCAGATGATGAACGAGGCGCGGATCGGCGTCGGCATGGGCGCGGTGATGCTTGGCTACGCCGGCTATCTCTACTCGCTGGAATACGCCCGCGAGCGTCCGCAGGGCCGCGTGCCAGACAGCAAGGACCCGAACACTGCACCGGTGGCGATCATTCAGCATGCCGACGTGAAACGCATGCTGTTGACGCAAAAGGCTTACGTCGAAGGTTCGTTTGACTTGGGTCTTTATGCGGCGCGACTGTTCGATGACACCACCACGCTTGCGACCGAAGCCGAACGCAAACAGGCCCATGAACTGCTGGATTTACTGACACCGATCGTCAAATCCTGGCCATCGGAGTTCTGCCTGAAGGCCAACGAACTGGCGATCCAGATCCTCGGTGGCCACGGCTATACCCGTGAGTACCCGGTGGAGCAGTACTACCGCGACAACCGCCTGAACCCGATCCACGAAGGCACCCACGGCATTCAGTCGCTGGACCTGCTGGGCCGCAAACTGGCGCAGAACGGTGGCGCGGGGCTCAAGCAACTGATCCGCCTGATCGCCGACACTGGCGAGCGAGCACAGGCGTTTGATTCATTGACGCCGCTGCGCGAGCCGCTGGAAAAACTGGTTACCCGCTTGCAAACCGTAACCATCGGCCTACTGACTGATCTGGCCCAAGGCAAGGTCAACAGCAGCCTGGCGAACTCGGCGCTGTACCTGAAAGTGTTTGGTCACACGGTGATCGGCTGGCGCTGGCTGGAACAGGCGATCCGCGCAGAAGAAGGCCTGGTGAAAGGGAATGCGGCGGATGTCAGCTTCTATAAAGGCAAGCTGCAGGCGGCGCGCTACTTCCTGACGTGGGAAGTGCCGGGTTGCCATCATGAGTTGGCAATTCTTGAGGCTCGGGATGATGTGTGCCTGGGCATGCAGGATGAGTGGTTCTGATCCAACCTTTGTGGTGTAGCTGAAAACCAATCGCGAGCAAGCTCGCTCCCACAGGAATCCCTGTTGGCCACAAATCTTGTGTTCAACACACAAACCCTGTGGGAGCGAGCTTGCTCGCGATGGCGTCAGCACTATCAATACATCAACTCAGCTTGAACCCACCCATCTGCCGCGCCAAATCATCCGCCAACCGCTGCAACGTCTGACAATCATCCCGACAGGCCCTGACCTCCCCCGCCGTCGCCCGCGCCAGGTCAGAAATCCCCTGTACGTTCCGGTTGATCTCCTCGGTCACCGCCGATTGCTCTTCCGTCGCCGTCGCCACCTGATGGTTCATGTCGCTGATGCGCTCCACCTGACCGGTAATCGCCGTCAACGACGCGCCAGTCCTCTGGCTCGACTCCACACCGGTACCCGTGGCCGCTTGCCCGGAATGCATCGACGAAACCGCATTCTCCGCCCCTTGTTTGAGGCTGCCGATCATCTGCTGGATTTCATCGGTGGACGATTGCGTACGCCGCGCCAGGGTGCGCACTTCATCGGCCACCACGGCAAACCCGCGCCCCATGTCCCCGGCTCGCGCCGCTTCGATAGCGGCGTTGAGCGCCAGCAGGTTGGTCTGCTCGGAAATCCCCCGAATCACCGCCAGCACTTGGTCGATCGACGCTACTTGATGGGCCAGTTCACCCACCGCTGTGGCTGCGACACCGATTTCGTCAGACATGCTTTCGATATGGCGGATCGACCCACCCACCACTTCCCGTGCCTGCATTGCCTCATCCCGAGCCGTTTGTGATGCGAGCGCCGCATTGCCGGCGTTATGGGCGATTTCCTGAACGGTCAGGCCCATTTCATGGACAGCGGTTGCCACCATGTCGGTCATTTCCTGTTGGCGGCCGGAGCGCTCAGCGGTGTTATCCACCACCCGTGCAACCTGGCCGACAGCAGTGCGCAGTCGCTCACTGGTGGTCAGCACTTCACCGATCATGTCGCGCTGGCTGTCGAGAAAACGATTGAAGCCGCGCGCCAGATCGCCCAGCTCATCGGCGCGACTGGAATCTAACCGGTGGGTCAAATCTCCACCACCGCTACCGATGGCAACCAGTGCCGCTGTTACCTGACGAATCGGCCGCACCAACCCACGGGCCAGCAGCACCACCAGCAACAGACACACAATCGCCACCGCCAGGCCGATACCGCTGCTCATCCACATGGCGCGCCGGGCTTCGGCGTAGATCTGCGATTGCGGCACTTCGGCCACCAGCGTCCAGCCGAGATCGCGCAAAGGCAGACTCAGCGCGAGAAAGTCTTCGCCATCACGCTGGAAGCTGCTGTTGGTGGCAGTTTTTTGACCCATGACCGCTTGCGCAGCTGACTCGCCAATCTGCTCGACCAAGGTACGCTTACCGCTGAATTGCGCCTCGGGATGAACCTGGATCAAACCGTCGGAACGCACGAGATAGACCTTGCCGCGCTCTCCGAAGCTGAAGTTGTGGATCAGCTCCGACAGCTCTTTCATGCTCAGGCCAAGCCCGGCAACGCCCACGACTTTACCGGCCTGCTCGACTTTGAGGTCGATGAACAGCGCCAATTCTCCGGTGGCCGTGTCGTTGTCGATATTGAGGGTGCGCGGCTGGTTGCTGTCGAGGAACGAGTAGAACCAGGCGTCCTTGGGATTGGAACGACTGAGGGTGCGGTCCAGGCCTTTTTCGGTAATGTAATGGCTGGACGCGGTGCCGATGATCAGCGCGGTAAAGGCTTTGTGCTCGGCGCGAATGCCTTCCAGATACTGCGCGAAGCTGGCGGTCCTGGCGCTGTCCTCACCCCCGGCCAGCCAGTCGCGCACCATGCTGTTGCTGGCGATGTCCTTGGCGGCGGTAAGGGGTTGGACGAGGATCCGCTCGATGTCGTTGCGCATCGCTTCGATGCTCGACGGCAAGGCTTGCTCGACCAGATAGCTCTGAGCGAGTCGGTTGACCACCAAGGTATAAATGCCAACCACGATCAGGATACTGACCAGCAGGGCGATCAACTGCCATTGAATACTGCGTCGCCAGAACTGCATGGAGCACCCCCAAAGAATAAGAGGCTGAAACACTGCAACAGCCGTGCCGATTGTATACAAACCAACCGACAATCTATTCTTTGGTTGTGCGCAAAGCCGATCAGGCCTGATTGATCGTCTTGGAAATCACTTCAACCGTGGCGCTGACTTGCTCTTGGTAACGGTCGAGGTCGAGCTTGTGCTGTTTCTGCATTTCGATCTGCTGGGAGCACAGATTCATCGCCGCCAGCACCAGCAGTCGGTCACCGATCAGCGTCGGGTACTTCCTCTTGGTTTCGGCCAGGGCTGCCTTCAACATCATCGCGGCGTCCAGCAGGGTTTGGCTCTGCGGTACCAAACTGAGCGGCTGCTAATTTGGCAAAGGAAGCCCGAGATAATTTTCGGAAAGGAAAGCTGAAACGTTTCACTGATAATTGTGACAGGTTACAGATGTTTTTCTTCGGCGCAACCTGTACCCCGTGAAGTACTCAACACCACGACATGCAGGCGTTAACGCATTAACACTTGAAGAACTAGCACATACAGTAGGAAAAATACCATGACCACTATGACTGAAACCTTTTTCGCAGAGAATGTTCCAGAGCTCTATGCAGTCCAACTTGCCGATGTTGGGGACCGCTTCGAGCTTGATGGAAGGGGAGGCTTCCTTGTGGCCTCCAAAGTTTTTTCAGCAGTTGAACATCCGTCCCCGAATGAAATAATGCACATACAAACCAAATTATTCCTAACACGCGAATTCGACTCACACGTACTGTCAACACCCGCGGGTGCCACTTCAAGGCACTTCATGAGAAAAGATGATACTGTCTCAACCCCAAACGGCATGTTCTACATCTCCTACAAATCTGCTGGTTATCGAGATCATAACGGTCTTTATTTCACCAGCGTTAAATTGCGGGCCTTAAACGCATACTTGGACCCATCCGCCGAAGCGACGCCAAACGACCTCACAGAAGAAGAGATTCCTCCTTCATCGCCTGAAAACAGCACTAGTTTTGAACCCACGGTTTGGCCGTGGCTATATTGGTCAGAAGTGATGAAGCTTTGTCGCCCTGGAGATATTTATTACACGGCACCGGGAAATTCAACTCCCGTGGCTCACAAAACCTTTATAGCCCGCGAAAACCAATGGGACTTAAGAGTTTCCACAACAGCAACTGAGCTCGAACTTTTAACTGAGACCGCCCAAACATTGGCACCATATGCAGCATCCGGAGACAACCTTATTCTGTCTGGCTTAAGCTACAAAGTAAAAGGCAAGGTATTCAAGCTAAACTCCACGACGCAACTGTATTCAGTTGGACTTATATACCAACAACTTTAATACTCAAAAACGCCTATATATAAAAGCGGGAAGTAAGACACCTCCCGCTTCACTATTATAATTGATAGAGAACGCCAACTTTGGTCATCCCACGATTGAATGTTTTGAAGACCAACTCATCCAATCAGCCTTGCCCAATAGTCCTGGTAATCGTCTCAACCGTGGCGCTGACTTGCTCTTGGTAACGGTCGAGTTCCTGCTTGTGCTGCTTTTGCATTTCGATCTGCTGGGAACACAGATTCATCGCGGCCAGGACCAGCAGGCGGTCACCGATCAGCGTCGGGTACTTCCTCTTGGTTTCGGCCAGGGCTGCCTTCAACATCATCGCGGCGTCCAGCAGGGTCTGTTCTTCCCCAGCCGGTGCCTTGATCGAATAGTCCTCCCCCAGGATCGAGACGACTTTTACCCCTGCGGCGTTGTAACTCATGCGCTGACAGGGCCTGCGCTGACGCGCTCAACAAGTGCCTGGATGCGAGCCGCCGTGGCGCCTTGCTTCTCTTCCTGCTCCATCAGGCTCAGTTGCAGGCTTTCGTTTTCATCCTTGGCCTGGGCCAGTTCTGCGGTCAGGGTCTGGTTGGTGCCGAGCAAAGTCTGGTTCTGCTGCACCAGGTCACTGACCAGTTGTTCCAATTGGCTTAGGGATGCTTCCAACATTTTGATTTTCCGGGCTTTTTCAAAGGGCGCGTACGATAAAGAAAAGTCACCCTGGATGCCAGGGTTATACAGGCGCAAAGCCTTGATTTTGCTGACGGGCGACCTTCCTCGCGAGTTTTAAAGACTGCGATTGGCCAATCTGGTTCCTGCACTTCGTCGCCATAAGGTGCAACCGGCTGAAACACGTCGGACTCAAGACTTCAGTCCGGCGACCGATAAGTCATCCATATAGCAGCCTCAGCCCCGCACGGATGCGCTCTTTCCCGGTGAACACCATGTCCCTTCGTAATATGAATATCGCCCCTCGGGCGTTTCTCAGCTTTGCCCTGATCGGCGGCTTGATGATGGTTCTGGGGGTGTTTGCCTTGAATCAGATGAGCAAGATCCGCGGTGCCGCCGAGAACATCACCAACAACAGTGTGCCGAGCATCAAGAGCCTGGACGACTTCACCCAGCTCACCTTGCGCCTGCGCGTGCTGTCCTATCGCTTGCTGGTGAACCGCGAGCCTGATGTGCAGCAGAAAACCATGGAACTGCTGGAGACGCGCAACCAGCAGATTCGCACCGCCCAGGCAACCTACGAAAAGCTGATCGCCAGCCCGCAGGAACGTGCGACCTACGATCAATACGTACAGCTGCTGGGTCAATACCGCCAGATCGAAGACCGGATGAAGACCCTGTCGCGCAACAATCAGGTCGATGAATTGCGCAGCCTGCTCAACACCGATTTGCTCAACAACTCCGAAGCGGTCAACACCGTGCTGAACCGCCTGCTGGAGATCAACACCCAGCAGAGCCACGACACCAACCAGCAGGCGGCGGATCAATACGATTCGGCGTTCAACCTGGTAATCACCCTGTTGGCAATCGCCACCGCCCTGACGCTGCTGCTCGCCTGGTTGCTGACCAACAGCATCACCCAACCGATCGCCAATGCCCTGGGAGCCGCCGAACAAATTGCCGAAGGCAACCTGACGCGCCCGATCACGGTCGACGGCCAGGACGAAGCCGGCCGCTTGCTGCTGGCCATGTCGAAGATGCAGGAAAAACTGCGCGACACACTGCAGCGTATTTCCGGCTCGGCCACGCAACTTGCATCCGCTGCCGAAGAACTCAACAGCGTCACCGACGAAAGCGCCCGCGGCCTGACCCGGCAGAACAACGAAATCGAACAGGCTGCCACCGCAGTCAATGAAATGACCAGCGCCGTGGAAGAGGTTGCGCGCAACGCGGTCGCCTCGAAGAACGCCACCACATCTGCCGGTGACGGCCGTGACCTGGTGCAGGAAACCGTCAGCGCCATCGAACGCATGAGCGCCGACGTGCAGAGCACCGCGACCCTGATCGGCGACCTGGCCAACGAGTCCCGTGACATCGGCAAGGTGCTGGATGTGATCCGTGGCCTGGCCGACCAGACCAACCTGCTGGCCCTGAACGCCGCCATCGAGGCCGCGCGCGCCGGTGAGGCCGGTCGTGGTTTCGCGGTGGTCGCCGACGAGGTACGTGCCTTGGCTCACCGCACCCAGCAGTCGACCAGCGAGATCGAACGCATGATCGGCAGCATCCAGAGCGGCACCGAGCACGCGGTGGATTCGATGCGCAACAGCACCGAACGTGCCGAATCGACCCTGAACATCGCCCGAGGCGCCGGGATGTCGCTAGACACCATCAACAGCGCCATCGTCGAAATCAACGAGCGCAACCTGGTGATCGCCAGCGCCGCTGAAGAACAGGCGCAGGTGGCCCGGGAAGTGGATCGCAACCTGGTTAACATCCGCGACCTGTCGGTGCAGTCGGCCACCGGGGCGAATCAGACGAGTGCGGCGAGCAATGAACTGTCGCGCCTGGCGGTAGACCTGAACACCCTGGTTGGGCGGTTTAGCCTGTAATCCACCAGTACCGCCCACCTGTAGGGGCGAGCTTGCTCGCGAAGGCATCAAGGACAACGCGTTGATCCAGACAGTACGCGTTATCGTTGACGTCCATCGTGAGCAGGCCCGCTCCTGCAAAGCTTTTTGACAGCATCACATTTCAACAGGTTAGAATCGCTGGCACGCAGACTGCATGGTCAGTTCGCGCGCTTTCTGGAGTACTGCCTTTGAATGCGACGACCATCAACAGCCTGTTCTTGATCGGCGCGTTGCTGGTAGGTGCGAGCATTCTGGTGAGCTCACTTTCGTCCCGTCTCGGCATCCCGATTCTGGTGATCATCCTGGCCGTCGGCATGGCGGCCGGTGTCGATGGCGCCGGCATTCTTTTTGATAACTACCCCACGGCTTATCTGGTGGGCAACCTCGCGCTGGCGGTGATCCTGCTCGACGGCGGCTTGCGCACGCGGGTGTCGAGTTTCCGCGTGGCGTTATGGCCGGCGCTGTCGCTGGCGACGGTCGGGGTGTTGATTACCACCGGGTTGACCGGCATGGCGGCCGCCTGGCTGTTCGACTTGAACCTGATTCAAGGCCTGTTGATCGGCGCCATCGTCGGTTCTACCGACGCCGCCGCGGTGTTCTCGCTACTGGGCGGCAAGGGCCTGAACGAACGGGTAACCGCAAGCCTCGAGATCGAATCCGGCAGCAACGACCCGATGGCAGTGTTTCTCACCGTCACTCTGATCGACATGCTCGCCAGCGGCCAAACCGGCCTGCACTGGAGTTTGCTGACCCACCTGATCCGCGAGTTCGGTATCGGTGGCGTCATTGGCCTGGGCGGTGGCTGGCTGATGCTGCAACTGGTCAATCGCATCAACCTGGCCACCGGCCTGTATCCGATCCTGGTGATTGCCGGCGGCCTGGTGGTGTTTGCGCTGACCAACGCCCTGCACGGCAGTGGCTTCCTGGCGGTATACATCTGCGGCCTGGTGATCGGCAACCGTCCGGTGCGCAGCCGCCACGGCATCCTGCACATGCTCGACGGCATGGCCTGGCTGGCGCAGATCGGCATGTTCCTGGTGCTGGGGCTGCTGGTGACGCCCCACGACCTGCTGCCTATCGCCTTGCCGGCACTGGCACTGGCGCTGTGGATGATTCTGTTTGCCCGGCCACTGTCGGTGATAGTTGGCCTGTTGCCGTTCAAGGCATTCCATGGTCGCGAGAAGGCATTCATTTCCTGGGTCGGCTTGCGCGGTGCGGTCCCGATCATTCTTGCGGTGTTCCCGCTGATGGCCGGCCTGCCCAACGCTCAGCTCTACTTCAACCTTGCGTTCTTTATCGTGCTGGTGTCGCTGCTGGTTCAGGGCACGAGCCTGCCGTGGGTCGCCAAGCTGCTGAAGGTGACGGTGCCCCCGGAGCCTGCACCCATCTCCCGCTCGGCCCTGGAAGTGCACGTCACCAGCGAGTGGGAACTGTTCGTCTATCGCCTGGGCGCGGAAAAATGGTGCATCGGTTCGCCCCTTCGCGAGCTGAATATGCCCGAAGGCACCCGTATCGCCGCCCTGTTTCGTGGCCAGCAATTGCTCCATCCGTCGGGTAGTACGGTGCTGGAAGTCGATGATTTGTTGTGTGTTATCGGCCATGAACACAACCTGCCGGCCCTCGGAAAACTCTTCAGCCAGGCGCCACAACGGGGCCTCGATCTGCGTTTCTTCGGCGACTTCGTACTCGAAGGAGACGCCCAGCTGGCTGCGGTTGCGGCCCTTTACGGCCTGAAGGTCGAAGGCATCGATCCGGACATGTCCCTGGGTCAATTCATTGCCCAGAAGGTTGGCGGTGCGCCTGTGGTGGGTGACCAGGTGGAATGGAACAACACCATCTGGACCGTGGCCGTCATGGACGGGAACAAGATCGGTAAAGTGGGCGTCAGATTCCCCGAAGGAAGTCGCCCGGGTCCCGGACTCTTCCTCTAAACTGCTTCCACTATCACTTGCTTGACCGGTCTTTATGCCTAATCTGCGCTCCATCTTCGCCGTCGCCCTGCTGGGCTTGAGTCTCTCTGTCAGCACCCTTGGTTTATCGCAAGCGGCGCAAGCGGCCGAACCGCCTTCCAGCGAAGCCGTGCAAGCGAGCCTGGACAAGATCGCCGACCGCAAACTGCCGGAAGCCGATCTGAAGGCCCTGCAATCGACCCTGCAAGGCACGCTGAGCCAGCTCAACAACAAGCGTGACTACGAGCAGAAGCTGGTCGCGCTCAAGCAGCAATTGAGCAATGCGCCCAAACAGACCATCGAAAACCAGCGTGAACTGACCCGCCTCAAGGCCAGTACCGTGGTGCCGGTGGCGCAGCGTTTCGCCAAGGAACCGATCCAGCAGCTTGAACAATTGCTCACCGAGCGTTCCACCCAGCAAAGCGACCTGCAAAAGGCCCTGGCCGATGCCAACAGCCTGATCATCACCGCCCAGACCCGCCCCGAGCGCGCCCAAGCGGAGATATCCAGCAGCCAGACGCGCATTCAGCAGATCAACACCATCCTCAAGAGCGGCAAGGACGCCGGCAAGACCCTGAGCGCCGAGCAGCGCGACCAGCTCAATGCCGAGTTGGCGGCGCTGAATGCCCTGATCCCGCTGCGACGCCAGGAACTGGCCGGCAATACCCAATTGCAAGACCTCGGCAACAGCCAGCATGACCTGTTGTCGGAGCGATCCGACCGCCTGGATAAGGAAATCCAGGAACTGCAAACCCTGATCAACCAGAAGCGTCTGGCGCTGTCCCAGGAAACGGTCACCCAGCAATCCATCGAAGCGCAGAAGGCCGGCGGCAGCAGCCTTTTGGCCACCGAAAGCGCGGCCAACCTGAAGCTCTCGGACTACCTGCTCAAAAGCACCGACCGCCTCAACGAAGTCACCCAGCAGAACCTGCAGACCAAGCAGCAGCTGGATAGCCTGACCCAGAGCGATGCGGCCCTGGACGAGCAAATCAACGTGCTCAAAGGCAGCCTGCTGCTCTCGAAGATTCTCTACAAACAGAAACAGGCGCTGCCGCGCCTGCGGCTCGACCGCAACCTGGCCGACCAGATCGCCGACATTCGCCTTTATCAGTTCGAAGTCAGCCAGCAACGGGAATTGCTGAGCAATCCGACCACCTACGTCGAAAACCTGCTGTCGACCCAACCCCCCGAGCAAGTCACAGCGCAGCTGCGCAAAAGCCTGATGGAACTGGCCACCACCCGCGCCGACCTGCTGGAGCGACTGAACCGCGAACTGAGCGCGGTGCTCAATGAATCAATTACCCTGCAACTGAACCAGAAGCAATTGCTCAGCACCGCGCAAAGCCTGCGGGCGACCCTCGATGAACAGATGTTCTGGATTCCCAGCAACAAGCCGCTGGACCTGGAGTGGATCCACAGTGTTCCGGATCGCCTCCAGCGGCAACTCGATACGCTGCCGGTACTTTCAAGCCTGAGCGAACTGACCGACGGCCTGACCCAGCGTCCGCTGCTGTTCCTGCCACTGGCCTTGCTGATCGGCGCACTGCTGTGGCGGCGCAAGAGTCTATACGCGCGATTGAACAAGGTTCACCAGGACATCGGTCACTTCAAACGCGATAGCCAGTGGCATACGCCGCAGGCAATTCTGATCAACATTCTCCTGGCGATGCCGGTTTCACTGGGCCTCGCATTGTGCGGGCTGGCCCTGCAAATCGACGCCCGTGGGCAAAACGCCAATATGGGCGCGGCGCTGCTGCAAATGGCCGGGGCCTGGCTGGTGTTCTACACCGCGTACCGGATCCTCGCGCCGGGTGGCGTGGCAGAACTGCATTTCCGCTGGGAAAAGCCCCAGGTGGAATTCCTGCGCAGATGGATCCGCCGCCTCGGCATCGTGGTCATGGCACTGGTGACCGTAGTTGCCGTTGCCGAACTGCAACCGGCGGCACTGGCCGATGACGTGCTCGGCATGCCGGTGGTGCTGATCTGCTACGCCTTGATGACCTTGCTGCTCAGTCGCCTGCTCATCAGCAGCCCGACCCACGAAAACGCTTCGTTGTTCCGCAAACTGGTGGGAATCCTGTTCACCGCCCTGCCCATCGCGTTGTTCGTGGCAGTGTGCTTCGGCTACTACTACACCGCGCTGAAACTCAGCGACCGTTTGATCAACACCCTGTACCTGCTGATGTTCTGGCTGGTGATCGAAGCCACCTTCGTGCGCGGCCTCAGTGTGGCGGCCCGGCGCCTGGCCTACCAGCGCGCCCTGGCCAAGCGGCTGGCCGCCAAAGAGGCCGGCGATGGTGAAGCCGTGATCGAAGAACCGACGATGGACATCGAGAAGGTCAACGAACAGTCCCTGCGACTGATCCGCCTGGCGCTGCTCGGTGGCTTCATGGCGGCACTGTATTGGGTCTGGGCCGACCTGATCACGGTGTTCTCGTATCTGGACAACGTCACCCTCTACGAATACACCAGCGGCACCGGCGCCAACATGAGCATGGTGCCGATCAGCATCGGCGACATGCTCGGCGCACTGATCATCATCGGCATCACCTTCGCCCTGGCGCGAAACCTGCCGGGCTTGCTCGAAGTGTTCGTGCTGTCGAAGCTCAATCTTGCCCAGGGCAGCGCCTACGCGACCACCACGTTGCTGTCCTACGTGATCGCCGGCGTCGGTTTCGTCTCGACGCTGTCGACCCTCGGCGTAAGCTGGGACAAGTTGCAATGGCTGGTGGCGGCGTTGTCAGTCGGCCTCGGTTTCGGCATGCAGGAGATCTTCGCCAACTTCATTTCCGGCATCATGATCCTGTTCGAACGTCCGGTGCGGATCGGTGACACCATCACCATCGGCAACCTGTCGGGCACCGTGAGCAAGATCCGCATCCGCGCCACGACCATCACCGACTTCGATCGCAAGGACATCATTGTCCCGAACAAGACGTTCATTACCGGGCAACTGATCAACTGGTCGCTGACCGACACCATCACCCGGGTGACCCTCAAGCTCGGCGTCGACTACGGCTCGGACCTGGACCTGGTGAAAGAGCTGTTGCTCAAGGCCGCGCGCGAAAACCCGCGCGTCCTGAAAGACCCGGAGCCCCACGTGTACTTCCTGAATTTCGGCGAAAGCACCCTCGACCACGAGTTGCGCATGCACGTACGCGACCTCGGCGACCGCAACCCGGTGCTCGACGAGGTCAACCGCTTCATCAACCGCGAGTTCAAGAAGCAGCACATCAACATCTCGTTCCGGCAGATGGAGGTCTACCTCAAGAACCTGCACGGCCAGGAATACAAGATGGTGCCGATCGAGCCGGAAGCGAAAACCATCGTGCCGATCGTCGACGGCAGGCCCGCGCAAGAACCGCCCGCCGCCAAACTCGACTAACCGGCCTTTCCCCAGCAGAATGCTCGGACATTCTGCTGGAGCCGGCCCTTGAAAGCCCTCGACGAACTCACCTTCGATAATCGCTTCGACCGCCTGGGCGATGCGTTTTCCGCCCATGTGCTGCCCGAGCCCATCGATAACCCACGCCTGGTCGTGGCCAGCCCCGCCGCCATGGCGCTGCTGGACCTCGACCCGGCCGTGGCCGAAACCCCGGAGTTCGCCGAACTGTTCAGCGGCCACAAGCTCTGGGCCGACGCAATTCCAAGGGCGATGGTCTATTCCGGACATCAGTTCGGTTCCTACAACCCGCAATTGGGCGACGGTCGCGGCCTGTTGCTCGGCGAGGTGTACAACGAGGCCGGCGAACACTGGGACCTGCACCTCAAGGGCGCCGGCCAGACGCCATTTTCACGCATGGGCGATGGCCGGGCGGTACTGCGCTCGTCGATCCGCGAATTCCTCGCTTCCGAAGCCCTGAACGCCCTGAACATCCCGACCACCCGCGCCCTGTGCGTGATCGGCTCCGACACCCCGGTTTGGCGCGAAAAGCAGGAACGCGCAGCCATGGTCCTGCGTCTGGCGCCAAGCCATGTACGCTTCGGCCACTTCGAATATTTCTACTACACCAAGCGCCCCGAGCAGCAGAAAGTACTGGGTGATCACGTACTGGCCATGCACTTCCCGCAGTGCCTGGAACAACCGGAGCCGTACCTGGCGATGTTCCGCGAAGTGGTCGAGCGCAATGCCGAACTGATCGCCAAATGGCAGGCCTATGGTTTCTGCCACGGGGTGATGAACACCGACAACATGTCGATCCTGGGCATCACCTTCGATTTCGGCCCATTCGCGTTCCTCGATGACTTCGACGCCAATTTCATCTGCAATCACTCAGACGACCAGGGCCGTTATTCCTTCAGCAACCAGGTGCCGATTGGCCAGTGGAACCTCAGCGCCCTTGCCCAGGCCCTGACGCCGTTCATCAGCGTCGAAGCCTTGCGCGAAACCCTCGGCCTGTACCTGCCACTGTTCCAGGCCCATTACCTGGACCTGATGCGCCGCCGCCTCGGCCTGACCACCGCCGAGGATGATGACCAGAAACTGCTGGAGAACCTGCTACAACTGATGCAAAACAGCGGCGTCGACTACAGCCTGTTTTTCCGCCGTTTGGGTGATCAAACGCCGGAACAGGCCATCACCCGCTTGCGTGATGACTTTGTCGACCTCAAGGGCTTTGACGCCTGGGGAGAGCGCTATATCGCCCGGGTAGCCCGTGAAGGCGCACTTGATCAAGAGCAGCGCCGCCAACGAATGCAC
>LNAP01017200.1_pt1 | contig 17809 bp, 22 predicted proteins | sample 602601 | NCBI WGS metagenome assembly LNAP01 (sample SAMN02440304, study PRJNA202911) | soil metagenome | biome: Subtropical and temperate rainforests or woodlands; isolation source: soil samples (1 kg each in a 20% v/v slurry with milli Q water) were... ... | reverse complement strand
TTTCGGGGTTAACGGTAATCGGTGCCGGTGCCCGCCGGTGAAACACCGGGCTCCCTTTGTGCGCGGATGTGCGCCAGACAATGCCGGCCCCAACCACGACATGGGCTGGGTGTGATTGCTGTGACAGCGTACGGTTCTAGCGACAACCGTGAGCCTGGATCAGCCCACGGGTGGTGACTTCCTCCCGCGCCGAAGGCTTATGGGTCTTCGGCACCTTTCTCCTGCTTTACCACTACCTTCCGGCCCGGCCGATGTCGTTATGGCCCCTACGAACAGGAGAGACCCCAATGCACCCTCAGCCTACCCACACAACATTGCAATACGGCAGCGTCTGCAGCGGTATTGAAGCCGTGAGTCTCGCGTGGCAACCGCAAGGTCTGCACGCCGCGTGGTTTTCAGAGATTGAACCGTTCCCGTGCGCCGTACTCGCCCATCACTATCCCGAGGTGCCCAACCTGGGCGATATGACACAGATCGCCAAGTTGGTACTTAACGGTTAGGTCGTCGCGCCAGACATTCTCGTGGGCGGTACCCCTTGCCAATCGTTCAGCATCGCCGGCGCACGCCAAGGGTTGTCCGACCCGCGCGGCGCCTTAACCCTCAAATATGTGGAGCTTGCCAATGTCATCGACCAAATCCGCCAACAAAATCAACGTCCACCCGCCACGATTATCTGGGAAAACGTGCCCGGCGTCCTTAGCGACCGCTCCAACGCCTTTGGCTGCCTGCTGGGCGCACTGGCCGGCGAAAGCCGTGCGCTCGAACCGCCAGGGGAGAAATGGACGCACGCAGGTTACGTGTCTGGCCCCCAACGTCGTCTCGCCTGGCGTGTGCTCGACGCTCAATATTTCGGTCTCGCCCAACGCCGCAAGCGCGTGTTTCTTGTGGCAAGTGGTCGAGATGACGTCGATCCCGCCGAAGTACTATTTGAGCGCGACGGCCTGCACGGGGATTCTTCGCAGGGCTTTGCGCCGTGGCAAGACGCTGCCCGTGCTGCTGGATCAAGCACTGCATCATCAAGCGACTATGCCGGACTGAACCCGGCGCATGGCAAGGTCCAGGTTACGTTTGGCTTTGGCGGTGGCAACACCTCAGGGTCGATTGGTGTTGCCCCCTGCCTGACCGCTGCACCTGGTGCCAAGAACGACTTTGAAGTCGAAACCTTCGTGGTGCAGTCTGTGGCTGGCAATATTAGCCACACGTTGGGTACGTCCACGGGCAACAGCGAGGACGGCACGGGCAGGGGCGTGCCCATTATCACCTCCTGTGCGCCGAAGGCATTGGCTTTCGCACAGAACTGTCGCGGCGAGTTACGCCTGGAGTCCGGTCACGGGCAGATCGCCGGTGCGCTTTCTACGGGTGGTGGTAAACCTGGGCAGGGATTGCCCGTGGTGTTCAGCGTCGCGTTACGCGGTCGCGAACACGGCATTGCCGCCGAATTGGGCGGTGCCCTCGCACCGGCGCTGCGTGCCAGCACTGGCGGCGGCGACAAAAGCCACGTACTGACTCCCGACTATGAAGCCTGCTTCCAATACACAGGAAGAAAACCAAGTCCCAGCGATTGGTCTGAGTGGCGGGTGCGACGGCTGATGCCGGTCGAATGTGAGCGGTTGCAAGGCATGCCGGATCACTACACCCAAGTGCCTTATCGCGGTAAGCCCGCAGCCGATGCCCCGCGTTACAAGGCGATTGGTAATTCCATGGCTGTGCCGTGTGTGGCGTGGTTGGGGCAGCGCCTGATCCAGCTCCTAAATAAATAAAGAGGAGACGCCTGCCGCGTATTGATGCGCGACTTACTGGCCCGGTAAGGTCACGCTCTAGTCCTGTATTGCTGAAACTTCAGCAACGCCAGCAGCCAGGGTTTGCAGGCTGCCGTGGGACTTCCCCACGCAACCCGCCAGTTCGCACTCGCATCGCATCGGCGAACGTTGCCCACGCGGGCATTGATGCCTCTTTCTCCAATCTACTGAGTCAGTGTCTCGTCCTACCAGGGGCGTGCCATCACTCGACCCCATCATAGGAATCTCCATGGAAACCATCATTAAGCAAGACCGTATTGCATTGAAGAGCCTTAAAGTGGCGCAGTTCGCCAGCGAAGAGACGCTGTGCTTCACCGCCACCGTGCTGTTCGACGGTGTCGCCATTGCCCAAGCACGCAACGACGGGCGCGGGGGGGCGACCTTCCTGCATGCCCTGGAAGGCAAGGCCGCGCAATTGTCTGAAGCCGGACAGTTTGCCAAAGGTCTGCCAGCGGCCCGGTTCGAAGGAGGTATCACCGGTCAGGACGACGCTCCCCTCATCATCGACATGACGCTGGATTTTCTCGTCGATCAACTGGCCGAGACCCTGCACGCCGATCGAAAGCTGCGCACTGCGTTCACCCGCGACATCGGCAATAAGGTGTTGTTCATCAAGAACGATAGACTGCTCTTTTTTAGGAGCGTCAAGCTCAAGACAATCGTAGACCGACCTGCTTATTTCAAAGCCCTGCGCACACGGCAGTCTCTGCCCATCATCATCCTCGCTGAATTGCCGCCAGACGAGGCATTCGCTTTATGGAAGCGCTATGCCTTGGGCGATAACCCGTCCTAGCCCCCTTGCAGCATGCGCTGCGCAACCACCGTATGCGTAACCGCATGTAGGTTGGTGCAGCGAGGCGAGGGGCGACACCATCGACTTTCGCGATTGATTAATTCACGACGCGACCTGAGCCGTCGCTATTTAAGTTCCACCCACCGGGGTTCAATTCCCGGCAGGGGATTGGCCTCGCCTATCCTCTGCTGGAGAAATTCCATGTCCATGATCGAGAACCCTTTCATGCGCGGCTATCAGAACCCACGTATTATCCGAACGTTGCTCATCACCTACGAGGAAGACTGCCCCCCAGTTTGGCGGCCGTTGCATGCCAGTCAGGCGCATCTTCCCGATGACCAGGTCGCGTTGTTTCCTTGCCTATTCGGCCAGGACTTCGCGCTCATTACCGAAGGCCAGGACGTGCCCGACGAGCTGGAAGCACTGTGCCAGGCCGAAGGCATCGTACGCACGGTAGTCTACGCCATCGTCGCAGACGATTTCGATGGCCAGCCGGTGCAGGTGGGCGACACCTACTCTGAAGAAGCCGCGCGCGAGGTGGTACGCCGCCTGAAATTCGAGACCGGTATCTACAGCCGATGCTGGGAAATCAGCACACGTCATATCACCGAGGCGTCGGGGCGTTACTTATGTGATCTGGCGGATATCGCCACGCCAACCGGGTTTCTGTTCATCGCGTTTCGGGTGCCGTACAGCCCGGCCATAGGCGTCAAATTGATCGCCACCCCTTGGACGGATGAAAACCTGCGATCCATCGAAGAGGTCACCGCCGAGCAACTGCGACAGGAGCATCTGTCCAAGGGCATGCCGGATGATCTGATGCAGGTGCTGCACCTGGCGGCCAACGCCGATGTACGTATTCTGATTTTCGACGCCGATGCGCCCGAATTGGACGGTCTCCCAATCTATGAAATGTAGGTTTTCCCATTCGCCCCTTACCCAGGGGCTTCTTTTTTCCTGCATTGCTGGAAAACGGATAAACACCACATCTGTTTCCTGGCAGACGGTATGGCGTCACTGCGCCATCCTCGGAGCATGTTCGCTGGCGTAGCCGGCAGCATCCCAGGCAGTCAAGGCCGTTAAGACTGCGGCGTGCCCAGTGCGTGCTGGCTGAACTTATATCCGGACGATTGTCGTCCATTCCACCCCCACGGGATCTTTCATCCCCTGGGGATGAGGGGTTCCGTATTTTCGGAGACTCCATCATGGATCATCAAACCATTCGTCAACAAATGCCTTCCCTGGTTGCCGGCCATGTGCCAAGCAACGCACGATCCTTTCAGTTCAACATCTTCGACGGGACACCGAAGGAGAACATGCTGGGCTTTCGCATTGACCCGTCGCCCTTTGAGGGCAAAGTCATCGCTACCACTGAGAACGCCGTCGTCATCAAGATCGGACGAACGAAGTTTGCCGTTCTGGATCGCACGCTCATCACCGAAGTTCCCGTAGAGGGTGCCAAGGTCGAGGTCATACCGTATGCGCGCCGTCGCTTCGACGGTCAACGTGCCGATACGCCTGAAGAGATCATCGAACAAACCGCAGACGGTACTCCCTACACGGTAAAGCGCATGATTCTCGGAGCAGCGCCGGCCAAACTTCCTGTTGCGCCGCCGCAGTGTCTGGAATTGCAACAGCTTATCGAGCAGCTGGAGGAAATGCCTGCCCCTGACGGGCATCGGCGGATCGCTCATATGCTGGTCGACGCTCAGGCGCGTGACTTCGAACTCGTTGATCCCACGCCTGCAGACATCATTCGGACGCCGCCCACGGTAAGCTTCACCGTTGAAACAGAGAGATTTTCGGGGCGTGTCAGCATAATCTATCTGCGTGCCGACGATGCGTATGCGGTGGCGCTGCATCGCGACGATGAACAGGTCGAGCGCCGAGACGACGTTTATTTCGACATGCTAGGGGAGACCTTGGCCGATCTGATTGATGACGGTACCTGGCGCTGCATTCGTGTTCATCCCTTGCAAAAGCCAGCCCGCAGCAAGAAAGCGCTTTCTTCTACTACCTAACCAACCTGTTCCTACCTCAGCCCCCGACCAACCATCGGGGGCTTGTTTTTTTTGTGGTTCCATTTGTAGCGGCCTATACGGTCCGGTGCGATCACCCATTGTTGGTGGCGTATCAGCAGGCATGGTGCAACCCTTGGTGTCAGCGACATGCCAGGCAACCCTCGGTCCTTAAGGTTGCGGCGCGACGTCTGTCGCGTGACCACACCAGTTCGCACCGCATCCTTGCGCGAACGACTGCCAGTTTTTTCTGGTGGTGATGCAACTGCCTTTCTCAACCCATCGCGGGGTTACGCACCTGCCGCTTTGGGCATGGTGTGTCTTCCGCTTCTTATCCAATGGAGATTCACCATGAACCAAGCTTCTTCCAATACGAAGTCCTACTTTGATCTGCATACCTCTGGTATTGGTTATCTGCAGCGCGTCCGGATGGTACCCGTGCGAGGCGGGCGTCGTGCCGAGTCTTTCCTTGCATGTACCGTCGCCGCGCTGGTCGGTCCTGCCAAGGACTCGACGCTGCGCTATTTCGACGTCAAAGTCTCTGGCGCTGATGCCAAGGAATTGGTGGAGCGCTATGTCGGTGTCGAAGACCCGAAACAGCGGCCCCTGATCCGCTTTCGGATCGGCGACCTCTGGGGTGATCCTTATATTCGTCCCAGCGGCGAGCGTAAGGGTGAACCCGCCGGAAGCCTCAAAGGCCGACTGCTCAAAGTCGAGCTGATTGATCGTGCCGAACTGGCACAAATCGAACAGCATGAACTGATCACCCGTGGTATTGGTTATATCAACAGGCCCAAGGACGTCTCCCCCAAGAATGGCGACCCGTTCCTGTCATGCTCCATTGGCGCCTTGGCTGGGCCGGTTGATGAGCCGGACTACCGGTACATCGACACCATTGTCGCGACCACCGATGCCCAGCACCTGGTGCGTCGCTGCGTAGAGGCTGTCCAGGCTGAACGCAAAGTGCTGATCGCCTTCCGTCTTAACGACATGAAGACCGATCCGTACCTTCGTACCAAGGGTGATCGCGCAGGCGAAGCCGCCTTGTCCTTGAAGTCCAACCTGGTTCACATCAGCCTGATCAAGGTTGATGGTCAGCAGGTTTATCCGGCTGTTGAGCAGGCACCCGTATCCGAAGACGCTTCGGCGAGAGAGGACACAGGCCATGTAAGTGGCAGCGACGACTCAACGCCCTCCGAGCTCACTCAATCCGATATGGAGCAGCAGCCGGAGACCGACGAGCCAGCAATGGCAACGTCGTTTTGACCTGACTCACTCGGCCCCACCCCAGGGACTTGTTCATTCTTCCCCTATGGCCCGCAACCACCCCGTGTGGTTGTGGGCATTTGCACATTCATCACTCAGGAGGTGCCTTATGGCTCCCACGGCAGCACACCCATCCACATCGCCCATCATCGTTTCAGGCCAGCTCACGCTGCGCACGATCCGGGGCCGCAACGGCCCATTTACGGTCGGTCGCCTCACTACGCACCTTGGTGTGTTTGAGGTCAAAGACGCGGAGCTGGAACAGTATCCCGAAGGGAAATACGATGGGGGTACATCTACCCGAGGGCCTACCCAACAGGTGGCGGGATGCGTTTCGAGATCCGCGCCTCTTTGGACGGGATGACCCTCTCGGGCTTGGACGAACTAAGCCGCGACGATGCCAAGAGCTTCGCCGCACAGGAAGTTGATCCACTCGATGAGGAACAGGGGACGCAGCCGATTGCAACATCGGTCGCTGCGCCTACGTTGCTAGCAACGCCGGTTCACGCATCGTCAGACCCATTGATCGATACCACGCCGTTTGGTGTGGACACACCATCGGCGGTTATTGCCGCTGCGGGTGGTTCTGACAGCGACGATGCTGCATTGTTCGGATTGCTGTGGCCGCTGGAGGATGCCATCAAACTGGATTCGACCATTGACCGCCGCACCCTGCGTGCGCAGATCGCCCGTCTGGGCGAGCTGGGCTATGCGCTGGACTTCAAGACGCAGCAATGGAGCCGCGAGGCCGAACTTACAAACAACGCCTCTACGGTGTTGTTTTCACTCACCCGCCGGGGTTTCTTCCCCGATACGGGGAAGGACTCTGTTTTTTTGGAGGTCTTCATCATGTTAGCTATCGCTTGCGATACACCCTCACAACCCATTGGTAATAACCGCTGTGCGCTGGATGAATCAGCGTGGCGGGCTGTCTGCAAGGCGGTCGCTACAGACGCGATGAATGGTTGCGGACTGTCTCATGACTACTACATCGAGAGGTTCAGTTGTGCCATAGAGGGGCGAGTTAATCAATTGCCCGAGTCCCAGCGCGCACAGGCGCTGCAAATAGTTCAGGAATGGGACTACGCGACACCCGCCCAGAGGCAGGTAACCCAGAACTGGAATGCTAAACACGGCTATTGTTCGCACGGAATCGAATTGGATTATTGCCCGGCAGGTTGCGATACGGACTACTGAGGCTGGTACGTCACTTCATCACCGTTCACACGACTTTTTAACTACCCGCCGGGGCACCCCCGATGGGGAGGCTCCCGGCCATTTCAATCGAGGGGCTTCACATGAGTCGGCACTATTTCGGCACATTTCATAAGGGATCTCCCATCACAGTCGTACTCGGCTGGGATAGGCCGATGGACTACTTCTTCTTAGTTATAGAGGAACAGATCAATTCGGCTGATAACCCCATGACGCTTGATCACTTGTATAGCAACCTGCAAGAGAGTGATCCGTTCAACCATGAGCTGGACTACTACCGGGAAGTGTTGCGCAATTTTCAGATCGGTGTGCCGGAGAGCATGTTCATCGAGGTCGAACGTGACCGCGAAAGAAATACCGGTAACCGCGTAATCAAGCATCAGGCCGACGGTTCGTATACCGAGTAAGAACTTCTGAATCCCTATTCGGATTGATCAGTCTTATCGGTTCGTCGTCCCAGCGATCCGCTGTAGTTCCACTCGCGACCAAAAACTCAATCCGAGTAGCCCGCGTTCTTTCATCCGTTACGGGGCAGTCACTGCCCTTGGGGGCGGTGCTGTCTCCTTTCTTGAGGACACCACTATGCTCCCATCCTCTCATCAAACTCCCGTGCTGTACCGCATCGACGAATGCAGCGACCTGATGGCCGATGCGTGCGTTTGCAACGAGCAAGGCGAGTTTATCTTCCTTTCCGTCTGGGCACGCGATACCGCGATCCAACAATTCATCGCTCGGCTGACCCTGGGCCGCGCCGAAGATGGGCTGGATCAATTCCATCTCATCACCGAACAAGGGGGCTCTGTCCCTGTTTCGGTCGGCGCCGTTGATCGTCTGGAAAAGCGTCTCACCCGGGCTTATCGTCGCACGCTGTTCGGTTCAATGACCAACCTTTGGTTGTTCGACCGACGATGCACCCAACCTGAAAAGAGTACGGCCAGCGCTCTCGCGTTGCTACCACGCTCAGCCAACGATCCCACCGCTCGACTGTGGCGCCTGGTCAAGGACACGTGCCCGCTACCACTTCTTGAGCACTGGCAAGCGCCCGTGCTGGCGCTGCTACGCGATCGGGAAATGCTCAAAGCACTACCAACGGCTCTCGGGCCGCTGCAGGGTTTTCGTTTGGGGTTGGACGTTCCGGTGCTCACTTACGCATTGGGCGAACTCATACGCCAGGACGTGCTCACCGCGTATCCGGCGCAGCCATCGGTAGCGACCGATTTGCCACGGGAAGCGGTGGCCTGACGCACTCACCAACGGATACGCGCTGTTCGCCCGTATCCGAATTGACTTATCTAAATAGGAGATTATCCATGGCTCTCATGTTCCCCAGGCTCGCCCGGAATTTTGCCAAAAACGGCTATTACCCGACCGACGAAGCCACACTTGAACGAACCCTTAGCGCTCTTGCGCCCAGCGATGGGCAGATGTGCATTCTTGATCCTTGCGCTGGCGAAGGTGTCGCCATTGCAGAAGCTGCGCACGCCCTCGGGCGTGAGCACGTCACCGCCTACGCGGTCGAGTACGACCAGGAACGGGCAGACCATGCTCGCCGACTGGTTGATCGCTGCATTCATGGCGATCTGCTGGACATGCTGATCGCACGACAGTGCTTCGGCCTGCTGTGGCTTAACCCGCCGTACGGTGATCTCGCCCGAGACGCCAATGGCAACATGGGTTACGAAGGCAGGGGCCGCGCACGACTGGAAAAGCTCTTCTATCAAAAGACGCTGCCGCAACTGCAATATGGCGGTGTCCTGGTTTTTATCATCCCGTCCTACGTCCTTGATCAGGAAATGGTTGGATGGCTGACACGACACTTTACCGATCTGAGCGTCTACCGTGCGGTGGATACCCAGTTCAAACAGGTCGTCGTGTTCGGGCGTCGAGTTCGCCAGCGTGAACTGGCGGGTGATGACGTCAAATCCATCCGTGCCCGACTGCTACAGGTCGGACAAGGTGAGATCGAAGCGCAGGAACTGCCACCAGAGTGGTCGTTGTTGCCCTACAGCATCCCAGCCGCACAGGCCGAGCCCGCGCATTTTTACCGGATCAGCATGGAACCAGCGCAGTTTGCCGAGGAAGTGCAGCGCTTGCAAGGGCTATGGCCATCGTGCGACACCCACCTGGGCGCCGCCCAACAATCCATGCGGCCTCCGGCACGCGGTTTATCTCACTGGCATTTGGCACTGGCCCTCGCGGCTGGTGCCATATCAGGTGTCGTGCAGTCTAAGACGGGTCGTATCTTGGCCGTCAAGGGCGACACCTACAAGCAGAAGGCTACGGCCACCGAGTATCGCGAACGCGATGACGGCTCCGTGGCCGAGACGCGCATCCTCACCGACAAGTTCGTGCCTGTTGTTCGGGCGTGGGACTTGACGCCCGACTCAGCCACGCTGGGTCAGATTCTCACGATTCATTGATGTTCCTAGCAAGACCGTTGCTCAACAGCGCGAGGAACAGTCTCTGATTTAACGGCGGCGTATCGCCGCTTTCATCCATCCACCGGGGTCACGCATCCCGCCAGGATGGCATGGCCCCTTTTTGTCCTACAGAAATGGAGAAACACCATGCCACTCGTACTAATTGCACAACCACGTTTTCCGACCGGCGTCGTAGTCATGACTCCCGGTGTCGAGGATCTGGCTCTACAAGGCCGGTTCAACCCGGCGACCTACTTGCATCGCCATCTTAACGCCGATTGGGGTGATCTTGATGAAAGCGATCGACACCTGAACGATGCCGCGCTGGCATCGGGGCAGGATCGCCTGTTCTCTTCCTACCAGGTCGCATCGGACCTGAAACTTTGGATCATTACTGAATGGGATCACAGCGTAACTACGCTGCTCCTACCCAGGGAGTACTGATCTCACCTACGGCGGCCTACGGCCGCCATCTACCTTTTATCCCCTGGGGCATGTCACCGCCCCTTGGGGGGAGGTGACATGCCCATTTTTATGGAGTACCACCATGACTACTCAACTTGAAGCGACGGCTGTCGCAGAAACCATCCACGCCGACGAGCTGGTAGATGCAGCAGAGTCGGAATTGTCGTTTAGCTTGCAGGACTTTGTCGAGGAATTTGGCGACGAACTACTGGACAGCCTGAACCGGGCGAACCCGCCTGTCTATAACGGTACACCCCGGCCCGAGCGTCAATTGGTGCTCGCAGGCCTCAAACGCCAGCTCTTTTCAGCTCAGGCCGAAAGCGGAGTTATTGGTGAATCAAGGCGAACGCGCCGCGATCATCAATGGAGAGATGGGCACCGGCAAGACCATTGTCGGTATCGCGCTGGCGACAGTTCTCAATGCGGAAGGTTATCGCCGCACCCTGGTCCTGAGCCCGCCTCACCTGGTCTACAAGTGGCGCAGGGAAATTCTGGAAACCGTCGCAGGCGCCAAAGTATGGGTGCTCAATGGCCCCGATACTTTGCTCAAGCTCATCAAACTGCGCGAAGCCACCGCGCAGAAACTGATGAAGATGTTCGGTGACAGCTTCCTGTCGCTCGGTCTGTCTGGCGACCTGCCTGCCGTTGTGCGTCAGGTAAATGGGCAATGGCAGCGACAACCGTAAGCCTGGTGCAACCCCTGCGGGTGCTGCTGTTGGCGGTAGGTCTGCTCGCCAGCAGCGGACAGGCCCAGGAAATCCCCCCTCCCGCCTATCAGTTGGCAGCCCAGCGAGTAGGCATCCCATCGACGGTGCTCTTTGCCGTGGCCTTGCAAGAAAGCGGCATCCGTCGTGATAACCGTCTCATCCCTTGGCCCTGGTCGCTGAATGTGGCGGGGCAGTCGCACCGTTATGCCACACGGGGCGAGGCTTGCACGGGTCTGCTCCAGGCGCTGCGTGAAGTAAGGCTCACACGCGTTGATGTGGGCCTGGCGCAAATCAATCTGGGCTATCAGAAACACCGCTATAGCCGCCCGTGTGACCTGCTCGACCCTTACGCCAATCTGGCAATTGCCGCCACCATTTTGCTTGAACAGTACAAGCCGGGCGAGGATTGGTTGTTGGCGATGGGTCGTTACCACCGTCCGGCAGGCGGAGAACCGGCGGCACGTTATCGGCGCAGTGTTTCCCGGCACCTGAACCGTGTGCAGGGTCCGATCGGTGCGACACGCACCACGCATCAGGAGAGTTCACGATGAAACCCTTTCCCATGGCCGTGCTCGCCTGTCCGCCTTAATCGCCGCCGCACCTTTGTCAGCCACGCAAGCGGTAGAACCGCTGATTGTGGTGGAAGATCGCGGTGGCGACTCGGCATTACCGTACTACGAAGCGCTCAACCTGCAGCCGCGTACCGGCGCCGTACAACGTCCGCTCATTCCAAACCCCCGGCTGCCTTCAACCATTGACGGTGAAGCACAGATGCTGCCCGTGCGTAGCGCGAAGCTCACGCCGGGCGCGGTCGAGCGTCGGGTTATTGAGGCACCGGGCCTACAACCGTTCTTCTTAATAGGCGACGATGAGGTATCTCATGCCTGGCTGCGCCGCCATGAGGCAAGTCTGCGTGAGCGCAACGCGGCGGGTCTGGTGGTCAATGTCGAAACAATGCAGGGGTTGGAGCGGTTACGATCGCTGGCTTCCGGCCTACAACTCTGGCCCGTATCGGCTGACGACCTGTCTGACCGGCTGGGACTGAGCCATTACCCAGTACTGATTACGGCCACTGGCATCGAGCAATGATGCCATGGCACAGACCCAGCCGGTTGAGGTATTGCTGCGCCCGGCGGTGGAGCTATACACCGTGGCGGTGTGTGCCGGCGCCGCGATTCTGTGCGTGGTGGCCCCGTGGTCGCTCGCGTTAAACCCCAGCCTGGGCATCGGTAGCGCCCTGGCGTTTGCCGCCTTTGGCGCGATCCGGTTCCGTCAGGCGCAGGCCATTTTGCGCTACCGCCGCAACATTCGCCGCCTACCGCGTTATGTGATGACCAGCCGCGATGTACCGGTCAGTCAGCAACGGCTGTTCATCGGCAAGGGGTTTCTGTGGGAGCAGAAGCATACCCACCGGTTGACGCAAACCTATCGACCTGATTTTCGCCGCTACGTCGAGCCGACTTCGGCTTATCGACTGGCGCGGCGTTTAGAAGAACGTCTGGAGTTCGCGCCGTTTCCGTTGTCTCGTTTGGCGAAGCTCATGGCATGGGATGTGCCATTCAATCCGGTGCGCCCGCTGCCGCCGGTCGGCGGTTTGCCGCGTCTTCATGGTATCGAGCTGCACGAGGTCGATGTCAGCCTGCCCTTAGGGGAACGTGTTGGACATTCACTGGTGCTGGGCACCACACGGGTGGGCAAGACGCGGTTAGCTGAGCTTTTCATCACCCAGGACATTCGACGCAAGAACCACGTGGGTGAGCATGAGGTCGTCATTGTCTTCGACCCGAAGGGGGATGCCGATTTGCTCAAACGCATGTATGTCGAGGCCAAACGCGCCGGGCGAGAAGGCGAGTTCTATGTATTTCATCTGGGTTGGCCGGATATTTCCGCCCGCTACAACGCCGTGGGCCGATTTGGGCGCATTTCCGAAGTGGCCACGCGTATCGCGGGCCAGTTGTCCGGCGAGGGAAATAGCGCAGCGTTCCGGGAGTTTGCCTGGCGCTTTGTCAACATCGTCGCGCGCGCCCTGGTAGAGCTGGGGCAGCGCCCGGATTATCTGTTGATCCAGCGACACGTGGTCAACATCGACGCACTGTTCATCGAGTACGCGCAGCACTATTTCGCCAAGACTGAACCCAAGGCCTGGGAAGTCATCGTTCAACTTGAAGCACGGCTAAACGACAGGAACATCCCCAGGAACATGATCGGACGCGAGAAGCGTGTGGTCGCGCTGGAGCAGTACCTGAGCCAGGTGCGCAACTACGACCCGGTACTGGACGGTCTGCGTAGCGCCGTTCGCTACGACAAGACGTATTTCGACAAGATCGTGGCAAGCCTCTTACCCCTGCTGGAAAAGCTCACCAGCGGCAAGATCGCTCAACTACTTGCGCTGAACGACCCCAGGCCAATCTTCGACTGGATGCAAATCATCCGCAAACGGGCGGTGGTCTATGTGGGTCTGGATGCGCTGTCCGATGCCGAGGTCGCCGCAGCGGTGGGCAACTCCATGTTCTCTGATTTGGTCTCGGTGGCTGGGCACATCTATAAGTTCGGCATCGATGACGGTCTGCCTGATGCCCGTGCCGACCAGAAAGTGCCGATCAATCTGCATGCGGACGAATTCAACGAGCTCATGGGCGATGAATTTATCCCGATGATCAACAAAGGGGGTGGGGCAGGCATTCAGGTCACCGCCTACACCCAGACTCTGTCTGACATCGAAGCGCGTCTTGGTAATCGCGCCAAGGCAGGCCAAGTCATCGGCAACTTCAACAACCTGTTCATGCTTAGGGTGAGAGAGACGGCCACCGCCGAGCTGCTGACTAAGCAACTGCCCAAAGTCGAGGTCTACACCACGACGGTGGTAAGCGGTGCTACCGACAGCTCGGATATTCACGGGAAAACCGACTTCACCAGCAACACCCAGGATCGCATCAGCATGACCAGTGTGCCGATGATCGAACCCGCGCATATCGTCCAGCTACCCAAAGGCCAGTGTTTCGCGTTGATGCAGGGCGGGGCACTGTGGAAGGTGCGTATGCCACTTCCTGCCCCTGATCCCGACGAGAACATGCCACAGGACTTGCAGCAGCTTGCCGACTACATGCGCCAGAGCTACACCGAAACCGGACAGTGGTGGGAAAACACGGGCATCCCTGGCTTGCAGGAGCAATCCCTGCCAGACACGCTACTTGATGAAGATCCTGTGGATGTGGCAAGCCGCAACGCCGTCCACGACGAGGCGGCGCCATGAGTGATGCCGCATCCACGACACAACAACAGCAAAACCGCCGTCAAGGTTTGCTTGTCAGCACCCTTGGCTTGCCGTTCCGGCTGTTCGGTGTGCTGATCGGATCGCTGCTGATCTCCATCGTGGTCGAATGCATGGGAATGCACCTGTTCTGGCAGGAACAAGGTTGGCGGCATTCACAATCCATGCTGCGGTATGAGTTGAGTCACCTATCAAGCCACTTCACGCGTAGCGTCATCGTGCGCGAGCCTGGGCGTACCGCACACCGGTTGGTGGATACCGGCTATGACTGGGTTTTTGTGAAGACTGGCGTGGATGAACGGCTGAGCCACACTGCTGACCGCGCCCGCGCACCGAGTCAAAGCGGCCCCAAGGATTTTCGCTACTATCTGAGCCAAGCTTATGTCTGGTCGGAACGCTATTTGATTGCCGCGGCTTTTACCACGCTCACTTTCTTGGTACGGTTGCTGATCTTGATGCTGACCTTGCCGTTGATTCTGCTGGCGGCCTTTGTTGGGCTGGTCGATGGGCTGGTGCGCCGTGACGTGCGCAAGTTCGGTGCGGGTCGTGAATCCGGGTTCTTCTATCATCGTGCTAAAGCGTCGCTCATGCCGCTGGCTGTACTGCCCTGGGTGATCTATCTGGCGTTGCCCATTTCCCTGCACCCACTATTGATCCTGCTGCCAAGCGCAATATTGCTGGGTCTGGCGGTGAACTTGACGGCGGGCAGCTTTAAAAAGTACTTGTGATTCGTAACTAGTTAAAAAAGACTCATTTGTGGAAATGGGCGGCGAAATAGTTGATCACCTCTGCTGCCTGCGTGCCTTTCCGGAATCTTTGTTGCTCCGCGAGATCGATCGATGGGAGCATGTGGATCAACTGATGATCGGCGTAGAGGGACATCACGGCTTCGGCGTTCAGCCCTGTCGTACGCTGCCCCGTCAATATATTGCCCGCTTCAATGGCCGCACCAATCATTACGTCAGCTAGTTGTACCGCCGGGCTGTCCTTGGAATCAACCTGCGTCACTGAAGTGAGCTTCAGGGGAAACTTGATGCTGGCGATCTCGGACTGGTGAAATTCGATCTGCTGGTCATGATCGATGTAGCGCTGCAGCAGGGTGTTGTAGGTGAGCAGGTTCTTGGATTGATCGTGCTCGACACGGTAGGGGCCGTCCACCATGACCTCCATGCGGCTCACTAGAGATTGCAGTACCACGAGAGCTGCGTCGGTGCTCACCCCTGGCGTGGCGATTGCCGAGAGGCATTCAGGACAGGCATCGACGGCCAGGGGTCCAAGCGCTTCCGGAAGCTCGCGCCACCGTGTCTTTCGCGCCGCGCTTACGAGCGCTCCTAGTGCTGCCAACGATTTGTCTTTGACGGCATGTTGAAACGCCGCCAGCAGTTTATCGAACGCTTCCCTCCCTAGCAGGGTCGGGCCGACGTAGTACAGCAGGGATGCCAGGGCGTAGTTCTGGCCGTCCTCATAGAAGTTCATGCCGCGTTCGTAGTAGAACGGTTCGACGGCGTAATCCATGAACATCAGCAACAGCAGGTAGCGCTTGTCGCAGACATAGGTTACGCACTTATAGTTGGTCAGCAAATCCCGCTGCAGAGCCAGCAGGCGGGGATGGTTGCCGGGCCGACGCGCTAGTGAGCGGTACTTGAGCTCGACGGCTTGCAACTTGGGGAAGTGCTCACGAATCAAACGCCGGGCGTCTTCATTGCTGATGGCGATGGCTGACGCACCCTGAAAGCGCTGCTCAGGGTTCAGCAGGTCGAACCCGGTGTAGCCACTCTCATCAATCCGGAAGCATTCCATTCAAGCTTTCCCCGGCACTATGTTGACACCGATCCGATCCGCCAGGTCCAGCACTTCATCGTAAACGTCCGCATCGTCCAACAGGCTACGTGAGTCCCCCTCATGCTGGAGTGAATCACTGGTGATGCGATCACCAAATAAGATCATGGCACGTGCCGAATCGTCTTGTCTGGAGACCCACGATAGCCCCTGGGCTTGGGGAAATTGAGCGTGGATTGCTGCAGCCCACTTGCGTGTGGCAGGGTACTGGTTCTTTTCGGTGTCGATCAGTTGCTTGCGCGTCACGCCCAGCTTGCGTAGCGGTACGCTTGCAAGGTCAACCAGCTGTAGTTCCTCCTTAACTTGAATAGTGGAATGCACCTGGCCAGCTAGTTTGCCTTTATCGACGCTCTTGAAACCGGCCGTGTGCGGGATGTCATGGAACACCGTTTCCATCAATGCACACGTCATTGTTGTTCCAGCGTACAGCGTGGGGATCGGGGTTCCCCGCTCATCGTGGATCGGGCTGAATCGCGCATTGCCTTGCATGCCGGGATTGAACTGATCCGCTTGGTACATGCTCTGATGCACCCGATGTAGCACCTTTCCCAGTTCCAGCCGGGTGAGCGTGACATGCAGTGTGTCCGGAGGTTCCGGCGTTGTGTTAGATGGCTCTTCAGCAGGTGATGATGGCTTAGGCCTAGCCATGCGAGATCTCCTGGACCTCGTCCATAGCCGCCTCGATAACACGCTCGGGCTCGGACGCCAACAAATCCTGAGGCCTCTTGCCGCCCAGAAAGCTATTGTCCGAACGGAACCAGTACGCCATGCCCCAGCTGTCTTTGTTCCTGGCCAAGACCTCAATGACTTTAGCCATGGCTTTTGACGGTCGAAAACCCGCGTTTCGATCTAAGCCGTAACCTGGAAAGTAGTCGACGCCGCCGTGGTTGATCGCGAAGATTTGCCCCTGTTTTTTCCATTTGTTCGGTTGAGCGCTGGGGTTTCGGGTGCTCAACTCTGCCAGTTGTGCAACCTCGGCGGCCGTCAGCCAGTCACCGCTCTCCAACACGGCTTTGCGCGCCTGCACCAGCATGACCGCTTCCTTGAGCAAGCGGGGGGAAGGCGGTGTCCGAGGCATCAGGACGTCGACTAAACGTTCAATGGACTCTCGGTCATGGCGCTCTAACATCAGTTCAAACATGGAGGATGTCACGTTAGCGACATTTGCCGCGAGGGCCTCTAAGACCCGGGGCCTGATATGGTCGAACGTTACGAGCAGTACTTGATCAGCATGTGATTTGCCAAGTCGTGCCTGTACTTCCTTTGGGGTGCCAACCAACGTCGAGACGCCCGGATGGTCTATTACGACATTCATGGATGTGCTCTCTATGGGTTATGATGGTTATCAAATAATATCATATTCTAGATAATCATTGAAGTGCCTGTTTTCTGACAACTTACCTTGGATCGATAGGAAACTTTATCCATGAAGCCCCGCAAGCTCTACGTAATCGGCAACGGCTTTGACCTACAGCATGACATCCCATCGAAGCTGGATCAGTTCAAACAATACCTTCGAGACAACGACAATAGCGTCTTCAGGGAAGTCGAGGAGTATCTCCCCGTCCGAGAGGACTGGTGTGACCTTGAGGAGGCGTTGGCAGGCATGGATGTGGATGCAATTATCGATAACCTGGGTCATTTCATGGCATCGTACGGAGCCGAGGACTGGAGTGATTCTGGACATCACGACTTTCAGTTTGAAGTGGAGAACCTCGTAAAACGGTTGTCATCAGAGCTTCGGCAGCTATTTGGGGAATGGATACGCCTGCTTCCAATCCCCACCCCGACAACCGCGCTAAAGCGGCTTATCGAACTGGATCACACCGCGGCATTCCTGAACTTCAACTACACCAGTACTCTGAGTACACTCTACGGTATTGCACCGGAGCGGATACTGTTCATTCACGGCTGCGCGGCGCAGTCTGATGAGGAATTAGTGCTGGGACATGCTTGGCACCCGCAGAACCGTCGCTCGCTGAATGACCGATCAGACATCGCCGATATCGATACTCG
>LNAP01007847.1_pt1 | contig 17809 bp, 16 predicted proteins | sample 602601 | NCBI WGS metagenome assembly LNAP01 (sample SAMN02440304, study PRJNA202911) | soil metagenome | biome: Subtropical and temperate rainforests or woodlands; isolation source: soil samples (1 kg each in a 20% v/v slurry with milli Q water) were... ... | reverse complement strand
CTTTGGCGCACTGCACGAATTGCTCGCGTACCGAGTGATGCACCACGAAGCGCGTGAGCAACGCACAGCCCTGCCCCGCGTTGACCGCCAGCCCGGCGACAGCCCCCAGCGCTGTGGCCTGAATATCGGCATCGGCCCGTACGATCAACGCCGATTTGCCGCCCAGTTCCAGATGCACGCGCTTCAGGGTCGGCGCCGCTTGACTCATGATGCTCACGCCCACCGTTTCCGAACCGGTGAACGAGACCATGTCCACCCGTGGATCGCTGCTCAACAGACTGCCCACTTCAATGCCGCCGGTGACAATGTTGAGCACGCCCTTGGGCAAGCCGATTTCTTCCGCGATCTGACCGAACAACAGCGCCGAGTACGGGGTAAATGGCGAAGGCTTGAGCACCAGCGTGTTGCCGGCCAGCAAGGCCGGAAACACCTTGGCCAGGTTGAGCAGAAACGGAAAGTTGTAGCCGGTAATGCCGGCCACCACGCCGATGGCCTCACGCTCCACCGTGCCACTGCCGAGAATCATCGGCCCGGTCGGGTTGAACGGATTGGGAGTGGCCTGCACCGGAATCTGCTGGCTGTCGCTGTGCAGAGACTGCTCGATCGCGGTCAGCACATGGCCCAGCGGCATATCCACCTGCAACGCGTAAGTCACGCCTTGGGAACAGCCGACTTCAGCGATGATCAGCGCGGCAATCTGCTCCCTTTTGGCCACCAAAGCTGCGTGCATCCGTCGCATGTAACCGGCTCGTTCGGCCATGCTCAACCACGGCCACGGGCCGTTATCAAAGGCGTTGCGTGCAGCGGCAATGGCCGCGTCGGCGCTGTGCAGGTCACCGGTCGGTGCATGGCCGATCACCGCTTCGGTGGCCGGGTTGAGCACCGCTTCGCGCGGACAGTCGACACCCACCCACGCGCCATCGATGTACAGCTTGTCCAACTGGGTAAAGGGAACACTCATGGTGTTGGATCTCCTGAGACTTTGCCGGTAATAATTTCTGCAGCGCGCATGGCAATGGCCATGGCTGGGGCGTTGGTGTTGCCGGAAACCAGGCACGGCATCACCGAGGTGTCGACCACACGCAGGCCCTCGACGCCACGCACTCGCAGTTCGGGGTCGAGCACAGACGCGCTGTCGGCACCCATGCGACAGGTTCCGGAAACGTGATAGGCGGTCTGGCCGAAGCGGCGGAACGCGGCAAGAATCTGTGCGTCACTTTCTACCTTCGGCCCCGGTGTCAGCTCGCCGACAATGAATGGCTTGAGTACCGGCTGCGCAGCCAGACGGCGGAACCAGCGAAACAAGGCAATTGCGGAGGTGCGATCGATCTCGGCGCTCAAGTAATTGGCGTTGATCTGTGGTGGAACCGTGGCGTCCGCCGATTGAATGCGCACCTCACCCTGGCTCTGCGGACGCAGGAAATAGCCACCGATGGTCAGGCCGGGCTGCTTGTCGATTTCGACTTTGTTGCCGTCGCCGTCCATGGAGTAGAGGCTGACACCGATTTGCGCGTCCGGACGATCCAGCTCCGGACGGGTTTTGATAAAGCCGCCGGCCTCGTGGGCGGCATGGGTCATAGGTCCTTTCTTGCGCAGAAAATACTGCGCCACTGCCCCCAGCAACCCCAGCCCATGAAAGCAATGGTTAAAGCTGCCGCTGGTGACCCGGTATTGCATGGCCATGTACACGTGCTCACGCAGGTTGCGCCCCACTTCGGGGGCGTCTTGCAGCACGCTGATACCCAGCGAGCTCAACAGCCCGGCCGGGCCGATACCCGACAGCTGCAACAGTTTTGGCGATTCGATAGCACCAGCGCACAACAACACCTCGCGGCGCACCTCGAAGCGGGTCTTGCCGACACTGCCATTGACGAGCACGGCACAGGCGCGACGCCGGCTGAACTCGATGCGCTGCACATCCGTGCCGGTCATTACCGTCAAGTTCGAACGTGTGCGCACGGGGTCGAGAAAGGCCTTGGCGGCACTGAATCGCTGGCCCTTCCAGGTGGTTTGCGGTTGATAGCCAAAGCCACCCTGGCTGACCGAGTCGACATGATTGGTGTCGTCGGTGCTCGCCACGCCAAGCTCGCCGGCAGCACTGATCACCGCATCACACAATGAATGGCCGGACGGGTGAACGGTGACCTTGAGCGGACCACCGACGCCCCGCCATTGGCTTTTACCTAGTTGGTGGTCTTCCAGGGCAACGAACTGTCGGCCCATGTTTTCCCAACCCCAACCTGTGCAGCCTTGGGCTTCCCAGTTGTCGTAGTCGGCTGGCGTCCCCCGCACATAGACCATGCCGTTGATCGAACTGGAGCCGCCAATTGTTTTGCCCTTGAGCCATTGCTCGTCGGTCATACCCTCGCCGCGTGCGGCCTTGTAGCTCCACACATGCGGATTGCCGGGGCTGAGCAGTTTGCCAATGCCACGGGGCATGGCGATCAACGGGCTGGTGTGATCCGGGCCGCTCTCGATCAGCAGCACCGAAACGGTCGAGTCGGCAGACAAGCGATTGGCCAGGACGCAGCCAGATGACCCCGCACCGATGATGATGTAGTCGTAGGTTTTGCTCATTGTTGTTCTTCTTTTGCTGGTTGCTGTAAGCCTTCCACCGCCAGGACGGCACTCACCGAAGTTCATCGGATGTATTGCGTACCTCGATCACCCGTTCCGGGCAGGCCCGGGCGCCCCGTTGAGTCAGGCCCTCCTGCCCCGTCGGCACGCTGAAGCCGCTGCAGGCGATGTAGCCGTTGTCATCCAGCGGATAGAGCGCGGGGGCGACGTTGTTGCAGCGGGCATGGCCCACGCAGCCGGGTTTGTTGATCAATACTTTCATGCGCTGACCGCCTCTTTGTTGGAAGCGTTTGCCTCGTTGCCAGGCAGGTCCCATTGCAAGTGCAGGTCTTCCATGCCGAATACACCGAAGGCGTTAAACCGAGGGGTGCTGTTATCGGCGATACGCAGGGGCGGCAGCCGTTGCAGCCACAACTCCATGGCGATGCGCAGCTCACGGCGCGCCAGTTGCGAGCCGACGCAACGGTGCACACCATAGGAAAACGCCATGTGCGGCGATGCACCGGCGCTACGCTGGAAGTCGACCTTGTCGGCCTCGTCGAATACTTCAGGATCAAGGTTGGCCAGCTCGGTGCTGATCAGCACCATGTCGCCCTTCTTCATCATGACCTCGCCGATCAGCACGTCGCAGGTGACCGTGCGGCGCATATTGACGATCGAGTACGAGCGCAGCAGTTCTTCCACCGCGTCGCCAATCAGTTCGGGGTTGTCCCGCAGTTGGGCTTGCTGCTCGGGATTGCGCGCCAGATAGCGGAAGAACAGGCCCAGGCAGGACGTCACAGTGTCCAGGCCGGCAATGAATATCAGAAAGTTGATGCCGAGCATTTCATCGTCGGTCAGCGGCCGGCCATCGATTTCACTGGCCAGCAGGTAGCTGGTGAAGTCGTCGCCGGGGTTGGCGCGGCGCTCGGCGATGTGGTTGCGGATCCAGGTGGTAATAGCCCGCGTATTCTCGGTGACTACTTCAATGTCGAAGCTTTTGATCAGCGTCTGCGTCCAGTGCTGGAACAGCGGCCGGTCTTCCAGCGGCCAGCCCATGAGGGTAAGAAAAATCAAGGTAGGAAATGGTTTGGCGAACGCTTCGTTGAAATCGCAACGGCCCTCGGCCACCACTTCATCAATCAATTGGTTGGCCAGCTGGCGAATGCCCTGCTCCAGCGCCTCGACTTTTTTCGGCGTGAACAGCGGGTTGAGCAATGCGCGGTACTTGCCGTGTTCCGGAGGGTCGATTTCCAGTGGCGCCAGGCGCCAGCTTTCACCGAGCAACATCGCGTAGGGGGTGAGGCCGACACTGCTGAAGGTCTGTGGGTCTTGAAGAATGCGCCGCAGGTCCTCAGCCCGCCGTGGCACCCAGGTTCCGGGCAAAAAACCCAGACGCGGAATCCAGAAAATCGGAGGGGTCGTCTGGTGCAGCTCGGCTGCCCAGGCATAGGCGTTTTCGCCCTGGGCGGTGAGCTCCGCCCACAGATCGAAGTCGCGGACCAGGTGCTTGGGGATATGCGCGGGAACAGGCTCAGGTATTTCAGGAGTGAGGGTCATTTTTATTCTCCAGGGTCTCTGACGGACTGGAGAAACGGTAAGGCCGCAGGGAAGAAGCCACAACGAACAGAACTGCGAATCTGTTCGGCACACAGGGAATTCATTAACACTTTCTCTGAAAATGTTCTAAAACAAACGTTTCCGGTATAAAAAATCCTCTGTCGTTGTTTACAGATCACCGCCGGGCAGCCCCATTCCCAGCGCCAAGACACTAATAAAAAAGCTCTGCCGAGGTACCGAATGTCTCACTTCGATTCCGTGCAAATAGCCAATAAAAGCCACTCCGGACAACGCCACGCCTTGCGCTCTCAACGCACCCGTGAATTGCTGCTGGACCACATGTATCGCCTGGCTCTTGAAAAGGGCTACGACGGCATCACCGTTCAGCAATTACTGGATAGTACGGGGGTGGCCCGTTCAACCTTCTACGCGCACTTTCGCGACAAGGAAGACCTGATCATCGCCGGTTACGAGGCCATTGGCATACCCTCGATCAAAGTCACCGAGGTAGATGGCGACCGCCGTGTTCTGCTGGATGTTTCGGCATGGCTGTTCAGCGCCACCGAACGCCACGCGGCACTGACGACGTCGTTTTTCAGCGGCCCCGGGCAGAGCGTGATTCTCGCGCACCTGGAAAATATCCTGATCATCCAAGTACGTGAACACTACCGAAAACAGGGTCTATACCCAGTGGAGCAATTGCGCGGCGAAGCGGCGGTACGCTGTTTCGTCGGGGCTTTGATAGGGCTGTGGCTGTGGTGGGTGCGCCACGACTACCCAAACTCGGCGCAGGAAATGACCGGGACATTCGACAGCCTGATGAACAATGGTACCTGGCCGCCAGAAAATACCGCACGCCAGTAGCGAGGCTACGAGGCGCAGGCCATGATCAGAAACTGCCGGAATGCCTGCGCCGGTCCCGACAAACGATCATCCGGCATCCAGATCAGTCCCAGTTCCATGGGTGGAATAACGTCCACCAGCGGCCGGATCTCTATCTTCTTGCCTTCCAGGGACCAAGCCCGGTAGAGCATGTCCGAGAGAATGGTCACGCCGAAACCATGCCCCACCAGCCCGCGCAATGCTTCCATGGATGAGGTGCGAAAAGCCACCTTTGGCGCCAGTCCACGGGACTCCCAATAGCGCATCGTCGAGGTGTCACCTTCGTCTAACGTGGCAAGGATATAGGCGTGCTCGGCGACATCTTCGAGATTAATCGAAGTGGCATTCATGAGCGGGTGTTGACTGGCCAGCCAGAGTTGCCGACGGGAACGAATCAGCACCTGGTACTCGAAACCGCTCAGGCTGGGAGTGTTAGACACGATCGCCAGGCCCAGGTCGAGATCGCCATTGCTCACCGCCTCTTCGATGCTCTGACGATCCATGTCGATCAGGTCGATTTCCACTTGTGGGTAGCTGCGCTTGAACCGTGCCAACAATGCAGGCAGGAAGTAACCCAATACCGTGTAGGAGGCGCCCACTCGCACCATGCCTTGCATGGCATGGCCAAGGAAAAGCGGTTCACTGAGGGCGTCCTGCAAGGTGTCGAGGATGTGCCTGGCGTGCTGGGCGAACTTGTTGCCTTCAGCGGTCAGCGTCACGCCATGGGGCAACCGGTCGAACAGGCTGACGCCCATGGTCTCTTCCAGATGCAGCACCGCCGCGGTGATCGCTGATTGCGACACATGTACTTTCAAGCCGGCTTGAGAGAACCGCCCGGTGTCGGCAGCCGCGATAAAATAACGCAACTGACGCATGGAAATGTCTTTGCCCTTGATCATACGATTTCCCGATACCTGTCACCCTTGCAAAACAACCCACGCATGACTTTGCATCAGCGCGTCACCTGCAGCGCTGAAGGCGCCCTTTCAAAGGGCGCTCCGCATTGGAGGTTTTAGCGACGAATCGTGGCAGTGATCTTGGCGTGCGGTCCGCTGACCTGCGCGGCCCAGGCCTGTGCCGCCTGATCGAGCGTGTAATCGGCGTAATCCACCTGGATCTGTTGCTCTTTGGCGATCCTCAGCAGACGCAGCCAGATTTGCTCGCGGTCAGCGGGCGGGCGCTGCCCCGTGCCGATGCACGACAGGCTGCGGAACAACAAATCGGCGATATCCAGATTGAGTTGACGACCGGCGCCGGTGCCGATGGTCATGACCCGCGCGCCCCAGTTGGTGGCTTTCAGGGACGTCAGCATCGGCTGACCACACACCAGGTCGAGCACCACATCAAAGCCGCCGTCTGCGGCTTCTTTGAGCGCGCCGACATCATCGTTGCCACCTAAAGTGACCACCTCGTCGGCTATGCCACGCGACTTCAAACGCCCCAGCGCTTCAGCGGACCGCGCTGCACCGACAACCTTGCCCGCGCCCATGCCGCGCGCCAGTTGCAAAGCGATCTGGCCAAGCGTGCCAGTGGCGCCTAATACCAAGACCTTTTCGCCCTTCTGGATCTGTGCTTTTTCCAGCGGCACAATGGCGCCGGTCGCGGCGATGCCCATGCTGATTGCGGTTTTATCGTCGACGTCGTCCGGTACATTCCACACTTCTGCTTGCGGCACCAGCGTACGTTCGGCCCAGGCACCGAAAGGTAATACCGAGCGCTCACCGAAATAAACCCGCCGACCATCCGGTGCTCGGCCCACGCCTTCTCCGCGAATCACACAGGGATACTCGACACCCAGACGGTAGGCCCCCAATACATCCCAGCCGCCAAGACCTGCAGTTTCAACATCGATCAGTACTGCGCCGTCTTGCGCTTGCGGCTCACGAAACTCACCGACTACCGGCGCCGCGTTGCGTTCGGAAATGACTGCTGCACGCATGGGTTTCTCCTTTTCTGTTTTGTTATCAGCAAGTGCCCGGGCAGATAATTGAACATATATTCGTTATTTGTCCATATATTTACTGAAATCAATCGCCAGCGTGCCTGCTTACCCATCGTTTCGCGTGAAAATGAGGAGTCTCACCAGTGTCAGCAGCCAAGGGTCGACGACAAAGCAAAGCAACACTGAACAGCATCCCCACGTCCACGCTTTCTTCAAAGAAACGTCCAGTGAGCTATACCCAAAGATCCTGCATCGTACTTTTTGAGCACAGGAGGTTGATCATGAAATCGAGAATCCAATCGGTGGCTCTCATAGCCACTGTGATGGTCTTCGGCTGTACGACTTCATCAAACCAGACCGTGACCATTCCCTTGAATGCTACGCAGCGCAACCTCGGTCAGATTGCCAATACGACGTTGGCCATTCAGGGCAATCAGACCGCCTTTTCCTTCGTCATCAGTGGAGTCCCGAGCGGAACCCTTCGGCCCTTAAACCTCTACACGTTCATCAACAAAGGCAGCTGCGAGCGGCCCGGGCCCATCGCCTACGCAATGAATGACCAGATCAACACCAACCGCATTTCCGCAACGCGGGGCTGGACCTATTCACGAAGCGCGCCTGTGGCAATGTCAGAGCTGCTTTCCGGCGGATACTCCGTTGTTGTAAGGACCACACCGGCCGATGGCAACGTGGATATTTTCTGCGGGGATATCAAGCAGGAATCGAAGTGAAAGTGACGTTCCACCGGTAAGTAACTCCCTCTGCAAAGACGTAAAAAACCAACCTGAATTCCGGTATTTGAATATCCAATACCGATCCGCTGTTTTTGTGATTTTACGATCCACAACCCGCTCCCTAGACTCCGGCCAATAACTAGGCAACGCCGCTCTCCTGGCGCAGCCCTGACAATAAAGCCTGGAGGATGAACATGAGTGCGCCCCCGTCTCTGGATGACAAGTACGTCCAGCACACTGGAAAAGTTTTGCTCACCGGGATTCAGGCGCTGGTGCGTCTGCCGCTGATGCAGCGCCAACGCGATCTGGCCAATGGTCTGAATACCGCCGGGTTTATTTCCGGGTACCGAGGCTCGCCGCTGGGTGGTTTCGACCAGGCATTGTGGAAGGCGCGAGACCACCTCAAGGAGCACCACACGGTGTTCCATCCAGGCATGAACGAAGACCTCGCCGCCACCTCGATCTGGGGGACGCAACAGGTCAATCTCTTCGAAGGCGCCACCTACGATGGCGTGTTTGGCATGTGGTACGGCAAGGGTCCGGGCGTCGACCGCTGCGGCGACGTGTTCCGTCACGCCAACGCCGCCGGCACCTCAAAATTTGGCGGTGTGCTGGCCATTGCCGGCGATGACCATGGCGCCCGCTCCTCCTCGCTGCCGCACCAGACCGAACACATTTTCAAAGCAGTGATGATGCCGGTGCTCGCGCCATCGGGGGTGCAGGAATACCTCGACTACGGCATGCATGGCTGGGCCATGTCGCGCTACTCCGGTTGCTGGGTTGCCCTCAAAGCGGTGGCCGATACCGTAGAGAGCGCGGCCATTGTCGATATCGACATTCATCGCGTACAGCCGATCATTCCTGATATCCCGCTGCCCGAAGGAGGTTTGAATATCCGTTGGCCAGACCCACCCCTGGCGCAAGAACAGCGGCTGCTGGAACATAAGCTGTATGCCGCCCTCGCCTACGCCCGTGCCAATCGCCTCGACCGGGTCGTGATGGATTCAGCGAAAGCGCGTATCGGCATCATCACGTCCCTCGACGTTTGCCAGGCACTGAAAATCCTCGGCATCGACGAAACACTCGCCCAGCAGATTGGCCTGCGGGTCTACAAGGTCGGCATGGTTTGGCCGCTGGAGGCTGAAGGCGTTCGGCAGTTTGCCGAGGGTTTGGAAGAAATTGTGGTGGTGGAAGAGAAACGCCACATGATCGAATACCAGTTGAAGGAAGAACTCTACAACTGGCGCGAAGACGTACGCCCGCGCATCGTCGGCAAGTTTGATGACAAGGGTGAGTGGAGCCTGCCGCACACGGGTTGGTTGCTGCCAGCCATCAACGACCTGACCCCGGCGATGATCGCCCGTGCGCTGGCCAAGCGTATTTTGCGCCTGCATCAAAGTGGCCCGCTGCAAGTGCGCCTGGCCGTGCTGGATGCGCAACTGGCCAGCAAAGACCAGTTCAGTAACCTGATGGAACGCGTCCCCCACTACTGTTCTGGTTGCCCGCACAATACCTCGACAAAAGTCCCGAAGGGCAGTCGAGCGCTGGCCGGCATTGGTTGCCACTACATGGCGGCATGGATCTACCCGCAGACTCAGACCTTCAGCCAGATGGGCGGCGAAGGCGTGGCGTGGATCGGCCAGGCGCCCTTCACCACCACACAACATGTTTTCGCTAACCTGGGTGACGGTACCTATTTCCACTCCGGCATTCTCGCGATTCGGGCCGCCGTCGCTGCCAAGGTGCAAATCACCTACAAGATTCTCTACAACGACGCCGTGGCCATGACTGGCGGACAACCGGTAGACGGCAGTCTCAGCGTTGCGCAGATCAGCCGGCAACTCGCTGCCGAAGGCGTGCAGCGCGTGGTGGTGGTCAGCGAAGATGTCGAGAAATACCAGCACATCCATGATCTGGCAGACGGCGTGCCGGTGCTGCGCCGCGACCAGATGGACGAAGTGCAGGAACAGTTGCGCCAGTTCCAGGGTGTGTCTGCAATCATTTATGACCAGACCTGCGCCGCGGAAAAACGTCGGCGTCGTAAGCGCGGCAAGTTCCCGGACCCGGCACGCCGGGTGGTGATCAACGAAGCGGTGTGTGAAGGCTGTGGCGATTGCAGCAGCAAATCCAACTGCATGTCGGTGGTGGCGGTGGAAACCGAGTACGGCCGCAAGCGTGAAATCGACCAGTCCTCTTGCAACAAGGACTTCACCTGCCTCAACGGCTTTTGCCCAAGTTTCGTCACGGTCGAAGGCGGTTCCTTGCGCAAACCCAAAGCGCTTGCAGCCAAAGTGGATGAAGTGTGGGAACTGCCGACGCCCCCAATCGTTGCGCTGGATGAGCCCTACAGCATTCTGGTGACCGGTGTGGGTGGTACCGGCGTAGTGACCATCGGCGCCTTGTTGGGGATGGCGGCGTTTATCGAAGGCAAAGGCACGCTCAATCTGGACATGGCCGGCATGGCGCAAAAAGGTGGCGCGGTGTGGTCGCACATCCGCATCGCCGCGCACCAGGATCAGCTGTTCGCTCCCCGCATTGCCGAAGGTGAAGCAGCCCTGCTGCTAGGCTGCGACCTGGTGGTCAGTGCCAACACCGAAACCCTGTCCAAGCTGCGCCAAGGCGTTACTCATGCGCTGATCAACAGCGAAGAAAGCATCACCAGCGCTTTTGTGCGCACCTTTGCCCAACAGGCGGAAAGCGGTGATTTGCTGAAACACCCAGACCCGAAATTCCAGACCCAAAACATGTCAGCACAAATCGCCGAAGCGGTTGGCCATGCCCAGGCTGACTTTGTCGACGCGAGCAAAATCGCCACGGCATTGATGGGCGATTCGATTGCCACCAACACCTTCATGCTCGGCTACGCCTACCAGAAAGGCTGGTTGCCGGTGGGCGAAGCGGCGCTGCTGCAGGCCATCGAACTGAACGGCACTGCGGTGCCCTTTAACCTCTCCGCCTTTGTATGGGGCCGGCGCAGTGCCGAAGACTTGCCGCGGGTCTTGCGCAAACTGGAAGCTGGCAAAGTGCAGAACGCAGATCGCCTGCTGTCGCAAAGTCTTGAAGAAACACTGGAACGACGCATGACATTTCTCAAGGCGTACCAGAACAAGGCTTATGCCCAACGATACCGGCAACGGGTCGAGCAATTCATAAAGGCGGAAACGGCACTGCTCGGGCAACCGGGTAAGCTGTCGGCAAGCGTCGCCCGTTACTACTTCAAAGTGCTGGCGATCAAGGATGAATACGAAGTGGCACGCCTGTTTACCGATGGCCAGTTTCTGGAAAAAATCCAGGCTGGCTTCGAGGGCGACTACCGCCTGCGCTTCCACCTGGCGCCACCGCTGCTGTACCGGTCGTGAGCCGAAAAAGCGCAGCTTCGGCCCGTGGATGCTGCAAGGCTTCAAGCTGCTGGCCAAGCTCAGGTTCCTGCGCAACACCTGGCTCGACCCATTCGGCCGCACCCACGAGCGCAAGGTGGAACGTAACTGGCTGGCCAACTACGAAAGCGTCCTCGACGAAGTGCTGACTGGCTTGACTGCCGACAAGTTGAGCCTGGCTCAGGAGTTGGTGGAGTTGCCAGACAGCGTTCGCGGTTATGGTCCGGTCAAGGAGCGCTTCCTCGGCCATGCCGAACAGCGCCAGGCGCAATTGCTGCGGCAGTGGCGTAATGGTCCGAGTGCCACGTTTCACGATGCGAGCCAGACCACAGGAAAAATCGCCGTCACCCAACTCTAAGCACCGACACCCTGCGCTGCGGCGCCTGGGTACACAATTTTCTGTCAGGTGGCAGGGCGTGGCGACCAGGAAAGGTGCCACGCCGTCTATTGGAAACTGGAGCTCAGCATGCAAGAAGTCGTCATAGTCGCCGCCACCCGCACTGCCATCGGTGTGGCCCTGCTATTGGAACGCCAATGATTGGCGCCCGCTCAGCACCGGCCACCTTTTCGCGACTGCCCTGGCTTGGCGTGCCGGATGGCGATGTGGGAACCCGGCAATTGCTGCGCCAGATGGCACTGGAGTTGTTTGCCGAGCATGGGTTTCAGGGTGTTAGCCTGCGTCAGTTGGCAGCGGTGCTGCCTGTGGAGGCTGGCTCGCTGTACAACCACATCGAAAGCAAACAGGCGCTGCTGTTCGAGCTGATCGAAGAACATGAAAACGATTTGCGGGAGCTGCTGCAAACGGAAGTGCCGCGACAGGCTGACGGCCTGCTGCAACTGGAAACCTATGTGCGTATGCACCTGCAATTCAACTGCCTGCATGATCAGCGCCACACCCTCGCCCGCCTGGAGTTTCACAGTCTCAACCTGGAGCAACGGGACAGTATCGAGCAGCTTCGTAACACCCGCGCCCGGCACCTGGAATACATCCTCGGCCGTTGTGCCTTGCCGGCCAGCGAGCGCACCCGGATAGCGCTGGACATGCAGGCATTGCTCGATGGCGTGGTGGCCGGTTATCCGAGTGGTGGGCGGCCGCCGTTGGAAAATCTGGCGGCGCTGTTCAGTTGCCTGGTGTTGAGCGGGTCGAGTAAGACGTAAGCAGAGCGGACCCACTTTTTCACCCATAATAACTAGGTCGACTGATGAATGAAGAACTGGCGAAAAACTACCGGGCAATTCTCCGCGGCGTGGGTGAAGATCCAGAACGCGAAGGCTTGATGGACACGCCAAAGCGCGCGGCGAAAGCCATGCAGTACTTGTGTCACGGCTATCAGCAAAGCCTCGAACAGATCATCAACGGCGCGCTGTTCGAATCGGACAACGATGAGATGGTCATCGTCCGGGACATCGAACTGCACTCGCTGTGCGAACACCACCTGCTGCCGTTTATTGGCAAGGCACATGTCGCCTACGTACCCACCGGCAAAGTGCTGGGGCTGTCGAAGGTTGCGCGCATTGTCGATATGTTCTCCCGCCGCTTGCAGATTCAGGAGAACCTGACACGGCAGATTGCCGACGCGATTGCACAGGTGACCGATGCCGCCGGGGTGGCGGTGGTGATCGAGGCAAAACACATGTGCATGATGATGCGCGGCGTGGAAAAGCAAAACTCGGTGATGAGCACCTCGGTAATGCTCGGCGCCTTCCGAGAGTCGTACAACACGCGCCAGGAGTTTTTGCAGTTGATCCGTGGCCGCTAGAACGATGTGCTGGTTCGCCCCAGGCACGCGACAGACAACTCAACTGAGCATCAGCATCCCGTCATCAATCATCAACGTTTGCCCGGTGACAAATCGCGAACCCTCTCCGGCAAGAAACACCTACACTGGCGCCAGTGTCCCGGGCAGAGTCACCCAAGCGCCCACCGATAGGTACTTGCCCGGCCATGTAAGTTTGGTTGAGGGGCCTCACCCGCCCTTCCCGATTCCCAGGTTCTGGCTCTACGCCCAGGAGCACCAAGTCGAACGCACTTGGCAGTTGTTCATGCAGGACCCCAATGGGGTCGAAGTGGAGTTGGATTTCGACGCCAGCGAAATGCCGCCCGCCGATTGGAAGGAACACCGGGGCAGCTATATCAGTCCGGAGTAACTGCCTCCGTCGATCTGCAGATTTTGCCCAGTGATATAGCCGGCCTGATCCGAACAGAGAAATGCGCAGGCGGATGCCAATTCGCTCGGTTGGCCAAATCGTCGCGCTGCTATCGGCTTGAGCATTTCCACCCGTGCTTGCTTAAAACTGAGCTGGCGAAGCCTCGCCAACTGCTCGGTCATAAAGCGCAAACGGTCAGTCTCAATGCGCTCCGGCAACAGGTTGTTGATGGTCACATTGTCCCGCGCCACCTCGACTGACAGGGCTTTGCAAAAAGCCGTCAGCCCCGCACGCGCAGCCGTGGACAACCCGAGGGGCAAGCGTGGCGACTTGACCATTGCCGAGGTGATATTGACGATGCGGCCAAAACCTCGCGCGCGCATACCGCTGACCACAGCCTGAATAAGCAGAATGCCCGAGAGCATGTTGGCCTCAATGGCGGACAGCCAGGCCGCGTGATCCCAGTCCTCCAGACGACCCGGTTCTGGGCCGCCGTTGTTGGTTACCAGAATGTCCACCACCGGGCACGCGGCCAGCAACGTCGTCCGCCCGGCAGTGGTGGATAGATCGGCCACCACAGTACGGGGCAGCCGACCAGTGCTGCAAAGAATATCCTGGGCGGTTTGCGCCAGGGTCTCGGCATTGCGGCCATTGATCAGCACATCACAGCCCTCCTGTGCCAACGCCAGCGCACAGGCTTTACCAAGCCCTCGTGAGGACGCGCATACCACAGCAGTGCGTCCGCCAATGCCCAGATCCATAGCAGTACTCCTCGCGTGGCGGCGTCAGTCGTTCATACCCAACAAGGCACTGATATCGCGTCCGGGTTCCGCGTCGCTGCCGTAGGCGAATTGGCCAGCGCTCTGGCGCTCGACCAATTGCTCCATCTGATAGCGGTAGCGAGTACCCGGCGTATCGAAACGCGAGTGCAGGTCACGACGTTCACCGGCCTCGAAATAGCGCTGATTTTGCGGACGCACCACCGAATTGTCCTGTGGCTGGATGATGTAGTTAATGCGCGGCATCACATAGCGAAACGGCGACGGTGCAGCGGTGGTGTTGAAAGTGACGTCACACCGCGAACGATGCTTGCCCACCGGCAAAAACGGTTGCAGGTTAGGCACGTCATAACCGGGACGAAAGCGCGGATAGGAGATACACACATTACTGCGTAAATGGATGTGCAGCACCGCGCGAAAATCCTGGTACTTGGCGCGCACTCCGCCAACCCAACGCATGATCGGCGCCACTGATTTTTGTGCGACGGTTCGGGTGCGCGTCACCGTTTCAGAGGTCCACTCAACCTCCACCACATCCGACTCAGAGATGCCATCGCCGATGGTGTTGGCGTGTAGAAAATCGGCGTGGGTCAGGTCAATCAGGTTTTCCACCGAGAGCGCCGAGGTCGCGTCAAACCGCACGGTACGCTGGGTATAACCGGGAAGATTGCCGTCCTGCGGTAGAAACGGGATATGCGGCAGCAACAACGTATCGGCAGCGTCCGGATTGCCGTACCAGACCCAGATATAGCCATAACGCTCCATCAGCGGATAAAACCCTGTACCAGCGGTAAATGCAGTCAGTACCGGCGCCTTGTCACGCAGACGATAGGGGTGAAATTCAGCGGCTACCGGCTGCCCGTTTTCCCGCCACAGGTAGTAGGGCTGAGAATGAATAATTCGGCGGATTGGCCGCGCACTCAGGTCGCGGCTATGGGATACCGGAAACCAGGTGTCACGCAGGTCGTAGTTGATCGGCGTCCAGTCACCACGCACTTTGCGCGAGTGGGTGTCGGTAGAGGAAGGCACGGCATGCATGGTGAGTTCTCCTGTGCTCAGACGACGGCGCTTGCGGGAATCAAATGCGGTCGGCGTAAGGCACGCAGGTCGCGGGATGGGGCTTGCAGCAGGGCCGCGACGGCTACGCCATCAATCAGGTTTTTCACCCGGAACGGCGCCTGTTTGCGCGCGCGGGCAAAACGCCAACGCAACGGTGCATGGGCCGGCACCTGGTCATGCACAAAACCACGCCAGCACAGGCTAGTGGTGCCACGGCGGTTAGCTCCGGTTGCGATCACCAGGGTAATGAGCGGCATCTCTTCATCGCTGAGCAAATCCACCCGAATACTGCCACCCCTCAGGGGTACGGCGGTGCGCACAATCAAGGGGTAGTCCACGACAAACTGCGACGGCAGAAATTGTGTGGTCCATACCGCGCCGCGCTCCAAAACTATGCGCCCCTGCTCGCTGCGCAGATCGCCAAGGAAGAAATCGGTGAGCCGCACATGGGTAAAGCCGAGCAAGCATTCCGGGCCGTCGAGCATCGCCGCCAAATACTGCTCGTGACTCATGTTAACGATGGTGGATCCGGTAAATTCGCGCCCGCTCGGCAGGTAATCGCTGCTGGGCAGATCCTCATGCGGCGCGCCCTCACCCAACCACACGTGGACAAAGCCGTTCGCTTCGCGCACCGCGAAGGCTCGCGCGGCATAGCGCGGTGGTACGCGCTCGTCAGCGTGCAGGTTGGGGATTTTTGTACAACCGCCACTGGCGCCATCAAAGGTCCAGCCGTGGTAACCGCATTGCAAACCGGACTCGATCACTCGTCCGAGGGCCAGCGGCACACGCCGATGTGGACAACGGTCTTCCAGAGCAAAGGCTTGGCCGGCAGCGTTGCGGAACAGGACCAGCTCCTCGCCACCAAAGGCCACGGCCAATGGCGTTTGATCATTCACGGCCTCAGAAAGCGCCATGGCCCACCAGCCAGGGGTCGTCATCGGTTTGCCTCATTGTTGTTGTGTTTTGGGGCAGTTGTGTTTAACGCGATCAACGCTAACGGTAGCGCCACGAAGCCGAGAGAGCAACCACAAATAAACAGTTTTATATTTTTTGTTCACCTAACAACAGAGCAGAGGATTCGTCGAGCTTTTCCACTACAGATGCTTTGGACAAACGGCTTTACAAGCCCTATATATCTCGACCATTCGCACAAATATGAACATTTTTTGTGTTTTCGACCAAATAATTAACAGTAATGGCTGGCAGAAAACCCATAAGCCTGATTACCATGAGCATGCTCATTCACTTAAGGTGCGCTGACGATGACCCAATCCACCCTTGGCTTTGTCCTCCACGACGTTGCCCGTTTGATGCGTAAACGCTTCGAACAATGGGCCCGCGCAGCAGGCCTTACGCGCTCTCAATGGCAAGTTCTGGCTAAGCTGTCCATGCATGAGGGCATTCATCAGAAAGGTCTGGCCGACCTGCTGGAAATTGAATCGGTCACCCTGGTGCGCTTGCTGGATAAAATGCAGGAGCGCGGTTTGATTGAGCGCCGCAACCACCCCACTGACCGCCGTTTTTCCTTGTTATTCCTCACCCCGGATGCCCACCCGCTGCTGCAATTCATGCGTACCATTGGCGAGCAGACCCGACTGGAGACCATGGCAGACTTTTCCGCTCGGGAGCACGACCAATTGCTGCAATACCTCGAACGTATGCGCGAACATTTGCTGACTGCTTGCGGCCAGCCCGTAGATGAGCCCACTGGTTGTGCAGCAGGCGAGATGAAACATGGCTGAGCCCACATTGCAGCGCCCTGCGGTGCATGCCGAGGCGCGCCCCCTCGAGCCTTTGGACAAACCTCAAGTGCAGGCGCCTGAAGCTCAAGCCCTTGATAGTCACGAGCAAAAACCGTCTGGCGCGGCACGGCAACGCTGGCGCGTCGGCTTGTTTCTGCTCGCACCGCTCGCCGTCGTAGCGTGTGCCGCCTGGTATGTGTTTGGTGGCCAAGTGGTGAGTACTGACAATGCTTATATCCAGGCCGAACGGGTGGGTGTTTCCACCGATGTGGCCGGGATCGTGGCGTCCATTGAAGTGAGTGACAACCAAGTCGTGAGCAAGGGCCAGGTGTTGTTTCGCTTAAAACCCGAATCCTTTGAAATCGCCCTGGCCAGCGCCAAAGCGCAGCTGGAAAGCGCGCGCAACCAGATTCTTTATCTCAAGGCCAGCTACAACCAATCACTGGCCGAGATCGCCCAGGCTGAAGCCAGACTGCCCTACTACCAGACCCATTTCCAACGGCTGGAAAAGCTGGTCAGTGTTGCCGCCGTATCAAAAACAATTTACGACGACGCCCATCAGGACCTCGACAATACCCGCCAGCAGGTTTCGGTAGCGAAAGCCCAGGCTGCCGCGGCATTAGCCCAACTGGGAGGACGGTTAGACAAGCCTCTCGAGCAACATCCCTCCTACCTGCAAGCACAAGCGGCACTGAATGAAGCCGAACGTAACCTGCGCAACTCCGTGGTAACCGCTGCGTTCGACGGCGTAGTAACCAACGTTGACTCGTTACAAGTGGGCGCTTACCTGCAACCACCGCAATCGGGCTTCAGTCTAGTATCCAGCGAACACCTGTGGGTGGCCGCCTCGCCGAAAGAAACCGAGCTGACCAACGCTCACGTCGGCCAGGACGCAACCATTGAGGTAGACACTTATCCCGGCGTGACCTGACACGGCACCGTGGAAAGCATCAGCCCGGCTTCCAGCTCCAGCTTTTCGCTACTGCCGGCACAGAACACCACGGGCAATTGGGTGAAGGTTGTGCAGCGT
>LNAP01004285.1_pt1 | contig 17810 bp, 12 predicted proteins | sample 602601 | NCBI WGS metagenome assembly LNAP01 (sample SAMN02440304, study PRJNA202911) | soil metagenome | biome: Subtropical and temperate rainforests or woodlands; isolation source: soil samples (1 kg each in a 20% v/v slurry with milli Q water) were... ... | reverse complement strand
TCTCGCAGGAAACCCTGGCGCCGCCGCGACGCCGGGCATGACGGTGACGACCTGATCGTGCTGGCAGACGCCCACCTGCAGGCCAGCCAGCCGGCGTGGGTGGAACGCGCGCGTGAGCGGCTACCGCGCGCCGGGTGGCTGTGGCTGGGCAACGGCCAGCTGCCGGAAGCGGTGCCGAGCACAGCGAGAGAGCCGCTGCTGTTTGCGTGCAGCAATGCCGACGCCATCGCCGATGGCCTGTTGGCGCCGGTGTACCACCATGCGCTGCAGCCCACCCCGCCACGGCGGCAGAAAGCCAAGCGCGGGGCCACGCTTCTGGTTGAGCCCGCCGCGCCGCCCAGCGGCCGCTGGGCGTCCACCATCGCCCAGCACCTGCGCGATACCTTGCAGCACACCGAACGCAACCTGCGCGCGGTGCTGCTGGTGCACGATGCCGACACCATGCGCCGCTACCAGCGTGCCTTTGCCAGGGACGGCGCGGTACACAGCGCGATGATCGGCCCCGGCTGCGGGCGGGCCAGCGCGGGGCAGCAGCAGGCACAACTGCTGATTGCCAGCGACCCGCACGCCCTGCCCTATCTGGATGCACGGCTGGCGCTGGTCTACCTGGACACGGCTGTGGGCAGCGCGGGGCTGGCGCGGGTGTTGGCCCTGCTCAACCGCCCGCACCCGCACAAGCACTGCGCGTGGGTGGTGCATCTGCCGGGTGTGCCAGCGCCTTGGCAACATGGCGAGGCAGACGCCTGGGCCCCGCTGCCGTTGCAACAGGTGCAGGTCGGGCTATCGCGCCAGCACCGCCGCCTGCGGGCGTTGCTGCCACCCACCGGTAGCGCGGATTTCCACGCCTGCCGCGCGCACGTGGGGCCGCGATGGGGCGTGGACGCGCACGGCCAGGAGCGCGACCTGCACCGCCTGCGCCGGCGTTGCCTGCACCAGCGTGTGACGGGCTTCGGCCAGCAGCTGCAGGCCGCAATGCTGGCGCTGCCCGGCGAAGGCAGTGGAGCCGAGCTGGATACCCCGCAGCAGCGTTACCGGTATGACCTGCATTTCTGTTCGCTGCTGCGCGATGCGGTGGCTGCAGAGGCGTGCGAGGCGCATTTGAGTGCGGACGAAGATGTGCGCATTCGCCATTGGGCGCGCGAACGTGCCCCGGAGGTGCGTGACGCGGGGTGGGACTACCTTGGCGCAGTGGACACGCTACCGGCCAACCCGCGCCATGAGGCGGATGCGTTGCACAGCCTGCTGCGCCATCAACTGGAAACCAGCACGATCGGGGCCGCAGCACGGCTGCAACTGCAACGGCAGCTGCGGGGGCTGCTGGCCACACCGCGTACGCCTGCCGAGCGGTTGCAATGCCTGCAGGCGCTGCAGGCATTGCAGGTGCTGCGGCTGCGGGCGCTGGAACTTCCCGCTGCCGGCAGCGCGACGCGGGTGCAACTGGCCTGCCGTGGGGTGCTGGTGCGCATCCTGGGTGCGCCGAAGAACAACGCGCAGCGGCAGCTGCATCATGCGGTAGCCGAACAGCTGCTCAGCGCCATCGGCGCCGCGCACGCGGCACAGCCACGCGCGCCGCACCTGGCGCTGGCAGACCTGCAACGCCGGCTGGCCCCGGCTTTGGCAGCGGTGCTGTCGCCTGCGCACTGCGAGGCAGTGTTGGCGCAGTTACCGACGCTGCTGGCCGACACCGCACCTGCCCCCACGTAGAGCGGGGCTCTGCCCCGCTGCCATGGACCCCGAGCAGCCGGGCAGAGCCCGGCTCTACGGGCATGCCCACCAACCTCGTAGAGCGGGGCTCTGCCCCGCTGCATGGACCCCGAGCAGCCGGGCAGAGCCCGGCTCTACGCGCTCGCCCACCAACCTCGTAGAGCGGGGCTCTGCTCCGCTGGCCTCACGGCATAACCGGCGGCACGTAAGTCAGCGTCATGCCCAGCAACCACAACAATCCCAGTACCAACGGGATGTGCACCAGCAGCTGGATGAACGTAAAGCCCACAATGTCACGCGCCTTCAGGCCCAGCACGCCCAACAGCGGCAGCATCCAGAACGGGTTGATCAGGTTGGGCAGCGCTTCGGCAGCGTTGTATACCTGCACCGCCCAGCCCAGGTGGGCCTTGAGCTCATTGGCAGCCTGCATCACATACGGCGCTTCGATGATCCACTTGCCGCCGCCAGAGGGCACGAAGAAGCCCAGCACCGCCGAGTACACGCCCATGACCAGGGCGAAGGTGTCGGCGGTGGCGATGTGCACGAACAGGCTGGACAACCGGTGCGCCAGGGTTTCATCGCCGTTGCCCACCGCGTGGGTGAGGATCATGGCGATGCCGCCGTACAGCGGGAACTGGATGAGCACGCCGGTGGTGCTGGGCACGGCCTTGGCCACGGCGTTGAGGAAGCTGCGCGGGCGCCAGTGCAGCAGCAGGCCCAGCGAAATGAACAGGAAGTTGTAGGTGTTGAGGTTGGCGATGGCGCTCACCAGCGGCTTGTTGGCAAATTCGCCAAACAGCCAGCCAAACGCCAGCAATGAAAGCAGCACGGTGAGCAGCGGGCTGTATTCCAGCCACTCGCCCGGACGGGTGCGCGGCTGCAGCGGCTGCGGTTCGGCCTGGGCGGCACCGTCGAAGTCCCTTGCGGTGCGGGCGGTGGCCGGGCCGGGGGCGGTGAGCCAGGCGATCAGCAGCGACACCAGGATCAACGCGGCGGTCAGCGCGATGGACTGCCACAGGAAGATGGTTTCGGTAAAGGGCAGCACCCCGGTGATCTCCACCAGCCCCGGCGGCATGCTGGCCGGATTGGCCTGCAGCTGGGCGGCCGAGGAACTCAGGCCCATCGCCCACACCGCGCCCAGACCCAGGTAGGCCGAGGCGCCGGCGGCGCGGTAGTCCATCTTCAGGTCCTCGCGTCGCGCCAGCGCGCGCACCAGCAAGCCGCCGAACACCAGCGAGAAGCCCCAGCTGAGCAGCGAGGCCAGCATGCTCACCAGGCCCACGTACACCACCGCGCCACGGCCGGTGCGCGGCACCCGCGCCAGCTGGTCGATGAAGCGCGCCACGATGGGCGCGGTGGCCAGGGCGTAGCCGCCGATGACCACGAAGGCCATCTGCATGGTGAAGGGGATGAGGCTCCAGAACCCTTCGCCGAAGGCGCTGGCGGTGGCCTGCGGGGTGGCACCGAAGCCGATGGCGGCGGCCGCCACGATGACCACGCCGAGCACGGCGAACACGTAGGCGTCGGGGAACCATTTTTCCGCCCACGCGGCCGAGCGCAGTGCTGCGCGCGCCATCCAACCGTCTTGTGCTGCTGTCGACGTGGCCATCGCCCTACCCTCCCAGGTGATTCAGATGGGGAGCAGTGTGTGGGTTGGGTGGCGGGCTGTCAGTCGCCTATTGGTCGTAGGGGCGAGGTGCGGGGTGACGGCCGCGGGGCGGCGCGTCGGGATGGTCGGGAGCCGGCCAGCGGCCGGCACTACCGGTTCACGGGCACCGCGACCGGTCGGTAGGCCCCGACCGTTGGTCGGGGAGCTTTAATGGAACGCCAAGGCCGCGGCGATGCCGGCGAACAGGGTGGCGCCCACCCAGTTGTTGTGCAGGAAGGCCTTGAAGCAGGCATCGCGCTCGCGCTTGCGGCACAACAGGAACTGGTAGGCGATCAGCAGCGCGGCCACGCCCACCGACATCCAGTACGCCGCACCCAGGCCGGCGCGCAGGCCCACCAGGCTCATGGTGCCCAGGAACAGGGTGAACAGGATGCCCTGGATGACCAGGTCCAGGTCGCCAAACAGGATGGCGGTGGAATGGGAGCCCATCTTGAGGTCGTCGTCGCGGTCCACCATGGCGTACCAGGTGTCGTAGGCGGTGGACCACAGGATGTTGGCGCCATACAGCAGCCAGCCCACCACCGGCACTTCGCCCTGCACGGCAGCGAACGCCATCGGGATGCCCCAGCCGAAGGCCATGCCCAGGTACACCTGCGGCAGGTGGGTGTAGCGCTTGAGGTAGGGGTAGCTGGCGGCCAGGAAGATGCCGATGAAGCTCATGCCGATGGTCAGCCGGTTCAGGGTGAGCACCAGCGCGAAGGCCACCAGCATCAGCCCGGCGAACAGCAGCAGTGCCTCGCGCCCGGACACCCGGCCACTGGCCAGCGGGCGGTCCTTGGTGCGCTTGACGTGCGGGTCCAGCCAGCGGTCGGCGTAGTCGTTGATGACGCAGCCAGCCGAACGCGTCAGCCAGACCCCGGCACTGAACACGAACAGGGTCCACAGCGGCGGCAGGCCACCGGCGGCCAGCCACAGCGCCCACCAGGTGGGCCACAGCAGCAGCAGGGTGCCGATCGGGCGATCGGCGCGCATCAGTTTCCAGTACTGGCCCCAACGCGACGGTGCGGGACCGTCGGGGGCTTCAAAACGTTCATAAGCCATGCGCAAAGGATACCGCCAAGCCCCGCCGCGAGCGTTGCCGTGCCGGGCAATTGAACGGGGGGCAGACCTGCGCCGCGTTTACCGCTAGAATGCTCCTCCCGCGCCATCACGGCGTACGGGCCCGGGACTGCAGGACACAACGCGCTCGTAGCTCAGCCGGATAGAGTAGTGGCTTCCGAAGCCATTGGTCGGGGGTTCGAATCCCTCCGGGCGCACCATTTGAACGTCCTACAGCGTCCTAAGAAGGCCGAATATTCCTTTCAAATCAAGGATTTCGGCCTTTTTTGTGTCTGTTAGCGTCCTATGTGATCCACATCAATCCTAGTTCCAGAGGCGGTATCTTTGACGGTAACCCCCCTACCGCCAAGACCTGTTACCGCCATGTCGCTCACCGATACCGCCATACGCAAGACAAAGCCGACAGCAACCGTGCAGAAGCTGCGCGACGGCGGCGGCCTGTATCTGCTGCTGCGGCCTGATGGTGCGAAGTGGTGGCGCTGGGATTACCGTCGCCCTGTGACAGGTAAGCGCAACACCCTTTCACTGGGGACCTATCCAGATGTCGGCTTGGCCACGGCACGGGAACGACATGCTGCCGCGCGCAGATTGCTTGCGGACGGAGTCGATCCAGGCGAACAACGCAAGGCGCAAAAAGCAGCAACGCGGGAACGTTCGGAAAACACATTCGAAGCTGTCGCCGCCGAGCTGATCGCTGTCAGAGCGAAGAAGATGGCTGCTACGTCGCTAGACCGTCAGAACCGCCTTCTTTCGAAGGACCTAGGTCCCTACATCGGGCGGATACCTGTCGATGGCGTGACCGCGCGCGATCTATTGGACGCAATCCGGAAGATTGAAGCGCGTGGTGCAAACGAGACTGCGCATCGCGCCAGAATGTTGGTTCGCTGGCGTTCCCGCCGGCATCCTACCGCCGGGCTCCCGTCTATTCTTCCCCTTAGGCATGCCCGCTCCCTCTTCTTGATAACCACATCGGCGGCGTGAGAGGCGACCTGCTGGGCACGCTCCCGCGTGCGTGTAGGCTGCGGTCGTTAGCTGTGCCGCCAATGATAGACGGTCTATGGTGCCACGCCGAATGTCCGCTTTGGGTTGAATGGCGCCTAGCGGCCAGAAGCGGACTCTAATCAATTGAGCTCCCCGTCGCGTAGGCTGATGGGAGCAGCCAGACTGGCTGCGTCTGGCAAAAAGGGGTTAGATGTCAGAAGCGCCTACTTAGTAATCGTTGACGCGCCAGATACGCTCTGTTTCCGAGGGCAGGCTCACGCTTGGGCGGTAAGCCGTAGGTGTGTCGGCTTCCTCAGCCGAAGGACTACGTAAGGCTGAGTTGCTCACGGACCAACGATGCTTGTTTGAACGGCACTTGTGCGGCGTCCGATCCAATCTTAATCTCTGGCCACAACTGCGCCCATGGGAGGGGCTATGTCGGACGAAGAGGCTGCTATAGAACAACTACCGCTAGTTGTGAAGGAGTTGCACAACCTATTCGCGGCTGTAGAAAGCACGCGAGGAGCTAGCAACGATCCTGTTCAGAAATATGGCTGGAACGCCCCGGGAATGACGCCTTGGGACATTGGAATGCTGGCGGAAGAGCTCGCCAGCCAAATCGAATCTGAGCTCCCGTTTAAAGAGAGTGCAGAAACTTCCGAGTTGTTGGAGGCATGGCCCGCCGCGCTTCAGCACTTAGCAAGCAGTTCGGTCCCGCACCTCGTCAATGGTAATGCTCCGTCAGCAGCAATCGCAGTTGTGAGCACTCTCTCTGCGTTGCGCATGGTGGTCAACTCAGTGCTTGGATGGTCAGAGGTCCGGGACCGCGCCAAAATGCCACAAGCGCTTAGGCGGAAGCTTGCGGGGATAGAGGCCTCCATAAACGCCATTGTGCCGGATGCAGATAGACTCACGGAGCAAGTTGCAACCATCAAGGACGCTGCTGAGGCGGCCTACGATCTTCCAGTCAGCCTAGATGAGCTGAAACGAGCTCGTGCCCAGATATCTGCGGATGCTGACGCGGTGAAGGAAAGAAGCACGCAAGCTGCGGCTGCACTCCAGTCTTCAACCGACATTCTTGCCAAGTTGGAATCAGCCCGGCTTGAAGCGGACGCTTTAGTAGCAAAGGTGAGGGAGTCGCAACGAATTACTACGTCCATTGGACTCGCTGCTGCGTTTGATGAGAAGGCTAGGAGACTGGGAGTGACCTTGGGTCTGTGGGTCGGCATTCTAGTGGTATCGCTATCGGGTGCCGCAGTTCTAACTGCATACCGGTGGCAAACCTTAACTAAGCTCGCCGAAGGCGAGCCAAATTGGCCCGCCGTCGCGCTCCAGATTTTTCTTTCGGCCCTAAGCTTGGCGGGCCCTGGCTGGCTTGCTTGGCTTGCAACGAAGCAAATTGGCCAGCGGTTTAAGATGGCGGAAGACTACGCCTTCAAGGCTTCCGTCGCGAAAGCATATGAGGGATATCGGCGAGAAGCTGAGCTTTTGGAGGACAGTGAAATGGCTGTCCGACTATTCGATTCCGCTCTCGCCCGACTCGACGAGGCGCCTCTTCGTTTCTTAGATAACGAAACCCATGGCAGTCCTTGGCATGAATTTGCACAAACGAGGGTATTTAAAGATGCCTCTTCACGAGTCCCAGGATTCCTAGAGCGCTACACAGATTTCTTCAAGAAAGCACCCAGTCGTCGCCACCGTCGTCCGGAAGATGACATTAACTCATCCGCCACAGAAGGCTAAGGAGTGATTCATCCATTCGGGCGTACGCGCCTCACTCAATTCGGCGCATCCGAAGCCTCGCATCTAGCTCAGGCGAGGCCCGCGCTCGGCCAGAAGCGAAGTTGAACGGGCCAGACAATTCGGCATCACTAGAGATCGTTTGCTGGTGCGTAAGGTTAGACCCATGGTCACTTAAGATGATGAAATGGATCTCCGTAAGCCCAGAAAGTGCCGCCTTTGTACGTGTCGGGGAGTTTGGGGGCGAATAGGGCACTTCGCATCGACAGATCCACCTCCACGTGCTCACCGCTTACTGCGTGGTGGTAGAGCTGTAATGCAAGAAACTGGGCCCCGACAGCATTAAACGTGGACTCCAGCGTTGCGCTTGAAAAGTTCGCGTGCCGCTCGTGTTTCAGCTTGTTATAGCTCTGACTCCACCAACCGGGGCGCTGGGCAGCGGTCCATTCCCTCCAAGGACAGAAAGACAATTGATAGCGGGGAATCGCGATCTCGCATTTAGTGAGGAGAGGGTATTTATCCAATAGAATTGGATAGTACTTACCGATGCTTTTTGCGCTTGAGGAAGGTTCTAGTAGCGCGCAAAGTTCGTGCCAAATTGAGTCAACCTCACCTGCTGCAAGCAGAATTATTTTTGCGAATTCGTTCGAATAGCAGCGGAAGTTTTCCGGGGAAAACTCCACGTATCTGGCACAGGCTACGAGCTCAGCTTCTACCGCCAAGAAGTAGTTCCAATGTTTGGGCGTTGTCGGCATGGCTACCTAGTCCTTGAGTTATTCCGCGCGGCGAAGCGGCGCCGATTTGATTGAGCCGTCAGTCTTCTGACTAGACTTCCTTCAGGTGCCGCCCAACGAACTCGTATGAACTGTTCCACGCGAGCTTAGTTTCACCGCTATCCGGATCCTTGTACCAGGCGTCCGACCAGACCTTATCACTGTCCCACTCCCACCCAACACGCTCCCCTTTTTGAAAATGCGTCTTCATGGTCGGAAAGATGCGAAGGAAGCGTCGTGTCCTACCGGGGGTCTCAGTCTCTAGGATGACCCCTTTCCCATGTGTCCAAGGAATTCTGCAGTCTGGATCCCGATAAATATCCACGCCTGGGTGATAGACGTAGTTAGTCTCTCTTGGAATTGCTCGAAGTGCTTTAAGAATAGTAATTCCGGAGTCAATGGCGCGAAGTATCTCCTCGTCATCAGCCTGCCTTCCGTGAACCAATCGATTTCGAACTTCCCAGAACAACTTGAGTGAACTTGGGATATGACCAGGGAGGGCGCCGTAGTGCCTATGCAGCGCATCTATGGCCTTCGATAGGGGCAGATACCCTCTCCCCTCAAGTAGGCCAATAGATGCTAATAGCTGTCTCGCTTCGCGCTCCAAGTCTGATGCCAGCAGAATAAGCGCTGCCCTCGGAGACTGCGCTGCTTCGCGGAGTATTGAGTCTATTGCGCGCTCGGTATTGCTGATTGAGCTGTTCCTTTCATCTTCGGAAGGATGTGGAAGGGCGGCGACTTCCTCGGCCGCCGCTGACGCAGACTTCTCGAGCCTATCAAGGGATTCACCAAGCTCTATTTCTTGACCAAGGAGCTTGCCCTTTCTCAACCGCGCGAGCAGATCACCGATCTGCTTTCGATAGAGAAAAAGGGAAAAAAAAGCAAACAATGGCCATAGCAGGGCTGCGACGGAAGAAATCAGCGCCGAAACGTCCTTCATCATGTATCCCTCAAAGACTAGCCACCTAACAAGCGGACGCCAGGGTCTGACTGCACTTTTCGCTTAACCGTAGCAGGTGGATTCTACCTTGGTAGAGAGCGATTTCGGGCTGATTTTGGCCCGAGGTCGTACGAGGCCCTGCGGATTGCGGCGCCAAACCCTGCCCACGAGAAATGCGGTCGTTCAATTTTCTTCGGAGCGCGACATCTGCACCCCGATGAGGCTTCGTCAACGTCAGATGCCAGTTTTCAGCCACCCGCCCAGGCTTGCTACCCAGGACGCATGCAACGCAAGGCCTGCACAGAACGTGTCGGATATCTCCACTGGCGACACCCCCTCGCTTACGCCAATTGCGACACGCGCTTACTCAGCACATAGAGGCTTTTGGGCTCAGCCGTTTGATGCCACATCATTGATAGAGCATCCAATCCGGAGATCGAAATCGGGGTTGAAGTTGATGTGAGCAGGATGAGCAGGTGTTTCGCAGATGCAGCTACGGCGGGTGCGATGGTGTTACCACCTGTTACCAGCCGTTACCAACCCGAATAGTCAAGTCAGCCAACATAAGCCATTGATGTAACAGGATATCTTCGCAAACGTTACCGGCATTACCGTTGTTACCAGCGATTTCGATATGTCAGGAAAAATTCAGCGTTTCAAGATGCCCCCATGCAGACAAACCGTGGAGGACAAGGGATTCGCCCCCGAGTGGAAAGTGTTGGTGAAACGATCGACTGTTACCGAAAAGGAGTCATCAACGGTCACTACATAGCATTCCTGAAACGTCCTACTTATAGGGTAGAGGCTTGTGGGACTCTCTCGGATTGCTGCTTCGCTCGCTGCCTGAGCTATGCCTTCAGCAACGGCCTACGTCTTCGATGCAACACACAATGCCACCGCCTTTGGTGCAGGGTTCCGCAGGTAGACAGCCGCCGTTATGATCGCCCCCAAAGCGGTGCTAGGTCTGCGCGTGGTTGAATGCAGGTGGTGCGGAAGAACCACCCTGCGAAGCGCGCAGGCGTGGCGGGGAGACGAGTGCGCGCGCCGGGTGCAGATCCTTGGCAGGCAGCTGGGGTACGGCGCAACGTTCTTGATGCCATCTCATCCCGCTGTATCGCCCCAGGACGGTCGCCAAGCCCGTCGCCTGCCGCAGACCCGGGCGCATGCCCCGTATGCCGTCACGCGCTGGTAGATTGCCCCCTATGGAATACCTGATCTTCGCGCTCATCGCGCTCCTTCTGCTTGCGACGGTAGGCGTCACGCTTGTATGGGGGCTCAGCGTCCTGTGCCGCTTCCTCGCCGTCTTGGTCGAGCAGTTCTCCACGTCACCAAGGGCGCGCTGATGCTGACTCAACCTACCTAGCGCCTGCACCGTGGCGGTAACTATGGCGGTAATACAGGTAGCCACTGTCCCTCGACCCCCTTAATACCAATGGATGCGGAGGATTATGTGAATCCCTCCGGGCGCACCATCCTTGCCTTGTGGCCCATCGCCACATCCCCCTGAACGTCCAGAACCCTGCCCTGCGTCGCAGCCATTGCGATACCTGCAGCGCAGCCTGGACGGCCCGCGTTTCTGGAACACTTCGGCCATGAAACGATCCCATGCGTGGCAACAACACGGCACCGTGTCGCTCTGGCGTTATCGGGAGAACCTGCGCAACTATCCGGGCTGGCACATCGGCGCCGATGCCGCCGGCTGCGCGTCGATGCTGGCATTGTTGGATGCGCTGGCGCTGGACGGTCCGGGCGCGACACGGACGCTGCAGCTCTCTCCACCCAGCCCAGCGCAGCTGGCCGTGCCGAACAACCGCGATGCGCGGTGGGACGCCCCGGCAACGTTACGGCTGACGGTGGATGAGGATGTCGCGTTCTGGCAGTGGGATGTGGACGGCGCGCGCGCCACGCTGCAGCTGGGAGACGCCGCGATGGGAAGTCTTCGACAGGGCGTGGTGGATATTGCCGCGGGTCGAGGCGATTACAGCCTGGGCCAGGGCACGCAGGCGCTGTGGTTCTGGTGGGGATGAGGCGGCGGTAGTGATGTGCCGTGCGTGCGTTTGGGAGTTTGGGTGAGGTTGCTTGCAGCCACCCATGGGGTGGCTCTACCTCCGCGTTCTTTGCCGACCACAGCAGCAAGGATGATCTTCCGAGGACGATCCGATGATACGAATGCAACTGCCCGTGGCCCTGCTGGGCCTTCTCCTGCCGATGATGGCCAGCGGTGCATCGCCACCGGGGCGCTACCTGTCCGCGACGATCCAGGATCGCGATGGCGTGCCTTGTTTTGGCGTGCCTGACACACGGGAAACACGCAGCAACGCGCCGATCATCGCAAGAGTGTCGGTAACGGATAGTGGTGCGGGAGGCGCGCCGGTGTGGGAGCACATCTTCCTGCGGTCGGGAACTGCCGAACCTGCGCTGCCGCCCAGCCAGTGCCTTGTTTATGGTCACGGGGACGCGTCCGCCCCTGCATTACGGGTGGGGACGCGCTATGAGGTGGTTATGTCGGGGTATACGCCGGGCACGCCAGGCAAGCAGGGGGAGGCACAGAAGCGCGTGTTCGGCAGCTGCTTCGATGTGGTGGACGTCGCCGGGAAGGGCGTGATGACGTCCGTGATAGCAGACTGCGCGACAGTGCGCACTTCGCCGACGGCCCCCGTACCCCAGGGCGCCAGGTAGCGAATGGGGAAACCGCGGTAGAGGCGTGCCGTGCGTGCATTTTGGTGTTCGGGTGAGGTTGCGTGCAGCCACCCATGAGGTGGCTCTACCCGGAGCGCGCGCGAACGGAACGAGGGACGGGTACCGGACAGACTGCCGGGGCCAGGGCGAGGTCTTCCCACCTGCCTGGCAGTGGCGAACCGCGTGTGCGGTCCACGACGTCCGTGTCGTTGTTCTATCCGGTGTCCAGGTTGAAACGGTCAGGCGGTGAGCAGGTCTTTGAAGCGGGCCAGCGAGGCCATGTGGAAATGCACCAGCGCCAGCCAGCCCTGGCGGTGCCAAGCCAGCACGGGGGCGTCGGCCTGCGCATCCCCCAGCGCGTCGAACTGGCTGCGGATCACCATCCCGCCCGCGTCGATCCACAGGCTCACCACCAGCGGGGCAGCCGATGCGGTATCGGGGTGCTGCTGCAGGAACGCCTGCAGGCGAACCACGTGCGGGTCGTCGGTGCGCGCAAGACGTTCGGCCAGCGCGCTGCTGGCGCCGCCCGCATAGGCCTGCCATGTGGCGGACGGCGTCGGTGTGGTGCGCACCGATCGTAGCCGGTGCGCTGTGGGACGGCAGCCGACCAACGGTCGGCTCTACCGGCTGGATCAATACGTCCCGTCGAACGCAAAGATCGGCTTGCGCTGCTTCCACAGCCCGGCGGTGAAGTCCGGGAATTCCAGCGTCTGGAAGCTGTTGGCGATGGACTGCTCCGACAGCGGGGTGATCGCACTCCAGGTGATGGCGTCGTAGATGTCGATCGGCATCGGCGCGCGGGCCTTCAGGGCCTCAACGAACGCATGGATCACGAACCAGTCCATGCCACCGTGGCCGGCGCTGGCGGCGGTGTCGGCGTGCTGCTTCCACAGCGGGTGCTCGTACTGGTCCTGGTAGGCCTTGAAGTCTTCCCACTTGTGCGGCGGGCTGCGGCCTTCGATGTGGATGGACTGGTTGACGTCCATCCACAGGCCCTTGGTGCCCTGCACGCGGAAACCCATCGAGTACGGGCGCGGCAGCGAGGTGTCGTGCTGCAGGATGATCGTTTCGCCGTTCTCGCAGGCCAGCGTGGTGGTCACCACGTCGCCCAGCTTGAACGCCACCTTGGTGCTGGGGTGGGTGGTGCCGCCGCTCTTGGCCACGGTGTAGTCGTGCAGGCCGCGTGCCTTGCTGGCGAAGGCGTTGATGTGGGTGAAGCGGTTGCCGCGGTTGATGCCGGTGTACATCGCGCACGGGCCGATGCCGTGGCTGGGGTACAGCTCGCCGTTGCGCTTGACCGAGTGCTCGGTGCGCCAGCGCGCTTCGGACCATCCCTTGGCGCCGAACTCCACGCCGCTGTCGTAGGGCTGGCTGGGGTCGCCGGAGTTGAACTTCACCCCGCGCAGATCGTGCTGGTAACCGGCCTGCAGGTGCACCAGCTCGCCGAACAGACCCTGCCGCACCATCTGCAGCGCGGCCATCACATCGCGCCGGTAGCAGACGTTTTCCAGCAGCATGTACGGGGTGCCGGTGGACAGCTGGGTCTTGAGCACGTCCCAGTGGTCCTGCAGGGTGATGCCGGCCACCACTTCGCAGCCAACCGCGATCTTGGCCTGCATGGCCGCGATGGCCATCGGGGCGTGGTACTCCCACGGGGTGGCGATGACCACGCCGTCCAGCCCGCGCTGTTCCAGCAGGCGCTTCCAGGCATTGACGTCGCGGTCCTGGCCGTAGGTTTTCGGCGCCGGCTTGCCGGCCTTGGCCACCATCTCCACGGCGCGGCCGAGCATGATCGGTTCGATGTCGCACAGCGCCACCACCTCCACGTCGTCGCGGCGCACCAGTTCCTTCAGCAGCACCTGGCCGCGCATACCCGTGCCGATCAGGCCCAGCCGCACCTTGCGCCCGCGCGCCCAGGCCGGTACCTGCGGCAGCAGGCTGCTGGCGGCGACGGCGGCGCTGGCCGCGATGAATTCCCTACGTTGCATGGAACACTCCTCCTCTTGAGACCGCGCCGGCGGGGGCCGGCGCGGTGGAACCGTCAGAACTTGTAGCCGACGGTCAGACTGTAACCACGACCGAAGATGGTCGCGTAATCGCTGGAATCGCCCAGGAAGCTGTTCGGATCGTAGAACGGCAGGCGGTCGAACAGGTTCTTGATGGTGAAGCCCACGTTCCAGTGGTCGTCCGGGCGCCAGGCCACGCTCAGGTTGGCCGTCCACCACGACGGGGCGCCGTCGCACTTGCTCTGCTCCACCGGCAGGTAGCCGGCGGTGCAGGTCTGCGGGTTGTTGTCTTCTTCATCGATCTGCTGGAGCGCCCACTTGGTGCCGCCCACGTAGTTGATGAACATGCTGGTGGTGACCTGCTTGTAGCTCCAGTCGGCGTTCAACGTGGCCCGCAGGCGCGGGTTGTTGTAATAGCCCACCAGGTCACCGTAGTACCAGCCGCTTTCGTCGTCCAGGTAGGAGCGGTTGCGGTTGGCGATGGTGGCGGCCACGCCGATGTTCAGGTTGCCCCACTCGCCCAGCGAGAAGCGGCTGCGCGCGTCGATGTCGAAGCCGTCGATCAGGGTCTTGCCGCGGTTCTTGTACTGCCCCACCACGCTGGCCACGTTGCCGGTGCTGTAACCGGGCAGCGTGCCGGGGCAGCTGACGCCGCTGGCCGGGTCGGCGCACATGGCCGCCAGCGCCGCCTGGTTGGCACGGTCGGCTTCGGTGATCGGCGAGCGGGTGGAGGAAATGATGTCTTCGTCGCGGGTGTAATCCGGCGCGACGATCTCGTTGGTGCGGTAGATGAACCAGTAATCGGCCGACACCGACAGCCACGCGGTGGGTTCGTAGACGAAGCCCAGCGTGGTGATCTTGGCCTTCTCCGGCTTCAGCTCCGGGTTGGGCTGGGTCATGCGCGCCACGGTACGGCTGCAGTCGCTGTTGAGCAGGGTCTTGCCCAGGTCCACGTCACCGCCGCGCTGGGATTGCAGCAGCAGGTTGGCAATGGCGTTGGTCTCGTTGCAACGCACTTCGTCGCGGTAGCCGCCGAGCTGGGCGAACACACCGCCGTTGCCGGATTCGGCCAGGCTGGGGGCACGGAAGCCGGTGGAATAGGTACCGCGCAGCATCAGCTGGTCGAACATCTGGTACTTCAGGCCCACCTTCGGGGCCAGGTTGGCGCTGAAGTCGGGGTACTTGTCCACGCGCAGCGCCGCGTCCAGTTCCAGCTTCTCGGTGAGCGGGGCCACGGTTTCGGCGAACAGCGCGTAGGTGTTGCGCTTGCCGTCGAACCAGGAGCCGCCCTGCTGGGTGATCAGGCCATTGGCCGCGTCCGGGTTGCCGGGGGTGTAGAAGGTTTCGCGGCTGGCGTTGAAGCCGAAGGCCGCGCGTACTTCACCGGCAGGCATCTGGAACAGCGGGCCTTCGATCTTGCCGTCCAGGGTGTGCAGGCGGGTCCAGGACTGGATGTCGAAGGTGGGGAATGCTTCGCGGATCAGCGCCGCGTTGGCTTCGCTGTATTCGCCGAATTTATACGCCGGGTGGTCGGAGATGATCACCCGCCCGGTGCCGGGGTCGACGCTGTACGGGCCAAATGCCTTCTCGAAGCCGGCCAGGTTGACGTTGGTGGTCTGGTAGGTCACCGAGTGGCTGCCGGCGGTGGCAAAGGCGGTTTCCCAGTTCCAGTCGCCCACGTCGCCCCGCAGGCCGGCCACCACGCGGTAGCTCTGGTCGGTGTTGCGCTGGCCGAAGTGGTTGGCGCCTACGTCCTGCAGCAGGTACTGCAGGCCGACCACGCCACCCATCAGTGCCTTCAGTTCGGGCGAAGCATGGTTGTATTCGTTGTTCGGGCCCAGGTACGGATACAGGAACTGGTTGACCGTGGTGCCGGTGTTGCGCGAGAACCAGCTGGTGGGGTTGCCGGTGGTGGTGCCGTAGGCACGCGGGGTGCCGCCATTGGCGGTCAGATCGATGTCGGTGTAGGTCGCTTCGGCGAAGGCTTCGGTGCTTTCGCCGATCAGGAAGTGGGCGTTGACGTAGGCGGTGTTGCGCTCGGACTTGGCACCGGCGTCGATCTCGTTGTTCATCCACGTCTCCCAGATACAGCGCGGGCCGGCCGCTTCACTGGTGAGCACGTTGTTGCAGCCGGGCGCGGCTTCCTGCACGCGGCGACCGGTGACCGGGTCGAAGGCGAAGTAGCTGCCCGGGTTGAACTCGCCCGGCTTGCTGCCGGTGCCCAGGCGCAGGTTGGGCAGGTAGTTGGGGTTGTTGACGTAGTACTGGGACGGGCGCTTGTCGTAGAAGTCGCTCAGCGGAATCGCATCACGCCGGTACAGGTTGACCGAGGCGTACACGTTGTAGCGGTCTTCATCCAGGTCGCCGAAGCCGGCGGTGATGCTGCCCTGGTGTTCGCCGTAGGAGCTGATGCGCGACGATTTGTCGGTGGTGAGGTTGATTTCCGCACCCTGGTAGGAGCGCTTGGTGATCACGTTGATCACGCCGGCCACCGCGTCGGTGCCGTACACCGCCGAGGCGCCGTCGGTGAGCACTTCCATGCGTTCGATTGCTGCGGCAGGAATCGCATCGATGTTGACGAACTGGGTCTGGAAGCCGGCCGGCGCGCCGTAGTACGACAGGCGGCGGCCGTTCAGCAGCACCAGCGTGCCCTGCGCGCCGAGGCCGCGCAGATTGGCCTGCGAGGCGCCGTCGGAACCGGTGAACAGCGAACGGGAATCCTGCTGGGCCGGCCGCGCGGCGGGCAGGTTGTCGAGCACCTGCAGCAGCGTGCGCGCGCCCATGTTCTCGATGTCCTGCTTGCTGATCACCTGCACCGGCGAGGCGGTTTCCACGTCGCTGCGGCGGATGTTGGAGCCGGTCACTTCAATGCGCTGCAGCTCGGTGGCCTTGGCAGCGGGCGCGGCCTCCTGCGCACCGGCGTTGCCGACCACGGCAAGGGCCAGGCCCAGTGCGATGGACAAGGGGGTAGCGGGGATGCAGCGATGGCGATGGCGTTCGGTCAACATCTGTGTCTCCTTGTTCGATCCGCAGCGTGGGGCTGGCGGTGGATGGGTGTTTTCGGGCAAACGTCCCCCGTGCCGCGGCCACACGGCCGCAGACGGGAAACGGAGAGAGCTGTTTTTCTGAAAGCGTGTTGCGTCGGTTACGGCGACACGATGCTGGCGGTATCGCCCTCCTGTCCGATCAGCGCGGCGTTGGCCCAGTTGCCGCAGACCTGCGCGGGGTGGTCGCCCTGCGCGCCCAGCGTGCGCAGGCTCAAGGTATGCAGGCCGCGCACGTCCAGCTCCGGTTTGACCACGCCGGGCGCCTTGACCAGGCCGCTGTCATACAGCAGCCGGTTGTCGCCCCACACCTGGAACTGCATGCCGCCGGCGGCGCGGCACTGGTCATCGATGCCGAGATCGGCGCGCAGCAGGCGCCAGCTGCCGGTGAGCTTCAGGTCGATGCGGCTGTTGGCATTCACTCCCAGGCCGCGGCGGAACAGCAGGCCGTTCATGCGCAATGCCGCCTGGCCGCCAAAGGCGTGGTCGCTGGCCACGCTGGCCTGCAGCGCGGCCGGCAGCGTCAGCGCAGACAGGTACAGCTGCTGGGCCGGGGTGGTGGGCTGCGGATGTTCCAGCACATGGAAGCTGGACAGCACGATGGGGCCAACGTCGCGCGGCTGCAGCGCATCCACTGCACGGGCCACGCTGCCCTGCGCGGCGGTCACCATCGGATCACTGGCGCCGGCACCGTCGCCGTCGGGGTTCTGCGTGCTCAGCACACGGAAGCGCAGCAGGCGGCCGGCGTGGGCGGGGAAGTCGATCTGCTGCGTGCCCTGCTGCAGGGTGAGGCGGCCACGCTTGACCGGTTCGCCCCACTCGCCATTGCTGTCGGCCAGGTAGATCTCGTAGTCGCGGATCTGGCCGTTCTTCCAGTGCTGGTCGTTGCGCGGCGCCAGCTCGATGCCATCGATCAGCTTGCGTTCGCCGAAGCCGAGCACCCATTCGTGCGCGCCGGTCTTCACCGCCTGGTTGCGCACCGTGCGGAACCACGTGGCCGGGTCGTCATCGAAGGCCTTTTCCAGTTCGTAGCCCTGCTCTTCGGCCGGGCGGTTGACCACCAGCAGGCTGTCCGACGGCAGTGCGCGGCCCAGTTCCGGCGCGGCCGGGTACGCGTCGTCCGCAACGGCGGCGGCTACCGGCAGGGCCAGCTGCAGCGCCAGCGGCCGGGGGGGGGCGGGGGGGGCGGGGGGGGCGGGGGGGGGGGGGGGCGGG
>LNAP01002631.1_pt1 | contig 17812 bp, 18 predicted proteins | sample 602601 | NCBI WGS metagenome assembly LNAP01 (sample SAMN02440304, study PRJNA202911) | soil metagenome | biome: Subtropical and temperate rainforests or woodlands; isolation source: soil samples (1 kg each in a 20% v/v slurry with milli Q water) were... ... | reverse complement strand
TTCTCTACCTTTTCTTGTGTTTCACCCTTCTTGACAGTAGTGTTGTAACTAAAGTCCAAAAAATCTTGATACTCAGGCGATAGATCGCTCGCTTGAATAGAATTGTCCGGAAAGTCAAACTCGGAGTAATCTTTGTCATCCTCGCGCAGATTTAGTCGTGTGGCCAAAATCTCCAAAAATACTTCCAATTGTTCGATATTCATCTTCCCCGTGGTGGTGCCTGCTTCAACAAAGATGCTAGTGAGAGTAGAAAGGGTTAAAACTTCCCCGTGGATCAGGGCCTTGACGTAAGTCCACTTTTTCAAGTCTGACAGAATGATATACGGCCGTGCGCGGTGCCGAATCAGGTCAAACAGCTCCTGTGTGGTCAGATCTTCCGTGAGCTCGTAGCGGGAGGGATATTTGTTCTTGTAGTTTTGAAGTGTACCACCAAGGTGATTGTGTTCTGCTGCTTCGTCAATGTCATCAATGAGAAGGTTATTGGCGTACTCTGGGGCCAGTTTGCGTATTTCTGCGGCGCTAAGGGTCTCGCCATGGGTGTCAAACATGTCAGTCTCTTTGGTACGAAGACTCTTCTTGATGTGGTCGTAATGGAAAGTGTCGGTACTTTTCCCATCGTCATCTGTTGGAACAAAAGTAGAAAAAATGAGCATTGATAAGAGGCAAGGTGTGAAGGTGGTGTAACAACAAACAACAACAACAAAACATCCAACTCTTCACAATGCAAAGATGATTGGATTATTACACAACATATGAACAGATCGATCATAACTTACCGAAAGATCCAAACTCCCCGTCATCATCATTATCGTTATCAGTGTTCTCTTCCTGACCACCTGGTGCGGTTTGTCGACTAATCTTCTGCAGGGCCATAACCCGTTTCAACGGATCTCGCTGCGAGGGCACCTCTCCTCCATCAAAACCAGGCTCTATGAAAATGAGAAGAAGAGAGGAGATTCACACGAAGTAAACAAAAATGTCGAAAATACCAAAAACTGAAGCTAGAAAACACAGCAAACGTACGTACCATAGATATGCATGCCATCGTCTTCCCAGGTAGGTTTCAACCCCGACGGCGGCAAGATCCTTATATCCCACACTGCGGGCTCATAGGTGGTCACAGCAATTCTCTTGTAATCACGGTCGATTTCATGGATATAGCACCTTTGGATGCTGCCCATGGGACACACCGCAACAGGCTCGTAGTGGCGCATGCGTCGGTTGCTTTTCATTTTGCGGCGGTGCAGAAATGCCGTGATTCCTGACACACCAATGTCTACATACACACCGAAATTGGACGACCGAACCACCTGTCCGAGCACCTCCTGACCTTGTTGCAATTCCTCAAACTTCAGCATGGTTCTGTTTCGAAAGACGGCTGCATCTTGCTCCTGCTCGGTGTCCACGGGGTACAGTTGCAATCCGAATTTCTTTTCTTCCGGCACGACGAACTTCACGTAAACGGTGATGTCGTCACCAGCTGTGTATTTGCCGTTCACGTTCTTCACAAAGTGGTCGTTGGAGACGTCCTTAATGTGAACTAAGCCATCCTTCATTGTACCCACGTCGACGAACATTCCGTAGCTGTTGGTAAGGGAAAAGAAGAAAAGAGGAGCATGTTAATATAAGCAGCAATACTTTGGTTGGGCTTGAACTAACTGCAGCTGCTGGTCACAAGCTCGCAATAGAATGTACAGCAAACAACATACTAAGAACTTACTCCAGCACGTTAATGATACGTCCCTGCAAACGCTGTCCGACGTACAGTTTGTCCATTGATATTCGGTCTTCTCCTCTAACCGGTCTCTCCACTCTGGGTTTCATTCTATGCTCGGGCAATCTCTTTGGCTTAACAGGAGGTTGATAATCCTTGGTATGGCTCTTCCTTGGAGAATATGGTCGTGAGTGCGACGAGCTTAGCTTTGGCGAAGTATTCGTATTGCGACGGTCGAATAGGGCGCTCTTCATAGGATGTATGGCCCTTCGGTTGCCAAACTTCTGTAGGGTATATTGGACATTATGGAATGGTCTCGGCCAGTGAAATGCAGCGACCACCTCAAGAGAGCAGACCCAAGCAAGTAGTAGCAACCCATATGCAGACCACGGCCTTGAAGCCATTGCAGGACTGATCCGAATGCAAAATGAAGGATGAAGCAAGAACAAAGTGAGTGCAGACCGGTGCCGTCACTTCGGGAACATTTTAAGAAGTTAAATCCAATAAAAACCATCGATGTGACTCTATAAATTTTTCAAAACCCAATGTCTGAACTTTGGACTTTCTGAGAAGTTGGCCACCAGTGAGTCTTCCCAGAGCTCGCCGTATCGGTATCAGTATTTTGTGATCAAGTTGTGATTATTTTACCAATCTGTCGATTTCTCAGTCCTTCCAACAGTACAGTCTATAATCTAATACCATGATGGCCACTCACGACCACAATCACACTGGAACTTTACCTTCTATGCTCTGCTGCGTCTGCGGTATCGTAATCCAGCAAAACCCCTCGAATATGTGCGTGTCCTGCGTCCGCAACACTGTCGATATCACTACTGAAATCTCCAAGAAAGTCACAATTCACTCGTGCCGAAGTTGTGGCCGGTAAGATTTTTGCTCCCACCATTCTTTCATTTGCAACATTCTTGTTACCTGAGGCAACATCTTAAATTGTTGACTACAGTTTCCTGGCCCCGCCTTGGCAATCAATGGCACTTGAGTCCAAGGAGCTGATGACCGTGTGTCTGCGCAAGGTCACTGGGTTGTCCAAGGTGAAACTCATTGATGCTGTATGGATTTGGACAGAGCCGCACTCGTTGCGGTTAAAGATTAAGCTGACCGTGCAGAAGGAAGTGATCAACGGTGCTGTGCTGCAGCAGGCTTCCGTGGTGGAGTTCGTCATCCGTAACCAGCAGTGTAAGGCTTGCGAGGCCAGTTTCGCCCAGGGCAATTGGCACGCCATCGTACAGGTGAACTATTTTTTTTTTTTTTGCTGTCTGTGCAGGAACTTGTTTAAGGGCTTACTCTTAATTGATGCGCAAACAGCTGATTGGTGTCTCTTATTTTCTTGGCGCTTCTTTTCCTTCCTTAGGTAAGACAGCGCGTGCCTCACAAGCGCACGTTCTTCTTCTTGGAGCAACTGATCCTCAAGCACGAGTCACACATGGAGTGCATCAAAATCGAGGTAACTTATTTTGTTTGTATGTTATTGTCATTGATCTGGTCCTTTCTTGTACACTAGTCTTACCATAATTCTTTTGTAGTAAGATATCTTAATACCTTTGTCCCTTCTTTTAGACATACCGCGATGGAATGGATTTCTACTTCCAGTCCAAGAACCAGGCCCTGCGCTTCATTGAGTTCCTCAACGGCAATGTGCCCACGAAGATGAAATACAGCAGAAAGCTAGTGAGTGCAGACAAGTCCGACAACACGGCCAACTTCAAGCACAACTTCCTGGTCGACATTGTGCCCATCTGCAAGGTAAAAAAAGAATGTTTTTATTGTTTCGCTTCTTTATGGTGACGGTGTGGTTGATGTTGATGGGTATTTTCTCATCCTTCCGTGTTGAAAGTGTTTGTACCCGCCTTTACCGCAAATACTCTCTTCTCTCTTTTTATTACCAGGACGACATGTTGATTTTGCCCAAGGAGCTGGCCCGCAACTTGAGTAATATTTCCCGGCTGGTGCTGGCCAAGCGCATCGGCTCTGGCATTCACATCGTGGATCCCCTCACTGGCGAGGTAAGTAGTGTGTGTTTGAGTGTCTTTGCATTTGTGTTCATATGAGCATACTATAAGTATGAGTGTCTTGGAATAGAGTGGCTTCGCCGCCGAAGGTTTCCATTCCTCCAACAATCTGCTTTTCTAAGGACTATTTAAACTTATTTCCTTTCCATTGTTTTCTTGTCTTTTTCTACCCATTCATTTCACTTTAGCACTCTGAGATCTCCACGGACAAGTACTGGCGCCACTCTTTCAAAGCGGTGATGACCTCCCGCTCTCTCATCCGCTACGTGGTGCTCAACGTGGAGCCAATCTTGACTTCCGCCCGCCCCAGCGCCAAGATTGGTAAGATCCGCGGCTCCAAGGCTGGCAGCGTCAGTCGTGGTAGAGGTAAGAGTTGACACTGATTGTTTATTGCTTGTCAGAGCTTGTCGGGGTAGTTCTTTTGGGCTGCGCCTATGATGTTCCAGATTTTTCAGTTGGCACAACATCCTTTGCGATCGCATTGTCGTTAACAATAATTGACTATAAATTTATACAAAAATTAGGTGCCTCAATGGACAGTGTGAGCATCATGGGCAGCATGCTTGGCTCCGTCATCACCGACCGCAAGCTCAGACTCGCCGAGGTATACATTTATTTTGTCGTCAAAAATGCTTGTGTTCGTTTCTTTTTCAGCTCATAATCTCCATTTTTTGATGTGTACTTAATCTGACTCTGGTAAAACTGGGTTTGTCTTTTATTTGTTTTGTTCCTATCGCTAACTGTGTGTTATTTTCTCGTTCAACGTCCACAGATCACTTTAGCCAGAGAGAGTGACCTGGGAGTGAACGACACGCAGTTTGTGTGTGTCTCCCACCTCGGCAACATCCTGCGCGAGGGAGATATCGCGCTGGGGTGAGTGACCTTTCAGTGTGTTTGTTCATCCACCTTTGTGCCTGCTAGCGCTGTTCATTGTGCAGAATGCACCATTCAATTTTCAGCTCTCATTGTCTCATTTTGAATATTATCATTTTGTACGTTCTTATGTTGAACATAGTTATGACTTCACGACCACTAACTGGAACATCGAAGAGGAAGAGGACCAAGTGCTCAACAAGCAACAGTTCCCTGACCTGATCCTCGTGCGCAAGGTAATTGCACTTCAGATTGTGGGTTTCGTTGTTCTATACCAGTTTCATTGCAACTCAAATATTTCTAAATCGTTTCTGTTTCCTACATATCAGCTGAAAGAGACAAAGCAGGACCGCAAGTGGACCCTGCGCAAGCTGGACGCCTCAGAGGCTGCGAATGCCCAATTGTCTTCTGCCGAGCAGGCTGCCCACGAGGCAGATTACGAGGTATGTCTTTGTTACTTATTATTTTTGTGTATTCTTGGGCAAACGGAAATGTGATGGATTGTCTCCAATTTTCTGTACTCGTGTCTTGTCGTCTGTGCAAAGCTCATTTTCACAATCTTTTGTCACTCTATTATCATTAGGCCTTCATGCAAGAGTTGGAGTCTGATCGCGACATGCGCAGCAAGCTCAACTTGTACAAGATCACCGACACCAGAGCCACCAAAAAGCCCAGTGCTGCTGCTGCGGAGGGAGGCATGGAGGTCGAGGGAGCCGGTACGTGCTGTGTTGTTTTTCTTGAATCCTCTTGCTTTTTCAATAGGATGGTCCATTGCACAAATCAGCTCATTCTTTCTCTTTACTTTCTCTAAGTTTTATCCCCTTTTCTCTGTTATTTTGCTCTTGTTCTTGCAGAAGCGACGCCACGCGACCGCCGCACTCTGGATGAGGACGAAGTGCGTCTGGATGAACTGCTGGACGATCTGGCCCTCGAGGAGGCCGCCCCTGAGGCCGATGTCGAGGAGGAGGGATCGGCCATTGCGGCGGCTATTGTCAACGGCGCAGTCGGTGCCAGTGCGGGGGGCGAACAGAGTGTGTTTGCGTTCGACCCTGCTGGCATGAAGTTCGTATAAAAGTCGTATTTTGTACTCGCGGCAGTTATTTCAAGTGTGAATTGTGGATGAGGTTGCTTTTGTAAATAAGAATAGTGATGTGAAGTGGACTGTTGTGTCGTTATAAAGATTTTGTAGGCCAGTGACAAACGTTTGAAACGATGTCACCAACGAAACGAAAATGGTGATAAATGTTGTCAAGCTGTCACCTCAACAAACAGAAACTAGAGAAACAAACCAAGCGTTGTATTTACATCTTAAGATATAACATTTACAAATGAGCAGAGGAGGTAGCAGTGCGTTTATCCCTGTTGTTTGCGAGGCTCATCGGGTGGCAACGTCAGCACAGGAATTGTCTGAAAGGAAGCGAGACAAAGATTTAGCATTATGACATACATGATATACTATAGTTTAAATAAATAGTTTACTACTTACCACGTTAGGCTGAAAGTAGTTATGCACCAAAGTCCTGTATGAAAATAAATGAGCAGCCATTACTGTACTGGACAAAAAGAGTAGATAGCTCGGCACAATGAGCAACTTACGCTCCCAGCATCATACTGCTCATGCCAGCAGTAAACAGGATGGTATACCGAAGGGCTTGTGGCACTTTCCACATGGTGTCTGCTCAATAAATCCGATGCCTCAAAAGGTGAATGAAACACGAAGGCACAAAGGTAGTGTTGGCACGAGAGTTTCGTTTAAACCCAGAACCTCATATGATTAAATTTATAAAAAGACGTCTATTGGTAAGGTTTTTTTCAGAATAGGGTCGTTGACGACGATGTTCGCCAACATATGCAAGTCATCAACAGGCCAGTAATTCCTAAATTAATCTCAAGCCGCACCTGCAGTCATTGCAAATGATTGTGTCTGTATAATCTTGGTCGGTATTGCGTGCACTGGATTCTGGAAAGACTTTTTTGGCTCTCTTCTGTCCGTTGAAGTACGGCTCACTTTGACTGTGAAATCCGAATCACCGATAAACCTCGGTAGCATATCACAACCTGTCCAGCATTACCAAAGTGGTATAGCTCAGTATAGATTATGGCGCACGTTGTTTCAACATCAGTGTATTCTAAGATGGACATCCGAACGATGGTGACGGATGCGATCCGAAGGGGGGTTGACATTGACCGACCCGTCGAGGGCACCAACACTTTGCTTCATATTGCCGTGCAAATGAACCTGTGCAAAAGCGTCGGCAAGCTTCTGTCTGCTGGGGCTGACCCTCGGAAAGAAAACGAGAACGGCGACACGGCGTATTCGATTGCACTCGACAACGGCAACCAAATGGTGCTTCAAGCGCTGAGTTTACGAGACGAATACACCGTGCACTTGCGCTTGTTTAACCGCGCACAGGATATCTCCAACAGCCGAGGCAGTATGGCTTCTGTGGCGTCGGAATTGTGTTCGATTGTGAGCAAGATGGTGCCCATCAACATGCCCGTACCCTTCGAGGATTACATGGATTGGACAGATTCACAGCGATGCCGCAATTTGCAGGTAAATAATGATGTGTATATGCTACTTGTAGAAGTCATACTATTTTCTGCACAATTCCTAATCTCTTTTAATGCACGACGTTTTTCTTTTTTTCCATTTACTCTCTATTGATTAGGCTCTAATGGAATCCTCCCGCGTGGAAGAAAAGACCCTCCGCCGCAGCCTCGACGATCTCAATGACCAGCGCGCCCGCAATGCCGCCAATTTGGTGAAACTGCACAACACCCTGCGCGAACGCGAGCACGGATTGTGCATTCAAGTCTGGGAAGCCATCCAATGTGAGCGCCACAGTCGGCGACAATTTGAGCGCGCCACGTCGCAGGTCGCCAGTGTGAAGGAACTTTTGCAAAATGCGTTAAAGTTTGTGCACTACTTCGGCATCGTGCGTGTCGCGCCGTTCAAGCGCATCGTGCTGAAGAGCTGGCACCGCAGTTTTGTGGAAATAACCGGCTCGTCATTGGTGATTGGAAGCTACCATGAGGAGCAGCCCGCAGGAGGCAAAAGCTTCTCTTTTAGTATGTCGTTGACGGGCAAAAACTCTGCGAAAAAGCGCACGAGTAGTATTAGCACGTCGACTACGACCAGCCCGGTACCTACCACGGGTACACCGCTGCCCCAGTACCATACTACGACACATCGTAACTCCAGCACCACCACCCCGTCCCACCTGTTACTCCACAGTGAAATCGAGTGCGACGGCGACACGGACAATTCGAACACTAACAATCCCCATAGCACGTTTGCCACGACAGAGATGTTAGCGGCGCATGCGCTGGGCACCACGGGCTTACCGGTATCTCCTAGTCGGAACACTTCCAACACTTCCAACTATAACAATCAGAACACAAACACTACCTATACACACACTACCTCACCATACACTTCGCGTGTCTCGGAAAGTGACACGGTACTTGCCCCGCTGCGACGGCAGTTTCAGAAATTGCATCCGGACAAAAGTCAAATTCGGTCTATTAACATCCAAGACATTGTTGCAGTCGAGGTGTGTAAAGTAGACAAAAGTCTTGGTGTTGGGTATATTCAAATCGAATTGAAGATTCACTATTTGAAAGAAGGACAACTCTTGTCTCAGTTGCTCCGTAGTCCCATTCCGGTGAACCCCATATATCATACTAACACTACACATACTACCCATAGTACAGTACATCCTATTACTGCTACTGCTGATACAAATAACGACTACAGAGAGCGTCAGCACTCGAACACAAGTACAGTGAGCAACAACAGTGGCACCAGTCTGCGCACTACCAGTACCAGCAGCATCACGAACAGCGTGTCTGCTCTATTATCCCCGTTCAAGAGCAAAATTAATGTGAAAAGTACTACCACTGTGACTAGTGCACAGAAAGTACGAAGCGTCAGTACGGGTGGCAGTAGTGCGCCTATTTTCTCGCCAATCCCGCCTATTCATACTACACCCAGCGCTGCAGCGGAGAAGAGTAAAAAAACATCTCGAAGTAGTAAGAAATCGCTTCATAACATTCCCGCAGACAAGTTGGAGGTGGTGTGGTTGAAGTTACCGATGCAATCGAATACGATTCAGTCCCGCGCGGTCGCAAAGGGGCGCAGTGACGACACCGAGGGCCCTACTCTCACGTTTGAACTGTTCATTGCTATTCTACGCCGTATCAACGAGAACGTTAGTGTGTTCAGCATAAGCAATGGGGTGGAAACTTCCTATCGAGTCAACCCACCGATCGGGGAGGAAAAAGTGACAGTTCCGACCACCCCCACGGCCCGAAAACTGCCCCGAATTGATAGTTTTTCCTCGCCTGCGAAGAAGACAGCTGTACATAGTAGTACGCTGGGAGTGCTGAGTCCTAACACTCTGGTACGAAAGGCACTGAGTAGTGGCGATTTGGTAGGAATGGATGTAAGTAGCGATGCTACAGGATTGACGACGATAGAGCGATCTCCGAAGCATGCTCATAATCACATTGCTGCTACTAATGCTGCACAAGGTACTACAGAAGGAAATGTAACACACATTGCTAGTGCTCAATCTCCGAAACCGTTACCTTTGGACCTGCACTTGCCGAACACGCTATACAATAGTATCAATATCTCTGTGAGTCGCAGTGACAGTGGTGGAAGCAGTAGCCTGTCTCCTAGACGAACTGCTACTAATAGTGCTATGTTTAGTACCGTGCCGAGCACCAACGCGAATACTCCACCAGGTATGTTATATGTTTCTATTTTGAAACTTTATGTGTTGTGGTTGTGCGAACGAATATAGTCAGTGTCAACTGCAACTGCCACAATGACCAAACTGATATCTTCTTTCGGTGCACTCTTTTTGCATTTCTGTTTTATTATCTGTTGTTTGTCTTTGGTCTCTCTTACTTGTATGTACTCAACAGGAGGCTACATGGGTGGGAGCATGAACAGCACTTCTGGCCTCACCGCCATTGAGTCTCTGGTGGGCATGGCCCAGCGATCACATACCTTACACAACAATAACCTGAGTCACAGCCACAACAGCGGGAGCCACGCTAACAGTAATACCAGCTCCAACAGTGCTAGTCTGAGTAGCAGCATCAACACTAGCAGCCTCAGTAGTGGTCACATGTATTCCTCGCACCGCTCGCCCCGGTACAACAGCAACCTACAAGACATTCTGTATGAAGAAACCTCTGCTGATATCCAAGCTATGTTAGAAGAAGGCGATTATAGTGATCACTCCAGCCGTCAGTACCAGGCAGACGACGGGGATAGCAGTGTGCACAGCACCAGCAGCCACGCGCCGAGGTTTCTCAAGCTCTCTAGGCGCTATACGGAAGGTGACAAGGCTCTAAACTCTAATGATATGTCTGTGAATCCGTCCACATCGTATATTGCTACTGCCTTATTCGAAGAAGGACCTAGTGAGCGGAATATTACACAACCGATACAGCGAGACACTAGTGTGGACGAAAGTAGCATTTTTCGGGACATTGAGAGTGACGAAGAAGGCGAAATCACCACCCGGCATACATTTAGCAACATCACAACCTCTACTACCACCACTACTACGACAGTTACTAACACCTACACTACACGTAAGGTAACTAACAGTACAGACGTTCCGTCGACGCCTCCTACGAAAAGTGTTCCTATCCCACACACGTATACTACCACAGGGGTAGAAAGCTGGGAGCTAGAGAGTACTGAGCCGCTCAGTTACTCTGCTCCGCCCATGGCGCTCAAACGCGTTGGCAGTCGCACTAACACCACTGCTGCTCTTGATAGCAACGCCTTTGCTAGCCCTACTAAGAAGGATAAGAACAGCTCGTTGTATACTATTAATACCAGTGTAGTGGCTCCTGCTATAGAGAATCAGGATGAGTTGATACAGTATCCGGCGAAGCTGTCGAGAATGCTGGACAAAGCCAGGGCCAAGCGGACCAAGATTGAAAACAGGTATGCAGTGCTTGTTTTTTTGTGTACGTTTTTTGCAATTTGTGTGTGGTTGGTGTTCCAAGCAAACACGCTTATTCGTAGACCTTGTCCCGAAATATTGTTTCTGTAATCCTATATTTGATCCACTTTATTGCAGATTGGTGGAGCTGCTGGAGTCACGAGAGAAGCTGCGTGAAATCATTCAGTATTTGCAATCGCTAAGGGCGATAGTGGACAACCCTCCTGCTACGCCCACTAGAAGTCTGGCCAAAACCAAGGCACCAAGTATCGACAAGGTATGCATATGTGTGTGATGTTTTTGTTCCATTTTTTTTTCACTTTTTATGGTATTTAATGATGCAATGGATGTAGGGGGGGGTGCTGTTTACCATCTTCCTCTATGCTGAAATAGACTTTTTATTTGCAGTGTTTTCATTTTTGTCCACAATTGTATTAATCTTTCTGCAGGCCATGCAGCTACTGAACGTGTACACGGATCATATTAACCATGTCACCGAGGGACTGAACACACACAGTATATCACTCACCCACACGAGCGAGGCCCGTGGCAAGCTCTTCGACGCGGAAGAATTCGTGCGCATAATGCTGAACAGCAGCAGTAATATAACCACGGGCAGTGGTAACACCACTAGCTGTAGTGTGACGAATACCACCACCGGACATACGCATAGTACCAACACACAAGGCACATTGCAGAGCGGTAGTTTCCACTATGGGAGTGAGTATACGAATTATAACTACACAGAGACTATGCGAGAAAGAGAGAGTTTTACCAGCACTAGCAGCCGCGGGGCAAATCCAAACGCGCGCCGCATCGGGAATAGTGTGAACAGTTTGGGTAATAACAGTGTAGGTTATACCAACAATCATAGTAGCAGTTCGCCGGTGCACATTCGGCGACTGTTTACTGAGGATACCTATACATCTACTCACTATGCTAGTACTGCATACAACCAACACTATTCCACTAACAGTGGGCACTCCTCGAATAGCAACAGAGACAGCTTTACACAGCGACCTTCTCTGGCGGCGAGTCCCGTGTTCCCCTCTGAACCCACGCCGCAGTTACTACGCTCCCCACCGCCGGGCTACATGCCGGAATTTATCTCGTAAGTGGTGTGTCTTATTTTTAGTTTATATTGCAAAATTGTGTTCTTATCTTCCAGCGGTCAGCAGTAGGGAAGAAAGGAATGCATTATTGGATACATCTTTGTATTAATTGTCATCTCGTTCTATTTTACAACAGGGTCATGAGTCAGCTGGAGCGTATCTGGGAATGCGAACTTGAATCGTTCAACGCAGTTGAGAAGTTAGCCCAGTGCCTGGACCAGAGGGGTCGCACCTGGCAAAGACTCAAGCACCTGCAAAAACAGGTACATCTCGTGTTTACATTTGTTATATTATTATGTTTTAATATATTTTTTATTTAAGTTTTGTGTATCTAGTCTGATCTCTCGCATCGCTCAATACACAAAATAGCGCGTTTAAATCATTTATTTTCATTGTTTCACTTTTCCACAGGAGCAATCGATGGTGGTGCCGACGAAGCACGACCTCTATGATATCGAATTTTAACTTCCAAAGATCACCTGCTGTGGAATTTTTGGATTGTATCAAGTATCCAAGCATGTAATAAAAGCTGTATAAAAAACGTTAAATATCTGTGACGGAAGCATAGTCTAGATTCTATCAGTGTATTTTTCGTATACTGTAACAAGTTTAATTGATATAAAATGGTTTTGTCTCGCGTTGCACGGTCAGTGTTGTACTGATTTTGTGCAGTGTTGTATTCTGTATAAGGGTTTTTTCTATGTAGATTTTCTATCCATACATGTATTACTGGTATGCTTCCTAGCATCGTTGTTTTATGTGTGGAGGAAATTGTGTAGAAAAGGGATGAATGGAAGGTAACGTTTGGGTACATTCACATTTACTCAGACTTTTCTGTTCCGTCTTTTGCCCAGTTTCGCTTGTATATATTCGTACCGTTGATAATCTTTTCTAATAAAAAGTGGTTAGATTTCGTTTTTGTGGTTTCATTGGTACCTAAAAGCGTTCAACAAAAGCTACAAATGGGATTAAACAATAAGCTTACGACAAAAGATGTTTTCAAACGATACAAGAAGACTAAACGTCAACACAACTACCACACATCATCCCACTATCAGCTACCAATCAGCTTACGGTTCCTGTGTCATTTCCAGCGTATCCGCCCAGTCGCCGATGCTATCAGTTATACTATGGTTGTCCTTATCCACCTGATTATCATTCTTGCTGTGGCCATCTTCTTCCTCTTGATCCATACCTTCACCATCTTCAGGACCTTGCGTAAGATCATACACCTCCTCGTGCACCTCCTCGTTTACTTTGTTCCGCTCAGCAGGTTCTGCGCTATCAACACTCACTACACTGCTTTCATCCGCCACCTGTGTGTGACTGAAAGCACTCTCAGAAGAGTGGACACGGGGAGAAGGACTGTCTGAGATAGTAGTCACATTAGCAGCACTTGTGGAGGTAGTGGAGGCAACAAGGGCGGGTACAGGGCTAGCGTGTTTGTTCTGCAGGGTACTGGAGGTGGTCAAATCGTACCCAGTCAGGTCCATCGCTTGTGTCTGAATGTCCTCTTGGTCTACCGTAGTAACATGGTTACTTACCAGGCTGTGGTCAGCATGTCCGTTGCTCGTGGTGTCCTCAACGTTAGCACTGTTGCTACTGGCAGCCTCGTGGTCAACAGCACCAGCTTCAACACTATCGTTCTTGGAGACCTTGGCGGTGATGTTCGTATTCGAATTACTGAGGCTGCTGATCACAGTGCTATCATCGAAGTCACTAGCTAGTTCTTGTTGTCTGCGTGCTACGAGGGCCTTCGCGTCGGCTGAGGCGACGTACAGCGGCGTGGGCATGATGCCTGTGTAGGGAGTTCATAGTATAAAGTGTACAATGTTAAGAGCGAGGCGATACATTTACACATCACATTAGCGCTACAACACAAAATGACGGCAAAGTGAAATATATGTCGCACTTTAGAAATAATCGTATTGCAATATGAACCACATATATAACTTTATAACTTACTTTCCAATAGAGCCAGGCCGGCCTTCAGCTCCAATTCGTCAAAATCCTGTTCATCTCCATCGTCCCATACAATGTGGTACAGCTGGTCACGGGCCTTGGGAGTTGTGGGCGGCGCGTAAACTGCCACCGTGCCTGTGTTAAGAGAATGATAAGTGAACAAAGGTAAAAATTGATAAATCACAGGTGATTACGCTGAAAGAGTGTCGTCTTAACGAGGAAATAACTTGACATTAAAAAATACGAAAACGCAACAAAATCGTACCTCCGAAGATCTCGTAAACTTGCTTCTTGGCCCCTCCCGAGGTCAGAAAGTGCTGCGCCACTCTCTTGAACACGGAATCGTGCTTCATGATCCACACAGGATCGTCGGCGCCCTCCTCCTCACCCACTTCTTCCAGCAGCTCCGCGGTGCTCTTCTTAGCGCTGCTGCTATTCTTCGCACCGGTCTTGCCTTTACCCTTTCCCTTGTCCTTTCCTTTCGCAGGAGTGGTGGAGGTGGCAGTCTTGACGGTAGACTTGGTCGCAGTTGCTTGCTTCGCGCGGTCTGCCGCCAGCACCGCCGCAATACTGTTGCTCTTGGTGGTAGCTTTGCTAGGAGCCGGCTCGGTCTTGACCTTCTTTGTAGCAGGAGACACGCTTTCGGTTGCTTTCTTGGTACTACTATTACTACTGGTGGTGGTACTAGTGGAAGTGGGCTTGGTGCTTTTGGATTTGCCTTTTGCCTTCTCTTCCTGCGTAAGGCCCTCGAGGTTGTAGAGTTCAATGCCCATCTGCAGCTCGTGCTCGGAGAAATCCTGTTCATCACCGTCGTCGAATACCACGTGATAGAGTGCCACGTCGTCCTCTGTTAGGAAGAAAAGTGGATTAAGTGGTTGAAAGAGTTTGAGTTTGGTGTGCTGAAAGAACAATAAAACCCACGTTTTGCCACGATCACCGTAAGGAAAACACAGAAAAGGAGACAAAAAAAACTCAAAACAACGAATGAGACACAATCGTACCTGTCAGTGCTCTGCCGAACTTGGTCACTCCACCACAGAACAGCACTTGTTCCATCTCTCCATCCTTGGCACCTCCTTTGCCGTGCTTCACCGGCATGGGGAAGTACGCCGCCACTCGAATGCCTACCATGGGGTGACGAGTGGTCCAACCTTCGATCTGGTCATAAAGATCCATCCCGCGCTGTATGTCGATCTCATCAAAGTCCTGTTCGTCGCCATCTTCCCACCGAATGTGATACAATTGATCCGTCAGGCTTGGGGCCGAAGGAGGAGCGTACTTGGTCACCCGCCCGCGGAACAGCTTGCTTCCAGAGGCGCTGGCTGCGTGCGCCAGGGTCTGCGCGGCGGTTTCATTGTGCAATGGCACGAGGTGGGTCTGAGGCTCCAAGGGAGGGAAATGGGCGGCTACGAGGCTACCAATGCTGTGGTGCTTGCGCGTCCACATCACACCGTCCGCGTCAGCCTCCCATTCGTCTTCTTTCTCGTCCTGGCGGGCACGCTTCTTTTTGGGTTGCTCCGCGGCCACCACCATAGTGGCTTCGTTGTGCGATTTGCCGAGGTCGTCAAGGTCGAAATCGAATCCGGGCTTGCGGGACGCCTGAAGATACCGGTAGAAGTGTTCCCCCTTGTGGTCCAGGGTCACGGTAGGGAAATCCACCACCACACGCTTGAAGTACTCGGTCGTGCTGGGGATGTGGACGTAGACAAAGTGAGCCATGCCAGCTTCCTCGGGGATGCGGAATAGCTTCTCAATGCTATCGATGATGGTTTTTCTCGTTTCCAAGTTGGTAATGGCCAGGATCTCCGCACTCCACCCAGCAATTCCTTTCAGCAAATTGTCTTGGAAGTAAACACCTCCTTTGTGGAACAGGACTTTGGGTTGAGTCTTCATGGCAGCCTTGAACGCCATCTGATCGCCATCCACGACGTAGTCTTTCCCAGCTGTTGGATGCACTTCCGGGAGCAGCTCCACGTCGTTCTCGAACACTAGATCAAACTCGTGTTTGTCTGGCTTCTGGCTGAAGTTATGTAATATCGAAGAAGCTGTCTGTATCAGTTCAATTCGATTTCTCATCAGCTCTTCACTCTCGTACGCTCTCCAGTTATTAATGGAAGCAAAGAATGGTTCGCAGTAAACCTGCATACTACGACATAGCGGAACCCAATTTGGTGCCATATTATCTTTCCAGAAGAGTTACTGTCGAAGATTGGCTGGTCGCGGTGCTGATATTGTGGCTGCTTTGCAATGAAAATGGACAGTTAGATTCTTATCGAGCGCTTGTGTCTTTTTAAAAGACATTGTTTGTGGTTATTTGGGAACAAAAGCGCATTTTGTGACAGATACAGTTGAGCAACTCCCGAACGAAGTTTCGATGATGAGAGAGCGGTCATAAGAATGGCTGCGCTGGCTTCGTATCTTGGCATTGACAAGCTTCCTCCAGAGAGGCTGATATATTTGAGTTCTATCTTTCTGTTGTCAGTCTCAGGATTGGGCGTAATTGCGATCACTTCGTACAACAAAGTGAACAAAAACCATATTCAACTTGCACTCACACGTTCGCTGTGGAAGTTTGAATCTACAAGCAACAAAAAGACTGCTTATGATGAGAAATGTTGGGCATGGAGAAAGTTGGTGCTAGCTGGCGTCATGTCCTGCTCCCTTGTATCCACTTTGACCATCAAATTGTTGAGTCCAATTGTGAACTTGTACATCTCAGCTGCTCTCTTTGCCACCTGGATGGTTGGTATTCTGTGCTACTGGTACTTCGTCGTCGTTACCATTGGTGATAAGCCCATTACTGGTTCATCTTTGTCCCCCGAAGTCCGAACCGATGGGCCCGTGGACAAAGCGTGGTTTTCTCGGAAACTCGACGTCGCTGAGAGAAAGGACACACGTTTGCCGCTCACCATCATCACAGGCTTCTTGGGCAGTGGCAAGACGACACTGGTGAAGAATATTCTACAGAATACTGTGGGCATGAAGGTGCTGGTGGTGGAGAATGAAATTGGTGCGGAAGGCATCGATCATGAATTGCTGATGCAACACACAGCGAAGGAGGAGATTATTCTGATGAACAACGGATGCGTCTGCTGCACTGGTAAGTAACATACGACGCTAGTGTATGCATTTATGTATCTGATGCTCATCTGAACTCGGCCTTCGGGTATCATTTTGAAGTACTTTGCAACTTTTCTTATTCTCTCTCATTCTTTCTCTCCCGCACATTTTTGGCAACTTTATAGTACGTAAGGATCTGCTAACGACGTTTCATCGTTTGTTCGCACACGAAGCCTTTGCTCAGCTGGATTGGATTGTCATCGAGACCACAGGTAAGCCAGTGCCTAAACTCTTTGTGCATAAACATCGTTTATCAGAGTATATTTGCTGGTGGCAACATTAGCTTGTATGGGCATAAATACTTCACTTCCTACGCGTCACGTCGTTCGTCTTTCATTTCTTCATTTTTTATTCACTTTCCAAACTTACATTTTCTTCAGGCATGGCAGACCCCGCGCCGTTGATTCAGTCTCTCTACATGGACGCGGACTGCCAGGCACGTATTCGATTGGACAGCGTGCTTACAGTGGTAGACTGCAAACACTTACCGTTACATCTCCACGCCCCACGGCAGCCTAGTAATAATGAGAATGATAGCGATGAACAAGACAGTGCGGAAGAGACAAGTAACAAACCAAAGCGCACTGGACTCCAAGCGCTATTTAACATCCAGCCATCAAATAACATTCCCTCCACGACCATCAACGAGGCTACTTTGCAAATTACCTTCCCAGACCGCATTTTGATGAACAAAACCGATCTCGTGAGTGAGACTGAACTCGCCGCGCTATGCAACACAGTGCAGCGAATCAACCCTTCGGCACAGCTGATCGCATGCCAGAACTCAATAGTGCCGTTGGAAGACATTCTTAACATTCGCGCGTTCGATCCGTTGCAAAACAAAGCGCTCAGTGAGGAATACAACAATACTGCAGAAGACAGTACTATGGACGATGTTAACAATGGAAATAGTGGTAACACGACTGCACCCATGCTTATTCAAGTTGGCACAGATGGCCAGATTTCTCGTAAAACTATCCAAATCAACGCCAAAAGTGGTGTTGCAAAAAACAACACAAAAAATAACAAACG
>LNAP01004967.1_pt1 | contig 17813 bp, 18 predicted proteins | sample 602601 | NCBI WGS metagenome assembly LNAP01 (sample SAMN02440304, study PRJNA202911) | soil metagenome | biome: Subtropical and temperate rainforests or woodlands; isolation source: soil samples (1 kg each in a 20% v/v slurry with milli Q water) were... ... | reverse complement strand
GTCGATGAGATTCTTGAATGCTCCATTTTCATAGTGGGGAGAATTCTCGACCGCCTGAAGGCGCGCGCCCGCAGGTGGCGCGCCGGTCCCGGCAGGCGCGCGTCGTCTGGGGCCCGCGCACCGTGACGGTGGGCGGCGACGCGCCGGTGCGCGTGCAGTCGATGACCAACACCGACACCGTCGATGCTATCGGCACCGCCATCCAGGTGAAGGAGCTGGCCAACGCCGGCTCGGAGATGGTCCGCATCACGGTCAATACGCCCGAAGCAGCGGCCCAGGTGCCCTACATCCGCGAGCAGCTCGACCGCATGGGTGTCGACGTGCCGCTGATCGGCGACTTCCACTACAACGGCCACCGGCTGCTGACCGACTATCCGGCCTGCGCCGAGGCGCTCAGCAAGTACCGCATCAACCCCGGCAACGTGGGCAAGGGCGACAAGAAGGACAAGCAGTTCGGCCAGATGATCGAGGCCGCGATGCGCTGGAACAAGCCGGTGCGCATCGGCGTGAACTGGGGCAGCCTCGACCAGGAACTGCTGGCGCATCTGATGGATGTGAACAGCCAGCGCCCCGAGCCCTGGGGCGCCAAGTCGGTGATGTACGAAGCGCTGGTCAGCTCGGCCATCGACTCCGCCAGGCTCGCCGAATCGATGGGCATGAACGGCGACCAGATCATCCTCAGCTGCAAGGTGAGCGGCGTGCAGGACCTGATCTCGGTCTACCGCGAACTGGCCCGGCGTTGCAGCTACCCGCTGCACCTGGGCCTGACCGAAGCCGGCATGGGCACCAAGGGCACCGTGGCGTCGGCGACGGCGCTGTCGATCCTGCTGCAGGAGGGCATCGGCGACACCATCCGCGTGTCGCTCACGCCGCAGCCGGGCGAATCGCGCACGCAGGAAGTGGTGATCGCCAACGAGATCCTGCAGGCGCTGGGCCTGCGCATGTTCGTGCCGAGCGTCACCGCCTGCCCGGGCTGCGGCCGAACGACCAGCACCACCTTCCAGGAGCTGGCCAAGCAGATCGACGACTACCTGCGCCTGCAGATGCCGGTGTGGCGCACGAAGTACCCCGGCGTCGAGAACCTCAAGGTGGCCGTGATGGGCTGCATCGTCAACGGCCCGGGCGAGAGCAAGCACGCCGACATCGGCATCAGCCTGCCGGGGACCGGCGAAGCCCCGGCCGCGCCGGTCTTCATCGATGGCGAGAAGGCGCTCACGCTGCGCGGCGAGAACATCGCCAACGAATTCCACCAGCTCGTCGAAACCTACATCGAGAAGCGCTTCGGCGGCGAGCACGCTGCCTCGGCGGCCTGATTTTTTCTCTCTGGATCCCATGGCCGACAAATTGAATGCCGTCAAAGGCATGAACGACATCCTGCCGCCGGAATCGGCGCGCTGGGAATGGCTCGAAGCCATCGTGCGCGACCTGATGGGCCGCTACGCCTACCGCAACGTCCGCACGCCCATCGTCGAGCACACGGCGCTGTTCGTGCGCGGCATCGGCGAGGTCACGGACATCGTCGAGAAGGAGATGTACTCCTTCGACGACAGGCTCAACGGCGAGCAGCTCACGCTGCGCCCCGAGGGCACGGCCAGCCTGGTGCGCGCGGTCATCGAGCATTCGATGCTGTACGACGGCGGCAAGCGCCTCTGGTACACCGGCCCGATGTTCCGCCACGAGCGCCCGCAGCGCGGCCGCTACCGGCAGTTCCACCAGGTCGGCGCTGAAGTGCTGGGCTTCGCCGGCCCCGAGGTCGATGCCGAGCTGATCCTGCTGGCGGCCGCGCTGTGGAAGGCGATCGGCCTGGCCGACGTGCGTCTCGAACTCAACAGCCTGGGCCAGCCCCCCGAGCGCGCGCTGCACCGCGCCGAGCTCATCAAGCACTTCGAGGCCCACGCCGACACGCTCGATGAAGAAGCCAGGCGCCGGCTGCACAGCAACCCGCTGCGCATCCTCGACACCAAGAACCCGGCCATGAAGGACGTGGTCGAGTCGGCGCCGAAACTGATCGACTTCCTGGGGGCCGAGTCGCTCGCGCACTTCGACGGCCTGCGCGCCATCCTGGACGCCAACGGCATCGGCTACACGATCAACCCGCGCCTGGTGCGCGGGCTCGACTACTACAACCTCACCGTGTTCGAGTTCGTGACCGACCGGCTCGGCGCGCAGGGCACTGTGTGTGCCGGCGGCCGCTACGACGACCTGATCGCGCAGATCGGCGGCAAGCCGGCCCCCGCGGTGGGTTGGGCGATGGGCATCGAGCGCGTGCTCGAACTGGTCAAGGAGCAGGGCACGCCGGTGCCGCTGCCGGTGCCGGACGCCTACGCCGTGATCCCCGACGCCGCTGCCATGCCGGTGGCGCTGCGCACGCTGCAGCAGCTGCGCGACGCCGGCGTGCGCGTGCAGATGCACGCCAGCACGGTCGACGGGCTCGGCAGCTTCAAGTCGCAGTTCAAGAAGGCCGATGGCAGCGGCGCGACTTATGCGCTGGTGTTCGGCGCCGACGAACTCGCCCGCGGCGAACTCACCGTGAAGGCGCTGCGCGACGGCAGCGGCGCCCAGACCGTGCGTTTGCTCTCCGACGTGGGCGCCTGGGCGGCCACTCTACAATCGCCGACCCTTCTCCACTGACAGCGCATGGCCACCCATCTCGACCTCGAAGAGCAGGAACAGCTCGACCAGCTGAAGCATTTCTGGAACACCTACGGCACGCTCATCACCTGGGTCGTGCTGCTGGCGGCCGGCGCCTTCATGGCGTGGAACGGCTGGCAGTACTTCCAGCGCACCAAGGCCGCCCAGGCGTCGGCGCTCTACGATGAAGTCGAGCGCAGCGCCCAGGCCAACGACGCCGCACGCATCGAACGCGCCCTGGGCGAGATGAAGGACCGCTTCGCCGGCACCGTCTACGCCCAGCAAGCCGGCCTGCTGGCCGCCAAGACGCTCAACGAGCAAGGCAAGGCCGATGCCTCGCGTGCCGCGCTCGAATGGGTCGCGCAGAACGCGGTCGACCCCGGCTACCAGGCCATTGCCCGGCTGCGCCTGTCGGCCGAGTTGCTGCAGCAGAAGTCCTACGACGAGGCCCTCAAGCAGCTCGCGTCGCCGCTTCCCAAGGAATTCGATGCGCTCATCGCCGACCGCAAGGGCGACATCTACCTGGCGCAAGGCAAGCGTGACGAGGCGAAAGCCGAGTACCAGAAGGCCTGGACCGCCTTCGAGCCCGGCAACGAGTACCGTCGCCTGGTCGAGATCAAGCTCAACGCCGTCGGCGTCGACCCCAAGACACTGACGTCCGCCGCCGCGGCGCCCGCCAAGAACCCCTGATCGCCATCATGAATCTGTCTCGTCTCGTGTCCCACACGCCCGCGCTGCGCGCCGTCGCGATGGCCGTGCTGGTCGCCGCGCTGGCGGCCTGTTCCGGTACGCCCAAGCCCAAGCCCGTCCAGTTGCCGGCCAATCCGGCGCTGTTCGGCGTACGCCAGGCCTGGAAGGTCGCCATTCCCAAGACCGAGTTCGCGCTGCAGGTCGACGTCAGCGGCGACACGGTGACGGTCGCCGGTGCCGACGGCACGGTGGTCGCCATCGACTCGCGCTCGGGCCAGGAAAACTGGCGCGCCAATGCGGGCGCACCTCTGATCGCCGGTGTGGGCAGCGACGGCGCCATCGCCGCCGTCGTCACGCGGGACAACGAACTCGTCGCCCTGCAGGCCGGCAAGGTGCTGTGGAAGCAGCGTCTCCCGGCGCAGGCGTTCACCGCGCCCCTGGTGGCCGGCCGGCGCGTGTTCGTGCAGACCGCCGACCGCACCATGACGGCGTGGGACGGCCAGACCGGCCGCCGCCTGTGGGCGCAACAACGCACCGCCGAGAACCTGGTGCTGCGCAAGCCCGGCGTGCTGATTGCCGTGGGTGACACGCTGGTCGCCGGCGTGGGCGGCCGTCTGGTCGGGATGAATCCGGCCAACGGTTCGTCGCGCTGGGAGTCCCCCATCGCCGCGCCGCGCGGCACGAACGACGTCGAGCGCCTGGTCGACCTGACCGGCAGCGTGAGCCGTGTGGGCGACACCGTCTGTGCGCGGGCGTACTACGCCAGCGTCGGCTGCGTCGACACCAGCCGCGGCGTGCTGCTGTGGAGCAAGCCGGCGTCCGGCGCCGAAGGCGTGGCCGGCGACGACCGTTTCGTCTACGGCACCGAATCGAACGGCGCCGTGGTGGCCTGGCGCCGCGCCGACGGCGAGCGCGCCTGGTCGGTGGAGCACTTCAAGTACCACACGCTGACCGCGCCGCTGGCGGTGGGGCGTTCGCTGATCATCGGCGACGAACTCGGCATGCTGCACCTGGTGTCACGCGACGACGGCAAGCTGCTCGACCGCATCACGCCGGACGGCTCGCCGATCGTCGCCACGCCGGTACTCGCCGGCAATACGGTCGTGGTCGTCACCCGCAATGGCGGCGTGTTCGGCTATCGCCCTGAATAACGCAACGGAGGGGCGCTGCCCATGAAACCGGTCATCGCACTGGTCGGTCGCCCCAACGTTGGCAAATCGACCCTGTTCAATCGCCTCACGCAGACGCGTGACGCCATCGTCGCCGACTACGCCGGCCTGACCCGCGACCGCCATTACGGCAATGGTCGGCTGGGCCGCCATGAGTTCATCGTGATCGACACCGGCGGTTTCGAGCCCGACGCGGGCAGCGGCATCTTCAAGGAGATGGCCAAGCAGACGCGTCAGGCCGTGGCCGAGGCCGACGTCGTCGTCTTCGTGGTCGATGCGCGCGAAGGCCTTTCGGCGCAGGACCACGAGATCGGCAAGGAACTGCGCCGGCTGGGCAAGCCCTGCGTGCTGGTGGCCAACAAGGCCGAGGGCATGCACGACGGCACCAAGCTGGTCGAGTTCTACGAGCTGGGCCTGGGCGATGTGCACGGCGTGTCCGCGGCGCACGGGCAGGGCATCCGCGATCTGGTCGAACTCGCGCTCGAACCGCTGAACCTGCCGGAGCCCGAGGACGAGCAGGACAACGGCGAGGCCAAGCCGATCAAGCTGGCCGTGGCCGGTCGGCCGAACGTCGGCAAGTCGACGCTGATCAACACCTGGCTCGGCGAAGAGCGGCTGGTGGCCTTCGACATGCCCGGCACCACGCGTGACGCGATCACCGTGCCCTTCGAGCGCAACGGCCAGCGCTTCGAGCTCATCGATACCGCCGGCCTGCGTCGCAAGGGCAAGGTGTTCGAGGCGATCGAGAAGTTCTCGGTGGTCAAGACGCTGCAGGCCATCGAGTCGGCCAACGTCGTGCTGCTGCTGCTCGACGCCACACAGGGCGTGACCGATCAGGACGCGCACATCGCGGGCTACATCCTCGAATCCGGCCGCGCCGTGGTGATTGCGGTCAACAAGTGGGACGCGGTCGACAGCTACCAGCGGGAGCAGGTGCAGCGCCAGATCGAGACGCGCCTGCCTTTCCTGAAATTCGCGGCGCTGCATTTCATCTCCGCCATCAAGCGGCAGGGCCTCGGCCCGGTCTGGCAGGCCATCGCCCAGGCGCACAAGTCCGCCACGCGCAAGATGTCGACGCCGGTGCTCACCCGCCTGCTGCTCGAGGCGGTGCAGTTCCAGTCGCCGCAGCGCGCCGGCATGTTCCGGCCCAAGCTGCGCTATGCGCACCAGGGCGGCATGAACCCGCCGGTGATCGTGATCCATGGCAATTCGCTGGAGCACGTGACCGAGTCCTACAAGCGCTTTCTCGAAGGGCGTTTCCGCAAGGAATTCGACCTGGTCGGCACGCCGTTGCGCATCGAATTCAAGTCCTCGCACAATCCCTACGCCGACAAGGACAAGGGGTAGTGCGGCTGCAAGTGCGCTGGAGAGCCGCACGCTCGTCCGAAGTTCCGTACACCAAGAGACGTTATTTTTCCAGGGCCATTGACTGCCGCGCTTCAGCGGGGAAACCCTGTGTTAAGGTTCTCGGTCCTCTAACTCTTCCTTGAACACGGAGAATATCGTGAGCAACAAAGGGCAACTTTTGCAAGACCCGTTCCTGAACACTTTGCGTCGGGAGCATGTGCCGGTTTCCATTTATCTGGTGAACGGCATCAAGCTTCAGGGTCAGATCGAGTCTTTCGATCAATATGTCGTGCTGCTGCGGAACACTGTGACGCAAATGGTCTACAAGCACGCCATCTCCACCATCGTGCCTGGCCGCGCGGTCAATTTCTCGGCTGCCGAGAGCGACCCCGCCGCTGCCTGACCGGCACATCGCGCGGCAGGCTCGCCTGCCGCGCTTTTTCCCGCCAACCCCCCATTCCGCTTGTCTGAAGACATCCCCCGCCAGGATGGCGCCGTCGTTCTCGTCGGTGTCGATTTCGGGCTGCCTCATTTCGACAGCGCCCTCGAAGAACTCGGCCTGCTCGCGCAGACTGCCGGCCTGACCCCGGTCGAACGCCTGGTGTGCAAACGCAAGGCGCCAGACGCGGCGCTGTTCGTCGGCAGCGGCAAGGCCGACGAGATCCGTGAACTGGCCGAACTGCACCGTGCCAGCGAGGTCATTTTCGACCAGGCCCTGAGCCCCGCGCAGCAGCGCAACCTCGAGCGCGCGCTGGGCTGCGCCGTCTACGACCGCACCTTCCTCATCCTGGAGATCTTCGCTCAGCGCGCACGCTCGCACGAAGGCAAGCTGCAGGTCGAACTGGCGCGGCTGCAGTACCTCAGCACCCGCCTCGTGCGCCGCTGGTCCCACCTCGAGCGCCAGACCGGTGGTGCCGGCGTGCGTGGCGGCCCGGGCGAAAAGCAGATCGAGCTCGACCGCCGGATGATCGACGAGTCGATCAAGCGCACCCGCGAGCGCCTGGCCAAGGTGCAGAAGCAGCGCAGCACGCAGCGGCGCCAGCGCGAGCGGCGCGACACCTTCAACATCTCGCTGGTGGGCTACACAAACGCCGGCAAGTCATCGATCTTCAATGCGCTGGTCAAGGCCCGGGCCTATGCCGCGGACCAGCTCTTCGCCACGCTCGACACGACGACGCGCCACCTCTACCTGGGTGACGCCCGGCGCCAGGTGTCGATCTCCGACACCGTTGGCTTCATCCGGGATTTGCCGCACGGTCTGGTCGACGCCTTCAAGGCGACGCTGCAGGAAGCGGTCGACGCCGACTTGCTGCTGCATGTGGTGGATGCCTCCAACCCGCATCATCCGGAGCAGATGGCCGAGGTACAGCGCGTGCTGCGCGAGATCGGTGCCGACGGAATTCCGCAGCTGCTCGTCTTCAACAAGCTCGACGCCCTTGAAAGCGCGCAGCAGCCCCTGCAGATGCAGGATGAGATGGACGTCGACGGCGTGCAGGTCCCCCGCCTGTTCGTGAGCGCGCACAGCGGCGCCGGGTTGCCGGCGTTGCGCAGCGAGCTGGCGCGCCGTTCCGGTTCGGTCCCTGCGGGCATGTCCTTGGAGGCGGGGGCTGAATTGCACGATGCACCCGGCTGATTGGGCACAATCCCTCCACTGACGAGAGAACCGAACAGAATGAATGCAAAGCCAGTGTGGAGACGTTTTCAGGGCATGTTCAACCTGAACGACGGCCGATGGGGACGGGGCGACGAGCCCGCGTCGAGCAACGACCGCCCGACAGGAAACCGGCCCGACGCCGATCCGCCGCCCTCGGGCAACAACAACCAGCGCCCGCGAGGCCAGGGCCCCAACCAGGGCCCGCCGGACCTCGATGAACTCTGGCGTGATTTCAATCGCAAGCTCGGCGGCCTCTTCGGTGGCGGCAAGGGCGGCGGGAACCGTCCGCCCAGCGGCAATGGTGGCGGCTTCAAGCCCGACATGAAGAACGCCGGCTACGGCATCGGCCTGATCGCCGGTGTCGCCGTGCTGATCTGGCTGGGCACCGGCTTCTTCATCGTCAACGAAGGCCAGCAGGCCGTCATCACCCAGTTCGGCCGCTACAAGACGACCGTCGGCGCCGGCTTCAACTGGCGTCTGCCGTACCCGATCCAGCGCCACGAGGTGGTGGTGGTCACGCAGATCCGCTCGACCGACGTGGGCCGCGACGCCATCGTGCGTTCCACCGGCCTGCGCGAGTCGGCCATGCTGACCGAAGACGAGAACATCGTCGAGATCAAGTTCGCCGTGCAGTACCGCCTGAGCGATGCGCGCGCCTACCTCTACGAGAGCAAGGCCCCGGCCGACACAGTGGTGCAGGTCGCCGAAACGGCGGTGCGCGAAGTGGTCGGCAAGATGAAGATGGACGCGGCGCTGGCCGAGGAGCGCGACCAGATCGCTCCGCGCGTGCGCGCGCTGATGCAGACCATCCTCGACCGCTACAAGGTCGGCGTCGAAGTCGTGAACATCAACCTGCAGCAGGGCGGGGTGCGTCCGCCCGAGCAGGTGCAGGCGGCCTTCGACGACGTGCTCAAGGCCGGCCAGGAGCGCGAGCGCGCCAAGAACGAGGCCCAGGCCTATGCCAACGACGTGGTGCCGCGCGCCACGGGTACGGCGTCGCGCCTGAAGGAAGAGTCCGAAGCCTACAAGGCGCGCATCGTGGCTCAGGCACAGGGTGACGCCGGCCGCTTCGCTGCCGTGCTGGCCGAGTACCAGAAGGCGCCGCAGGTGACACGCGACCGCATGTACACCGACGCCATGCAGCAGATCTATGCCAACACCACCAAGGTGCTGGTCGATTCCAAGCAGGGCTCGAACCTGCTGTACCTGCCGCTCGACAAGCTCATGCAGGCCACCGGCGGCGGCACGGCCGGCGCGCCGGTCGACGGAGCCAGCCCCAACGTGGCCGGTACCGCACCGTCGCAGTCCTCGGTGATCCCGGTGGCACCGGTGAACAACGACGCGCGGCTGCGCGACGGCCGCTCGCGCGAGCGCGACGCACGCTGAAGCGGAGAACCAGAACATGAACAGAATCGGTTTCATCGCATCGACGATCCTGGTGGCGCTCGCGCTGCTGAGTTCGACGCTTTTCGTGGTCGATCAGCGCCAGTTTGGCGTGGTCTACCAGCTCGGCCAGATCAAGAGCGTGATCACCGAGCCCGGCCTCAACTTCAAGATGCCGCCGCCGTTCCAGAACGTCTCGTACATCGACAAGCGCCTGCTGACGCTGTCGAGCCTCGAGACCGAGCCCATGCTGACTGCTGAAAAGCAGCGCGTGGTGATCGACTGGTACGTGCGCTGGCGCGTGACCAACCCGTCGGAGTACATCCGCAACGTCGGTCTCGACGAGAACGCCGGCGCGGTGCAGCTCAACCGCGTGGTGCGCAACGCCTTCCAGGAGAACGTCAACAAGCGCACCGTGCGCGACCTGATCTCCGTGCGTCGCGAGCAGCTCATGGCCGATGTGCAGCGCGAAGTGCTGTCGGTGGTCAAGGGCGCCAAGCCCTGGGGCGTCGATATCGTCGACGTGCGCATCACCCGCGTCGACTACGTGGAAGCGATCACCGAGTCGGTCTACCGCCGCATGGAGGCCGAACGCAAGCGCGTGGCCAACGAGCTGCGTTCCACCGGCTACGCCGAGGGCGAGAAGATCCGCGCCGACGCCGATCGCCAGCGCGAAGTGACCGTGGCCAACGCCTACCGTGACGCCCAGAAGATCAAGGGTGAGGGCGATGCGCAGGCCGCCTCGGCCTACAGCGAAGCCTTCGGCCGCGATCCTCAGTTCGCGCAGTTCTACCGCAGCCTCGACGCCTACAAGCAGAGCTTCAACAAGAAGAGCGACGTGCTGGTGGTCGACCCGTCGTCTTCCGACTTCTTCCGCGCCCTGCGCGGCCCCGGCAGCCCCACCCCGCAGCGCTGAGAGGCTGAGCGCTTTTGTGAGTGCCGATGCCTTCTGGAGTGCGCTGGCGCTGGTGCTGGTGATCGAAGGGCTGCTGCCCTTCGTATCGCCGGGCGGCTGGCGCCGCGGCTTCGGCCAGCTGATGCAGCTGCGCGACGGCCAGCTGCGCTTCTTCGGCCTGTGCAGCATCCTCGTCGGACTGCTGCTGCTCTGGATTCTCGATTAGCTTTCGCCCTGCGGGGCAACCCTGCGACGGGCCGCCGGCCCGCGCCCGGTAGAATCCCTGTTTAACCACGCCCCCGATCCCCATGTCCGCCTGGGTCCTCCCGGATCACATTGCCGATGTGCTGCCTTCCGAGGCGCGTCACATCGAAGAACTTCGACGCGAACTGCTCGACACCGCCCGTGGCTATGGCTATGAGCTGGTGATGCCGCCGCTGCTCGAACACCTCGAATCCCTCCTGTCCGGCACCGGCGAGGCCCTCGACCTTCAAACCTTCAAGCTGGTCGACCAGCTCTCGGGCCGCACGATGGGCTTGCGTGCCGACACCACGCCGCAGGTCGCGCGCATCGATGCCCACCTGCTGAACCGGCAGGGCGTCACGCGCCTGTGCTACTGCGGCCCGGTGGTCCACACCCGGCCCGACCGCCCGCACGCCACGCGCGAGCCGCTGCAGTTCGGCGCCGAGATCTACGGCCACGCCGGGCTCGAGGCCGACACCGAGGTGCTGCTGCTGGCGCTCGACTGCCTGCGTGCCGCCGGCCTGCCCCCCGGCGTGATCGTCGACATGGCCGATGCCCGCATCGTGCGTTCGCTCTTCGCCGGCGTCATGGTGGATGCGGCCGTCATCGCCCGCGTGCATGCCGCGCTGGCCGCCAAGGACGCGAGCGAACTGCGCATGCTGACGCGCGACTTTCCCGCCGCGTCGCGTGAGGGCCTGCTGGCCCTGGTGCAGCTGTACGGCGACGCTTCCGTGCTGGACGAGGCGGCCGCCGCGCTGCCCGACACCGCAATGGTGCGGGATGCGCTGCGCGACCTGAGGCAACTGGCCGAGCGCCTCGACGGCGCGCAAGTCAGCTTCGACCTGTCCGACCTGCGCGGCTATGCCTACTACAGCGGCATGCGCTTCGGCATCTACGTGAACGGCGCCGCCGACGCCCTCGTGCGCGGCGGCCGCTACGACGAGGTCGGGGCCGTCTTCGGCCGCAACCGACCGGCGGTCGGCTTCAGCGTCGACCTGCGCGAGCTGGTGGGCGTCGTGCCGAGCCAACCGCTGCGCGCCGCCATCCGCGCACCATGGAGCGACGCGGCCGGCCTGCGCGCGGCCATCGGCGCCTTGCGCGAGCAGGGCGAGACCGTGGTCTGCGTGCTGCCGGGCCATGACAGCGAAATCGACGAGTTCCAGTGCGACCGGGAGCTCGTCCAGAGCGCCGCTGGCCAGTGGAACGTCCAAGCCATCTGAATCTTGAGAAGCGAACCATCATGAGTGTTACCACCGGAAGAAACGTGGTCGTCGTCGGCACCCAATGGGGCGACGAGGGCAAGGGCAAGCTGGTCGACTGGCTGACCGAGAGCGCGCAGGGCGTGGTCCGGTTCCAGGGCGGCCACAACGCGGGCCACACGCTGGTCATCAACGGCGTGAAGACGGCTCTGCATCTGATCCCCAGCGGGATCATGCGGCCGGGCGTCAAGTGCTACATCGGCAACGGCGTGGTGCTGTCCGCCGCCAAGCTCTTCGAGGAGATCGAGGGGCTCGAGAAGGCCGGCGTCGAGGTGCGTTCGCGTCTGCGCATCAGCGAGGCCTGCCCGCTGATCCTGCCCTTCCATGCGGCGCTGGACATCGCTCGCGAGCTGTACCGCGAAAAGGGCGGCAGCGAGAAGATCGGCACCACCGGCCGCGGCATCGGCCCGGCCTACGAAGACAAGATCGCGCGCCGCGCGCTGCGCGTGCAGGACCTGAAGCATCCCCAGCGTTTCGCCGACAAGCTGCGGGTGCTGCTCGACCTGCACAACCACGTACTCACGCAGGTGCTGGGCGCGCCGGCCATCGACTTCGACATGGTGTACGACGAGGCGATGATCCACGCCGAACTGCTCAAGCCGATGATGGCTGAACTCAACGACGCCCACAAGGCCGGCGCCAACCTGTTGTTCGAAGGCGCCCAGGGCACGCTGCTCGACGTCGACCACGGCACCTACCCGTACGTGACATCCAGCAACTGCGTGGCCGGCAACGCGGCCGCCGGTTCGGGCGTCGGCCCGGGCATGCTGCACTACATCCTCGGCATCACCAAGGCCTACTGCACGCGTGTCGGCGGCGGCCCTTTCCCCACCGAACTCGACTGGGAGAAGCCGGGCACGCCGGGCTACCACATGAGCACCGTGGGTGCCGAGAAGGGCGTGACCACCGGCCGCAGCCGTCGCTGCGGCTGGTTCGATGCCGCACTGCTCAAGCGTTCGGCGCAGGTCAACGGCCTGTCGGGCCTGTGCATCACCAAGCTCGACGTGCTCGACGGCCTCGAGAAACTCGAGCTGTGCACCGGCTACGAACTCGACGGCGAGCACACCGACATCCTGCCGATGGGTGCCGACGAGATCTCGCGCTGCACGCCGGTCTACGAGACGCTCGAAGGCTGGACCGAGAGCACCGTTACGACAAGCTGCCGGTCAACGCGCGGCTGTACCTGCAGCGCATCGAACAGGTCACCGGCGTGCCGATCCACATGGTGTCGACCAGCCCCGACCGCGACCACACGATCATGATGCGCCACCCCTATCTGGCCGACTGAACAGGAAACCACGACCCATGTTGACCGAAGACGGCAAGCATCTCTACGTCAGCTACGACGAGTACCACAACCTGATCGAGAAGCTCGCGATCAAGGTGCACCAGTCGGGCTGGGAGTTCGACACCATCCTGTGCCTCGCGCGCGGCGGCATGCGCCCGGGCGACGTGCTCTCGCGCATCTTCGACAAGCCGCTGGCGATCATGTCGACCAGCTCGTACCGCGCCGACGCCGGCACGGTGCAGGGCCATCTGGACATCGCGCGCTTCATCACCACGCCCAAGGGCGAGATTGCCGGCAAGGTGCTGCTGGTCGACGACCTGGCCGATTCGGGCCACACGCTGCATGCGGTGGTCGACATGCTGCGCACCAAGTACGCACCCATCACCGAGCTGCGCAGTGCCGTGCTCTGGACCAAGGCCCTCTCGACCTTCACGCCCGACTACTCGGTCGAGTTCCTGGCGACGAATCCGTGGATTCACCAGCCCTTCGAGGGCTACGACAGCATGCGGCCGGACAAGCTGATCCAGAAGTGGTCGGTCTGAGAGGCTGATCGCATCGGCCTTGCCGTCGATGCTCTAGCATCGCAGCATGTCCGACCCCATCACCGACCTGATCCACCACCCCTACCAACCGCCGGCGGCATTCGCCGCGCCGCAGCCCGGGGTCTTCAAGGCCTCCACGGTCTTCTTCGCCGACGTGGCCGCCATGCGGGCGCGCGACTGGAAGACCAAGGCCGGCTACACCTACGGCCTGCACGGCACGCCGACCACCTTCACGCTCGAAGCACGGCTGGCCACCCTCGAGGGCGGCACCGATTGCCTGCTGGTCCCCAGCGGCCTGGCCGCCATCTCGCTCGTCGCCTTCGCGCTGCTGAAGACGGGCGGCGAGGTGCTGATCCCCGACAACGCCTACGGCCCCAACAAGGCGCTGGCCGCCGGCGAGCTGGCCAACTTCGGCGTGAGCCACCGCTTCTATGACGCGATGGACCCGGAAGATCTGGCGGCCAAGCTGTCGGACCGCACCCAGCTCGTGTGGCTCGAGGCGGCCGGCTCCGTCACCATGGAATTCCCCGACCTGCCGGCGCTGGTGGCCGTCTGCCGCGAACGTGGCGTGGTCACGGCGCTGGACAACACCTGGGGTGCCGGGCTGGCCTTCGCGCCCTTCGACCTCGACGGCAGCGGGCAGGGGGTAGATGTCTCGGTGCACGCGCTCACCAAGTACCCCAGCGGCGGCGGCGACGTGCTGATGGGCAGCGTGATCACGCGAGACGCGCGGCTGCATCAGGCCCTCAAGCTCACGCACATGCGCATGGGTTGGGGCGTGGGTGTCGGCGATGTCGAGACGCTGCTGCGTTCGCTGCCGAGCATCGCGCTTCGCTACGAGGCGCACGACCGGAGTGCCCGCGAAATCGCGCACTGGCTGCAGGGCCGCGACGAGATCGCGCAGGTGCTGCATCCGGCGCTGGAGGGCTCCCCCGGCCACGCGAACTGGCAGCGCCTGTGCGGGGCGGCCGACCGTGCGGCGGGGCTCTTCTCGGTGGTGTTCGACGAGCGTTTCAGCGCCGAGGACGTCGACCGCTTCTGCGATGGACTGCGCCTGTTCAGGCTGGGCTATTCGTGGGGCGGCCCCATCAGCCTCGTGGTGCCCTACGACATCGGTCTGATGCGCGACGCGAGCGTGGCACGCTGGCCGCACCGCGGCACGCTGGTGCGTTTCTCGGTCGGGCTCGAAGCCGTGGAAGATCTCCTGGCCGACCTGGCGCAGGCGCTGGCCGCGCTCTGAACCGCGGCAGTTATCGCTTACAGTCAACCTACACGCAGTCACCCGGACTGCCTCGCTCAAGGAGAAGCAGTGGCAACACCCAACTACGGCTACGAGAAGCGCCAGAAAGAGCTGGCCAAGAAGAAGAAGAAGGAAGAGAAGCTGCGGGAAAAAGCCGAACGCAAGCTCAACCCGAGCAGCGAGGGCCTGGCCCCTGGCGACCCGGAAACGGACGTGGCCTCGCTGGAACGCGATCCACCCACCATTCCCGACCTGCCGACCAAGAACGGCTGATCGCTGTCCTCTGAAAAAAGCCGCCGCTGCGCAGTCGCAGCGGCGGCTTTTTTTTCGGCCTGGCAGAGGGGCTATCGGCCGAGCAGTTTCTTCAACTCCGGCCAGACGTTGTCGAGCATGCGTGGCTGGGCGGCGGCCACCGGGTGGATGCGGTCCGGCTGGAAGAGATTCGCTGCGTCCGGCCCATCGGCCACGCCGTGCAGCAGGAAAGGCACCACGGCCGCCTTCGTCGCCGCCGCCACCTTCTGGAAGATCGCCTCGAAGCGCTGGAGGTAGTCGCCGCCGTAGTTGGGCGGCACCTGCATGCCGACGATCAGCACCCTGGCGCCAGCCGCCTGCGCGGCCTTCGTCATCTGGGTCAGGTTGTCTTCGGTGTTCTGGATCGGCAGGCCGCGCAGCGCATCGTTGCCGCCGAGTTCCAGCACGACGTGCGTCGGCTTGTGCTGCTTGAGCAGCGAGGCCAGCCGTGCACGGCCGCCCGAGGTGGTGTCGCCGCTGATGCTGGCGTTGACCACCGTGGCGGCGATCTTCTGGTCGGCCAGCCGCTTCTCGAGCAGCGGGACCCAGCCTTCGCCGCGCTTGAGCCCGTACTCGGCCGAGAGCGAATCACCGACCACGAGGATCACCGGCTTCGTCCCGGGCGCCTGCGCGAAGGCCCCAGGGGAAAGCCCCGTACTGCCGAGCACGGCGCCCATCACGATAAAGTCACGTCGATTCACCACGCAAAGCCTTTCAATGTCCCAAGCCCCCTCCGAAGCAATTGTTGCCGTCGATCATGTTTTCAAGTCGGTCACCGATTCGGCAGGTACGCTGGACATTCTGCAGGACATCCATTTCACCCTGGGCGCGCGGGAGACCGCAGCCATCGTCGGGGCTTCCGGCTCGGGCAAGAGCACGCTGCTGTCGATCATCGCGGGCCTCGACACGCCGACGCGCGGCACCGTGCGGCTCGCCGGGGAGGACCTCTTCGCGATCGATGAGGACGAGCGCGCCGCGCTGCGCGCGCAGAAGGTCGGCTTCGTGTTCCAGAGCTTCCAGCTGCTGGCCAACCTCACGGCGCTGGAAAACGTGATGCTGCCGCTGGAGCTGGCCGACCGCAAGGACGCACGCAAGGCCGCCACCGAGATGCTGGGCCGCGTCGGCCTCGGCCAGCGCCTGAACCACTACCCGAAGGTGATGTCCGGGGGCGAGCAGCAGCGCGTGGCGCTGGCGCGAGCCTTCGTCGTGCAGCCGCAACTGCTGCTGGCCGACGAGCCGACCGGCAGCCTCGACTTCGCGACCGGCGAGCAGGTGATGGCGCTGATGTTCGACCTCAACCGGGAGCTGGGCACCACGCTCGTGCTGGTCACGCACGACCGCGGCATCGCAGACCGCTGCGAACGCCGCATCACGATCGAGGCTGGCCGCGTGGGCGCCGACGAAAAGAGAGCCTGAGTGCGCCGGACCATGGCGGGCCCGCAGGGATAATCCCTGCATGTCTTCCCCCAAAGTGATCTTCGGCTTCCATGCCGTGGGCGTGCGCATCAAAACCGCGCCGAAGTCGGTGATCGAGGTGCTCTTCGATGCGAGCCGCCGCGACGCGCGCATGCAGCAGTTCAAGGCCCGCGCGCAGGATGCCGGCGTGCGCCTGGTCGAGGCCGATGCATTGCGCATCGCCAAGCTCGCCGGCAGCCACGGCCACCAGGGCATCGCCGCCCGCGTGGAGGCCATCCCGCAGACCCATTCGCTCGACGAACTGCTCGAAGGCCTGGAAGCCGCGGGCACCATGCCGCTGCTGCTGGTGCTCGACGGCGTGACCGACCCGCACAACCTGGGGGCCTGCCTGCGCGTGGCCGACGGCGCCGGTGCCCATGCCGTGATCGCTCCGAAGGACCACGCGGCAGGCATCAATGCCACCGTTGCCAAGGTGGCGAGCGGTGCCGCCGAGACGGTGCCGTACTTCATGGTGACCAACCTGGCCCGCACCCTGGGCGAGCTGAAGGAACGCAGCATCTGGTGCGTCGGCACCAGCGACGATGCGCCCGGCACGCTCTACCAGTGCGACCTCAAGCGCCCGCTCGCGCTGGTGCTCGGGGCCGAGGGCGCCGGCATGCGCCAGCTCACGCGCAAGAGCTGCGACGAGCTGATCAGCATCCCGATGATGGGCGCGGTCGAGAGCCTCAACGTCTCGGTGGCCAGCGGCATCTGCCTGTACGAGGCGATGCGCCAGCGCGGCCTCTGACGCGCGCCCGCCGTCGCCAAGGCCGCGCTAGGCGTCCAGCCAGGGCGAGCCGTCGGCCGCCGTGGCGGTGAGCATGTCCTGCTCGCCGGCGCCCAGTGCCTCGGCGAGCACGCGGCGCACGATCTCCGGCCGGTTGTTCTGCTCGCTCAGATGCGCGGCCAGCACGTGGCGCAGGCCGCTGTGGTGCACGGTGCGTGCGATCTCGGCCGCGGCGGCGTTCGACAGGTGGCCGTAGTTGCCGCCCACGCGCAGCTTCAGGAAGGGCGGATAGGCCGAGGCGGCGAGCATCTCGCTGTCGTGGTTGCACTCCAGCAGCAGCGCGTCGAGGCCGGCCAGCTGCGCGAGGACGTAGGGTGTGACGTGGCCGAGGTCGGTCAGCACGCCCAGGCTGCGGGCGCCGTCGGTGCAGCGCAGCTGCAGCGGCTCGCGCGCATCGTGCGGCACGGTGAAGGGGTGGACCGACAGATCGCCGACGGTGAAGTCGGCGCCATCCCGGGCCAGCTGCAGGCGGCCCTCGAAGTCGTGTCCGCCGGTCGCCAGCCAGGTGCCTTCGCTCATCCAGACCGGGAGGCGCTCGCGGCGCGACAGCGCGTGGACGCAACCGATGTGGTCGCCGTGCTCATGGGTGATGAAGACGGCGTCGAGGTCGCTCGCCGCCAGCCCGGCGCGGGCCAGGCGGGCATCCAGGCGGCGCAGCCCGAAGCCACAGTCGACCAGGAGCCGCGAGGTGCGCCCGCCGCTGGTCGCCTCGACCAGCGTGGCATTGCCCGTGCTGCCGCTGCCAAGACTGCGAAAGCGCAGCACGCCGGGCAGCCCTTACTTCAGATCGTCGGCAATCACCTTGACGATGCGCTGCGCGTTCTCCGTGGTGTCGGGCACGCCGGCTTCGTTGAGCACCGAGACCGTGCTGGCCTCGCCCTGGCTCTTGACCAGGATGCGGTACTTCAGCGGGCTCTCGTCCTTGGCCGCCTTGCCCAG
>LNAP01006851.1_pt1 | contig 17819 bp, 18 predicted proteins | sample 602601 | NCBI WGS metagenome assembly LNAP01 (sample SAMN02440304, study PRJNA202911) | soil metagenome | biome: Subtropical and temperate rainforests or woodlands; isolation source: soil samples (1 kg each in a 20% v/v slurry with milli Q water) were... ... | reverse complement strand
GACCTTCGTGCGCATCGTCGAGGCCGGCAGCCTGTCGGCCGCGGCGGCGCAGCTGGGCGCCACCCAGCCCACGGTGAGCCGCCGCCTGCAGGCGCTCGAGCGCTCGCTGGGCACGCGCCTCTTGAGCCGCTCGACGCACGCCATGAAGCTCACGGAAGACGGCGAGCGCTGCTTCGCGCGGGCCAAGGAACTGATCGCCGCCTGGGACAGCTTCGAGTCCGACCTGCGCGGCGCGGGTGCGGAGCCCGAAGGCACGCTGCGCGTGGTGGCGCCGCACGCCTTCGGCCAGAACGTGCTGGTCGGCCCGCTGGCCGATTACCTGCGCCGCTACCCCCGCGTGTCGGTCGACTGGCTGCTGCACGACCGCGCGCCCGACTTCATCGCCGACGCGGTGGACTGCGCGATCCATGTCGGCGAAGTGAACGACCCGCAGCTGGTGGCCATCAAGCTGGCCGAAGTGCCGCGCATCGTGGTGGCGGCGCCGTCGGTGCTCGGCGACGGGCCGCCCCCATCGCATGCGAAGGAACTCGCCGCCCTGCCCTGGCTGGCACTGCGCAGCTTCTACCGCACCGACATCACGTTGACGCATGTGCACAGCGGCGAACAGCACAACGTGCCGATCACCCCCCGCCTGAGCACCGACAGCCTGTACGCCACCTGCAACGCCACGCTGATGGGCCTGGGCGTGAGCGTGGTGTCGGCCTGGGCGGTGGCCGACGACCTGGCGGCCGGACGGCTGGTGCACCTGACGCCGCAATGGCGCGCCAACCCGCTGCCGATGCACCTGGTGTATCCGTATGCGCGCCACTACCCGGCAAAGCTGCGGCGCTTCGTCGAAGCGATGCGCGAGTCGGTGCCCGGCGCCGTGGCCATCGGGCTGCTGCAGGCCGGCTGAAGACGGCCGCATGCCAGCGGCCAGTGGCTGGCGTGCAGGCTGGTTTCAACCCTCCAGCTTGCGCGCGCGCAATCGAAGGGAGTTGGCAATAACGCTCACCGAAGACAGCGCCATGGCCGCTGCGGCCACGACCGGCGACAGCAGGATGCCGAAGAACGGGTACAGCGCGCCGGCTGCGATCGGTATGCCAAGGACGTTGTAGCCGAAGGCGAACCAGAGGTTCAGGCGGATGTTGCGCATCGTCGCCTGCGACAACTGGCGCGCCTTCACGATGCCCATGAGGTCGCCGTGCAGCAGCGTCACGCCGGCACTCTCCATCGCGACGTCGGTTCCGGTGCCCATGGCGATGCCGACATCCGCCGCAGCGAGTGCCGGCGCGTCGTTAACGCCGTCGCCGGCCATCGCAACGACGCGCCCTTCGGTCTTCAACCGCTGCACCACGGCGGCCTTGTCCTCGGGAAGGACTTCGGCGACGACCTCGTCGATGCCCAACGTCCGACCGACCGCCTGCGCCGTTGTATTTCCGTCGCCGGTGAGCATGACCACGCGGATGTCCGCCTCGCGCAGTGCGGCGATGGCCTGGGCGGTACTGGCCTTGATGGGGTCGGCGATGCCGACGAATCCGGCCAAGCGGCCGTCAATGCCGACGAAGATGACGGTGGCGGCTCGGGCGCTGACGGTTTCCGCAGCCGCCGTGAGCGTGGCGACCTCGATGCCGCTCTCCGCCAGGAACTTCGCGCTGCCGCAGACGATGCGGGCGCCGTCGACGACGCCGACGACACCTTTGCCGACGGGGGAGTCGAACCCGGTCACGGGCAGGAGCGGAAGCTGGCGTTCCAGGGCCTCGGCCACGATGGCGGCAGCCAGCGGATGCTCGCTGGCCCGCTCCACACTGGCCAGCCTCTGGAGTACATGGCCCGCGTCGAAGCCTTCGACCGGCTGCACCGTCACGACCCGGGGACGGCCTTCGGTCAGGGTGCCCGTCTTGTCGACCACCAGCGTATCCACCTTTTCCATCCGTTCCAGCGCTTCGGCGTCCCGGATGAGAACGCCGCTCTGCGCGCCGCGCCCCACGCCCACCATGATGGACATGGGGGTCGCCAGGCCCAGTGCGCAGGGACACGCGATGATGAGCACGGCAACAGCCGCAATGAGCGCATAGGAGAAGGCCGGACTCGGACCCCACACGAGCCAGGCGACGAAAGCAAGCGCTGCCACGCCGATGACGACCGGGACGAACCACCCGGCCACCTGGTCCGCCATGCGCTGGATCGGCGCCCGGCTGCGCTGGGCGGCGGCCACCATATGGACGATCTGCGACAGCAGGGTATCGGCGCCGACCTTCTCGGCCCGCATCACGAAGCCGCCGGTCTGGTTGAGCGTCCCCGCCGTCACCTTCGAGCCCGGCGCCTTGGCCACCGGCATCGGCTCCCCGGTGACCATCGATTCGTCGACGGTGCCCTTGCCGTCGGTCAGCTCGCCATCGACCGGCACCTTCTCGCCGGGGCGCACGCGCAGCCAATCGCCCACTTGCACGCTGTCCAGGGGCACGCGCTCGTCGCTTGCGTCGGCCTTCACGCGCACCGCCTCCTTCGGCGCCAGGTCGAGCAGTGCGCGTATCGCGCCCGAGGTCTTCTCCCTGGCCCGCAGTTCCAGCACCTGACCGAGGAGCACCAGCACGGTGATGACCGCGGCGGCTTCGAAGTAGATGGCTACCGCGCCGTCAGGCCCCCTGAACGCGGCCGGAAAGACCTGCGGCATCACCGTCCCGACGATGCTGTAGACCCAGGCGACGCCGGTGCCCAAGGCAATCAGGCTGAACATGTTCAAGCTGCGGTTCTTCACCGACGCCCCCGCGCGGGCAAAGAACGGCCAGCCGGCCCACAGCACGACCGGCGTTCCGAAGAGCAGCTGAATCCAGTTCGAGGTCTGCTGACCGATGAGATGATGGATGTCCACCAGGTGCGCACCCATCTCCAGGGCAAAGACCGGGACGGTCAGCACCAGTGCGACCCAGAAGCGCCGCGTCATGTCGCGCAGTTCGGGACTGTCGCCGGACTGGGTGGTCGCCACCACGGGTTCCAACGCCATGCCGCAGAGGGGGCAGTGCCCCGGTCCCCTCTGCCGCACCTGCGGATGCATGGGACAGGTGTACTCGGCATCCTGCGAGCCCGCCTGGACCCCGTTCGGGGGCCGAGATGGCGCGTGGCCGGCGTGCGCCCCACCAGCCGCTGCCCTCGTGCGGTGGGAAGGCATGTGCATCTCGGCGCGCCCCGGCAGCTGCCGCTACCTGGCCGCAGGCGGCGTCGTCGCCTCGCGGTCCAGCATCATCTGCATCATCATTTCCATCATGTCCATGCGCTGCGCCATGTCCTTCTGCGTGGGCGGGCCACCGCAGGCCGAGGGCGTGCCGCTGCACTGCATCGGCATGCCTGCGCCACCGCGGCCCATCATCGGCCGACCACCGCCCATCCGCCCCATCATCGCCATGCCGCCCTGCATGGCCTGCATGTGGTCCTTCCTCAGGGCCGCCCGCTCTGCGGGTGTGGCGGCGGCCATCATCTTTCGATGCATCTCCCGCATCGTCGCCATCTGCTGCTCGAAGGCGGCCGGATCGACCTTCGGCGCGGTTTCATCCGGACGATTCGCCTCGTAAGCTTGGCTCTGCCCCGCGCTGGGGAACGAGGAACAGCCGGCGAGCGCGACCGCCGCGGACGCGGCCAGGATAAAGATGAGCTTCATGGTTGGTCCTTTCGAGCACCCGGGACGGCACTCGCACACACCACGATGCGCGCCGGAGCCGCCTTCGCCCTTGATACATATCAAGATAGCGCCGCCGAAGGGAAGCAGGGGGCCATCCGGCAGACGAGCGCGCGCAGGCGCCGCCTGCAGGGGCCGCGGCCCGCCGGCCCCGCACTCAACCGCGCGCGAAGAACGCCTCGACCAGCCGCACCCAGTAGGTCGAGCCCACCGGCAGCAGCGCGTCGTTGAAGTCGTAGTTCGGGTTGTGCAGCTCGCACGGGCCCATGCCGTGGTAGGTCTCTTCGCGGTGGCCACCGCCGCCGTTGCCGACGAAGAGGTAGCAGCCCGGCACCTTCTGCAGGTAGAACGAGAAGTCCTCGTGCGGCGTGTTGCCGTCGACCTTGTCGGCGCCGAAGGTGTCCTTGGCGACCTGCATGGCGAAGTCGGTCTGCGCGTCCCAGTTCACCAGCGGCGGGTAGGCGCGGTGGAACTTCAGCTCGCCGGTGCCGCCGTGCGCCTGCGGCAGCATCTCGGCGATGCGGCGCATGTTGGCCTCGATGTCGTCGAGCACCTCGGTGCTGAAGGTACGCACCGTGCCCTTGATGACAGCCTCGCCGGGCAGCACGTTGTAGGCATCGCCCGCGTGGATCTGCGTGACGCTCACCACCGCCACGTCGATCGGGTTCTTGTGACGCGAGATCAGCGTCTGCAGCGCGCCGACCATCTGCGCGGCGATGACGATGGTGTCGACCGACTTGTGCGGCTGGGCCGCATGGCCGCCCGTCCCGCGCACGATGATGTCGAAGCGGTTGCTCGACGCCATCGTCGGGCCCTTGCGGAAGGCGAAGTGGCCAGCCTCGAAGCCCGGCATGTTGTGGATGCCGTAGATCTCTTCGCAGGGAAACCGGTCGAACAGGCCGTCGTCCATCATGGCCTTGGCGCCGGCGTTGCCGCCCTCTTCCGCGGGCTGGAAGATGAAGTTCACGGTGCCTTCGAAGTCGCGATGCGTCGACAGGTAGTGCGCCGCGCCCAGCAGCATCGCCGTGTGGCCGTCGTGGCCGCAGCCGTGCATGCGGCCGGGGTTCTTCGAAGCGTGCAGGAAGCGGTTGTGCTCGGGCATGGGCAGCGCGTCCATGTCGGCGCGCAGACCGATGGCGCGTTCGCCGGGGCCACGCGTGCCGTGCAGCACACCGACCACGCCGGTCTGCCCCAGGCCGCGATGCACCTCGATGCCCCACGCCGCGAGGCGCTCGGCCACCAGGTCGGAGGTGCGCGTTTCCTTGAACGCGAGTTCAGGGTGGGCGTGGATGTCGCGGCGCAGCGCGGTGAACTCCGCGTGCTTGTCTTCGATGTCGGCGATGACGGTCATTTCACTTGGTCCTTCACGTAGTAGGCGATGTCCTGGGAGACGCCCTTGAGCGCATCTTGCAGGGCCTGGAAGCCTGCGCTGCGCTCGCGGGTGATTTCGTTCATGTAGAGGCCGCGGTGCACCTCGATCTGCAGGCTGTGCCGGCGTTCCGCCGGCCGGCCCAGGCGGGCGATCAGCGCCACGCCCTTGAAGGGGTCGTTGATGGCCACGCTGAAGCCGCGCTTCCTGAGCGCCTCGGCCACCAGCGCGGTGCGGCGGTGCTGCCGTCGCGGTCGCCCAGCACGAAGTCGGCGAGCGGATGGTCGCTCTGGATCTGCAGGCCCTCGTAGGAGTCGGCGGGCATCGAGTGCAAATTGAGATGCCACACGGCGCCGAAACGCGCGTAGGCCGCCTCGATGTGCTCGCGCATCGCCGCGTGGTACGGCGCGTGGTAGGTCGCGATGCGGTTCTGGACTTCCGCGACTGGCAACTGGCGGTCGTAGATGGCGCCGTGGCCGTTCTTCTTCGCATCGCGCCAGATCAGGCCGATGCCCAGCCGCGTCTTCTCGCTGGGGCTCAGCGGCGTGGGCCAGGGTTCAGCGAGCATGCCCGCGTCGATGTCCTCGATGTCGCGGTTCGGGTCGATGTACGAACGCGGGAACTCGGCCGCGAGCAGCGTGGCGCCCACCGAGGGCAGCGCCTGCCACAGCACATGCACGTCGGTGTCCTCGCCGGCACGCAGCAGGTCGAAAGGCACGGCGTAGCCGAAGTCGTCGGGGTACTTCGTGCCGCTGTGCGGCGAGTCGCAGATGAGCGGCAGCGGCTCGCCGTCGGGCAGGCGCAGCGTGAAGGGCGGGAACGGCGCGGGGACGCTCGGGAGAACGGGTGTAGCAGCGGTCATGCAGAGAGATCGTTGAGGTGGCACGCGCTGGTGTGGCCGGGCTGCAGCGTGCGCAGCAGCGGCGCCTCGACCTGGCAGCGCGGCATCGCGTGCGGGCAGCGCGGATGGAAGGCGCAGCCGGGGGGCGGCGCCAGCGGGGACGGCAGTTCGCCCTTGATGGGCTGGTAGGCGCGGCGCGTGGTCTCGAGCGTCGGCAGCTCGGACAGCAGCGCCTGCGTGTACGGGTGGTTCGGCGCGCTGAAGATGGTCTCGGTCGGCGCGACCTCGACGATGCGGCCGAGGTACATGATGACCACGCGGTCCGACACATGCCCCACCACGCCGAGGTTGTGGCTGATGAAGAGATAGGTCAGGTCGAACTCGGCGCGCAGTGCGAGGAACAGGTTGAGCACCTGCGCCTGGATCGACACGTCGAGCGCGGCCACCGCCTCGTCGCAGACGATCAGCCGCGGCTTGAGCGCCAGCGCGCGTGCAATGCCGATGCGCTGGCGCTGCCCGCCCGAGAACTGGTGCGGATAACGCTGCGCATAGTCGGGGTCGAGGCCGACCTGGCGCATCAGCGCGCCGACATACGCCGCCTTGTCCCTGGCCTTCACCAGGCCGTGCACCACCGGCGCCTCCATCACCCGCATGCGCGGGTTGAGCGAGGCCATCGGGTTCTGGAAGATCATCTGCACGCCCAGGCCCCAGGCGCGGCGCTCGGCCGCGTTCATGTCGGCGATCGGCTTGCCGAGGTAGCGCACGGTGCCTTCGGTCGGCGGGTTGATGCCGGCGATGACGCGGCCCAGCGTCGACTTGCCGCAGCCCGATTCGCCGACCACGCCGATCACTTCGCCGGGCCGGATCTCGAGGTCGACATCGGCCACCGCATGCACGACGGACGCGCGGTTGTCCGCGCCCAGCAAGTTCGCGATGCGCCCGGCCAAGTCGATGTCCTGCACGAAGCGCTTGGCGATGCCCTTGAGCTGCAGCAGCGGCGGGCCGGTCGTCACGGGAGTGGGTTCGAGAAGGGTTTCCATGGGACGCAGATCGGGGCTCAAGCCATCTCGGGGGTCAGCATGTGCCAGCAGCGCACCGTCTTGCCCGCCGGTGCGGGTTCGGGCTGCGGCACGGCCAGGCAGGTGTCGGTCGCGTGGCTGCAGCGCGGGCGGAAGGCACAGCCCTGCGGCAGATGCAGCAGGGACGGCGTCATGCCCGGGATCTGCCGCAGCAGCGTGCCGTGCGTGGCGCGCGTTGGAATCGAATCGATCAGCCCGCGCGTGTACGGGTGCGAGGGCGCGCGGATCACGTCGGCGGTCGCGCCGCTCTCGACGATGCGGCCGGCATACATCACGGCGATGCGGTCGGCCAGGCCCGACACCACGGCCAGGTCGTGCGTGATCCAGATCATCGCGGTGCCGGTCTCGCGGCACAGCTTCTGCACCTCGTAGAGGATCTGCGCCTGGATGGTCACGTCGAGCGCCGTGGTCGGCTCGTCCGCGATGATGAGCTTGGGCCGGTTGAGCAACGCGATGGCGATCGCCACGCGCTGGCGCATGCCGCCGGAGAGTTGATGCGGATAGGTCTGAAGCCGCTCTTCGGGCGACGGAATGCCGACCATCGCGAGCGCATCGCGCGCACGGGCCAGCGCGGCCTTGGCGCTGACCTTCTCGTGCGCGTGGATCGCCTCGACCATCGCGCAGCACCGGGTTGAGCGTCATCATCGGGTCCTGGAAGATCATCGCGATCTCCTTGCCGCGCAGCTTCTGCAGGCGCTGCTCCGATGCGCCCACCAGCTCTTCGCCCAGGTAGCGGATGTGGCCGCCGGCGATGCGGCCGGGCGCGTCGATCAAACCGATGACCGAGAAGCCGGTGATGCTCTTGCCGGAGCCCGACTCGCCGACCAGCCCGAGGATTTCGCCGGCATGCACGCGCAGGTCGACCCCATCGACCGCCTTGACCACGCCGCCGTGGGTGAAGAAGTGCGTCTGCAGGCCCTGCACGTCGAGGACTGGCGTCGAATGTTCGGACTTCATTTCGAGTTGTGCGGGTTCAGGATGTCGCGCAAATGATCGCCCACCAGGTTGATGCCGACGATCGACAGCGCCAGCGCGATGCCCGGGAAGAACGAGATCCAGTAGTTGCCCGAGAGCAGGAACTCGAAGCCGTTGGCGATCAGCATGCCGAGCGAGGGCTCGGTCACCGGCACGCCGACGCCGAGGAAGGACAGCGTCGATTCGAGCGCGATGGCGTGCGCCGCGATCACGATCAGCGGCGGCATGCAGTTGGGCAGCATGTGGCGCAGCAGCACGCGCGGCCAGCCGAGCGACATGCATTGCGCGGCCTCGACGTATTCCTTGGCGCGCTCCACCAGCGCCGCACCGCGTGCGGCCCGCGCGAAGTAGGCCCACTGCACGATGATGAGCGCGATGATCACCTTGTCGACGCCCTTCCCGAGAATGGCCAGCAGGATCAGCGCGACAAGGATGGCCGGGAACGACAGCTGGATGTCGACGACGCGCATCAGCAGCGCGTCGATCCAGCCGCCGAAGTAGGCCGCTGCCAGGCCCACCACACTGCCGATGGCCAACGCCGCGGCCACCGAGATGCCGCCCACCATCAGGCTGGTGCGCAGGCCGTAGAAGATGGCCGAGAGCAGGTCGCGCGCCTGGCCGTCGGTGCCCAGCCAGTAGGTCATGGTGCCGGCGGCATCCTGGCTGCCCGGCGGCAGCTTGGAATCGAAGATGTCGAGCTTGCCGATGTCGTAGGGGTTCTGCGGCGAGATCCACGGCGCGAACACCGCGGCGAACACCGCCAGCGTGAGCAGCACCAGGCCGAACATCGCCAGCTTGTTCGCCATGAACTCGCGGCGCAAGCGCTGCCACGGCGTCTCGGGCGGTGGCAGGGCCAGCACCGGGCCTTCGGCCACGATGGCCGGTGCGACCTCGGGTATCTGCACCGCGTGCGTGGAGACGGGAAGCGTCGTGTCGTTCATGCCTTGGCTCCCTGCAGCCGCACGCGCGGGTCGAGCACCGAATAGAGGATGTCCACCGCGAGATTGAGCATCACGAGGAAGAACACGATGAGGAGGAGGTAGGCCACGACCACCGGGCGGTCGAGCGTGATGATGGAGTCGAGCAGCAGCTTGCCCATGCCGGGCCACGCGAAGATGGTTTCGGTGACCACCGCGAAGGCGACCACCTGGCCGAATTCCAGCCCGCCGACCGTGATGATCGGGATCATGATGTTCTTGAGCAGGTGCACCCGCAGGATGCGGCTCCAGCCCAGGCCCTTGGCGCGCGCGAACTTGATGTAGTCCATCGGCAGCGCCTCGCGCGTGGCGGCACGGGTCACGCGGATGATGAGCGCGGCCTTGGCCAGCGCGATGGTCACGGCCGGCAGCAGCAGGCGCGACCAGCCGTCGAGCGTGAGCACGCTCAGGTCGAGCGGCCCGATGTTGACGGTCGCGCCCCGCCCGCTGGCCGGCAGCCAGCCCAGGTAGACGGCGAACACCATGATCAGCATCAGCCCGACCCAGAAGTTGGGCAGCGAGAAGCCCAGCACCGAGCCGGTCATGATGCCGCGCGCGCTGATCGCGTTCGGCCGCAGCCCGGCCCAGATGCCCAGGGGCACGCCGACGAGCATCGACAGGCCCATCGACACGATGGCCAGTTCGAGCGTGGCCGGCATGCGCTCCAGGATCAGCCCCATGGCCGACTGGCCGGTGAGGAAGCTCTTGCCGAAGTCCAGCTGCAGCGCATGCGACATGAAGATGGCGTACTGCTGCCACAGCGGCTTGTCGAGCCCGAAGTTGGCGCGGATCTCGTCGCGCTCGAGGTCGGTCGCCTCGGCGCTCGCCATCATCGACACGGGGTCGCCGACGACGTAGAGGCCGACGAAGACCAGGCCCGACATGACGGCCATGACGAGCATCGCCTGCAGCAGGCGGCGGATGATGAAGGCCAGCACCGGTTACTTCTTGGCAGGCACCGCGTACTGGACCATCGTCTGCTGGTCGGCGCGGCCCTTGAAGCTCACGTCCTTCTTCATCGCCCACACCGAGTGCTCGAAGTGGATCGGCAGCATCGCGAAGTCGGCCATCGCGACCTCGCTGGCCTTGGCCAGCAAGGCGGCGCGCGCGGCGTCGTCCATCTGCGTGGCCGACTCGGCCACCAGCTTGTCCATCGCAGGGTTGGAGTAGCGGCTGCGGTTGGTGGTGCCCACGCCCTTGTCCTTGTTGGGCGTGACCAGCAGCGAGTTCAGCGTGTTCGACATCTCGCCGGTCGAGGTGCCCCAGCCCGCCAGATAGGCGCTGTAGGCATAGCTGTCGCGGTTCTTGAAGAACACCGCCGGCGCATTGGCGTCGATCGAGGTCTTCACGCCGATGCGCGTCCACATCGCGGCCAGCGTCTGCGCGACCTTGCTGTCGTTGATGTAGCGGCCGTTGGGCGTGCCCAGCACCAGCGTGAAGCCGTTGGGGTAGCCGGCCTCCTTCAGCAGTGCCTTGGCCTTTTCGGGATTCGCCTTGGCGGCGGTCACGAGGTTCTTGCTGGCGCCGAACATCGGGTACGGCAGCAGTTGCGCCGCAGGCGTCGCGACGCCGCCCATGATGCGCGACACCAGCGCCGAACGGTCGATCGCCAGCGACAGCGCCTCGCGCACGCGCTTGTCGAGCAGCGGGTTCTTGCCGTTGGTGTCGGTGATGCCCGGCGTGGTCTCGCCGTTCTGGTCGAGCGCGACGTAGATGATGCGGTTCGAGGCCTTGGTCTCGACCGTGAGCTTCGGGTCTTTCTTGAGGCGATCGAGGTCGTCGGTCGGCGGATCTTCGACCAGGTCGACGTCACCGGCGAGCAGCGCGGCCACGCGGGCGGCCGGATTGCTGATCGGGCGGTAGATGACCTTGTCCCACGCGGGCGCCTTGCCCCAGTAGTGCGGGTTGCGCTCGAAGATGATTTCCGAGCCGCGCTTCCACGAGACGAAGCGGTACGGGCCGGTGCCCACCAGGCCGTTGCCGGCGTTGAGTTCGGTGGTGGTCTTGCCCTCGGGCGCCGGGCCGGCCGCGGCCTTGGCCGACATGATCGGCAGGCCCACCATGTTGATGGCCAGCAGCGGGTATGGCTCCGACGTGGTGATGCGCACCGTCAGTGCGTCGGGTGCCTCGATCTTCTCGATCTTCTGCAGGTACACCTTGAAGGACGAGGGGCTGTTGGGCACCTTGGGCACGCGGTCCAGGGTGAACAGCACGTCGGCCGAGGTCATGGGCGAGCCGTCGGAGAACTTGACGTTCGGGCGCAGCTTGAAGGTCCAGACATTGCCCTCGGCCTTCCAGGATTCGGCCAGGCAGGGCTCGACCTTGAGTTCGGCGTCGCCGCACACCAGCGGGTCGAACAGCGTCTGCGACAGCTGGATGTTCGGCGTGAGCGCGTGGTACTGCGGGTCCATCGACGTGGGCTCGGTCTTCAGGGCGACGACCAGGTCGCGCGCGAAGGCCGCACCCGAGAACGCGGCACCGGCAACGACGGCGGCGACCAGCAGGCGTCGCGCACGAGGCCGAAAGGAAGCGGTTGAAGCAATGCCTCGCATGTGTGTATCTCTCCAGGGCAGGGTCATAAAAAAAGCGCCTCGGCGCGTGGCGAAGGAGCATGCAAGAAGCGCACCACTTTGCATGGCCCGCTGGATCAGGATAGGCGCGCGCGCCGGGACGGCCACCCCGTGATAACCCGCTCGACACGCGCAGGCACGGTCGTTCAGAGCGGCCGGGTGAGGTAGACCGCCTCGCGGCCCACGATCGGCCGCTGCGCCGGCATGAAGATGGTGCAGTCGTCGCAGGGCGAGCGAATCTCCTCGTCGCCGTTGGTGGCGATGAGTTCGCCCTTGGCGAAGGTCTCGAAGCCGATCAGGGGGCGCACGAAGTGGAAGCCGGCGTCCTTGATCATGTGCGTCTGCAGCAGCTCGAATCGGCGCTGCGGCGCGGGTGCGGGTGCCGCCGGGTCCCGGTCGATCAGGCCGAAATGCGCCAGGAAACGCAGCGTCACCGCCGTCGCCAGGTCGGCGGCCGATTGCTTGAAATGCTGGCCGCATTCGACCACCATCGCCGCGCCCTTGCCGTCCTTCCCGTCTGCCTTGCCGTGGTGGCCGTACTGGATCAGCGGCGTGCCCGAGCCCAGGCCGTTGGGCATCACCAGGTGCACCGCGGGCAGGCCCACGGCCAGCGCCACCTCGGCGTTGCGCTCGTAGGCCGGGTAGACCCAGAACGGCACCACGTCCTGGCTGGTGGAGTGGATGTCGAGGATGTAATCGGCGGCGTCGATCACCGGGCGCAGCGCACGGGCACGACGCAGCTCCGGGCTGTCCTCGGTGCCGTCGAGCATCTCGGCCGACCAGATGCGGTTGAGGTTGTGCACGATCTGCCGGTTGTCGAAGGGCTTGGCGGCGTCGAAGGCGTTGTAGGCCTCGATGTGCGAGAAGCTCACGGTCAGTGTCCCGATCTTCGGGCGCACGCCGGTGTCGAGCAGGTGCGTGGCGGCGACCATGCCGCAGATCTCGTTGCCGTGCGTCAGGGCGTTGATCAGCACATGCGGGCCCGGCTGGCCCGACTCGAAGCGGTGGACGTAGTCGATGCCGACATTGCCTTCGCGGTAGGCGGCGATGTCGCGCGGCAGGACTTCGAGAACGGGAGGGGCTTGCGTCATGGGTGAGAGGAAGGTGGAGGTTGTTTGCGATGCACGCCGGAGCGCGCGTCGCAAGTTTGCTACAAGTGCGGACGTTGCATGGTCAAGGCGGCCATTTCTCCGACAGGCGCGGCACGCCGGATCGCGTCCAATCGACGTTTACCCATGAAGGAGGATCCGAGAATGAGCCAGTTCGCCACCATCCAGGGCCACGTCAGCTATTCGCCGGGAGACGGCGTGCCGCTGATCATCCCGGTCGGCACCCTCGTCGAAGTGGTGCTTGCACCGGACAGCGCCACCCTCAGCTGGGAGGCCGAGAAGGGCGTGGTCGGCCTCACGGCCATTCCGCGGATGCAGTACGACGAGTACGTCGAGGCCGGGAAGATCGTCCTCAACCCCTGACGCGATCTACGTGCCCGCGTCCGCCGCGGGTGCACGCCTGCCCTTGCCACCCCGCGCCTCCTTCTTGGCGCGGCGCTCCGCGTCGAGCAGTTCGCCCTCCGCCAGCCAGGCCGCGAATTCCTCCGGCGTCTCGAGCGTGATGCGGCCGAGGCTGCCGTCGCGGAAGGCGTGCATCACGATCTCCGCCGCCTTCTGCAGATTGACGCGGCCCTTGCCCAGCAGCGCACCGCGCTTGCGGCCGATGGCCTCGAGCAGTTCTTCGTCCTGCATCTGCGCCACCGTGGCCGCATCGAGGTCGAGCTTGAAGCGCGCCGCGAGCGCCGTTGCGTAGTGCCGCTTGACGTAGTCGAGCAGTTCCAGCGCGACTTCCTCGTCGTCGAAGGCATTGCGGCCGACCGCGCCGCTCGCCGCCAGGTTGTAGCCGCTCTTGGCCACGATGATGCGCGGCCACAGCATGCCGGGTGTGTCCCACAGGTAGAAGTCGTCGGCCAGCGTGATGCGCTGCTCGAGCTTGGTGATGCCCGCCTCGTCGCCGGTCTTGGCCTTGCGCCCGCCCGCCAGCGTGTTGATGAGCGTCGACTTGCCCACGTTCGGGATGCCGCAGATCAGCACCCGCATCGGCTTGGCCATGCCGCCGCGGTTGGGCGCCAGCGCATGGCACGCCTCGACCAGCTGCCGGGCCGGCGTCGTCTGGCTGGCGTCCAGGCCGATGGCGCGCGTGTCGGGCAGCGCGTTGTAGTGCGCCAGCCATTGCACGGTGCGCGCCGGGTCCGCCAGGTCCTGCTTGTTGAGCACCTTCAGGCCCGGCTTGTGGCCGGTGAGCTCGGCCAGCATCGGGTTGGCACTCGAGGCGGGCAGGCGGGCATCGAGCAGTTCGATGACCACGTCGATGTCCTTGATGCGCTCGCCAATGGCCTTCTTGGTCAGGTGCATATGACCGGGGAACCATTGGATCGCCATCGGTAAATCTCTTTCTTACTGTTTTCGCTTCGCCGCCCGACAGGCTGGCGATGAGATGGGGCTCGCCTGCACCGGATCCTCGCCGCTGACGTGGTCGAGCCGTTCGTCGAGGGTGTCGAACGACACCCCCTATGTATTCGAATCCCGCGCGTCGACGGCAAGATCCTCGAAGGCGAGATGCTCGTCGAGCTGGACATGAATCCAGCTATCGGGAAACTGGCGCTGCGCTTCGAAGCGCAGCAGCGTTGCACTGGCGAAGACGACGACGGACTTCAAGGCCAGGTCGTCTCGCAAGGGCGTGGTTTCATCCACTGGCTCATCCCCAACGGCTGCCTCGATCTCGCCGACAACCTCGTCGACGATCACGCGCCACTGCGCGGGCGAAACATCGAGTATGCGTTGGATGCCGCGCAGCAGGGCTGCGACGTCAGGCGCTTCCTCTTCCTCGAGTTCAGGATCGACATTGACCCAGACATCGGCTTCGGCGGCCCCGACCCGAGCCCGGCCGATCACGATGTCTTCGCCCACCTCGATGTCTGTGAGCAAACCGCTGTTTGCGATCTCGTCCCTGAGTTTTTCGATCATTCCGCCTCCCCGTCTGCAGAGGCGCCGATTCTAGCCACGCAGGCGGGCGTCGGACGGCGTTCAGGACATGTCGGTGCGGTGCACGCGCGGGTCGATCAGCGCCTGCGGCACCTGGTAGGCCCGGTCGTCGAACAGGTCGATGCCGCACATCAGCGACTCCACCCAGTCGAAGAAGTCGGAAATGGCCGCCCGCCCTTCGATGGGCGCGCCGTGCTGAGGCACCAGCATCGCGATGTCGAGCGTGCGCGCCATGCGCGCCCACAGTCGCAGGATCTTGTTCGACACCATGTAGCGGCGGTGGAAGGCTTCCATGCGGGGGATGTGCGGCGCCAGGTCACGCACGGGCGTCTGGGCCTCGCGGCCGCTGGTCATCGAGACGCCGAGGTCCCCGGTGAAGAGAATGCGGCTGACCGGGTCGTAGAAATGGAAGTTGCCCTCGGCGTGCAGGAAGTGCGCCGGCAGCAGCCACAGTTCGCTGGCGCCCAGCGGCAGTCGCCCGCCGAGGTCGGGCACGCCGATGATCCGTTCCTCGGTCTTGCCGACCTTGGTGAAGTGCGGCACGAAGCGTTCCCACACGCGCGAGATCACGAGTTGCGCGCGGGTCGATGTCAGCCAGCGGTCGAGCGACGCGATGATGTCCGGGTCGGCATGCGAGGCGATGATGTACGACAGCTTGTGCGGGCTGAAATGGCGCGTCATGCCCAGGTACAGCTCGTTGAAGGCAAGGTTGCCGCCCGGGTCGATGACCGCGCCGGTGCCGTGGTCGACGATGAGGAACTGGTTCGCCTGCACCGCCTGACCATCCGCGCCGACCAGGTCAGTGAACATCAGGCAGGCATGCTGCGGGTCGCGGTAGAGCTCGATCGGCACGGGGGCAGGTCCGGAAGGTCGGATGAAAGAGGCCCGACTGTAGGGAGACACGGCGCTGCGGCGCTTGACGCGGATCAAGCGCGGCGGACACGACTCATGCCGTCGCCGGCGCGACGCATCCATTCGTCGCACTAGCCACGGACCACGCTGCGCCCCTATGATGAATGCAGCGCGTACCCGACGCATCGTCCGCAACCTGCCCGAGGGAGTGACCATGAAACCCGTATCCGCCCTGCTTGGCCAGCGCCGCAATGCCGGCCTCTGGCACACCGGCCCCGACACCACCGTCTTCGAGGCGCTGCACCTGCTGGCGCGCCACGAGGTCGGTGCGCTCGTGGTCCTCGAAGGCGAGCGCCTCGTGGGCGTTTTTTCCGAGCGCGACTACACGCGCAAGGTGGCCCTGCTGGGCAAGAACTCCAAGGCGATGCAGGTGGCGGAGATCATGACGGCCCATGTCATCACCGTGACGCCGAACACCCCCACGCACGACTGCATGACGCTCATGAGCCAGAAGCGCATCCGCCACTTGCCGGTGGTCGACAACGGCAAGGTGGTCGGCATGCTCTCGATCCGCGACCTGATGGACGACATCATCGCGGACCACGAAAAGACCATCCAGCAACTCACCAGCTATATCCAGAGCTAGATCGACTGCGCGTTCTTCGCGCGCTGGTACGCGGCGTGCAGGCGCGCGAAGACCGGGCCAGGGGTGCCGGTGCCGATGGGCCGGCCGTCGAGCTGGGTGACGGGCATGACTTCCTTGCTGGCCGAACTCAGCAGCAGTTCGTCGGCACCGCGCACCTCGGCCTCGGCGATGGGGCGCAGGTCGAAGGGGATGCCTTCGGCCTCGCACAGTTCCCGGATCAGGTCGTAGCGGATGCCTTCGAGCACATGCTCGCTCTTGGGCGCGCCGAACAGGGCGCCGCCCTGCACCACCCACACGTTCGACGACGACGCTTCGGTCAGCAGGCCGTCGCGAAACAGGATGGTCTCGACCGCGCCGACGTCCGCCGAGATCTGGCGTGCCAGCACATTGCCCAGCAGCGAGGTGCTCTTGATGTCGGCGCGCTCCCAGCGGAAGTCGCGCGCCGTGACACAGGCCACGCCCCGGGCCAGCAGCGCGGCCGACGGCGGCTTCATGGCGTTGGTCATCATGAAGACCGTGGGCACGATCTCCTTGGGCATCACATGGTCGCGCGGCGCCACGCCGCGGCTCACCTGGATGTAGAGCATCTGGTCGTCGGCGGGGTGCGCGGCGACGAGGCGGCGCGCCCGCTCGAGCCAGCCAGCCTCGTCCAGCGGATTGGCGATGCGCACGCTCGCCAGGCTGCGGTTCAGGCGCGCCATGTGCTGCGCGAAACGGAAGAACTTGCGCCCGTACACGGGCACCACCTCGTAGATGCCGTCGCCGAAGATGAAGCCGCGGTCGAGCACGGAGATCTTGGCGTCGGCCAGCGCCGTGAACTCGCCGTTGAGGTAGCAGAGGGAATCGGGAAGAGCGGACATGCGGGAAAACGAAAGGAGATGAAGCCCCCGATTCTCCCCGCAGTGCATGCACGCGGTGCGCGGCACCGCCACGGCGGGCGTCCCGCCTTTCCTGAAAACGAAGGCCTAGCGTCCGCCAGCGGCCTGCGTCGCCTTGGCGATCTCGACGGTGCCCTGCGCCGCGCCGCTCTGTGGCACCTGCTCACCCTGGCGATCGACGACCTCGGCCAGACGCGCAGCCAGCCGTTCCGGCGCGTCGGCCCCGAGGCCCACGAACACGCCCTGCGTCAGCGTGACATGCGCGGCCTCGAAGCCGCCGGCACCGGCGCACAGGATGGTGCGGTTCGGCGCGTCCTGCGAGGCCAGCACCAGCATGGCCGGCACCACGGCCTCGGGCTTGAGCGCATCGAGCACGGCCTGCGGCATCAGGTCCTCGGTCATGCGGGTGGCGGCGGTGGGCGCCAGGCAATTGACACGGATGTCGTGCTTGGCACCTTCGAGGCTCAGCGTCTGCATGAGGCCGACCAGCGCCATCTTGGCCGCGCCGTAGTTGCTCTGGCCGAAGTTGCCATACAGGCCCGACGACGAGGTGGTCATCACGATGCGGCCGTACTTCTGGTCGGTCATGAACGGCCACACCGCCTTGGTGCAATGCACGGCGCCCATCAGGTGCACGTCCATCACCAGCCGGAAATCCGCCAGTTCCATCTTCGCGAAGCTCTTGTCGCGCAGGATGCCGGCGTTGTTGACCAGCACGTCGACCCGGCCCCAGGCGTCGACCGCCTGCTGCACCATGGCCTGCACGGCCGAGAAGTCGGTGACCGACGCGCCATTGACGATCGCCTCGCCGCCGGCCGCGCGGATCTCGGCGACCACGGCCTCGGCCGCACTCACCGAGCCGCCCGAGCCGTCGCGTGCACCGCCCAGGTCGTTCACCACCACCCGCGCGCCCCGTGCCGCGAGGGCCAGGGCGTGCTGGCG
>LNAP01002630.1_pt1 | contig 17821 bp, 20 predicted proteins | sample 602601 | NCBI WGS metagenome assembly LNAP01 (sample SAMN02440304, study PRJNA202911) | soil metagenome | biome: Subtropical and temperate rainforests or woodlands; isolation source: soil samples (1 kg each in a 20% v/v slurry with milli Q water) were... ... | reverse complement strand
GCTTGTGCTTGTGCTTGTGCTTGTGCTTGTGCTTGTGCTTGTGCTTGTGCTTGTGCTTGTGCTTGTGCTTGTGCTTGTGCTTGTGCTTGTGCCTGTGCCTGTGCCTGTGCCTGTGCCTGCATGTAAATGTGCTTTTGCTCGTGCTTGTGCTTCTGCTTGTGCCTGTACTTGTGCTTGTTCCTGTGCAGATGTGCTTGTTGTGCCTGTGCTTGTGGTTGTGCCTGTGCTTGTGCCTGAGCTTTAGCTTGTTGACTACCACGAGCACAAGCATGCACAGCCTCAAGTATAAGCACGACAAGAAGCACATCCACACAAAAAGAACAAGACAAGCACGATCACAATCACAATCACAAGCAAAAAAAACGCACATGACCTGACTGACACACACGCACAAGTACAAGTACAACTACAAGCACAAGCACAAAGCAGTGCTGATGTGCTTGTTCCTGTGCTGATGTGCTTGTTGTGTCTGTGTTGGGTGCCTGTGCTTTCTTGTCGTGCTTTTCTGCCTGCTGCGTTTATGCTTGTTTGTACCAAGTTTCTTATTTGCTCTTCTTGTTTGCCTCTCCGTGACCTTTTCCTTCCTTCGTGCGTGTGCTTATTCTTGTGCTTGAGCAGGCATTTATGCATGTGTGGCTGTGCTTGTTCTTCTCGTGCTTTGTACTGGGTTTGTGCTTATGCTTATGCTTGTGCTTATGCTTGCTTGTTGTGCTCATGATTGTACTTGTGCTCTTGCTTGTGATTGTGCTCGTGCATGTGTTTTGACATTTGCTTGCTCTTGTTTGTCTTTCAGTGCTCTTTTTTTGTGCTTGTGTGTGCATTTCTTGCGCTTCCTTATTCTTGTGTGCTTGTTCTCGTGTACTTTTTCATGTACTTGTTATTTCTGCGCTCATGCTTGTTCTTACTTATGCTATTAGTTTTGCGTTTTCTCTTAAAAATGCTTATGCTAGAGTTTGAGTTTGTGCTTCTGCATGTGTGTGCCTGTACATACATATTAAGCTAAGCTTGTGTTCGTAAGCTCGTTCATGTTGTGCTAGAATGCTCACACACTAATATTATATTGCAAGCAGACACGTATTTATGCAATAGATTTGACGAAAGATTGAAAGATATTTGAAACATTCTTAAAACCGTGATGTCGAGTCTATACCTTCTGGCGAAAGCACACGCTTCGTTTTATTAGGCTTACTTACCTACTTTCTTTCCACTTTTTCGAAATCAGTCAGTGTCACATGGAAATTTGATCTTTTTGCGCACTCATTTTCATTTACGATTAACCGATTTTAGGATTGCGTTATTCAGGAAATCAAAATTGGCTGATCTGCTACAACTGCTGCTACAACTGGTGCTGCTGCCGTTGATGCTGCTGGATTTCCTTTTCACGATTTGCACTACTACTCTACCCGTCCATTACTTAGTTGTTATATTTTGCCTTCTTCATATACTCTTTATATATTATATGAGGATTACATTCATCGCATATAATTTTTGTCATATATGAATTTCCTTCAGGTCCAATGAATTTTGAATTTATGTGCGCATTTTATTTAACAGTTTTAAGAATTAGTAGTAAGAATGATAAGAAATAGTTGGTACATATATTTTCTTGCCCTTCTTTACTTTTTCAATAAGGTGCAAGGAACACGACCAGCATTAGTTATCATATCATTTCATAATGAAATTCGCGCATTAGCAGTTTATATAGTTGCGACATTGCATATCTTTTTCTTCAGCATATCAGCGTTTGTGTAGAGACAACGTCGGAGTAGTATTTTGCTACGTAGTTTGTGCACCACTCGAGTGGTTACCTTTTTGTACGTACAATTTACGAATGTGTTTTATGTGGCCGCCATCATTGCTGTCAAGGCCTTATTAGCGGACATACTCACTTCAAATCTTTTATCAGCACGCTTCTTTTACAATGGCCGAAGAGAGAGAGAGAAAGCCTAAGGCTGATATTGTCACCAGAGACTACTCTATCCACATGAGCAAGCGCTTGTATGGCGTCACCTTCAAGAAGAGAGCCCCCAGAGCTATCCGTGAAATCAAGGCCTTCGCCACCAAGACTATGAAGACTTCGTGAGTCAATTTCGTTTTTCCCAATTGGTGGGTGTTTTCTAATTAGTTTTTCTTTTATTGCCACAGTGATGTTCGCATCGACACCACTTTGAATAAGTTCGTGTGGTCTCAGGGAGTTAAGAATGTGCCCACCAGAATCAGAGTTCGTCTTTCTCGTAGAAGAAACGAGGACGAGGATGCTAAGGAGAAGGTGGGAGATTTCTGTAATATTGTTTTCTTATTCAAATTGTGCTGATGAGGAATTTATTTGTGTTTGCAGCTGTACACACTGGTCTCCCACGTCGAGGTGAAGGATTTCAAGGGTCTTCAAACGGAGACTGTTGAGGCATAAATTGTCTACAAAGCTGTGTTGATAAGATTTGTTGACTTTTGTTAAGTTTCACTTAGTTCATTGTGTAACGTGTTGAAAGAAATGGCTTAAGTCATACGTAATTTTCAGTCTTTTATCGGCAACACTGGATGAACAAAACGGCAAGTGAAGGGTGGCAATACTTTTTAACTATTGGTCACTCTTTTCTCGAAATTAATGGCAGCATCCGACATTTCGGAACCTTTTGCGTTGACTATGGCAGTTCCTGCGATGTACCTACAGTAGACAACAGAAGTGAGTTAGTTTTTCGATGAAGGTGTCGTGTTCGGGGGAAACGCGAGACTCATTTGTCACAAAGTTGTTGAAAAGGTTACCTGTGAGTCAGCTCAAGCTCATCGGGAACTCGTGAGAGGAAGCCTGCGAGGCAGTCGAGCACGTTCAGGATGGAGAGCATCTGTTCGTTGCCGGCAGCGCGTTTGTTGCCCGCTTTGCTATCGACGAGGTCCAGCACGAACGCGCCGCTCGCACACAACAAGGTAACCAGCGACATCACCGCAAAGGAGCTCAAGCGGGGCTGTTAAAATAAGAAACGCGGATGAGTATACAACTCTGTTTGCATATTAGACATCGCAGGTAGCTAATTACCGCAATAACGACGCCGACTGCGAATAGAGAGGCCAGGGCGAATAGAAATCCGTACGCGATGAGAGAGGCCCGAGAATCAGCGAAGCAAAGCAAATTGCTGATCACCTACAGGTAAGTGACACGAAACGAAACGAGCATAATTTATATGAGAACTTAGTAATCGAGATAACACGGGTATGCGCGGCTCCTCCCAATCTATCTCATTCCATCACGTACCTCGAGAGCGCGCGCCGTGTGTGCAAGAGTTCTGGACACTCTCGCCAGATGTGCGTTTTGGGTCTGCAGCAAGCGCAGCATGGAAGGCTTGGCACTTGTCTCGTAGTCGCGATCAACGGAGATGCCGCTGCCGGACCCACCGGGGACCACGCTCAGACGGGACCCAGGCGGCAGCGACCCGACTCCGCTGCCACCACCAACACCAGTAGCAACACTGTTTGTGTTCACAGCAAGCCCCGCCCCGCTGGTCAACGCCCCGCCGTCTCCATCTACCCCCAGCAGCTCCGACACCGGCGGCATGATGGCGCTGGCAGCAGCCGCAGCGGCGGGATAGGCGTTGAGACTGGTGGGCACGGCGCCGGCGAGGAACATGAGCGGGTCCATCACGACTGGCAAGTTGCTGCTGTGGTTCGGATCTGCTGGTGTACCTACCAGGGTCAACGGCAGCGGCTCGTTCCAAATGGTGGTGTTGGCGTAATTGCGTTGGGATTGGGCAATGAAACCTATTATTGTGGCAGTAAGAAAAAATGGAATATAATTTGAGCTGTAAAATCTCGTGATTTGAATGTCGCGAAACGATAATGGATGTAAAATAAAGAAGAGAAATATCAAAAAACGGGGGAAATAATCCTCACCGTTCACAGCGAGAAAGCCAACGCAGATAAAAGGCAGCTGCCAGGCGTGCACCACGAAGCACAGACAAGCCAAGAGCTGAAGAATGAAGAAGAAGAAGAAAGTGGAAATGGAATAAGACTAAGCCGATAAAGAAAGAGAGAAAGGGTGGAAGTACAAGAATTCAGCTCTGCTCGTTTACCCCATTGAAGACAAACACTTCTGGCACTGAGGCGATCAGAGAGAGGCTGGTGGGCAGGCGAAAGAGAGAACTGATGCGGCCCATGTCCCGGTTGATCATGGCACACAGTTCGGCATTGCTGTTCAAGGACGACGATGATGATCCACCGCTGGTCGCATCCCCTTGTGCATCCTGTGGTGTTTTATATTAGTAAAATATCCAATTGTTATGAGCTCTTTTGACATGCAACACATGAGACAGCCATTATTACAAACGCTACCATTCATCCACAAACCTGATCAAACCAAGAAAAGACGGAAAGCTGTCGCTTCCAACTGCTACTGCAGCTTTTCGAAAGGTACACTTTGAAAGGGTGGTCGTGCAAGGCCAGTTCGACCTTCACGGAGACGAACCCCAGAGGCTCCTTTCGGTTCAGCGCATAGCCCGGCAGGTCCGAGTAGCCCGGGGAGAACTTGAAAGCCTTGCCGTCCGTCATGCGACTGATGCAAACAGGGTAAAACTGTCTAAACTGCTCCTTCGGAGCATTGGGCTTTCCGCTGAAACCCAGTAAACTCGTCACAGGGATGATGACGATGCCGCACAGAAGCTCCCCATTGTCCGCTTTGCCAACGACACTGATCTTGATGTCGGCGGAAACGTCGTGAAGGTCAAAGTTGCGCTCAATAACTTTCGACCCCTCGACCGCATATTGTGAAACCACCCTACCAAACTGAATAGATAGCTTCGCCGAGGAGAGACGAAGATATTTTATGTCCAGAACTTGAACTTTAAGGGATCCCAATATCTCAGTTTCTTGAAGAGGTAGGGCTGATGAAGCGATAGGGAACGATGTATCCTGAATGCTCCCAGTACTTTCAGTGGATACGCGAGGCCCTAGTTTTCGAAAGGCTAAAGGATCTGCTTCTTCATTTGAAACTTGTACAGGTTCGACAGAGCGCCGTCTGTTAGTTTTCCCCATGTATTTTCCTGGATACCATCCTTCCTTCTCTTTCTTGCTTGCCTCCATGGATTCTGTTCAATATTATAATCGAATAATTTTATTAAAATCAGCAAGACCTAGCTCGAGAATTTCGTCTGATCTCTCAATCTCACGACGAAATCGTTCTCGTCGTGTGTCGCAAAATAGTTTATTATCATTATTACGGAGCTCTGTCCGCACACAGCTCTACCGGTACGTAACAACCATTTATTGCCATACCTTCGCAACTTTACATTTTTGCGCGCACCTGGTACTAATGTGCCCACCACTTTACTTTCCCCAGCCATTTAGCTCGTTGGAAAAGCTGAGAGATTCTAACAGACAATCAGTGCACATATGACATATGCTGGGGAACGCGTCAGTCAGTCACCAAGTTAAGATGCATTCTGGGATTAAAGGTTGACAAAAGAAGATAACATTGCATTGTACTATTTGGTGTGTATACCCAGAGTACGTCGTATCTTCATCTTTAGCCCAAGTACAGACGCACGAGTAAATATTAACATCCATTTTATTTAGTTAAATCCGCAAGACAGGGCGAGTTATAACACAATCCTTTTCGTTAATGGCGTATGCTCATTTACTAGTATCATCCATCTTGTTGTAATTAGCGGGTATGCTGGAGCTAACTCCTAAAATTTTGTCAATTTTCCTTCTTTCATTTAGAACGTGTTTAATGGCTCCCATCGATCTCTTCACCTTGTCGTATCTGTGCTCTTCACTGGCAATCACGGGTCGCTGTGTCCGCTTAAGCTTCTGCTTCGTTGTAAGTAACAAGTTGCGTTCCTTGTACAGAACGAACCACAGCTTGTGCAAATCCTCGAAGCTCTGCAGCAGTGAACAACACAGAGCACAATTTTGTCAGTAAAATAGTAAAGATACTCCCAAAATATACGCAAATACCTTTCTTCTCAAATCAGGTAAAGTCCACGCTCTTCCGGAAGTGAATGATTCGTCTGCGGTGACAGGATCATAAAAGCTTTCGAACCCGCGAGCACAGTCGGAAGTATGAAAGCTACGACAGATATTAACTTTTACCCCCACGTTTCCTGCAACCGACACAAACTTACGTCCAATTGAGAGCATAGATCTGTCTTGTGAAGTAAAATAAGAAGGTGAGATGCGGACTTCCGAGCTTTCTGGACTGAGCTTTGGACTGCTTTCGTGGTGCAGAGCCTCAGTTCCCAGTATCCCACCCCGCCACAACTTTTATGAACGCGCAAAGAAGAAAATGGCGAATGACACCCAATATTTTTGTGTTAGTCAAATTATGCTGCAAACAGTAACAACTTAAAATGAAGGACATAGAAAAGTTAGGCCGTCAATTTTTTATCGGTGGACAACTCACGCACCACTTCGGCGGTGATTTGGTAGTGCTGCTGCACCTTGGCCAGATTCTTCAGTCTGTCTCTCTGGCTGGGTGAAAACTCAAACTTGTATCGCTGGACAAAGACTAGCAGTGATTGGTGCCACACGACAGGCAGCACGCGGCTCTCCCGCTCGAAGGAGAGGAAGTGGGTCACGAGGGCGTCAATCACGCGACGGGGCAGCGCGTACTTTTTGTTCAGCAAAATCTTAATAAACATCGACGTGGAGCCGGAGTAGTTCAGTTCAGCGAGGCGCAGCAGCACGGCGGCGGAGTGTATGCCCGGGATGGACAGCTTGGAGAGGGCGCTGCCGATGATGGTGGCCTCACGCAGGGTGCAGGTGCCCGACTGCGCCAGGGGCAGCAGGAAACCCTTGTAGAAGGCCGACGGCTTGTACAAAGCCTTACGAATGGCAAGGTAGTAGTAATAGTTTAGCTTGCGATTGTTGCGAATGTCGTCTCTGCATTTCTCCAAGAGCACCAAGTTCAGGAAGCGCTGTGCCATCTTCTCATTTAAGTTAGATGCGAAAATGCGAGTGCTGGCATAAGTCGCAGCAGGTGACCACTCATCAGGACGTGTTAGCCATAGAACTTGCTCCCAGTTCTTAAGATGTGGCAACATTTTCAGAGCCTTGGGCAACTTGCCGGACCTGTAGTGGGCCAGCATCTTGCCCACGGCCGTGTAAACCTCCACCACTTTGGGGGGGATTTCGTTGCCGCCTAACTCTTCTGTTCTAGCTTGTGCCAAAGCATCTTCTTTCTTCTCTTGCAATTTATCCATGATAATGTCTGCGAGGGTGCGTGTTTCTTGCCTGTTTGCATGCAAGAACTTGTCAACGAGTGCTTCTTCCGCCTCGGTCAGTCCCGCTGCGCCCATCACATATCCATCATCGATATCAACCATATCATTATCTTCAACATCGTCTCCGTCTTCCAGCTCTTCGTCGGAATCAGAGCCCTTATGAAAAAATAAATTGGTGCTAAGTGGTGCATGAAACTCGGTTTACACTCAGCCAATATTACCTCATCTGAGTCGCTCTCATCACCAGCATTCGGCCATCTCTCCTCTCTGGTAGATGTGGCATTGTTCACTTCCCTCCGTTGGTCCTTGGCTTGTAAATAAATCTTCTCTTCCAATTCGTCGCCTTCCATCTTGTCATCATCGTCTTCGTCGTCAACGTTCTTCCTTTGTTTCGGAGGACGTAACTTTCCTGCGGGTTTCTCCATTTCATTTCCCAGCGGGGCATGACGCAACTGCTTGGAAGACTTCTTGTCAGTTTTTGTTTTCATCTTCTTGTACAAGCTTGAGATATTTACCTGAACCTACGCTAAGGACTCGACGCGGACGTGCGAAATGAATGGCAATACAAGTGAGCGTAAAAATGTTGAATTATAAACGTAGAAACACTGATCTTTTCTACGCAAATACTCTGACGAGAATCCCACTTGCATGATCAACACACCTGTTTAGGAAGATCATCCAAACGAAAGCAAACATGTCCACATATAAGTCTGACTTGGTTTTCAAGGACCCCGTACCTTCGGACATTGAAGTGTCTCAGTCCATTACTCCTCAACCCATCGGAGAAGTTGCGGAAGCGGTGGGTATATTGCCGTCCGAGTACTTCCTCTATGGCAGCAACAAGTGCAAGATTTCTTTGGACATCAGAGAAAGATTAGGCAGTAACCAGGATGGCAACTATGTCCTCGTCACTGGGATAAACCCTACTCCATTGGGTGAGGGTAAGTCCACAACTACCATTGGCTTGGCGCAAGCACTCGGTGCCCACCTCAACAAGAAGGCAGTTGCTTGCATCAGACAGCCTTCCCAAGGCCCAACTTTTGGAATCAAAGGTGGAGCTGCTGGAGGTGGTTATGCTCAAGTCATTCCCATGGAGGAGTTCAATCTCCACTTGACAGGTGATATTCACGCCATTGGCGCAGCCAACAACCTACTGGCAGCTGCCATCGAAACCCGTATGTTCCACGAGTCCCAGCAAAGCGACAAGTCTCTTTTCTCTAAATTGTGCCCTGCTGAGAAGGACGGGTCCCGGAAGTTTTCTCCGGTGATGCTTCGCAGACTGGCGAAGCTTGGCATTGACAAAATCGATCCGAATGAGTTCACGGACGAAGAAAAGGCCAGATTCGCCCGACTGGACATTGACCCAGACACGATCACCTGGAACCGCGTTCTTGATGTGTGCGACCGCTTTCTGCGTGGCATTGTCACGGGTGCAGGTAAGAACGAGCACTTCGAGCGCAACACCGGTTTCGACATCACGGTGGCTTCGGAGATCATGGCGGTGCTGGCGCTCACCACCTCTCTGGCCGACATGCGCGACCGCCTTGGCCGCATGGTGATTGGCATGAGCAAGGCCGGTGAGCCCGTCACTGCCGATGACCTGGGAGTGGGCGGCGCGCTCACTGTGCTGATGAAGGATGCCATCATGCCCACTTGCATGCAGGTAGGTTCAATCTTATACTGCTGTATTCTTGAACTCTTCACTTTCATTTGTTTTTGTAATAATTTAAATCTGATATAATTTCCTGTGTATAGACGGTGGAGCAAACACCTGTTTTCGTGCACGCAGGTCCGTTCGCCAACATCGCGCACGGCAACTCCTCGGTGATCGCCGACCAGATCGCCCTCAAGGTCGTGGGTCCGGTACGTAAATAAACACCCCCTCTTTGCTGCCACTTCTATTTGCTGACGTTGATTTATCCTCTCTACTTCTTCTTGTTGCGATATTGCATCATATCATATCATATCATAGGATGGGTTTTGTGTGACGGAGGCTGGCTTTGGCGCGGACATCGGCATGGAGAAATTCTTCAATATCAAGTGCCGCTACTCCGGACTCACTCCGCAGGTTCGGTTGGTTTGTTTGTCTACCGGTATATACACAACATTGTTCACCTCCTCCCACATAACCTATGTATCTTTCTTTCGTAGTGTGCGGTGATTGTGGCGACGGTACGTGCGCTGAAGATGCACGGCGGCGGACCGGATGTGGTGGCCGGCAAGCCCCTGGACCACGTGTACAAGGAGGAGGCCGTCGGGCTCGTTGAGGTAAGGAGGAGGTGGACGAGGAGGATACCTTGTGTACTTGCGAACTATGCAGTTCCTGGTTCCTAATTCCTTATCTGTTGTGATGGCTCGTAACGCATTTAAATTTGTGCTTTTTATCTTGTTATTTTAGGCGGGTTGCGCGAACCTTGTTCACCACATCAAGAACATTCAAAAGTTTGGCGTCTCAGCCGTTGTGGCTATTAACCGGTGCGTGAGCGCATTGCAGTGCCATTCTTTTCGTCCATATTTATTACCTTGTTTCCTGTATGCATTTTAGGTTTTCGACTGACACGGATGCCGAGTTGGAGATGGTGCGCACTCTGAGTCTGGCGGCCGGTGCCACTGCTGCGGTGGTGGCCAACCACTGGGCGGAGGGCGGTGCCGGCGCGGCAGACCTGGGCAGAGCTGTGATCGACGCCTGTGCCGCTGCCAGAGCGGCTGCGGAGGCAGATGCCGCCACTGGATTCAAGTAAGTTTGGCTTACCATTGAAAGTATCTTTGAATGTTGCTTGATCAGCTTTGTTTGTTGTTTGCCCCTTCTGTTCTTTCAGGTTTTTGTATCCACTTGAGATGCCGCTCCGTGAGAAAATTGCCACCATCTGCCGGGAGATTTATGGAGCGGATGGTGTCGACTTCTCTGAAGCTGCCGAGCGCCGCATCGAGGTACGTGCTGCTCTTGAAAGCGCTTTGGCAACATTCTTCATTTGTAATATTTTCATCTCCCACCATTTCCATGTGATTGTCACAGAGCTACACTTCTGTGGGCTACGGGTCGCTGCCGATCTGCATGGCCAAGACGCAGTACTCGCTCAGCACGGACGCTGCGGCCAAGGGCGTGCCCACTGGCTTCCGAGTGCTTGTCAGAGACGTGCGCGCCGCCGTGGGGGCTGGCTACATTTACCGTAAGTGCCTTTTGTGTTCTAAAAGCTCATTGTTTCCTTCCCTGTGATCCATTCTTTTTTTTGAAATCTTACAACGTTGTCCCTGCGATATGTTTTTGCAGCGATCTGCGGCGACATCATGACCATTCCCGGCCTGCCCACCCGCCCCGGATTCTATGACGTCGACATCGACACCACCACGGGCCGCGTCATCGGCCTTTTCTAATTTCTTTTCGCTCAGTGTTGGATGTTTAGCGTGCGAGTTCTGTAGACTTGGTCTACCGGATAAAGTTATGTGTGTACTGGCTGTTGATTGTACGTCTTATACATTATGAAGTATGACATATCATAATGCAGAAATCCCCTATATACACACGTACGAGTACGTTTTTTCTAAACAAAAACTTCTGTATAATGCATTAGTTAAGCACCAGCACTGTGACTTCCTAACAGCGTACTGCCATAAATCCTCCCACACACTTATTGCAAAGCTAAAATGTCTCAATACTCGATCTTGATATATCGGGAGCTGGGTGTGCTCGCTTTAAAAGCTTCCAAATACAAAACGTGTGTCGCTACTTCAAGAAGAGCAAGCAGCAGCTACGAATACACCAATACTGAGAAGAAAATAAAGTTTTCCTGACCAACAGCACCCACCATTTTTTGTGTAAAAAAGTCACAGGCAAGAAAAAACGAGAGAAAAAAAACTACGCCTCTTCATTGTGTTCCGCTGCTAGTTGCTCCAGCGCAGCGCTGCGCAACATCTCCTTCTTCTGCACGCGCTTCCTCTTCTTGACGGTGCTCACCTTGTCCTCGAAGCCCGAGTCCAGCAGCTTCATCTGCGACAGGCGCATGGCCTTGGAGACAGGGTTGAGCAGAGGCACGATCTCCGCCTCCTGCACCTCTTCGGAGGCGGTCATCTTGCAGCCCGTGAAGGCCTCAATAGCGTGCACGAGCTCCACGTCGTACTGCGTGATGAACGACAGCGACCGACCTCTGCGTCCTGCACGCGCGGTTCGGCCCACGCGGTGCACGTAGTCCGAGGATATCTTGGGCAGATCAAAATTGAGTACCAGATCTACCTCCGGGATGTCCAGTCCTCTGCTGGCCACGTCGGTCGCGACCAGGATGCGTGTTGAGTGACTCTTGAACTGGTTCAACGAAGCAAAGCGCAGAGTCTGATTCATCAACGAGTGAAGAGGCGCACAGTCCACCCCAAGTTGTTTCAATATCTCTGATATTTCTTGGCATCTCTGGCAGGTACCCACGAAGATGATGGCTGAGCGTGGCATATTTTCGTCACGAGCCGAGGGTTCTGTTCCGTTCAGGGCGTCAATTGTGAGAGAGGAGGAAGACGAGGGCTTATCAGTCCCTTTTTTGCGCTTTTTCGAACCGTTCTCTCCGGACTTTCCTTTGTTGAAAATGTCGGCAGTGACGCTGGGCGCCAGAGCGAGCTTGTGAAGGGCCGCCACCAAAAAGCAAGTCTTAATCTTGGCCGACATAAACAAATAGTTCTGCACCAACTGCGTGGGCATTTTCCTGTCCTTCGTCAGGTCGAAGCGAAGAGCATTGCTGAGTGCAAATTGCTCCAACTCCGCCAGCGAGTCAGTAAGGGTAGCGGAGAAAAGCAAAGTCTTTCGCTTGGGGCTCATTTTACTGAGAATAATGCTTAATTCGCTCGCAAACCCTCCTGATATCAAGCGGTCAGCTTCGTCCAGTACCAGGTACTGCGCCTTGCTAATGTCAGGGGGTTGTGCTGACTCTAAATGGTGTCTCATGCGTCCCGGGGTGGCAATTACAATATGTGGACGCTTTGACAGCAGTAAACTCTGCTCGATCAAATTGACTCCACCAATAATCAAAACCACCCTGACACCAAAAGACGATCCGAATGCTCTCACTTGTTCGGAGATCTGCATAGCCAACTCTCTTGTTGGAGTGAGAATAAGAGCATACACACCGTAAGGATCCTCAGACAGCTTCTGCAAAATGGGGAGGGCGAAGGCCGCTGTCTTTCCTGATCCAGTTTCAGCACATGCAAGCACATCGCGTCCTTGTAAAATTGCTGGAATACAAGCCTTTTGAATCTCTGTGGGTTTCTTGAAACCCATATACGCTGTACTTTGACAAAGCCAATCACATAGTCCAAGGTCAGGGAACGTGTGCAAATTTGTAGAATTTGTCAACTTCGCTTCATTTTTCACGATTTCTTTCTCCTCCTCGACCAGCACGGGTTGTGTGTAACTAGAACTGAACAGTTCCATGATGTTCAAAGGGTGAAGTTGGTTGGGTATCGCGATAAAGTGATCAAGTAATTTGTCTTCGAAACGATTGGTGACTCGCCACGGAAAGTGTACGTACAATTGTTGCGTGCAGCAGGATTTTTTTTGTATGTTTACAGGCTCAATCAGTAACGATGTGCAGAAAGGCATACAAAAAACAATTGAACGACGAATGATATACTTACAATTCGACCACGAATATTATACCCAGCCAAGAAAGCGAAACACACTTGTACAAGAATAGTGTGAACCTCAATCTACAGTCCACCAACAGACACAAACTCGAAGCCCGTCAGATAGGATTGAAGCGCGTCGGAGGACGGAATACTGACCGACCCGTTCTAAAGGACAAATAGGGAAAAGAAGCGAAATATTATTCGACGAAAAAGAAACAAGACCATCCAAATAAGTAGTGTCAAGCTTACCTTGAGCTTAGCAGCCAGGCGAGTGATAAACTCCAGATACCGGGGCTGGGCGGGTCCCCCTAGCACTTCCATGGCAAGCTTCTCCGCAGCAAACGCCAGCTCTCCACTGTTCATGTTCGCGTTACTGTTGTTGGAAAAAGTATCCTCACCACTACCAGCACCAGTAGCCGCCGCCGCCGCCGCCGCATGGCCTGCAGCTGCGGCAGATGCAGCAGATGCAGAGGCCGCCTCGCGCAGCAGACGAACAGCCCTCGCGCGCGCCTGGCTCTGTGCTGGTGTGAGTGTGAGGGAAAGAGACGCAATGCCACTTGTAGACAACGCCGAGGCCGCTACTGATACTGGTACTGGTGCTGCTGATGCTGGCACTACTCCAGATGCTTCCTTGTTGTTGCTTCCAGCAGCACCTGTACACGTGTGTATCAACGATGAAAATGCGTTGGTCAAATATTTAAGATCAACATCCACACGACTTAAATGGGTGGTATGAACGGTCAAGAAAATACCACAAAACAAACTTTGGTACCGCTGGAGAGGCCACCGTCGGTGCCACTGCTCGCCTTCTTGTTATTGCCACTGCTTATAGGAACGACGGACGTGGTTGAAGCTCCCGACCGTGGCGACGGACCTTCGTTTTGCTGAATGAGAAAAACATATTTTCCGATTACATTCAATTTACACCTGGTTAAGTTAACAGGCTACAGTTCCATTTGGCACTCACTTACCACGATGGCTTTCCATTTGGCTCGAAGGGTCTGCGCGCGGGAGCTGATGTCGACATCCTGGCTCCTGCGCAGCTCCGTTATGATCTTGCCAATGCCGCTCTTCACCAGCTCTGCTGAACTCACCTCCACCTGCGTCGGTGTACGGGGGAAAAGACAAATTTTTGACGAACATGTTTTGCACACAGTTCATGAAACGCACAGCAGTAACTTACACTGGAGAGTTTGTCCAGCAGCTTCACCGCTCGCGCAATGTCTCGCTGGTGACCACCGCTGCTGCTGCTATTGGCCGCCTCCCGATCTTCATCATCAGCAGGTGCAGCGGTGCAGATGGCGAGGATCTTGCCGAAACGAACGAGACGGTCCACGGGGCTCTCGTCTGCGAAAGCACTACTGCTGTTGCCACCGCTCCCACCTGCACTGACGCTGGCGCTGGCGCTGTTATTGCCTACAGCAAGCGAGCCCAAGTGCTTCGTGCGCGACGTCGACGAAGAGGTGCCAGTGCCAGTGCCAGCAGACTCACCACCCTGCCATCCGAGACAAGAAGTGCAATAAGCATGTTAGTTGTACTACATACCATGTCATGTCATGCGAAAGAAGCCAACAAAGAAAATAGCACAAAGCCGCACCGTTTTCCTTTTCTTCGCAGATGGTTTAACGATGACCTCTTCCTCCTCTTCTTCATCAGCACTTGCCTCTTCTTCTTCCTCTTCCTCTGCTTCATCCTGACTGCTGTTGCTGGTACTCACCTCCTCTTCCTCCTTCTCCCTATCATCTTCCACTTCTCGATCTTCTGGGCGTGGGTGCAGACGGGGCCGTCCACGAGCACGCTGAAAAATAATAACACGAAAAGGAGCTCGTTTAACACAATAAACGCACATTAACTAGAAAATACATAACTTGATGGTACCTTTGGTTGGCCTGGCTTGCTTTTCCTGCCCACCTTTGCGGACACTTTGGAAGGTGCGGCAGCTGTACCGTTGCCTGCCTCACTCTTAGAGCATGAAAGTAATGACATGCAAGATAAACAACGTAAGTCATTTTAACATCGCTATCTTGACTAGTGCTAATAGTCACCTGTTTCTCCTCGTCTTCGTCATCACCGTTCGCTTCATCGTTGCTCCTCTTGGTACTCTTCTTCTTATTTTGTCCAGGTTCAACAAAGTAGAGTTCATCATCCCCAACTTTAGTGTCGGTCTTTTTAGGTCTACCCCGCTTTTTCGTTTCAACAGTGCTATCGCTGCTATTAATAGCTCCGGTTCCTTGCAAATGAAAGTTGACCCTTTTGGACTTCTCCAGCGCGACCTCTATATCGGCAATCTCAATTCCAGATGCAAACTGGGTAGCATATCTCTTTGGCGGGTTTTGAGCAAACTTAGCCTTTGACTCTTCATTGTATGGGACAATGTTTTTTGGAACAGTAAAGCTGTATGAGGTATCTCCATAAAAGTAGACAGCATACTGTTTGCCATTTAGCTTCGAAGCCTTTTTCCTTACTTCTTCTGACGTATCCGGAATTTTGTCAGGGTCATATACGTAACAAGGCCACCAATTAAAAGGTGGACACTTTGCCCACACAACTTCCCCATATAGACTCTCCCATTCACTCGACATCACTGTGGAGGTCCTTGAAATGAGAATCAAAGCATCAACACACGCTGCTCTGCTGCACAGAAAGAAGTGTTTTTTGTAAAGACGCATTATCAGAGCTTATACTATATAGACGATGCTTATACCTATGTACGCCTGTGTTCAGCGGGGTCTGAGGATTTATTATTCACGGTCCCATCGCTGCTACATCACAGTCATCGTCATGTTCAGTGGCTTGGGTTCTATCTCGGACCTGAACCAGCAGTTTGCTCAGTTCACGTCCAACTTGACTAATTTAGACAGTTTACAGGATGGTTCCACTCCAACCACAGCAACGACTGTGAATGTGACTTCAGACGACCAAACATCAACTCTGCGTTCCTTGGAGCTCGCTAACGAAAAGCTTACAGAGGAACTTAATTGTCAACAATCATTAGTAAATGACCTGAAAGCATATTTGGCTGTAAAGGATGACCAGCTCAGTTCTAAAGACGCAGAACTTGTTTTCTTGACCAAGGAACTCAACCAAGCCATCGAACTGGAACAAGTGGCGACGAAAGCCTTTTCAGAGTATAAAGTGCAGACTGAAGAGAAGTTAAAGGGGTTGACAGAAGACTTGACAGACCGGCAGTCTCCGAGGAAACGTGGCGACAAAAACGTTTTCACCAAGGAATTGCAAGTAGCAAAAGGAAAAGACGAGGAACTGGAGCGCCAACTGACAGAAGCGCTGAATGCACACTCCGCCCAACCTGTTGCATCTCAGAGTCGTGTAAGCGAGGACAGCAGTCTCGTGCTCGCATTGGGAGAAAGTCGTCGTTCTGCTGCTGTGGCTGATCAACAAATACTGGAGCTGAAGGAGCACCTCACCGCGGTGGAAAAAGACCTTCTTTTTCAAAAGACTAAATATTGCTCAGAACTCGACAATGCAAACCAGTGCATCGAGCAACTTCGCAGCGATCTTCTCGCGAGTTCTGCAAGCGCCGCCTCGCAGATCGGAGAATTTGAAGTTCAACTATCTGAGAAGGCCGGCGCATTGGAGAAGCTCGAGTCTGACCTCCAGGCGTACCTGAATAATATTGTTGAGCTGAATGAAGAAAAAGGTTCCCTTTTGGACCGCAGCGCCCGAGCGGAGTCCAGATGTGCGGAATTGGAGGCTTCGCTGCGAGCAACCCAGGCCTCTGTGTCTTCCCTCGAGCACCAGCACGCCAGCGCCGGCAACACCGCAAGCGACGAGCTCGCGCAGGCCCGAGACTTGGCCGACACGCGTTTGCGCCTGTTGCAGGAGGCAGAGGGAAAAGTGAGCACGCTGACGGAGAAGTTGAAGGACATGATGCACCGGTTCGCGGAGCTTAAGGCCAAAAGCACGACACAGAACCAGCAGCTCGAGGAGCGACTCGCCGACATCACAAAACTCGCACAAGCCAAGGTATATCCAAACATCCGTATATATTGCTTGCTCAATGATTCTTATTTCATTTCCCCCCATTCGCACGTCAAGGATTCTGAAATCTTGGGCCTCCGGTTGAAGATGGAAAACGCGGAGCGCTCTGGTTCTGACACTCGACTGAAGGTGAGTGAGCTGGCAGAGCGCTATGGGGAGGCACAGCGGGAAATAACGCGGCTGCGTTCAGTGGTAGAGGAGCGCTTGGCCGAGGCAACCATCCTGACAGAGCTGCGGGACCAGGGCGCTGCAGCCTTGGGCACCTGTGAAGCGCAGAGAGAGGACCTCGCACAGAGACTTCATCAACTTGAAGAACAGGCAGCCACCCAAGTAGACAGTCACGAGAGGAGTCTGCGGGAATTGAAGGCGGAGCTGAGTGCACAGAAGGGAATGGCGGAGGAGCAGCTGGCGCAGCTGCGGGCTGAGGTGGAGGCTGCCCATGGCCGGTTGAGGCTCGAAGAGGACTCCGCCGGAAACCTAGACAACTACAAAAAGCGAGCACAGTTGGCACTTAAGAAGGTACATTCCAAGTTTCATTTGTCAATAACTACACAAGCATCGAGTTAAACGTGCAAGTAACTCGACGTTGTACTTCCAATGACAGGCAACTGCAGCGAACGGTACTTTGTCGGCAGAGGTGCAGCAGTTGCAGGCAGCGCTGGAGGAGACAACCGCCCGCCTCGCCGAGGCTCAAGGTGCAGCCAAAGTGGCGGCCGACGAGCTTGCTGCTGCGCGTGACACTGTGCAATCTCTTCGGTAAACGATTCTTACTTTTTGAAAGCGATCCACCCTGCTCCTTAACTACGTTTTACACACAGTTCGGACAAGCTATCTCTGGAAGCCACTCTTGCTGAAGCGCAGGCATTGAGTTCCGCAAAGGAGCAGGTGGTGACTTTTAATATCTGTTACCGTCGTCGAGAGGCAAGTTTTATCACAAAGCTGTCTTCTTTATCTTTTGCAGGAATACACGAACAGGCTTTCTGATCTGCAGCAACGTCTGGCAG
>LNAP01001605.1_pt2 | contig 17821 bp, 13 predicted proteins | sample 602601 | NCBI WGS metagenome assembly LNAP01 (sample SAMN02440304, study PRJNA202911) | soil metagenome | biome: Subtropical and temperate rainforests or woodlands; isolation source: soil samples (1 kg each in a 20% v/v slurry with milli Q water) were... ... | reverse complement strand
TAGCGATGCTGCCGACAGGACCGCCCAAAAACAGCGCGGCATCCAGGATGAACAGGACCAACGGGATGCGGCAAAACAGAAGAAAGGGAAACCATCGGACGAGAACAGCGTGTCCCAGGCTGGGGCACGCGATTATCCAGTTCCACCCTTGCCAGCGCAGCACCTTGAAAAACCAGGACGTGAACAGGATCTCGACCTGAAGCCGAGGTTTCTGGCTGAGGCCTATAAAGGCAGCGGCAAGCTTGATGGACTATCGGCGATCATCACAGGAGGAGATTCGGGCATAGGCCGTGCCGTTGCCGTGCTATTTGCGCGCGAGGGCGCCGACGTAGCGATCGTATACTTAAACGAACATGAGGACGCTAGGGACACCTGCCGTCATGTCGAGGCTGAAGGCAAACAGTGCATTCTGATTCCGGGCGATGTGAAAGATCCTGCGTTTTGTCGCGACGCGGTGGAAAAGACGGTAGGCGCCTTTGGCAAGATCGATATTCTGGTAAATAATGCGGCGTTCCAGGAACACGCGGATTCCCTGCTTGACATCACCGATGAGCGCTTCGATGAAACCATGCGCACCAATGTGTATGGCTATTTCTATATGGCGCGCGCAGTATTGCCCCATCTCAAGGAGGGCTCGTCGATAATCAATACGGGGTCCGTCACCGGCTTGCAAGGCCAGGGTCAACTGCTGGATTATTCGACCACAAAAGGGGCGATCCATGCTTTTACGATGTCGCTGGCTTCGAATCTTGCAAAGCAGGGGATACGGGTGAATGCGGTGGCTCCGGGCCCCGTATGGACACCGCTGAACCCGGCCGATAAGCCGGCCGAAAAACTTCCATCGTTCGGCGCTAAGACCGCGCTGGGTCGGCCGGCCCAGCCAGAAGAATTGTCGCCTGCCTATGTATTCCTGGCCTCGCCGGTATGTTCCAGCTACATCACCGGGATGGTGCTCCCCATAACAGGCAGTCCCGGTTTTTGAGTGACCCGCCACACGGTATTGCCCACGTCGTCCGCAACCAGGAGTGCCCCATCACGGTCGACGACCACGCCGACAGGCCGGCCTTGGGCTTCTCCATTCTCGTTCAGGAAGCCCGTGAGTACGTCAGCGGGCGGTCCTGAGGGACGTCCTTTGGAAAATGGGATGAAAACGACTTTATACCCGCTATGGGGCTTGCGGTTCCAGGAGCCGTGCTGTCCTATGAACGCGCCGCCCCAATAGCGCTCAGGCAGCAGCCGGTCCTGGTAGAAGGTCAGTCCAAGCGAAGCCGTATGATTGCCAAGCGCGTAATCCGGTTTGATCGCTCTGGCTACCTGCGCGGGATCAGAAGGACGTACCCGCGGATCGACATGGTTGCCATAATAGCTATAGGGCCACCCATAGAATCCGCCAGGTTTCACCGAAGTCAGGTAATCGGGCACCAGATCGCTACCTATTTCATCGCGCTCGTTGACCACCGTCCATAGCACCCCGGTCACTGGTTCCCAGGCCATGCCGACGGGGTTCCTCAGGCCGGAGGCAAATACTTTCGACACCCCGCTGATCGCATCGACTTCCAGAATCGCGGCGCGACGCTCCTCGTTAGCCATGCCGTTTTCCCCGACATTGCTGTTCGACCCCACGGCGACATACAGCTTGGTGCCGTCGGGGCTGGCAATAACGTTTTTAGTCCAGTGATGATTGATCGGACCTCCCGGCAAATCAGTGACTCTCACGCCTGGTTCGTTGATTTTGAGGGTGCCAGGAGTATACGGAAAGCGCAGCAGTGCGTCAGTGTTGGCGATATACAGGAAGTCACCGACCAGTTCCATCCCGAATGGCGAGCTCAGGCCCTCCAGGAACGAACTGCGTACTTCGGCGATTCCATCGCCATTCGCATCACGCAGCAGGGTGATGCGATCCGGGCTCACAGTACGAGATCCTGCATACTTCATCACACGATCCATGATACGGGCGCGTATGCCTCTGTTCTTCTCTGGCTTCGACGGCGCGTCGGATTCCGCGACGAGCACGTCGCCATTGGGGAGGACATAGAGCCAGCGAGGGTGTTGCAGGTCGCCGGCAAAGCGTTGTACGGCCAATCCGGGCGCAGCCGTCGGTGCCGCTGACGGTGGCCAGCCTATTGCTTTTGCAACATGTACCGTGGGAATTTTCTGTCGGCGTGGCTCCGGAAGCTGTGGGTCCGGCCCGTAAGCAGCACTTTCGGGCAGTTTCGACATATCGGCGCACCCGGTAAGACTGAGTATCGAGGCGAGTAGGGGCGCGCGAAAACCAATGGGACGACGCATTGTGTCTCCTTGGGAGGTGGTCGGTCATGTGCCATGAACGCGAGCATGTGCCATGCCCGCGGCCAAGAGATTCATAGCTTTGATCTGTGGCGGCGGGCTGTGCAACAATGACTGATTGAATGTCGTTGGCTTCCATCCCTGGGCGGGATGCTGGCCCCAATGTCAAGACAGCCATGGCACATAAACAGATCATGACAGTGACAAACAAACCTGCGCCTGCCGCGCCGGGACCTTTACCGTTTCCGGTTGTAGGGCTGGGTGCCTCGGCGGGCGGACTCGAATCGCTGCTGCGGTTTTTTGAGAATATGCCTGCCGATTGCGGCATGGCGTTCGTCGTGATTCTGCATTTGTCGCCCCGACACGAGAGCAACGTAGACCAAATCATTCAACGGGTCACGAGCATGCCTGTGCTGGAGGTGGCTGCTCCTGCCGCGATAGAAAAGAATCACATTTATGTAATTTCCCCTGCGCTGAACCTGGAAATGGTGGACGGCCATCTCCAGGTCAATGCGGCAGACCGCCCCCCCCAGCGACAGGTTGCCATCGACTTGTTTTTCCGCACATTGGCTGATGCGCACAAAGCTCGTGCTGTTGCGATCGTATTGTCCGGTACCGGTGCGGATGGCGCGGTGGGCATGGCCCGTGTAAAAGAGCAAGGCGGACTGACCATCGCACAGCTGCCCGAAGACGCCGAATTCGATGGCATGCCGCAAAGCGCTATCGACCATGGCGTGGTCGATTTCGTCATGCCCGCGGTCGAAATGCCGCAGAAACTGCTTGAATTATGGAGGAATGCACAACGTATCGAATTGCCATGTGAAGACAAGGTCGCAGATATTTCCCGCTTGCCCACATCCCAGGAAAAGGCTGGGGAAGCCGAAGCCGCCCTGGCCAAAGTGCTGAAGCTGCTGGCCGAACGTAGCGGCCATAACTTCCAATACTACAAGCGCGCCACGGTGCTAAGACGGATTGAGCGCCGGATGCAGGTCACGGCGGTCAGCGATCTGCCCGGCTACCTGGCACTCCTTGAACGGCAGCACAGCGAAACTGCGCCGTTACTCGCCGATATGCTCATCGGCGTGACCAATTTCTTCCGTGATCGCGAGGCGTTCGAAGCGCTCGAGCGCGAAGTCGTGCCGCTCTTGTTCCAGCAGGCCGCCGACGAGCAAAGTGATATCCGAATCTGGGTCCCGGCCTGTTCGACAGGCGAAGAGGCTTATTCGCTGGCCATCGTATTGGCCGCCGAAGCCAAACTGCGAAGCACCGCAGTCAGGACGCAGGTTTTTGCAACAGATGTCGACGACCATGCGATTTCCATGGCACGCAAAGGACTTTACGATGCAACCATTGTCACGGATGTTCCCCCGGCTTATTTGCGCCAATATTTCATTAAAGAAGGATCGCGTTATGGAATTGTAAAGAGCATCCGTGAGAGCATACTGTTTGCTCCGCATAATGTGCTTCGTGATCCGCCTTTTTCCCGCCTGCGGTTGATTGCATGCCGAAATTTGCTTATTTACCTGGATCGCCACGCGCAGCGCGAGGTGCTGAAAGTCTTTCACTCGGTGTTGAGGCCCGGCGGGTACTTGTTCCTTGGCTCGTCTGAAACGCCGGACGCCGCCGAAGGTCTATTTACTGTCGTGGACAAGAAGAATCGTATCTATCGGAGTACGCCAACCGCAGCGACGGTGAGTCCGGCCTTCTATACGGCAAAGCAAGGTTCCCTGACCACGGCATCCCATGCCGTGGTGCCAGCACGCGTCATTCACGACAGGAGCCACTCCTATTCGGGTGCGCATCAACGCGCCTTGGATCTCTACGGCCCCCCCAGCATCCTGATCGACCCGGCTTTCCAGATAGTGCACCTGTCGCATGCGGCAGGCCGATTCCTGCGTCAGGCAGGGGGTGTTCCTTCGTATAACGTGCTCGCCCTGGTTCATTCGAGATTGCGGGCGGATCTTCGTATGGCGGTGTTGGAAGCGCTCAAGACCCGGGAACCGACACATACTCGCACCCTACAGATCCGGCAGGATGAAAAGAACGTAAACATAAGAATAGTGGTGCAGCCTTTCAAGGACGCGGAATGGAACAAGCAATTGGTGTTGCTGATTTTTGATGAAAACGAAGTGTCGGCAACCGGGGTTGCGGTCGAGTCCCCGAACGAGCTTCACAATAAGGCCTTGCAGGCGCTGGAACAAGAGGTGCAGGTTCTTGCCGAGCAGCTTCAGCAAACGGTCGAGAGTTCCGAGACGTCTACTGAAGAATTGAAAGCCTCGAACGAGGAGCTCCAGGCAATGAATGAAGAGTTGCGATCGGCGACCGAAGAGCTGGAAACCAGCAAGGAAGAGCTGCAGTCGATGAACGAAGAGCTCACCACAGTTAATGATGAGCTCAAGTCCAAGGTCATTGAAACCGTCAAGATAAACGACGATCTTCAAAATCTCATATCATCCAGCGATATCGTGACCATCTTTGTCGATCGGAACATGCGGATCAAGTGGTTCACGCCGAAAGCGACCACGCTGTTCAACCTTATCCAGGCGGATATCGGTCGCTCACTGATGGATATTACTCATCGGCTCGAGTATCCGCGCTTAATGGCCGATGCGGCCCATGCGTTCGACACCCTGCGTCTGGTTGAACGGGAAGTTCACAGTGTCGACGGCCGCAGCTATCTTGCCCGTATCCTTCCATACCGGACCGCCGAAGATAGAATAGACGGTGCGGTAGTGAACTTTGTCGACATCACTGAATTGCGGCGTGCGCAAGCACGCCTGCGCGATAGCAAGGAGCGTATACGCCTGCTGGTTGACAGCACAACGGAGTTCGCCTTTATCACGATGGACACGGCGGGCCGGATAACGGACTGGAACCATGCGGCGGAACTCATGTTTGGCTACGAGGCATCACAGGCGTTGGGGCAGCCGTCCGAGATCATTTTCACCCCTGAAGACCGTGCTTCCGGTGTCCCGCAGGAAGAGCTGCGTAAGGCACGCGAGGAGGGACGGGCCGCCGACGAACGCTGGCATATCCGTAAAGACGGCTCGCGTTTTTATTGCAGCGGGGTCGTCCATCCCCTGCTTGACGGCAAGTTGATCGGATATGCAAAAATTGCGCGCGACCTCACCAACGAACGGTTGCAGCGAGACGAACAGCAAACCCATCTTCAGCAAACCCAGGCATCGAATATGTTGAAGGATGAGTTCATTGCAGTCATGTCCCACGAACTGCGTCATCCCCTGAACCTGATCCAGCTGAATGCCGACCTGCTTTCGCGCTCCCCCGGAGTGCTTGCCACGAAAAATGCCGTCAAGGCCGTTGATTCCATACGCCGGTCCGTGAGCAGCCAGGCGCAGATCATTGCCGATCTTCTTGACCTTTCCCGGGTGAAAACCGGCAAGCTCACTTTGAATCGAAGTTTGATTAGTCTGGCCGACATTGTCACCTCGGCTGTGGAAGCGATGCAGCCGCAGGCTCGCGATAGTCAGATCACGCTGGTAATCGAAGGTGTGGATCAAGACGCGATCTTCAACATCGAAGGCGATGTCACCCGTATAGAGCAGATTGTGTGGAATTTGCTGAATAACGCCTTGAAATTCACGCCAAGTGGAGGCACCGTAACGGTGACGCTGAGCCATGAGGATGGCTGTTGGGTTCGTTTGGACGTGCATGATACCGGCATCGGCATCGCGAAGGAGTTTCTCGACAGCATCTTCGACATGTTCAAGCAGGTCAATCGGCAGCACAACGAAACGCGTGCCCGGTCAGGGCTGGGCATTGGACTTGCTCTCGTAGATCAGCTGGCCAATGCGCACGGAGGTCGCGTGGCCGCGGCATCGGAAGGCGAAGGGCGCGGGTCGACCTTCAGTCTGTGGTTGCCGCTACGCAGGCAGGAAGCCCGCTCGGCAGCAGTTGGCGGCGCGCCGCAGAAGCACAGCCTGCAGGGTATGCGCATTCTGTTGGCGGATGACTCGGAAGAAATATTGGATGTGCTTAGTGCCTTATGCGAAATGCGCGGCGCGATCGTAACGACCGCAAGCGATGGCTCGAAGGCGCTGGCACTTTTGCATAGCGGCGATTTCGATGTGCTAGTGTCTGATCTGGGCATGCCTAATATGGATGGCTATACATTGTTGGCGAGCCTGCGTAGAAGCGCCCGCAACGCGGATGTGCCGGCGATTGCATTAACAGGATATGGGCAAAGTGAAAAGGCGCGTGCGGTCGGTTTTACCGACCAATTGTGCAAACCGGTACCCATGGATGAGTTGATCTCCAAGCTTGGAGCCATACACAAGCGGAGATCTTGATCAGAAAAAGTCAAGGATTACGCAGTGATGACTTCTCCAACGCAAGAGCCAGGCAATGAAACGGACTTGGTGCAGCATGCACTGCGCGCCGCAGGCGTAGGATGCTGGGATCTCGACTTGGCAACGGGCAGCCTCTGGCGGTCGCCTGAGTGCGACAGGATATGGGGCAGTACTCGTGCCGACCGCAGGGCACCTCTGAATGTTCTTCTCGCCCGCATCATTCCCGATGACCGCGATTCGGTGGCCGCGGCATTCGAACAAGCACCCTCACAGGGGATGATCGCGCTCGAAAAGCGCATACAACGGGTGGATGACGATACCATACGCTGGATCAGATTGACGGGCCAGGCTTATTATCGCGCCGAGCAACTCGCCGGTATTGCTGGTGTTGTGGCGGACGTAACTCCCGAACATCTTGCCCGTGAAAAACTGCGCCACACGGAAAAAATGCAATCGCTGGGCCATATGGCCCGTGAGGTCGCCCACGATTTCAATAACCTTCTGATGGTGATCGGAGCCAGCCTTGAAATGCTCAGCGAGCATATTGACGGTGAGCGGGCGAATCGGCTTTTTTCCGCAATGAGCCATGGCGTGGAACGTGGTGTCGCGCTGACCCATCATCTCATGGACTTTTCCCAACCCGCGGAGGCCGAAATGAAAGTGGTCGGCATAGACCAGCTTATGGCTTCTGCTAAGCTTGACCTCATAAGCCATGCCGGTGACCGGGTTGTTGTCACGATTCCACCTGCGCCATCGGCGTGGTGTTATTGCGTCGATCCTGACCAGTTGGTCACGGCAATGACAAATATTATTGATAATGCGCGCGAAGCCATGTCTCAAGGCGGACGCGTCATTATTTCAACGACTGTCCAGGACCTGGATCACGCCAGTGCCGCCAATTTTGGTGTCCGGGCGGGCGCTTACGTAGGCATTTCGTTTGACGATGACGGAATAGGAATCCCGCCAGATCTGATCCCACGGGTCTTCGAGCCTTTGTTTTCCACAAAGCAGGACAAGAAGGGGCACGGCTTCGGGCTTAGCCAGGCTTATGCCATGGCCAGTAGTTCGGGCGGGTTCGTGACGATTGAAAGCCAGCAGCAACGTGGCACTACGGTCACCATCCATCTTCCACTTGCCAGTCCGGTGCCGCACTGATCATCGTCTTGTCCCTGCAAGAACGCAACACGTTGGCCGAGAACGCTACGACTTGCGCGCCGGATGGCGCGTGAACGAGCCGGCGCCCGACCTATGGCCGCTGTTCGACGTCGGCCTCGGTGATCCCTGTCTGGTTCACGCCATGCCCAGGCATATCAGGTTGTAGTGCGGCTTCCCGCTCCAGTAACTGGCGTTTGCGGTCCACACCCCAGCGATATCCCGACAAGCTTCCGTCGCGCCGCACCACACGGTGGCACGGAATGGCGACCGCCAGCCGGTTCGCGCCGCAGGCGCTGGCCACTGCGCGCACGGCTGTCGGCATCCCGATGCGCGACGCTATTTCTGTATAGGTGGCGGTCGTGCCAGCGGGAATCTCGAGCAGAGCCTGCCAGACGCGCTGCTGGAATGCAGTGCCTCGCACGTCCAGCGGTAAATTTAGTCCGACGCAAGGAGACTCAACGAAGCCGACGACTTCTGCGATAAGCCGTTCAAAATCGGCATCGCCTCCGACCAGGGTGGCCCGGGGGAACTGGTCTTGCAGATCTCGAACCAGCCGGTCCGGATCGTCGTCCATCAAAATGGCGCAGACGCCTCTTGCGCTCTGAGCGACCAGTATGGATCCCAGCGAACATTCGCCGACGGCGAAGCGAATCTGCGTGTTGACACCGCCGGCGCGATAATCTTTTGGCCGCATACCCAGCATTCGATCTGAAGCTTCGTAGAAGCGGCTGTTTGATCCGAAGCCGGCATCGTAGATGGCATCAGTGATGGAACCTGGCTGGGTTAGCGTCGACCGCAACCTTGCGGCGCGATGGGCGTCGGCATAACCTTTGGGAGTCAGGCCGGTTTCGGCCTTGAAGACACGGTGGAAGTGAGGCGGGCTCATGTCGGCGCGTGCGGCCAGGTCGGCCAGGGTCGGCATGTTGTACGCGGTTTCGATATACCTGCACGCGTCCGCCACCAGCTTGGCGCGCCGGGCTGCCATTGCCGTGTGATCCGGCGATGCGCGGCGACTGGGGCGGTACCCCGCCGCTGCGGCGGCCTGCGGCGTGCTGAAGAACTCAACATTGGCAGGGTGGGGATGCCGTGACGAACTGCTGGGATGGCAATACACGCCAGTGGTCTTGACCGCATAGACGAAATTCCCGTCGGCAGCGGGATCGCGAGCCTGGACGGCAGCCCAGCGGGGGTCCTGCTCAACGGTGTTGGCCGCACTGCGGTCGGAGTGAGGTTGAACAATCATGGCTATTTACCTCCAGGGCGGATGATGGCTCCACTGTAGTTGTTGCAGCCAACGCACACACTCCGGCTCTTGCGATCAAACTCGAAAACTTTCTTCGAGCGCCATCCCAACGTCAAGGACTTGGCGATCATGCATGGCCGTGCCAACGATCATCAGGCCTACCGGGGCGGAGCCCGTGGGATGGCAAGGTATGGAAAGCGCGCATCCGTCCAGGAAGTTGATCAGGGTGGGGTTGCGCAGAATCAGGCCATTTGCCGCAAAATAGGCTTCGTCCGATGCCTGCAGGGCCTGGATCGCTGGGGCGACAATGGGCGAAGTCGGCATCAGCAAGGCATCGTAGTGTGTCAGGCGTGATTCCACTGACGCGATCCATTTCTGGCGAATCTGCAGCAGCTGGATATAGTCGGCGCTCGACATGTCCTTGCCCCGCTTAATGCGCGAGGCGACGCGTGGGTCATACTGGTCGGCATGCCGTTCAAGCAGTTCCTTGTGCCATGCCCAGGCCTCCGCGCATACGAATCCGCCCAGGCGGTTGATGTGGGCCAGCTGTTCGAATTCCGGTAATTCGATGGTGTCGATTCGTGCTCCCCGGCTTTGTATGGTTCGTAGAGCCTTTTCGAATACCCCGCGAACATGATCGTCGGCCCCGTCGAGTATGACCGAAGATGGCACTCCGAAGCGAAGTTGCGACATTTCCGGCGCGACCGGTGCCGTATAAGCCCGGCCCGACAGGATGGCGTCGAGTATGGCGCAACACGTTACTGACGCGGCCAGGGGACCAATGGAATCCAGACTGGTCGACAAAGGGATGGCGCCGTCGGCGGGCACGCGGCGCGCGGTGGGCTTGAAGCCCGCCAGTCCGCAAAAGGCCGAGGGTATGCGCACGGAACCTCCTGTGTCGGTGCCCACTGCCGCGACGCACATGCCGTCCGCCACTGACACGCCCGCGCCGGATGACGAACCACCGGGTATCCGGCCTGTTTCGCGGTCCCAGGGGCTGCTGGGCGTACCGTAGTGTGGATTGATGCCCAGGCCCGAGAAGGCAAATTCCGTCATATTGGTCTTACCCACGATAACGGCGCCCGCATTGATCAAGCGCTGGACGATAACCGCGTTATGCTGTGCCGGGTCCATGTCTTTGAGCACTACCGAACCAGCCATAGTGGTTTTTCCCTGCACGTCGAACAAGTCCTTGACCGAAATGGGCAGTCCATCTATGGCGGAACGCACAATGCCGGCCGCGCGCAGGGTGTCGGCAGCCTGCGCGGTTGCCATCGCTTGTTCGCCATAGGTGTCGGTAAAGGCGCGGCGGCCCTCGCCCTCAGGCGCGGCAATGCGTTGGAGCGCTGCCTTGGTCAGTTCGACTGAACTTGTGGCGCCGGTGGCGAGAAGTCGTTGGAGTTCAAGGATGGTGGCTGGCATAAGTTCTCTTGTGGGGGCTTTCAGGCGACTTCCGGAAGGATGCTTGCGGTATAGCGGTGCTTGATGCTGCGTTCAAGGCGGGGGTCGAAAAGTTCCATGGTGAACGTTGGCGCATGCCTGATTTTACCAATCACGCCCACAGTGCCGCAGGCCATGCCATTATGCTCGGGTATCTGTGCGTTTCCGAAGTAACCCTGCAGCAGATCCAGGGGGGGTTGTAATAAAGCCAGCGGTCCTTCCTGATACAACACCTTTGCTCCGTCTTCTTCAATCCAGGATCGCAGTACCAGTTCGTCCCAATGGTCGGCGACTTCATCGTAGGCCCAGGCGACGTCAGCCACCGGCTTGACGCATAACTGCTTCGAGAGTGCGACGCTGTGGGCTTCCAGCTTGCGGTCGGTGTGATCCGACACCAGGCTTACCAGAGCTTGACCGTTGTGCGAGAAAATGAACACCTCTGCCTCACCGGACGAGCCGTCGCCGACCACTTCAACGTTCGTATCCTGCGTAAGCTGGTTGGCTGCGATCCGGTAGTACAGGGGTACGGCGCTGGGACGGGGAACACCCAGCTCGGCCAACTCTTCGATATGGTGTTCAATGGCGTCCTTATCGCGACCGGCCCAGCCGGCCACGATGAAGGAGTTGATGTTGACATCGACCGTACTTGTCTGGTCGGATTGGATAAGCTGGAAGGAAAGTTTCATGGCAGAGCTCGTAAATGAGTTGATACAAAAAGCGCATGGCGGCCGGGCATGATCGGGTGCCCCGCCTTTTTTAACTGAATACCCTGGGAAGCCAGAGCGCAAGATCCGGTAGCCAGGCCAGTATGCCGACCATGCCAAGCAGCATAAGCACGAAGGGCAGGCTGCCAAGCATCACGTCGTTCATGCTGCCGCTTGTGCGCAAGCTCTGGACGACGAAAAGATTCAGGCCGACTGGGGGAGTAATCAGGGCAGCCTCGACCAAGATGATGATGACGATGCCCAACCATACCGGATCGAACCCCATGGTGATCATGATCGGGGTGACGATAGGAATAGTGGTGATCATCATCGACAGGGTTTCCATGAAACAGCCCAACACCAGGTAGAACACGACCAGGATCAACAACATGGTCATGGGCGTGACATCAAGGCCAGAGATTGTGCTGGTGATGGCATTGGTGAGTCCGGTTGCCGACATGATGAAATTCAGGAACGCGGCACCGACCACAATAAGCATGATCATTGCCGTCGACTTCATGGTGCCTTCCAGGACCTCGCGCATCATGGGCAGCGTCAAGCGGCGCATGCTGGCAGCGAGAATCAGCGCGCCGACGACACCCAGGGCGGCCGCTTCGGTCGGCGTGGCAATTCCTGCGTAGATCGACCCTACCACCAGTATGAAAATTCCCAGGGGCGGCAGCAAATGAACCAGGCTGGCAAGGCGCTGTGCCCAGGTTGCCGAGATTTTTTCACCGCCCCATCTGGGCTTGGCCATGCAGGCCAGCGCAATGACAAGCATGAACAGCGCCGCCATCAGCAATCCCGGGACGATCCCGGCCAGATATAGCCTTGGCACCGAGGTATTGGTCAGCACACCGTAGATGATCAGATTGATTGAAGGGGGGATAAGGATGCCGAGTGTCCCGCCCGCGGCGAGGCTGCCCAGGAAAAGGGATTCGTTATATCCTTTTTTCGCGATCTGTGGAATGGCCACTGTGCCAACGGTTGCGGCGGTGGCGACGCTGGATCCCGATGTGGCTGCGAACAAGGCACTGGCGCCGATATTGGCATGCATAAGCCCCCCCGGAAGCCACGACAGCCAGAGACTCATCGCGTTGTACATGCGTTCTGCCAGCCCGGATCGCAGCAGGATTTCTCCGAGCATGACGAACAGGGGTATGGCCACCAGGAGGAACTCATTGCTGGTGCTCCACGAGACTTCCCCCAAGGCGCGCGTCAGCGGCAGCATGGAATAGAGCGGGTCCAGGATCAAGCCCAGTATGCCCAGGGCGGCGCCCACGGGGATGCTGATACCGATAAGAACCAACAAGAGCACAAGAGATGTCGTGATCATTGCATTTCTCCGTGCACCATGCGCTTGCCGGTTTCGGCCTCTTCGACAGCCTCTTCCTGCGTACTGCGTATGCCGCAAATATTCCTTACCGTCGTGATGTCACCTGTGACCAAGGCCACGGATGATCGCGCAAGCATGAGCACCAGCACGATGCAAAGCCATGCCAGCCCTGCCACCCAAAGCGTTTGCGGTATCCACAAGGGGGTCGCCATGACTGTATTGGCCGTGGCTCCGCGGTCCCACGATGTCATGGCGACTTCGCCGGCATAGCGGGTGAGAAACACGATGAATACCGCCAGCGCCACCAGCGCCACCCAATCGAGCAGCGCACACAAACGGATAGGAAGCAGTTGATACAAGGCGTCGATGCGGATGTTTGCGCGCTGCAATGTGGCGAATGCCAAAGCCCAGGAAATGCTTATGGCGAAAGCATAGCCGGAGAGCTCATCCGAGCCGCCCAATGAAAGTTCGAAGAATTTGCGGGTTATGACGTCGGCAGTGATATAAAGCGCACTCACCAGTGTGAGGCCGCCAGCTACCCAGATGGCTGCGCGCGACAATGAGTTTGCCACGCGCAGAAGCCGGTCCAGTATGTGATCGCGTTCTTGTGTTGTCATAATGATCGCCCATTAGGAAAGCATGGCTGTCGCCGGTATGGCGACAGCCTATGGGATAAACGCCTACTTGGCCGCAACAATATCCAGTTTCTTCCCGATCGTGCTGTTGAAATCTTTGACGCATTCTTCGGAACAGCGCGCCGCCCATTTGGGTATTACGGTTTCCACGGTGATCTTTTTCAGAAGCTCGCGGTCGGCTTCGCTGGGTTGTACCAGCTTCATCTTGCCTTTCACCGCTTGCGAGCAGGCAGCCGCACCTGTGTTGCAGTCATAGCCTTCCTGCGTTTCCCTGGCTGCAGCGTCCCAGATTTTGTCGGTCATGAACTTGATGTTGGTTTGGAGGAAATCCTGAACCTTGGGATCCAGCTTGTTCCAATACGCCAGGTTGGCGGCATGGATCTGCTGGTTCCAGTTGATCGGCAGGGAATACAAGTGTGTGGCCACTTCATACCATTTTGCGGAATAGCCCGACATGGATCCTGTAATGGCGCAGTCCACGACCCCATTCTGCAACGCGGGGACAACCTCACCAAAGGCGATTGTCACGCTTGTGCCGCCCAGTGCCTGGACGAATTCAGCCGTGGTGCGGCTGCTAGTGCGGACTTTCTTACCCTTGATGTCCGAGAGGCCTGAAATGTCGGCGTTGCAAAACAGAACCTGGGCGGGATAAGTTGAGAAGCCCAGGACCTTGATGTTGTTCTTTTCGTAGAATTTTTCGTAAACCGGCTGGAAAGCCTCGGTAATCTCGCGGGCCACCTTTACGTCGGGGGCCAGCCCGGCCAGATCGATGGCTTCGTTGATCGGATTATCGCTGGCAAAGTAAGCCAGCGTAGCCGTCCCGATGGGAATGACACCTTGGCCTATCAGTCGCAGGATTTCCGGACCTTTCAGTCCCATCTCGTTGAATCCCTTGATGGTGGCGGTGACTTTTCCGTTCGAGAGCTCCGGGACCGTTTTGGTCCAGAAGGGCTGCTCGGCATTCTGGTAAGCCGTCAGATTACTCAGGCCTCCGACGACCTGTACCTGGGTCGCTGGAAGATTATCGACCTTTTGTTGGGACATGGCAGTAGGGCCCGCCATTAAAGTGCCGACGGCCAGCGTTGAAAGAAGTAAACGTTTCATAAGAGATCTCCTGAGTATCAATCAAGGGAAAAGGAACCGCATCCACTGTTGTATGGACGTCGGGAAAAGCGGCACTATCCAAACCAAATTTGTTAACAGGCCCAGCCTGCCGGTAATGCGTTAGAAGGAAGCCAGGCGAGCGTTGCTGACATCGGTGATCAGCATGTGGCCGGGGGCGTGCGTAATGCTGAATTCGGGTTTGACCGTCTGTATGATGGATTGCGGAGTCACGCCGCACGCCCAGAACACCGGTATTTCGCCTTCGTGTATCGTTACTGGGTCGCCATAGTCGGGTCGATTGATGTCGCGGATGCCTATCAGCGTGGGATCGCCCAGGTGAACAGGAGCACCATGCACGGATGGAAACCGTGATGTTATCTGTATGGCCCGGATGGCGTCAGCAGCCGGCATGGGGCGCATCGACACGACTAATGGACCATGCAGGCGTTTGGTTCCGTTCGTGGCGATATTCGTACGGTACATGGGCACGTTCGTGGACTGGCTGATATGGCGAACGTCGATGCCGTCGGCGAGCAGCGCTTCTTCAAACGAGAACGAGCAACCGATCAGGAAAGTGACGAGGTCGTCCCGCCACAGATCCATCAGGCTGGAAGGCTCGGACGCCAGTTGTCCATCACGCCAGACGCGATATTTTGGTACGTCCTGGCGGACATCGATGCTCTCTCCCATTGATGGGACGGTGGCCTGGCCCGCTTCGGTAACCGCGAGCAAGGGGCAGGGCTTCGGGTTGCGTTGGCAGAACAACAGGAACTCATTGGCAAGGTCTTGCGGCAGGATCATAAGATTGGCTTGCACACAGCCTGGCGCCAGGCCAGCGGTGGGCCCTGTATGTGTGCCGAGACGTATGGCTGCGCGGCAGCGTTGAGCGTCTGAAGCAAGCGTTTTTTGACCGTTCTCGAGAGGTTGCATTGGAAGCTCCACCAGCGTGGTTGTACAGCTTCGAATTGCATACTATCTTACGTCCGCTGTCCAATAGAAATCCAGCATGTGGGCCGATAAGGTTTACTTATGGCTGCCCTTGCCGGCTCTTGCAATACGTTGCGCAAGCAGGGCAACGGTGCGAACCGTATGGTCGTCCGATGACGACATCCACCGGGCGTAAAAGCGTAGCGTGTCGGGCGCGTTTTCCACATCCAGCACGCACAGCTTGCCTTGTGCTATTTCTTCGGAAATCACGGCGGGCGCAATGACGCTCGGTCCGATTCCCCTGCATGTCATCTGAACAATCGTGCTCAAGGAACCGCAACCATAGATTCGGGGCGTCCTGATGCCGGCTTGCGTCAGCAAGGTCTTGACCGATTGGTACGGGAGGCTGGCCGAAGGGTAGGTGATGACCGGATGCTTGCCCAATTCGGTGACCGACACCCTCCTGCCATGCAGTTTCAAGGCGGGGCTGGCCACCCAGGCAAGCTCGTAATCGCATAAGTGCAGGGATTCTTCTTTCCCGTCATGCGACTCGCCCACAAGCAAGGCGAGATCGATTTGATGGGCAGCCAGCTGGCTGCTGAGTACATGGGTTGTGTCCACGTGTATTTCGACAACCAGAGCGGGGTATTTTTGATGCAGCGCTTCAATGAGGTGGTGCAGCCACGTTTGCACTAGCGTTTCGGCGGAACCCAGGCGCAATGTGCCGCGTACCGCGTTTTGGGCCTTGGCTACCGTAAGCATCTCGTTGCGCAAGGCAAGCATGCGCCGGGCATGGGACAGCAGCTCCTGACCCTTCTCTGTCAGCTTTATACCGCGTGCTCCCCGTTCGAACAGTCGAACGGCCATGGCGGCTTCCATCGCCGCTATCCGTTGCGAAATCGCGGGCTGGCTGGTATTGAGTTTTTCCGCAGCGGCACGAAAGCTGCCTAATTCCGCAACCCAGACGAAGGCGTCAATTTGCTTGAAATCCAACATTGAATTATTGATTGGCCCTGCTCCTCCACAAATTCATTGCCAGGCTGCTTTGTGTACTCACGACCTCAGTCGAATTTCAGGATATCGAATGTGAGGCGGTTTTGCTCGTCGCGCGAGACGCTATACCCCAGACGCTCATTGATGGAATTATCGGGATTGAACGTCAGGACAACCGGCTTGATCTCTTCAATCTCTCTTTCTGTAACATACGCGGAATTGCAGATGATGACCTCATCGCCGCGCTGGCAGGTGCGCGCCGCGGCACCGTTCAGTATGCAGCAGCGGGACCCGCGCAGGCCGTAGATGACATAGGTGCTGATGCGGGCGCCGGAGTTCTTGTTCCAGATGTCCACGAACTCCATGGGCAGGATGCCCGCGGCTTCGCAGTGGTCGGGGTCCAGGGTGATGGAGCCATGATATTCCAGGTCGGCACCGGTGACACGGATCCCGTGCAGCTTGCCGCGGACAACTTTTCTCACTTTCGTTTCTCTATGGGGATACAGGCGGGTATTGTAGTTATTTTTGAGTCATCCGCCTTGCTCGTGCCACGCGCGCTGGGCGGACGCATGAAGAAAGGACCATGCCACGTAGCGGCTTTTTTTCTGACCCTGTGCCATTTCCACAGTCCGCACGAATGGAGCGCCGACTTTCTTGAGATCGCGTAAGACCGCTGGAAGGTTGCTTTCTTTGGATACCAGAGTGCTGAACCAGTAGACTTGATCATGCACCTCACGACTTTCCTGAATCAGTCGTCGTATGAAGAGAGCTTCGCCGCCCTCGCACCAAAGTTCAGTGCCCAGGCCGCCAAAATTCGATGACTGCGGCTTATTTCCAGGACGTGTTTTTCCCAGGCCTCGCCATTTGCGTTCAGAGCTGTTCTGGGCGTCGTAGGCCGAGGCGTGGAAGGGCGGGTTGCACATGGTAAGGTCGAATCGCTCACCGGCATTCACCACACCCGCCAATATATGGTCGGCGGTCTTTTGACGACGTAATTCGATGGCATCGTCAAGTTGGTGATTGGAAGCTATGATGGATTTGGCTGATGCCAGCGCTACGGGGTCGATATCCGAACCGACGAATCGCCAGCCGTACTCCGCATGACCGATGAGCGGATAGATGGCATTGGCGCCGACACCGATGTCCAGTACGCGCACTGTTGGGCCGCGAGGTATGCAACCGGCGTTGCTGTCTGCCAGCAAATCAGCCAGGTAATGGATATAGTCGGCGCGGCCAGGAATGGGCGGGCATAGATATCCCTTGGGTATCTCCCAGTGGCCAACGCCATAATGCGTTTTCAGCAGCGCTCGGTTCAAGGCCAGGACCGCGGCGGGGTCTGCAAAGTCTATGCTGGGCTCGCCAATCGGGGTTGCGATGACGAAGGCGGACAACTGTGGGCTATTGGCGGTCAACACGCCAAAATCGTATCGACCCTGGTGGCGATTGCGGGGATGTAGCAAGGCGGCTCGGGGATAATAAGGTTCATAAAAAAAGCCCGCTCGAAAGCGGGCTTTGACCAACCTAGTTATATTTAGATAACTTGGATGTTCTTGGCTTGTGGGCCTTTTTGGCCTTCAGCTGCTTCGTAAGAAACACGTTGGTTTTCTTCGAGCGACTTGTAACCTGTGCCGACGATGTCGGTGTGGTGAGCAAACAAATCTTTGCCACCGGCTTCAGGCGTAATAAAG
>LNAP01002629.1_pt1 | contig 17824 bp, 20 predicted proteins | sample 602601 | NCBI WGS metagenome assembly LNAP01 (sample SAMN02440304, study PRJNA202911) | soil metagenome | biome: Subtropical and temperate rainforests or woodlands; isolation source: soil samples (1 kg each in a 20% v/v slurry with milli Q water) were... ... | reverse complement strand
CCAGCGCAGAACCTACCTGACGCCAGCAGGAGTACATTTGTACTCCTCCCGCAAAAACCTTACTCCCGCCCCCTTCAAAGTCAGCCGCTATAGCGGCAAAGGAACAGTCATGCCTGAAGAATTGAATCAGGACGCTGCAGCAGCTGATCGTGCGCTGCTTGTCCTCGCAGCCAGATCTGCCCGCATTGAAATTGAGTCTTGCACTTGCAGTGATCCGAAGTGGCCTTACCGCCTGTCCGGCAAGTCCGGCGTTCGCGCTCACTGGAACCCTCTCATCAACGACGGCGATGCGCTGAGGCTGGCGGTCGTGATGGGCCGGATGGAACGGCTTGGCGTGGCTATCCACATCGTCGAGCCATTCGACGGCGACACCGGGCCATACACCTACGTCGATGCCGAGAAGTTCGGCGAGCACACGATGTACCACCACGCCGACCCGTTCGCAGCAACGCGCCGGGCGATCGTGGAAGCCGCGGCTGAAATCGGGAGACGGTCATGATCCTGACCTGCATGGCCAGCAGCGCCCTCTTCTTCTGGCTTCCATTGACCCTATGGGTGACCTCATGATCATCGACGATGTGATGACCGACAAAATCACCCTGCACGGCCTCGGCTTTGTGCAGGTCCAGCTCCAGGGCAATCAACGGCTGCATGTCTGGCACCCTGAGCTCCCCCGCCGCGCCTGCTTCGAGCACTCGGCGATCCACGATCACCGCTTCGACTTCAACTCGCGAGTGATCATCGGCACACAGGTAAACCATCGGTTCTATCTGGATCGCCGGGACGATGGCGATTTCGTGCTGTACCTACATGAAGGCGCGCGAACAGCTGGTGGGGGCCGCCCGTGGACGCTGGACGGACGCGGCGACTTGATCCACCAGCGAACCCATGCAATCACCGCAGGAAGCGAGTATCTCTGCCAGGCCTACGATTACCATCGCACCGAGCCAGGCGGTGATGGGCGAGTCGCTACGATCATGACCAAGATCAACAAGCACCCCGCAGGCGCCCACTCGACTTGCACCTACGGCGTTCAGCCTGACACCGACTTCGACCGCTTCCAATGGTCACGGGCCAGGCTCTGGGAAATCGTCACCGACGTGCTGCTTGGCCAGAAGGTGACGCCATGATCGCCCTCGCCTGGTTCGCCTACGTGTACTGCTACAAGGGGCCGCGGCGATGAGCGATCAGCGCTTGCTGGAACGGGCTGCGCTGGCCGCTGGCATCGGCCCGGTTCTCTGCTATGAGCGAGCCCGCAACTGTCTGCGCATCGGTAATCGCCGCAACTACAGCCTCTGGCGTCCACTTGACGACGATAAGGACGCCTTGCGTTTGGCGGCCCACCTTCAGCTCGACGTTGAGTGGTTTACCAACCTTCAGTTCGTATGCGTGTCGCGACGAGGCTTTGGTGAAAACATCGGCTGGCTCGACGACGCCGCACGGCCCGGAGCGCTCCGACGGGCAATCGTCCTCGTAGCGGATCAAATCGGCAGCACCCTTCCCTAGCCCTACCCAACACAACAGCCTGCCGGTGTACGGCGGGCGAGGAATTCTATTGCCATGCCAAACCATGTGACCAACAAAGTAAGTGCGCCAGCCCACGTCCTGAAGGCACTGATCAACGAAAGCGGCGTGATCGATTTCAAAACCATCCTCCCATTTCGTGGGCAGTTCGCCTGGAACGGGATCGACTGCGCTGCCGAGGAAGCAGCAGCAGTCATTACAGCGCAGCCACTTGACGATCACCCATTGATAGCATCCCTGCAGCAATCCAATCGCAGCCGTGTGGACGTCCTGAAGTTGAGCGACGAAGGCTTCGAACAATTCGTGCAGATGCTTCGCAACAAACGATCGTGCGGCCACTTCAACACCTTGGACTTTGCCCGTGATGTTTGGGGGACAAAGTGGAATGCATACGACCAGGTAATCAACCTCGATGCCGGCGAGCTCTCTTTCGACACGGCCTGGTCGTGCCCCATGCCAGTCCTGCAGGAACTTTCGAAGCGCCACCCAGATGAAGAAATAACCGTCCGCTATGCCGACGAAGATCTCGGCAGCAACTGCGGAACGGTGAGGCTCAAGGCTGGAGAGACTGTCTCTTTTGAGGTCGCCGGGCGCTGGGCTGACATGAGCGAACAGGATCGCCTGCAGTGGAAGGCCTGGGCCCGTGACCTGAAGGGCTGGCCAGAAGACGAAGAAGACGACGAATAACCCCTCCCCACCTTCTGCCGCCACGCGCGGCATGGAGCATCATCATGGCAAAAGTCACCCTGGATGAATGGGCGGCGGTCGAGTTCAAGACACCGCCGAGCCCCAACACCCTGCGCAAGTGGGCGAGAGAAGGCCGGATCGCTCCGGTACCGGTCAAGCACGGGCGCAACTACTATGTAGAGTCCGACGCCCACTACCAAGAACCTGACCAGCAGCCTGTCCGGATCGTCGGCGGCAGCCTGATCAGCAGAATAGAGAGAGCACGCAATGGCGCCCAGGCCGCGTAATACCGGGTCGAAGGATCTTCCTCCCAATCTCTACCGCAAGACCGACGCCCGAAACGGCGTCACCTATTACACGTACCGCGACCCGATCAGTGGCCGCGTGTTCGGCCTGGGCAAAGACAAGGAGGCGGCCATTCGTGAGGCCGTCGCCGCGAATCACGCCGACACCATCAAGCCAACCCTTACCGAACGGATCAGCACGCCGGCGCCAGCGCCCGGCAAGCTGTTCTCCGAATGGCTGGTGCAATACCGGGAATTATTCGCGGAGCGCAAACTGTCAGCCAGCAGCAACAAAAACGTGGGCATGCGGATAAATCGCTTGGAGGCGGTGTTCGGTTCGAAGGGTATCAAGGAAATTACAACAATGGAGGTGGCCGACTACCTGACAGGTATGGCCAAGGAAGGAAAGGCGCAGATGGCCAGGGCAATGCGTTCGCTTTTGAGAGACACATTTGCCGAGGCTCAGGCGCGGGGCTGGGCAGACGCCAACCCGGTCGAGGTGACCAAGGCGGCGCGGGTGAACATCAAGCGCGAAAGGCTGACGCTGGAACTGTGGAAGGCAATCTACGAGGAAGCCACGAAACCGTGGCTCCGGAGGGCGATGGAACTGGCGGTGCTAACCGGACAGCGCCGAGACGATATCGCCTCGATGCTGTTCAAGGATGTGCACGACGGCTTCCTGCATGTCGTGCAATCGAAGACTGGCGCCCGGATTCGGATCAGCACCGCCATCCGGCTTGACTCGGTCGGCCTGGATCTGGCCGGAGTGGTCAAGCAATGCCGCGATCGCGTTTTGTCACAACACCTGGTGCATCATGCTGAAGCTCCGGGACGGGCCAAGGCTGGCCAGCCGGTGGTACTGGACACACTCAGCTCTGCATTTGCGGAAGCACGGGATAAGGCTGGCGCGAAGCTGGGGATAACTTTTGGCCGGCAACCGCCGACATTCCACGAGCAGCGCTCGTTGGCGGCCCGGCTTCACGAACTCGAAGGGCGCGATGCCCAGAAACTACTCGGTCACCGTTCGGCCACAATGACCGATCTGTACCGCGACAGTCGAGGCGCAGAGTGGATCGACGTGGCATAATTGACGGCTGAATTTTTGGGCGATATTGGGGAAGTTTTGGGGAAGAATTTATGCCCAATAAAATCAATCACTTAGAGCTTTACGGCATCAAAGCCTGGGATGCCGTATAGAAATCAATCAAGGCCTTTATAATCAAGGCCTTGAGCTACAAATCGCCCACAAAAAGCAGCACCTTTTGCGACTCTTTAGAATCCAATAAACATTGGCCCAAACGGTTGCGTTTTGGGGAAGAATATCCACAGTAGAAATCCCACCACCGGCGTCCTGCCGACCGTACACAATCCAAAATCCTACAGCTCGTCGCCTCACCCTCGCCCGAATACTGCGTCTCGATTACTGTATATCCGAACAGTATCGATAAGGCGTGACCGTGGACCCCCTCGAAATCGAAGACACCAGCGACTGGCTTGGCTGCCCGACTGAGCTTGAAACCTGTCGTTCCTTCCTGCGCATAACCGAGAACGAGGTACATGAACTGACCCTGCAATTGCGCAAAGCCCGCGAAGACATATTCGGCCTGGTGCAGATGCATGCCGAAGTCACCAAAGAATGCGGGGCGCTGCGTGGCGAACTGGCTAAGGCCAAGGCCGACCTTGCAGATTCAAACCGCAGAGCCACCGATATCGAGACGAAAAGCAACTGGGAGCTGATGGCCAACAGCAGGCACATCAGCGAACTAACCCTCAGGATCCGCGAACTAACCGGCGAGAAACCATTCGAGAGCCCTTTCCCTCTACAGCGCGACACCTCCGACAATTGAGCCAGGAGCTGAAAGCTACGGCACATCCTTGAAAAAGACGTGACCACCGAGCCTCAGCGTTTCTTTCGCTTTCGCCGCCCAGCCCGGAGCCTTCTTCATGGCGATCGCGTAATAGTGCGTGGCGCCGCCAGTCGGATCCGGCACTTTGCCGTCGATCACCTGGTCAGCAGCGATCCGCGCTTGGGCAAGCTCCCGGAACGGGATCGCTTTGGCCCCGCTCAAGGACGGATAGTTCGGATCACTCCTGTTCCAACAGCTGAACTGATACGGCGCCTGGCAGACACCGGCATAGCCCTCCCCCCACCAAGACTTGGTCTTGCCGTCGTTCACACGGTTACGAATCGTCCAGGCCACGGCAATCTGCCCAGCCAGGATTTCGCCGCGAGCCTCGCCCCACAGCGTGCGCGCGAGGACGTCGCGGTCTTTCTCGGTAACTGACATCACATTTCTCCAAGCAAAAAAAATCCCGCTCAATGGCGGGTTGCGTTGTGCTGCGGTGTCGGATCAGCTCAGGTCCGCGGCCATTGCCTGTGGGTCAGCCACAATCACCGGAACGGCTGGCTCAACGGGCCAAACGGGCACGGCGTACCAGGTAGGCTGGGTCGTAACTTTGCCGAGCGCGAACTTGTAGGTCTTCCACGCCTTGAGGTTGATCAGCAGCGCGGCCTGCTCGGTCTCGTCTTCTTCAGTTGCTTCGCCGATATCGATGCCGAAGCCGATCGTATCGACGCGCTCTTGGATGCGTGCGATCTGCGCAAGCGCTTTTGTGTTCCTCGCTGATAGCTCCGACTTTGCTGTTGCCAATAGTGCGGCTTTTGCAGCGGCGTCCTTCATTGCCTTGGTTATGAGGCGCGTCCAGTCAATATTCATTCAGTGATCTCCGGCGGAAGCTCCATCACCGGTTCAGGCAAAGGACCTGGAAATACAACGGGACCATTTGGCACATTTTCCAGGGGAACTGGAAAAGCCTGTTCAGGGCTATAGTTCCAAGGCAAGGGCAAAAATAGGGTCAAAACGAGACCGTCTTCGGTTCTGTCGATATCACCGGAAAACCATTCCGAAGAAACTGCAGATGCGGGCAATGTGTCGCCCAGACTCAGCGGTGAAAAATCGAAAGCTTCGCCATTTAGAATGAGCGTATCTCCGCTTTTAAAAACCTCTAATGCGTCGTCTCGCCGCGTTGGTGAAAGATTAATAATCATCAGAACCACCTACCGATTGCGGTAATTTGAACAGTGAAGTTATACGTACCTGCCGATGGCACGATTAGGCAAAAGTATTGGGTAGCCGTGGAAGTTGGAAGCCCTGAACCCATAGCAGCCCATGCCAGCCCTCCGCTACTGATAACGGACATATTTACGACCGGGATAGCAGCTGATACAGCGAAAGTGGCCGGGAAGGCAACGCCGTTAAGTCCTAGGTAATAAACACCGCCCGCCGGCGAGGAAATAACCAGGCTGGCCCAGCTGAAGTTCCGCGTGCAAATCATCGTCCCATCTGCAAACTTTGTGAAGTCACCGTTGACGTTAGAGCCTCTTTCTACTATAGCGCCTGTGACCGCCCCGCCAGCTTGAGATACCGTGCCCACAGCTGGCGCTGCGTATAACCAAGGGTCCCAAGTTGTGCGTTTGGTTCTGGTATATCGCTTCCCATCCGATTCACTAATGAATGATTGGGCACAATAAGCCGTGCTAACCGGCTGAACTAAAAGCCACCCATTAGAATACGGCGTCATCGTCGCGCCGGTCACATAGTAGTAACCGAAGCTTTGCATCGTATCCACATTCACGCCGGACACGATTACAGGCGCTCCTAATCCGAATCCATCCACCGTCAAAACGCGCCCTGGGGTGCTGTCGGTCTTGCTGGTCATCTTCACCAGCTCTAAACCGTCCCTAGCAAGCGCTGGTGTATTGCCACCTGTACCGCCTTTGTTGACAGGCAGCACTTCATAGTTGGCAGTGGATCCAAGCGCCGCGAGCTTTTGGCCGTAGGTATTGACGAAACTACGCAATGTGTCGGCAGAATCTTTAACGTAGCCCTGCATCGGCGCGAGCGCGTAGATCCCGGCCGCGTTGGTGACCCCTTGGTAGTTCGGCGAGATCGACATCGCCGTATCGCTGGCGATGTTTGTTACCTCGTACCAACCACCGTCCGGGCCACGGAAGCCATCGCCTACTCGGCTGTTTGCAATAAAGGCAGTGCCAGTGCCTATCACGGCATTGGAATTTTGGACGACTGAAACCGTCCCGGTTTTATACCAGGGCATGGAGTACTTCCTATTCGAGGGTATTTAGACGGAGAGCTTTGCGAACACGGCCGGCATGAAGAAGGCGAAAGGGTTGGAAAATCCGTCGGTGACGGCGTAAAGCGTACCGGTGCTGAAGCTCCAGAGGGTTTTGACCAATCTGCCAGCAGGCGAGCCCGTCAACATGTTCATGCCGAAGGTGTTGATCAGCATGTACTCGTTTTCCGGGAAGTTGAACGACACGGTGTAAAAGCTTCGTGTACTGCCGGTTGTAGTGGTCTCTGATCGCACATAGGCCCAGTTCTGAAACGCACGCGTAAACAGCGCCGTCGGTGTTCCAGAGTCAAACAGCAACTTCGAGGAGCCATCCCACAGTCGCATCCCGTATGAAGCAACCGGCTGCGCGCCGAAGGTTGCGGCGAAGTACCGTCCGTTCGGTTGATTGGTATTCACGTCGTAGGCTCGGACATAGAAGCCGGTCCAGTTGCCGGCTGATCCAATCACCTGCATGGCAGTGAGTCCTGCCACCCCGCCGGTATCCGGCCGGCAAAACACCAACGGCGGTTCCTGGCTGGTAATGACAAGCGGGAAGGACGTGGATGATCCAAGCCCTGACTCCTGCGTCGGCGCATAACGTCCGCTACAGATGACATTTAGCCGCGCAAACTCCGAGTCGATCACCACCTGGTTGCTGTTGTTGATGAAGCTGAGGCCAAAACTCATCAGGCGAACCTTATGACCATCAATCGCATGGTCCCGCTGGTGGAAAGACTGGCCGCGAAAGTGCGCGTGTGGTTGTAAACACGCGCTACTCCCGACAGCATTTCAGTTTCCAATTGAAAGGATGTCGCTTGGTTGTACGGACCTACCGGGATCACGATCGCGACTGAATTGGAAGCATCGCTTCCCGGTACCGAAAAGTCCTGACTCGCCTTTGTGTTATTTGCAAAGGTGACCAGCGTCGACAACACGACCCGCATGGTGAAAGAGTTCTCGTCGACCTGGAGCGCCCCGTCGGCACCCCAGATCCGCATTCCATATGCCATTTTTCACCCCAGGTAGCCGAGACGTACACGAAGCACGTTGTTCGCGTCGTAGACGGAGACGTTCAGCGAGTTTATGACCAGGCGGCCCTGCCCTGGGACGATGCCATTGATCTCAAGCGTTCCATCCTTGTTGAGGATCCAACCCTGCTGACCGGCGATGTAATTCGTGGAGCTGATATAGCTGCCGATCTTGGCGTTGGTGATGGTGCCGTCGAGAATGAAGGCAGATTGAAGAAACGCTTGGCCGTTCTGAACCGCAAACGGGACGGACAGATTGCCGTTGATCCCATTGACGATGGCGAAGCGATCAGCGCTAACCAAGAACTGGCTTTGCAGCCCGGCAGCTGTGTTCTCAATGCCAAGCCCAATGCCAGCAGCAACGTATTGGCCTTGAGCGTTGACCTGCATTTTCACCGACCACATGGTGCTCAGCTTGCCGGCTGTGTCTGCGTAGGCCGTCGACGTCTGCTGAATAGCGGCCGTGTTTTGCCCTACCGACACGTTTAGTTGATCGATCTTCGTGGCCGTTGCCGACTGATTGGTGGCGACTACCTGTTCCAGTTCGGTGATGTTCGCCGCGTTCTCACCGATGGCGGCGTCGAAGGTGGTCATGCGCCGGGCAGACGCTTCGCTTTCGGATGCTCTGACCTTTTCCTCAGTCGCGATCGCCGCAGTGCTGGTCCAGCCCTTGAGGGCATCGGCCAGATCCCCCTCCCCGTTGTCATCCCTGTAGGAAGCCCGCAATGCCTGGAATGCTGTCGCCTGCGCAGTTACAGCGCCGTCCAGTTCGGTGATGTCGGCGGTGTTAAAGGCGACCTGTTGCGCCAACCCGTTCGCCGTTTCGATGGATTTACCGATGTCCAACCAGTAATTCAGGTTCGGCGGCGGAGTGTTGAGCGGTACGGCCTGGATCGCCTGATACAAGCGCTGCCCCATGCGCACCATGTCTTCATCGACATACGTCTTCTCTGGGTCGTACAGCAGGATGTCGTCGAGCGCATCGATCTGTGCCTGAAGGCCGGGGATCTTGTTGATCTCGTCCAGCAGGTCCTGGCCAAGTTCCGTCTCGCCAATCTGGCCGGCGAGCATTTCCAAGATGGCCGAAGCGTCAGAGCTCGACTGGCCCATGACCCCAAGCCCGACGGGATAGAACGGACCGATGTTGCCTGTACGGTCGACCAACCGCGCCCAGAAGAAGAACGTTACGCCGGCCCGAAGGCCTTGCATTGAGTACTCTTTCTGCGGATAGGCCAGATCTGCCAGCTTGGTGGCCGCCTCCAGACTGGTCGATGCCCCGTACCAGATCTCCGTGCGCTGGGTATCCTCGGCGCCAGCCGGGAACCCCCACTTGAGATTGATGCCGAACAACAGCGGTGTGGCAATGAGGTGCGTAACAGATGGTGGAAGGCCGGTTTTGCCGAGCAAGTCGGTCAGCACAGAGTTGGTTGGGATGGATGAAACATTCATCGCACTAACCGCCCGCACCCTGGCCAAGTATTGGCCGGAGTAAATCCCTCGTACATCCACGGCCAACTCGCCCGTGCGCGGAACCTTGATCCACTCCCGCGCGCCCCAGCGCCATTCGACGTCATACCCGACAGCACCGGGTGCGGCGTCCCAGGCAATAGTCATGTTGGTGACGGCAATACCCTGCTCGATCACGACGTGCTGACTGAGCAGCACCCGCGCCGGCGCCTCTTGTGTCCCGATCGGAATACCGCTGATGGGCCGCGTGTCAACGACGGCGCCGAAGTCGATTGCGTCGAACTTGCTTGGCTCGTGCTGGATTGCCTCGATCTGGAATTGATGCCACTCCGGCCGCGTGACGTTGCGCACATAGAACTGCATCACCTTCAGGTCGTCGAAGTCGATCACCCAGCCACACTCAGCCTCAGGCACTTCGCTGTAATCAGCCATGACCGTGACAGCGCGACCGGCAAACGATTTGATGACTCGGCCTTCGGATTTCCCGCTTGGCAGATTCAGCAGGAGGCGGGCTCCAGTGGGAATCTCTAGATCACGATCCAGCGTAATCACCCGGCCGTTCACCGATGAAATCCGCCCGCCATTCGCACGGCCGGCCAGCATTGGGTCGCCTACAGCGATCACCTGGCCCGGCTTGGGGATGTGTCCGTCCAACCCGACACGGAATGTACCGCCCCGGGTTTGCAGTTGCTCGGTCAACAGCGCCCACTGGCCAGCGCGCTGTGCCTGACCCAGCGAGGTACATCCAAAAGCATCGACGGCAAGCTCCCGCACGGAGCCCAGTTCGCTCAGCGCTTCGTCGTCGAATACCGGCTCTTTGTCCGTTTCAAAGCCCTGTCCGGGGTTGTCCCACGAAACCATGGCGTTGGTGTGCCGATCGCGCCAGCGCGTGCCGTCGTACTGGATCGCTCCGTTGTTGAGGATCTGCGCGGGGCTATAGCTGAATACCGGGTCGCCGGGCATATCGGCGTTGACGACTACCTGGCTTCCGTCCCAATAGGCCATGCCGTGGAAGATAGAGGCCAGGTCCTGCAGCACCGCGTAGGCTTCGGCCTGCTTCTGAAAGTACAGGTTGCAGGTAAAGCGTGGTTCCTGCCCGCCCTTACCGTCCGGCACCATCTGGTCGCAGTATTGAGCGATACGGTACAGCGACCAGCGATCAACCATAGTCGCGTCAATCCGTTCGCCGAGACCGTAATAGGGGTGCAGCACCAGGTCGTAGAAAACCCAGGCAGGGTTGTTGGTGTACGCCTCCTTGAAGGTCCCGTCCCAAACACCGTTGCTTGTACCGGGCCCGCCCGTTGCGTAAGTGCGAGTCTCCGGGTTGTAGTTGGTGGGTACTCTGACAATACGGCCACGCATCAGCACAGCGATCTTGGCGATATCGCCGCCGAACTGCTGGGCGTCGTATTCAATGCAGCCAACCGACGTCAGCGGGTATTCCTGGTCGCTGTCAACAACCTCGGCAACAGCCTCCACGACCATGCCGTCCTGCACCAGCGAGCTGTTCGCTTCCGGTGTAAGGCGTCGGGCCCGGATCGTCCAGCTACTGCCCTCTGGCAACTCAAGGCGGTGCGACCGCTCGTATTTGGTGATGTTTTTCCGATCGACAAACGAGCTCAGGACCTGGACATAGGGGCCGTTGTCGGTGGAAATGTCTACGGCATAATCGACGCGCACGCCGTTGATATTGCCGCTCGCGTCCTGGCTCTGGAGTTGCGGCCAGCTGAGGCGCAGACGCACCGCATCGATCATTGCGTTGTTGATCGTGTGCAGCCAAGGCGCCGTGGTCAGCAACTCTTGGCCCACGGCAATTTCGTTGCTCGACTCGGACACGCCCGCGAGGCGCGCTTGATTGAGTTCGCCCGAGCGGAACTGCCATTTCACGCCTGGATAATTGATGGTCCCGTCCGGAGCCTGAATAGGCGTGCCATCCAATCGCACGGACTGCAAGCCATTCACCGGCCCGACGATCGGACCCCAGCTCCAGAGGTAAACGATGCGGGCAGTGGCGATCGAAGGGACGCTGTTGGTAGCGATGCTCGGCTGTTTCTGCTTTGCCTGGCCACCCTTTGCGCCCGTCACCGACCGGCGTTTCTTCGCTACTGCGCCCATTCGGGGATCTCCATAAATGCAAAAACCCGCCGAAGCGGGTTGTGGGTGTTGCCGAGGGATCAGATGTTGTCTTGCGTGTAGATGCCGCCAGACTCTACGGCCCCACCGATCTCCCGCTCGCCGTAGAGCAGTGGGTATGGGTTGCCTTGGGCGATGGTGGTGACGGCGCTGCCGAAGCCATAGCTCGGGTTGTTGCCATCCTCATTCTTGTCGCTGGTGGTGGCCTTGGTCGTCGGAGACAGCATTTGCACCACGCCGCCCAAGCCAACCGCTGCGCCGGCGGCCAATAGGCCCAGACCCAGCGTAGAAGTCGTACCACCAGTGAACAGCCCGGCGACTACCAGGGCCACGCCGAGCAGGGTCTGAAACATGCCAGCCTGCTTGCTTCCTTGAATGATCGGCATGATGCGGATCGAACTTGGCTCTGCCGACTTAAGATCGAGCTCCTGCTCGCCGACATTTCGTTCGTCGATGAACACCGCGAACACCAGACCGCGCTCTTCGGCGCTGCGCAGGAACTGCTCGAAACCCGGCTTCATGTTGCACAGTGCGCTCATGGCATCGCGAAAGCCGTACAGATCGAGCAAGTACTGGCGGCCAAAGCGCTTGCCCAGCACACCGCCCAGTTTGATGGTCGTCATTGTCATGGGCGGTAGTCCTTATGCCTCAGTATCAGTTTCACCCGGTTGGCCTGCGACCAGCCGAAGATTTCACGCCCGGCCAGGCGACCCGCCATGTGGTGGTAGATGAAGGGACCTGAGCCGCCGAGCCTTGCTGCTGGCTCGCTGACAAACGCGGGCTCGTCTCCCAAATAGATCGCGGCGTGGTTGGGATGGAAACATGGTCGCCCGGGTGTTGGAATTTGCAGAACCAACATGTCACCGCGCTGGGCGGTTTCAACCTGGTAGAAACCCGTGGCCTTGAAGTTGTCTTCATAAAGGCTAGGGCCCTGCTCGTCCTCCCACCACAGGTCATGGCGCTCAAAGTTCGGCAGCTGAAGGCCCGCTTCTCGGGCGTACCAGTCGCGGCAAGCGGCCCAGCAATCCAGAAGGCCATGGGAGAAGTCCCGCCCCAGCAGCGGCGCCTGAAACCCGACTGGCTTGAACCACTCGAACTCACCGCCAGGCCAGCCCACGATGCCCCAGGGCAGTTCGTGCAGTTCGCAACTGACGCGATCAGCCATGCTCGGCGACGGCGCTTTATCCGGATGGCTGTGAATAATTGCGACGACGGCCCCGAGATCTTCGGCGGCCGCCAGGTCGCGCTCATCGATCTGGAAATTCTCCCGGGCGGTCTTCGCTTTGTTGCCGCAAGGGACATAAATGCGGCCTGACTCAGTGCTGACCAACACACCGCACGCCTCGGCGGGGTAATCACGCTCGGCGTGAGCACGGATCTCTGCCTGCAATTTTTGATTGATCCGCATGATTACCTCGAAGATGCGATCAGGCTCGCGCCCATGGATCCGCCAAATCGACGGGTATTGCCGCGAAGCTTGCAGCTGCTCCACCAACCGCCACAGCGATCAAGTGCAGGGTTGTCCGTGGGCTCATTCTTTTTCGTGAACATCGCAGCGCCCATGTAGGCGCACGCCTCGCCCCGATAGCCGCCCCGGCAAGCCCAGCGGCAGAGCTTCGTGATCTGCTGCGAGGGCAACATCTGCCCTTCCATGTCCGTTGGGCCGGAAAGGTCAAAGGTCAGCGACTCAAATGTTTCAGAGGTCTTCTGCTCGATGTACCAGAGGTTGATCTTGCTCTGGTTGCTGGCAGTGGGGTTGCCGTCAGGGAAGTTGGCTGCATCCAGGAAGTGGCGGAACGTTTCGATGACGCGGACCTTGGCGCCGGCCAGGTCCCGGAACTGCAAGCACAGCGCCGTCAGGGCTCCACGCACACCGCCCAGTTCGTTGGAAACTTGCAAGGTAGGCGAAGCAGGCCGGCCATCCCCGCGGATATCAAAACCCTTGGCGGTGATCTGGAGCGGGGAATACAGCTGGCCCTGCCAGATGATGTCGCCTTCTTGCGCATGACCATGGAAGCGCCACAAATTCGCGCCCAGGCGCGTGGCGTCGAGCTCGAATAGGCGGATCTGGTTACCCGGCTCAAGTTTTTGGATGTCTGCGTTGTAATTCATAAGGCTCCAAAAACGACAAACCCCGCACTAGGCGGGGCTCAACAGTTGTAAAAGATCAGGGTCGGTATACTTGTTTAAAGGTGGCACTGAGGGTGAACAGCCCCGCTCCCTGCGCATTTAGCTTGTAGCCGTTTGCGCTGTATCGGCCCTGGGTTCCTCCCGGCGGTGTCCAGAGGAATGATTTGTAACCCTCATGACGATCGAGAAAATCTCGAACGCCCATCAGGTCATCCCCAGGGACCATCTGCCCGACAACACCGATATCCCAAGACTGCGACTTGGTGTTGATGCCAACCCCGCCAGCCTGTGTGTATCCGTCTCCAAACTCGTTTTCCCAAGTGCGCTGGCTGACATCGCCGTTGGCACCAATGCGCGTGCAATATCCAAAAGTCTCAGCCATTACACGCGCCTCCAGAGCACACCGCCCTGCTGGGTTTCCCGAGTGATGATCCGGATCACGTCAGTTGTGAACGCCTTGCTCATCGCCTCTCCCTGCTGCTGAGCCTGCTGATCACTCACGCCACTTTGGGCTTGGACGGTGATCGGTGCACTGATGCTGATCGAGGCACCCCCTCCAACTGTGGATGGGGTATTCATACGATCTAGCGTGCGATCCAACTTGGCACTGGTTTCGGCAGTCGTTACTCGCTCACCTTTCTGCAATAGCCAGGTGCCCGTCTCCGGAACAGCGTCGATGCCGTCGTGCGCCATACCAGCCAGAGCCGCACTTGCGACCCCCGCAACCATGGGCGCAGTGGCTGCGGCGGCTGCAGCCGCAGCGGCTGGGGCGGCAGCAGGACCAACAATAGGAATCGCCGCCGTCGAGGCGAACGCCGCAAGGCTGGCTTGAAAGGCTGTTGCCTGCGCGTTGGCAACCAATGCCGGTACTGCACTCGCTTGAGTGGCCTTGCCCACCAGCAGCTGCACACCTTGATAGATCAGCCACTGGGCTGCCATGTCTGTTAGCGCATTCAGCGTCGACTTGGCGAAGTTCGCCACAAGATCGCCGAGCGCATCGCCTGCATCCTCTGCACCACTTGCCACATCAGCCAGAAAATTGCCGAGCCCGTCAGTGGCACTATCCAGAATTGAAGCCGTTACATCGGCAGCCTGTGAGGTGTAGTCCTGAGCCTCATCGACATAGTTTTGCCAGGCATCGCTCACCCCGTCCATCCAGTTGGATTGGGCAATATCGATGCTTGCGTAATACTCCTGCTGCAATTCCAGGCGCTCCGAAAGAGCGTCCTTGAGCATCCCTGTTTCTGTTTCGTACAGGCTCGCGCTGATATCGCCAGCGTTGAATTGCTTTTGCAGATCGGCCATCTGCGCGTTGAAATCTTGCTGAATGGCCAAGTCCTGCTGAAGACGTTCACGGGCTTTATCACCCATGCCAGCGCCGGCCAATTCACTATCAAATCCAGACTTGGTGGTTGCGTTGGCCGCCTTCAGATTGGCGAGGTAGGTGGCTGACTTGGCCTCCTCCTCGTTCGCCAGCTTGAGCTTTTCCAGAGCATCAAGTTCCGCTGCGAGACTCTGCAAACGCTTTTGCTGCTCAGCATTGATTCCAACCAGCTTTCCTGAGGCAATCTCAAACCGGAGCTTATCGATTTCAGTGGCTTTCTTCTGGGCATCGGTAGATGTGTTGATCAGGGCGATCTGCCGCTGAAGGTCCGTTTCGGCGCTACTGAATGTGTCGTTTAGCTTTTTGGCTGCGGTTGCGGCGTCTTGTGCAGCCTTCTTCGCCTTTTCAAGGGCTTTGGGGTCGACGCCGCTGCCAGTTCCTGGAGCGATGGAACTTGTGGTCGCAGCAACCTCGGCCGCCGCTTTTTTGGCGCTCTGGACGTAGTCCTTGAACTTATCACCAGCGAGCGGAGCGGTAAGGCTTTCATCGATGCTCGCGGCGGCTTGGGCGGCGATGCTGAAGTTTATTGTCGCCTCATCTCGAAGGCGCGCGCTGTCAGCAATGAATTGGTCAGCTGTTTCGCCAATGGTGACGCTGGACAAACCTGAAGCCAGACTGCTCATAAGCGATGACATGCGGGCTACGGCGGTCGCATAGAGTCCCACAAGCGTGTTTCCGAGGATGTCGAACACACGGACAACACCATCCCCTGCGTTCACCACAAATGCAGATGTTTCTACCAGCTTGTTTCCTAGATCGCCTACGGCGCCGCTCAAACCGCCCGCGTCCTTTGCTGATTGATTCACGTCTTTTGAAAACTGAGCAAGCACTGGCAGAAACTCAGCGGCCAGCATGGTCTTGCCGGAAGTGATGTACTGACCAAGGCCTTGCATCTCAATGCCGAACTGCTTCGCGGCTGCAATGGTTTTCTCGTCCATCACCACGCCCGCTTCGAAGGCGGCCTGGCCGAGCTCGTCAAACGCCTTGCCATTATTGCGAAGCAGTGGAACAAGTGCGGTCGAGTCGTTGGCAATGGCTTCCATATAGAACGTCATTTCTTTCTGGTTGACGTTGGCCTTTTCGAGGCTTGTTACGTATAGCGCCAATGCGTCTTTGCTGTTCAGCTTTTTGAAACTTTCGGCAGTTACACCAACCTTCGGCGCGATGTTCTCAAAAAAGTCCTTCAGCTCACCGCCGCCGGTGCTCGCAAAGTCACCCATCTTGTCGTTTGTGTCTTTGAAGATGTCAGACAGTTTGTCCTGCTCAACTCCAACACTCCTGGCGCCCGCAGCGTACTTCTGAAACTCGGTGGTGCCGAGTCCGGCAAGTGCCGCCTGGTTGGATATCTCTTTGGCAACACTTGCTGAATGAACTACTAGAGCAGTTAGAACTGCCGGGATGCTGCCAATAGCAGTACCAACACCTTTCGCGAGGTTATCGAAAGATTTGCCAATTTCAGCATTTCGTTTTTTTGCCTCTTGGCTTGCTTTGTCGAGAGGCCCTGTGAAAGCGCCGATCTTAGCGACCAGGTCCAGCGTCAATGTTCCCAGTGATCTGCTGGCCATGTGTTTTCCTCGGGCATAAAAAAACCCGCCGAAGCGGGTCTTTCTTTTGATTATTGTCCTTGATATCGACTTCTTAACAGATCCAATCGTTTCTGATTTGCATCCGTGAATAAGATGGAGTCGAACATCGACTTTTTATCTGGACCATCAAGGTCGACCACCTCAACAGTAAATACGGCATCACTAGGTGGATCTACCTTTCCCCAATCATTGAACCTGTTTGGCAGCAGACTCCAACTATTCTCCTCTCCAGGCTCCAATCCACCACTAATTTCGTAGTTAAAATCTTCAACAAGCCAAGGCACTGACCTTCCGGGAGAAGCAATTGTCCCTTTGAAGTAAGCGCGTGAAACAGCCTTGGAGGTTCCATTTTTAACTGTGATTTCAATTACAGGTTGAGGTGATGAGTACTTCTCTTCTCGTAGGTAGAACCTAGATTTTGATACTGAAAATTTGGCGAGTTCGCTTTTTGCTTGTTCCGAGTTCTCCTTCTTGCTGATCAACTCATCAATCTCGATTAGCGCCTGCTGCTTTTCTTTAACTTCCCTTTCGACTCTGATAGCGCTGGCGGCCGCCGATACTTCAGCAGCAGTTTTGCCATTTAAGCTAGATAGAAGATCAGACGTTACGTCAGTTGATTTTTTCTCTCCCCGCAAGACGCTCGCCATATCCACATTGCTCAAGGCGATAAGCTGAACGTCAGACTCAAATTGCTTCCTTTTGTCGACCGGAAGTTTTTCAGAGACTTCCTGAACTGACTTTTTCATTGCTGCCTCTGAGCTTCCATCCAGCTTCGGCTCTCCGCAACCGGCGATAAGAAGCACTGGTATCGCAACTGCAAGCACCTTCCACATTGGTTATCCCTCACGTAATAGTGGCTTGAGGATATCAAATGTTTCGGTGCTCACGTTATGACCACGCCTCCATAGCTTCATCAAGTCCCAGTTCGCGCTCCCGCTCATGCGGGATGAAGTCCGCGATCTTAAAGCCGCCGTCCTTACTGTGCCGGTTGGCATAAATCGCCGACAACAGCGCGACACTTCGCTCAATCCGCAAGCCCATGTTCAGCGAACCGCGATCCCTGCGGTAGACGGCCCAACGGTTGAACTCAAGAAGGCTCACTCTTTCCTTGGCTTCCGCGACCGTGGCGCCGAGCGTGATGGCGATTTCGTGCCAGAGCTCTTCAAGGCCGGTGAGCTCTTCGTCTTTCCCAGGTTGTTCACCTCGAAGATTGCGGCCAGCAATGCGACGGTCAGGCGCCCATCCAAAGCGCCGCGTTCGGGATCTGCTGCACCAGTGATGTCCCCTACGGCAAACACGGGGCTGCCGTCTTCGTCACACACGCTGGCCGCGATTCTGCCAGCGAGGCTGTCATGCTTGCCGTTCAAGGCCGTGACGTCGCTGATTGCAGCCTGGTATCCGAGGGGGCGGATAAACACGGTGGCCTTGATTTCATCGTCACCCTGCATCCAGGTGATTTCCTTCTCCACC
>LNAP01007982.1_pt2 | contig 17825 bp, 17 predicted proteins | sample 602601 | NCBI WGS metagenome assembly LNAP01 (sample SAMN02440304, study PRJNA202911) | soil metagenome | biome: Subtropical and temperate rainforests or woodlands; isolation source: soil samples (1 kg each in a 20% v/v slurry with milli Q water) were... ... | reverse complement strand
GATAAAGCATCACCGCCCTCTGTAAAAGACTGCCGTGTTGCCTCCAACTCTGCCAAGACCATCCGTTGATTGATCAGGTTTACCACTGGAACCGCACCTTATTTAGTGTTCCGTGGCGCCTGCCCTCCGAAGTACCTACCTGCACCTTCTGCGCTACCAATTGGTGGAACTTTATCGTGCGGTCCTGCTCCGATCTGAGTCACTTGCGCTCGCCCATTTGGCGGCCAATATCGGAGTTTTTTTGTTAGCGGCAACGACGCCGCATGTGTAGTAGGAACATCTAATAATGATGAATACCCAACCCCAAGTTCAGGATGCCATCAGCACCCTGCGTAATGCCTTCGCCCCTCTGGCCTGTCATATCCAGGCCGTGCGTAATGGCTGCTTCAGCTTCACTATCGTCAACGAACGCGGCATTGCCCGTCATTGCGAACGTCTCTACCCAGAGCAGTACGCCAATGGTTCGTTGCAACAGGTAATTGACCGTACGCGGCAAACCCTGGCAACTAAAGGCCTGGCGGCCTGAACCTCCGTCTAGCGGGGCGGTCAGAGCTAACTCACCCGCGACGGAGCGCTTATATGCGTCATGTTAGTTTCGACCTGCTCGAAAAAGCCTTCCACCCGCTGCGCCCCTCTCTGGGCCAGCGTCGCCCCGATGGCAGCGTGGTGCTCACCCTCGCTGACAGCAACGATGAAATGGCCTACAGCCGCGTCATCAGCTCAGACGAAGTGGTTAGCGCCGAAGTATTTGGCCAAGTGGTAGAAGGTGTAAGGCGCGAACTGTGCGTACGCGCAGGCTCGCTCTCTTCGGAGATGAGAAAACAGTTGGTGGATAACGCCGGCGTGATGAGTTACATACCAGCCTGATTGCCCGCCAGGGCGAAAAAAAACCGGAGTCTGTGGCAACAGGCTCCGGTTTTTTTATGGGCTTTTTACAACCGCTTACTTACAGGTCACCACCAGGCTGCGGTACGCATAGTCGCCTGGCTCAAGGCCCAGCACACGGTCATCTGGTGCCGCATCCGCACGGCCCTTCTTGCCTACTACGTCGTACCCGGCCGGACAGCTCTGCATCGCCTTTTGGTAACAGTGCTCCCATTTCAACGCCTGCCCGGAACAGTCGATGCTCAGTGCTTCGTTACCGTCTTTGGTAATGGTGTCATTAACCGTTGCACAACCACTGAGGGCGATAAGGACCGCCCCAAAAACCCACCTTGTCATGTCTATTCCTGTAGCAGCAATCAGTCAGCTAAGGCCAAAGCGCTGGCCGGTGTTGTTGGCAGAAAATCTAACGACAAAGCACGATCATATTGCGGCTGGAGAAGCCGTCAGGGTTTAAGCCGAAGGGATAGTTTTCAGCGTAATCCCCCTCACCCACGCCCGACTTCGCCAAGACTTTATAACCGGCGCTACCGCAATTCTTGGCGGCCTCGCTTAGGCATTCATCCCACGATGAACTCAGCCCCGAACAACTAATGTGTAAACCTGCTTTCTTGCCGTATTTCTTGTGCACCGTTGGGGCCGAAGAACAGCCGGCAATCGCCAGAACGGTTAGCAGTATCAAAAGACGCTTCATACAGTGTCCTTATGCGGCGCCTGTTTTTATTGGTTGGAAGTAAGAATTGCCGCGGTGTAGCAACGTCTCGGCAAACTGCCAAAGCCGCTGCTGCACTGCCTATCTACCCACCATCCCTGGCCCCGTGCCCACCTCCCCCATGCTCCACTCGTGAAGCCCTTGCGCGGGGGGATGAGAATAATTGCCGAGCAGTATCAGGCAAAGCGGCTGAGCTATTCAACGCATTACAAATTGTATGAACACTGATACCGGTACTTGTTGAAAAATTATCTGCGTTTTATGGCAGAAAGCCGAAGCATCTACAGGACAAGTCCGATACCGCCACAAGGACAAAGCCCGCTCAACGACACCAGCACACTCGCAATAATCGCCGCCCGCTTTCCATTGCCGTCTGGCATTGCGCGTTTATCCGCTGCACTGGCGTCAGCCTGAACCTGCCACGCTCTCCCATAGCCGGGAGCCTACCCAGGTTTCGTTACGCTGCGATGGCTATTGTCGCGCTTAGTGTGTTGCTCTGGCTGGTTTTGGATACATGCTGGTTTCAGCAACATGTGAGCGATAAGCAAATTCTCGCGCCAATTACCTCAAACCAAATGCCACCCGCCGATCTGCCGTTGTACCTTGCGGCAGTGGCTTCCTTTCTAGGCGTTCAGCACGCCAGCCAAGGCCCTTTTTATTGCTGTGCCACCTAGCCCCTCCCCTCATTTTGCGGCCCCCAACGGCAAACGCTGTTTTGAGCGAGCAGGCATACGCGCAGGGACTGGAATCACACACGAGGTTCGGCCAACTGCCCGCGGGAGTTATTCGCCGACCACACAAACTTTCTCCGGGCTGTTAACGCGCACTAGCAGCCAGGCGCAGTTAAACCTCAATCGCATGGATACAGCCGCTAACGGGCAAATCAACTTTAGCCTCAGTGGTTCACTGGTTAACCTGATGCCATGGCTATAACGGTTCAACCACAAGGTGTAACCGCCCATACAATACCGATAAGCGAAACTACCGACCAGAAACATCGGAACAACCAACAGTACAAATAATATAAAAACCAACAATAAGACATACATACCCCAACCAAAACCACCACCGCCTCAGTTATATTAAATATCCACGCCAGCAAAAAACCACCACCCTCATACAAACTTGCACATTACAACGACCTACCAGAACCGCCCTACAAACACGCCAGCCTTGTTCACTTACAAAATACAGCGCACACCATTTAGAGTCTCCCTGCGCATCGAGAGTGCGAGCCAAACATCCAAACCCAAGTACATAACTCAAAACGGCATCCTTATGTTTAAACTAAAAAGCATTGTTACCGGCATGCTAATTGGCGCCTCTTTGGCTGCCCACGCCGCCGAACCTTACAAAATGGCCTATCTCACCTCTTGGGGCATCGACAACCCAGCGACCCTCGAACAATCCAAAATCAACACTTATATGCTGTCGTTCGGGCAGTGGGATGCACAAGGCAATATTTCCACATCAGACGGTATTGCCAGCATCCCTGACTATGACGCTTATTATATGTCGCCAGGCTATATAACCTGGACAAACCTGAGACTTAATAGCCCGCAGCGCAAAATGATGGTTTCCTTTGGCGGGCAAACTTATGAAAGCATCTGGTCCTATATCTCCACGCCGGAGCAGCGTCAGGTACTCGCACAGAACCTTGCGGCAATGTTGACAAAGGACTTCCCCGTTTACGCCAAAAACCTATCGCCTTCGCAACTAGTGGGTGACTGCCTGAGTTTGAACTGGAATGGCACTTGCAACTTCGCCAACTATCAACCCGCAGGCAGTGTACAACTCGACGGCATTGACTTCGACTTCGAAAAGGCTGCCCGCCTTACTGACGAGGAAGGCGCTAACCTGCTGGACTTGGCCGCTCGAGTGAAGGCGCTGATCCCCTCGAACAAGCTGATATCTCTGACCACGTACCACGTCGGTGCTGACCCGGTTGAGTGCGCCGACAACAAAGTTTTCGAAAACTGCTCGTTTATCGAAACCAGTCGTTCGATACACAACGGCGAAGTAATCAAACTGCTGAAAGACTCGAAGAATGTATTCGACTTCTTCAATGCCATGACCTACGACGCTGGTACAGACTATCAATACAAGGTCGCCATGCAGAACTACGCGAAGCACGTAGGCAGCAAAAGCAAAGTATTGGTCGGCATGTCGAACAACCAACAGTGGGCCTCCCATGGTCCATTTACCGAAACCCAGGCCAACAACGTTGCTCGCGCTAAATGGGCCTCGGAAAACGGCTATGGCGGCTTTTTTATCTGGGCATTCGGTGCAAACTCCAACCAAATGTCGATGGCTAATCAGGTGAGCACTACCAACGAAATTATTGATGCAATGGCTAGTACTGTCACACCTGAAATCCCCAATGAAGAGCAGCCGAACAACAGAGATGAAGTAGCCAGTCTCACGTTTGTAAACGGCGTCCCGGTTACAGCGGCAGATCTTTCCGCGCAATTTAAACTCGCAAAAAAAATCACTGCGGTTATTAAACCAGGCGCGTGGACTCCACAAATCACGCTGCCGAGTGGCGTTGAGGAAGGCAGTGTATTTACATTCACCCGCGAGCCTTATGTCATTACCAAAATCACCTCATCGGAGTACGGTGATGACATGCCGTTAGATGGTGGTCTGCGAACTTACACCTATACCAATGGAAGATGGACTACCAACGCCTTCACGATAGACTCCCAAGATCAATTAAGTCGTATCGACGGAAAACCAGACGGCTTAAGCCAATTTACTGACCAACTGGCGTCGACCACCGTACGAGTAAAACAAGGCTCTTGGGCACAAAACATTTATCTGCCGGCTAAAGCCCTCGAAGGCGCCAAGGTGCACATTTTCAGAGACGCGTCTTCTGGCTGGGACACGAATGTAATCGTCAATGGCCAATCTTTTGCGCTGCCTATCAGTACCGACATCAACTTCACGTTTGTTGGCGGCAGTTGGAAAAACCCAACTCTGCGCATGAGCCACGCCACTGCGGCAGCACGCTCACCACAAGCGCTGAAAAACGATGTGATCAGCACACGCAAGATCAATGCGCTGTTTCAGGTTTACTAGTAAGACCTGCGTCGACACCGTTGCGAATAACGGTGTCGACCGGCACCACTAGCGGTGTAACGGCTGTAATAGCCAAAAACGAAAAGCCTCCGAGACCTTAAGGTTTCGGAGGCTTTTTTATTTAATCAGCAGAGCAGAAACACCGCTTCTGTGGGTAAGCGGACCTGTCCTTCAACCAAATGCTTAATCAGGCACCCTTGGCAACGCACGCTTATGCGCCGTCTTCGCAAAGGCACGCTCAACTATGTCGGTGGCTGCTGCCGGAACAGCATTACCCAGCAGATAGTTATCGATTTCCTCGTAGGTGCAGCCATACGAGTCCTCATCCAGTTTGCCCGGCACCAGTTCCTCGAGATCGGCTGTTGGCGCCTTAAACACTAGGTTCTGCGGGGCGCCCAGTGCCGACGCCAGCAGGCGTACCTGGCTTTTGCACAGACCGCTGAGCGGCGCGAGGTCGCAAGCGCCGTCGCCAAACTTGGTGAAGAAGCCCATCAGCGCTTCAGCGGCATGATCGGTACCCACCACCAAACCATTGGTGAAATTGGCGATGGCATATTGCGCCACCATGCGCGAGCGCGCTTTAACGTTGCCCTTGGTAAAGTCGATCAAGCCATCGCTTGGCTGCAAGCCGTCGATAGCAACCGCCGCCATCAAGCCATCGACAGCATCAGCGATATTCACCGTGGTGGTCTTGTCGGCCTGAATAAAGTCCAGGGAGGCCTGCGCATCGCGCTCATCCGCCTGGGTTTTATACGGCAAGCGCACGGCAATAAATTGCGCCTCCCGGCCCTCGTCACGCAGTTGCTCAACGGCCAGCTGGCAAAGGCGACCGGCAGTCAAGGAATCAACGCCGCCGCTGATCCCCAGCACCAGCGACTTGCAGCCAGAGCTGCTCAGTACGCGCTTGATAAAGTCGATACGGCGAGCAATTTCGGCCTGCTCACCACCGCGGGTTAAAGCCCGGTTTACCCCCAGTTCGCGTGCAATCGCATCTTGCGTTGGCGTGCCCATTTCAAACTCCTACTGGCTGATTAGTGCTGTGCACGCCAAACACATTGGAGGCGTACTGCAGAAAGGAAGCGTCTTCGCAGACGTTCTTGATCGGGTCATCAGAGAACTTCACCACCGGTTCGCCATGCACCCGCACCAACTTCATAACGATACTTAACGGCTCAACACCCTCAACATCACAGGCCAGGCTGGTGCCCATGCCAAAGCCGAACTTCGCTCGGCCGCGCACGTGACGCAGGATCGGCAAGCATTTTTCAAAATTCAGCCCGTCGGAGAACATCAAATCTTTGGTCATGGGGTCAATACCCAGCTGCGCATAGCGGGCCAGCACTTTGTCGGCCCAGACGATCGGATCACCGGAGTCCTGGCGCAGGCCGTCGTAAAGCTTGGCGAAATACAGGTCGAAATCCTTGAGGAAAAAGTCAGTGCTGATGCAGTCGGTCAAGGCAATGCCCAGGCGGCCACGGTACTCATGCACCCAGTTTTCCAAGGCCACATTCTGACTCTCGCGCAGGCGGCTGAGTTGCTGGTGCACCATCAACCACTGGTGCGCCATGGTGCCAATCAACGGCAAGTCAAACTCATAGGCCAAGTGGGCATTGCTGGTACCGACAAACACGCCAGGGAAGTCGCGGCGCATGATGTTGACCACTTCCCGCTGCGCCTTGAACGACAGGCGTCGACGGGTGGAAAAGTCAGAAACCCGAAGCTCCGCGAGCTCTTCTTTGCTGGCATTTTTCTCCAGCCAATCGAACTTCTGGTAGAGCTTGCGGGTGACGTCTTCCAGCTCGACCTCAGCATATTTCTCACGGTTACGTAGCTCGCTGACGAGCGCCAGCACCGGCTGTTCGAACATGATGCAATGCAGCATTGGCCCGCGCACACGGATGTTCAGTTGGCCATCCACTTCATTAACCAGGATGTAGCGCAAGTTGAAGCGGAACAGGCCGAGGAACTGCTCGAAATCTGCGGTGAGGTACTCACGAAAACGTCGGTTAAACAGAAAACGGAGCTCGTCATCGCGCATCCGCAGGCTGGCGAGCTTCTCCAACTCCTCGCGAATTTCCGGAATCAGGTGCCCGAGGTTTTCCTTCGAGCGGACGATAAATTGATACTCCACATCAACGTTCGGGTGCTGGTGCAACACCGCCTGCATCATGGTGATATCCAGAAGACTCTGAATCACCCCGCCGTCGCGGCTGAATGCACTTTCCATGGTGATGTCCTTATTGGCCTTCCAGTGAAACTAACTGTTCGCGGCTGTCTGCTATACGAATACGCGCTTCGCGCATATCGGCGAGTGCCTGGGTGGCGCCATCTTCGCTAATCGCACGGCAGGCGGGAAGATAAACGATCACATCAAAACCCGCTGCCGCCAGCTGTAACGCTGTGGTTTTGACGCAAAAATCCAGCGCTAACCCACCGACAATCACCCGCTCTACCCCCTGACTTCTGAGGTATTCAATTACCCCCGTGGACAACTTGTTGTGCAAGTCGTGGTAGCAAGCCCCGTAGGGATGCAAATCAGGCTCCACGCCTTTCCAAACGAAATAGTCATAGTCATAGGGCGTGGGCAACTCATCGAGCAGCGTGAAGCCCTCGGTACCGGGTACGCAATGGCTGACCCAGGTGACATCCGCATGTTCAAGACCGGTTGGCTGCAGCATGTCCGCATGCGCGTTAACCACCCAAGGCGCTTGCGGGGTGTGGGCATCTTTGCTGCCTACCCGCAGTTGAGCCAAGGTCGCCATGTAGTTGAGCTCGGCACCAATCAACTCCCCACCTGCAACAGGCAATTCAGCGGGGCACAGCGGCGTAAAGCTTTTCTGTGCATCAACGTCGAAGGAAGCGGTTTTCATTGTTGAGCTACTCATGGCGGGCGTCTCCTGTGAATGACTCGCAAGGTACACGTCATGTACTTAGATATCAACAGGGCCGACTAAAAAATTTAATGCCTTTTACCTTGCCGGAAACTTAGCGCTTTTTCGGCTCCAGTAAATCTTGAAAAGAAAGTACACGACATATACCGTAAGCGCCGTATCTCCACTCGATGCTCACCGATATGCCAAACTCCCGCGAAGAAAAAAGCCCCTACCTACACACCGTCGACCTCTGCGTGCTGCGCTATTGCCGAGAGACTCAGCAACTGCAGATTCTGCTGCACAAACGCGACGCCGAGCCCTTCGCCGAGCACTGGGCGCTGCCTGGCATCGTGGTCAACGGCAGCACCGTCGACCTGAGTCTGGACGACGCGGTAAAACGCCTGAAGGCCTCGCCCAAGGTCGGCATGGAGCTAGCGTATATCGAGCAAGTGGGCACTGTCGGCGACGCATTCCGCGATCCGCGCTGTTGGTCGTCTTCCACCTTTTACCTGGCCATTGTCAGCGACAACCCGTCCCTGAGCAGCAGCCAAGCATTTTTCCCGCTGAGTGACGTCGTCAGCGCCAGCACAAAGCTGCCGTTTGACCACAATCAGCTGGTCGCCGCCACCTACGAACGGCTGCTGTCCAAATCGCTCTACAGCAGCTTGCCGTTGATGTTTCTTGGCAATGAATTCAGCGCCCCGCAAGCGGTAAACATTTTCTCGCTGGTATTGGCCCGCCCCGTGCTGAAAACCAGCATGCGTCAGCGCCTGATAAAAATGACCGAAGCGGGATATCTGCAAGAAACCGGGCGCAAGAAACAAGGCGATGGCGGCCGCGCACAGGCGACGCTGGAAAACATCAAGCCTGCGTGCCTGTATCTGTTCGACCGCTGCTTTTTGGATTAAGCCTCTGCACACAGTGGCAATGATTCAGCTGTCCTGCATCGCTTCAATCGGCTCGATCCCGGCTGCTTTGAACGCCGGGTAAAGCCCGCTACAGATCGCGCAGAAAAAGGTCACACCTACACTGATTAGAAATAGCGAGGGCGACAGAGCAAAACGCCATCCGGAAAACTCGCACCACAGGTACATGATGGTGACCGCGATGCAGAACCCCACCAGTGTTCCACCGCCAAAAATGCCCAACACTTCAAACAGCGTTTGCAGGATCAGGTCGCGTGGCTTGGCGCCGATCGCCAGCCTAATCCCGAACTCCCGACGGCGCTGCCCGATTTGCGCCAGCATTGCGCTGGCCATGGCCACGGCAGAGATCAGCATGATCAAACCGCCCACTAGAACGGCCACCAGGCGCAACTGATCGAGCAACTTGTTCAGCGACATCAAGCGGGAACCAGGCCATTCCAGCGAGAACGGTAAGCCGGCATAGTTCTGCTGCATAAAATCGCCAATTGCCGCCAGCGCCGCGAAAGCATCGGCCTCGCTATTGAGCCGAAACGCGACCACAAAAGAAGGCGGCACGTCTTTTTGCCCCAGCACCGAGTAGGCCTGGGCAAACGAAGTGAGCACCACAGCACCTGGCTCGCCGCTCAGCACGGAACTTAAGAGGCCTGTTCGCCAAAACGTGCCATCGAGAACGCAGCGGCTGTTTTCAAGCTGCAACGTACGCGCGCGCACCAACGGCACACTGGCAGCGTCCAGATAACAGCCGTCAGGCTCGCCCCGTGCGCCAGACGCCAAGGCGATGGGCAGCCGATAAAGATCAGAAGGCTCAAAACCAATTATCACAGCCCGGCCTCGGGTTCCCATGTCGTCCAGCAGTACCGTGCTACGTAAAAAGGCGGCATAACGACTGAACGTACCGGCCTTAGCCGCCAATGCCGAGAGCGCTTGTTGATCGACGGGGCGACCCTTTTGCCGCTTGAAGTCAGCCGCATTTTTACTGGCGATGGTCAGATAAACCATTTGCGTGCCAATCTCCTCCTTGATCGCCAGCAAGCGCCCCTCGGCCAAGGTGGCAATGCCCATCGCTGCTGCCAATACCGCCGTACCGATCACAACACCAAATGCACTCAGGCATACAAAGCGAAGATCCGAGCGAAGCTGAGTCCTTGCCAGGTCCACATTCAGGGCCAACATTCGAAAGAGCTTAAGCAACCTGGCCATTGATCAACTCGATGGTGCGATCACATTGGCTGGCGAGCAGGGGATCGTGGGTGACGATAAAGAAGGTGCTGCCCATCTCCTCTCGCAGGGCGGTAAACAAGCGAAATATCTCCGCCGACGTGCCGGGGTCGAGGTTGCCTGTAGGCTCATCCGCCAACACCAGGCCAGGCGCACTGGCAATGGCCCGGGCAATGGACACACGCTGTTGCTGACCGCCGGAAATTTGGTAAGGCAAAGAGCCAGCCTTGTCCTTGAGACCCACGCGCTCCAACGCTCGCAACGCCAAGGCCGCGCAATCATAACGGCTGTAGCCACGGTACTTGAGGGCCAAGGCCACGTTGTCGAGCAAGGTAAGTTTGGCCAGCAGGTTGAAAGACTGGAAAACAAAGCCCAACGCCTCCCGGCGCACGGCAGAGCGTTGCTCCTGGGACAAGGCCGTCACTTCGCGCCCGGCGAGCGAATACTGACCTTCATCGGGCGTATCGAGCAGACCAAGGACATTCATCATGGTGGTTTTGCCCGACCCAGAACCGCCCACCAACGCAACGATTTCCCCCGGTTGCACCACAAAACTCACCTGCCGCAGCACAGGCGCTTGGCAGGCGTAAGCCTTGCTGACACCGCGCACCTCAATCAGCGGGCTCACTCCAGCGCGCCGTGGGTTTGGGCGATGCACTCGCCGGGCACAATGCCGCTGGTGATCAACACCACGCCCGCCTCTTCAGCACTGAGCACTACCCGGCGCCGGGTGAAGGTAGAGACCTCGTCGTTGCAACCTTTCACATACACAAAGCGCTCGCCGCCCATGCTCACCACGGCGTCGACCGGCACAGCAATCCCCTGCTGCATCACCGCTTTGCTCACCCTGACTTTATGTTTTCTGAGGGTCGCCAACGCCGCCTCCGGCACCGTGATAAATAGCGTTGCGACGGACTCAAGCGCAGAGCTGGCACCTTCTTCATAGGGCGCTTTGGCAATTTCACGCACTACGCCTTGATACGATGCTGTGCCGTCGTTGCTGGGGTAAACGGTCACCGAATCGTTCAAGGAAAAATGCCCCAACAGAGCATTACTGACCTCGGCTTTGACCCATTGTCTGTCCGACTCCAAGTAAAACAGAGGCTCCTGCGCCTTGACTGAGTCGCCTACCAGCCACTGATCGGTGTCGTGAATGCGGGCCGGCGCATACGCCCGTACACGCCCTGCGAACGGTGCTTTGACCTGCAGCTTCTCTTGCGTTGTACGCAGTTGCTCACGCTCTAACTTCGCCACTTGCAACTGGTTGTAGAGCTTCAGGTAATTAGCCGCGCTCAGGGCTTGGGCGTCCGCATACTCTCGGCTGGCGGCTTGCAGAGCCAGCTTGTCGGCCTGCAATTGCACGCGCGCATCGGCGTGTTCTTTTCCGGAAATCAGACCGCGGCGAAACAGCTCCTGCACCTTCTCGAACGACGTTTCAGCGTACTGGTACTTTCGTTTGCCGCCTTCAAGAGCGGCTTGCAGCTTTCTAAGATCGGGGCTGCTCGAGGGTGAATACAAACCCAGCATTGCACTGAGCTCTTGCACCTTGCTGTCGTTATCCAGGCGTTTTTGTGTGAGCTCTGTACTGCTCAGGACCGCGAGAACCTCGCCCGCTGCCACCTGCTCCTCAGCACTGCTGCGCAGACGTTGCAGCACCGCGTCGACGGGGGCCCGTAAGGTGGTGGACTGCTGAGCAACTAGTTGCGCCTCGAATTCGATTGGAAATGCGTGGTTGACTGGCGGTTGCGGCGGCAGCAGAGGGAAAGCGCCCTGAACCATTTCAGCCAATGGTTGGGCAAAGGCCGGCGATTTGAGGCGCTGAAAATGCGTCGCCAGGCCCACGCTGATCAGAAGCGCAAGCGCAAGCACGGGGTATCGGCGCCTCATCGAAAACGGCCGACAAGGCCACGTATTGTTGCGAGTAGCGGAGCAGCAACAAGGCGCCAAACGGCATAAACAGCCAAAAGCCCGATCAAGCCGCTCAGGGCATAGCGCAAGCGGCTCAACCCGCCATCCAGCGGCAAGCTATCGCGAACATTAACCCGCGCTTTAACCCATTCGCGGCCCCAGGATTGCCCCAGTAACGCCAGGTTTACGACGCCGCGAGCATCGATGGCTGTCGCGCCACCGCTTCGAACCGCACGCACCACCGGAACCTGCCACTGATTGACCCAGCGCTGCTCATAGGCCATGTGTTGCCACAGCGCGGATTTATAAGGCCACGAGCCCTGCCGACCAAAACTGTCTAGATTGGACTGGTTAACCAATACGCCGGTACGGGCCGCAAGGCGCGTCTCGACCAAGGTTTGGCTCAGCGACTCAAAGCAGCTCAAAGGAATAATCCGTACGCCGTTAACACTCATTTCCTTGTATCGCCCACTCGGGGCTCTGGCGTGCGTCTGCGCTCCCAGCAGCTTTAGCGGCCACAGCGCCCACGCAGGGGTGTACTCGGCAAAAGGGATGGTACTGGCCTTATCCGCAAAGCCTTGCTCCTGGCCGCCAGTGATCAGCAACGAAGACACTTTGGTGGTGGTGCTGCCTGCCTGGCCGGCATGCGATGTGTGGGGCTCAACCAGCGACAGTAAAAAGGCTACCCCCTGGCGCTGGGATACCTGCTTCAACGCCTCAATAGCTGAATTTGCCGACTCCGGGTCGCTTGCTCTGTTAAAGGTGAAGACGCCCTCGGGAAAGATCACCAGATCGGGCCGCCCACCCTCTGCCGCTATGATTTCCTGAACGAACTCCCGCAGATCGGCAGCCGAGGACAGCTTTTTTGAATACACGTTATCGCTTTGCACCAGCGCAACGTTCAGGCCCCTACCTGGCGCAGACGCCAAATACCACGCTGATGCGCCATCAAGCGACAGCAGGGCTAAAACCAACAAGACTGCGTAAACCGCTGGCTTAATGCTCCGCTCCATCAACGCCGCAGCCAGATAGCCGCTAATCAAGATAGCCATCAACTCAATGGGGGCAGTGCCCAAGAAGAACGCGCCGCCACTCAATGCCGGGGCATGCAACAGGGTGAGAAACGGATTTTCGCCGAATATGGTTGGCCACTGGTTGAACAGCGCGACACCTAAACAGGCGACAAGAAGTGCTGAAACCGCGTGGCAAAAGCGATAAACCAGCAGAAAAACAAAGACTCCCCCGCACCAACTTGCCCACAAAACAATGCTAACGAGAACAGAGCTGGCTACCCCTATGCCTACCGCATCTCTAATAGCGTTGGGCAACCAGTAGGTAACCAGAATGCTTGCAACCAGTGAACAGAAGGCGGCAAACACAATGATGTCTCGACGCAGTGCCAAATGCCGAACGGCACACATAGCCGGCACTAATGCAACCAAGCCGAGGTAAGGCGCCACGCTCGAAACAGGGAAAAAAGCCGCACCAAACGGCATTGCACACAATACCGCCACCACTAGCACCCTGAACCAATGACGCGCCGCTACGGCAGACAACTCAGGCGTGACGTGCAACTGGCCAAGCGCCCTAGCGTTTAAACATTCAGATTGCATTTGTCGATCCTAGGGCCAGACCTGGTCTTATTGCCCAGCCTCACTTGGAAAAATTACAACTATCTGCGGAAATAGCGTCGATAAAATCTGCTAACCGCCCCTGCTCCCGATATAACTTAGCGGCAGCCACTACGTAGCGAGAGGCCGCCTCTATATATTCACTTTGCGCTTGCGCCAAACTACTCTGTGCGACGTACACCAAAAAAGCAGTGGATCTTCCCGCCGAAATTTTGAAGCGCTCGTTATCGGAATTCTTTTTCGCTAGTTCAATTTTCTTCTTAATCAACTGCAGATGCTGACGCGCATTATAAAATTCGCGCAATACGCCAGCCCTTGTCACGCTCACGCGTAACTTAGCATCGCTCAGCGCCCGTTCTTTTTCGGCCAGATATAAACTCGACCGCCTTAAAGCAGCGCGAGCCGAATAGTCATTTAGTGTTTTTTTAAACTCAAGCCCCAGATAGGATCGCGAACGCCAACCCGAACCTTGGTTTTTCTCAAACTCATCGGAATATGCACGCTCACCCCATCCTTTTCCGTAAGAGGCGACCACATTAAGCTCAGCCTCATCATCACTTTTAGCTGTAACTTTCCGATATTCAGCAACCCGCACATCTAGTTCCGCCAGTTCAATATCACTAGCAAACTCGGGAAACGGCTTACTCAACAGACTGTTATCCACCGCCAACACCGGTAACTCCCTGACCGCTTGCTCCGTATGCAGAACAAGCCCGCTAAAAATCAGCAACTGATCTACCACAGCCTTTTGCTGCTGCTGCGCATAAGCCAAATCGAGTTGGCTCTGCGCCAACGCATACTCAGCCTGATCACGTTCACTGTTTGCCAACACGCCCTGGCTAACTTGCACATTGGTGGCAGCGAGGAAGTCTTGCGAGGCCTGCAATGAGCGTTCAGCCTGCAACACACTCTGCTGACTCGATATCAACTCCGAATAAAGACTGACGGTTTTGAGCAAATCGTCCTGCACAAACTTGTCAAAGCTTAGCTGCGCCGATTTAAGAGAAATTTTGCTGCTATCCAACTCCGCAGAGGCCGCGCGCCCGGCGCCTCGCAACAGTGGTTGTTTAGCCTCGATTTGGTAGTAGTACTGACTACTACGGCTGGCCGAAGTACCCGCAACGTTGTTTGCATTACGATCTCTGCCCCAGTCCTGCTCAACGCTCAGTCCTAGGGTGGCGCCACCAGGTAGGCGCTGAATAGCCTGTGCGTCAATATTACTATCGCGATTGCTATGGTGAGACTGTTCAGCACTTACGTTTTGCTGGCTCAATTCATCGGCGGCACTTCGACCCATGCGACTACCAACCTTAAAAACCGGCACATAGTAATGATCAATACTCTGTCTGTCCGCTTCGGAACCTTGCAAACGCAATATTGCCGTTTGGTGTTCATTGGTCTTTTTGCGCGCCTCAATAACCGTCCGAATAGAAAGTTGTGCGGTGCTATCGCACACTTCCTCATTACCAACGAACGACGCCATTGCATTACTCGCGAGCAGCACAAAAACTAAAACAGGTAAAACAACAAACGCGAACACCCTAGCAGCAGTCACATGGGATGCAATCATTTTCAAAATTTGATACGGAATTTACCGTCCCCCAATGGGCATCCTTTCCCATCACAAGCCGCTTTACGAACTAATCGAATTGAACAGCCGAAGACTTAGGCTGGAAACCAGGTTTGAAACTGGTATTCCAGCGCACAACCTTATCGCTGTCCGATCCTTTGCTTGTAGTATCGCAAGAGTTCGACTTACAGGCATATACGTGAACAGGCTTATTGCATGCCTTTCCATCCCAGCCCGGATTCTTATAGGTATATGTAAAGTTCGCCCCGCTACCGTCTTGCGCCAGGCATTTGCGTGCACTGCTGTCATCACCGCCGCCACCGGCAAACGCCGCAGCACTACCGACCAGACCAACAACAGCCAGACTTAATATAATTTTTTTAAACTTCACTTTTTTACTCCACACTATTTATCTACGGACTACTGCCATCGAGATTGACAGGCGGCGTAATCTACAGATGAATAAAACGCGGACATGTAGGCTTCCTCTTTTGGAGGAACTGCCTCTATCTTGATAAGCCTGCGAATATGCCTAAGACGTTACTGCCAACGAAATTAACGTTCAGAAACGCAGATAAGGGGGGCAGGCGCATAAGTAGAACCGACCAGTCACTGGCCTTTTTAAGGCAATAAAAAAAGCTCCAGACGTTTTCACGTCTGGAGCTTTTTTGAAAGATGGCGGGGAAATAGGGATTCGAACCCTAGGTGCTATCGCTAACACAACGGATTTCCACTCCGGCATCTCCCCAGCGGCGCGCATGATAACAGCTCATTTGCGATTGGTGAAAGCCAAAATTCGAAAATTTTCGCCTGCTTTCAGATGCTTGCGCTGATTGCACATCTGCAGACCAGACAACGCAAAAGAGAGGCCCAAGCCTCTCTTTTGCCTAGCGCCAAACTCAGATCAAGCGGTCAGCTTGGTCAACGCTTCGCGGTACTTGTCGGCGGTTTTCTGTGCGACGTCCAATGGCACAGCTGGCGCTGGCGGCTCTTTGTTCCAGCCGGTGGATTCCAGCCAATCGCGCACAAACTGCTTGTCAAAGCTCGGCGGGTTCTTGCCTTCCACATAGCTTTCTACCGGCCAGAAACGGCTGGAGTCCGGGGTTAGCACTTCATCCATCAGGGTCAGGGTGCCGTCTTCATCAAGGCCAAATTCAAACTTGGTGTCGGCGATGATGATCCCGCGCGTGGCAGCGTATTCCACCGCAGCGCTGTAGAGGGCAATGGCGGTGTCGCGGACCTTGGCAGCCAGCTCTTTGCCGATCACGGCTTCACATTGCTCGTAAGAGATGTTTTCGTCGTGATCACCCACGGCCGCTTTAGTCGAGGGGGTGAAAATGGGCTGGGCCAGTTTGGAGGCTTCTTGTAAGCCGGCTGGCAGTTGAATGCCGCAGACGGTGCCGCTCTTCTGGTATTCCTTCCAACCGGAACCGACGATGTAACCACGCACGATGGCTTCCACGGCAATCGGTTGCAGACGCTTGGCCACTACCGCACGACCTTCTACCAATGGCAGCTCGGCAGCCGGCACCACATCTTCCACACGGTCGCCGGTGAAATGGTTGGGCACCACGCCAGCCAGCTTGTCGAACCAAAAGTTGGAAATGGCAGTGAGGATTTTGCCTTTGTCCGGAATCGGCTCGGCGAGGATGACGTCAAAGGCGGAAAGACGGTCGGTGGCAACCATCAGCATGCGCTTGGCGTCTCGCGAACCTTGCCGGAATAGATTTTCTTCAAGCTCAAGGTGGAGGGAGTGGTCATGGAAGATTTCCGCCTTTATTAAACGAAACAGGCGAAACCACAGTGGTTTCGCCTATCGATTCTGCGAGCTGGGCGGGCTGACCTCGGCAGAGGTCAGCCACTAAGCATCAGCCCAGGTTTTCCTGGATCAAGGCCAACACGCGGCGGGCCACTTCGGCCGGCGCTACGGTATTGAGGTCTTTTTCCACGGTGACTTGCACGTTGTCGGCAGCCTTGGTCAGGCGTACCTGGTAACGCTCGGCACGGGCGTCAACCTCTTCCTTGGTCGGTTCGCTGTTCCACAAACGACTAAAGAAGCCGCGCTCTTTGTCTTTGCTTTCAGCGCCTTCGGCCAGGTTGATGTAGTACACACCCAGGCTACGGTTAAGGTCGTCAACGCGCACGTTGGCTGTTTCCAGCGAGCGACCAACACTGGACCAAGCGCGATCGAAATCAGCGCCCAGGTTCAGTACTGGGTTGTTGTTGCCGTCTTCGGTCAGGCTAACGCGGCTTGGCGCGTCGAAGTCGCGGGCGGCCAATAGAGAAACCGAACCACCTTGCTCAGCGCTACGCGCCATGCTGGCAAGCATTTCGTCCAGCAGCGCAGCATCGAGGCTGGCATTGGTCGATTTGCTTGGGAAGGCGACATCAGCGGCGCTTTCAGCAGGACGCTGGGCGCTGACCACGTAGATTTCGCTGGTATTGCGTTGCACACCGGGCTCGATACGAACACGAATACGGGTTTCGCTTTTCGGGTCAACGTCAGCCACACGGCCACTCAGGCGACGAGCCATCGGTGCCGAGAGCTCTTCAAAACGCTGCCAGTCAGTGCTGAATTCGCCGGTTTGCGGACGGTCTTCGCTGATACGGAAACCGTTATCTTCAAAGAACTGGTGAGCCACTGGCCACACTTCAGCCGGTGGACGCTGCGCCACCAGCCAGCGGGCATCACCGCTTTTTTGCAGGCTGAACTCGCTGGCATCAGCTTGCGCCGCCAGCGGCTGTGGACGCGGTACGTCGTATTCGCCCTGCACGGTAGAGTCCGCGACATTGCGCGGTACCGGCAGCAGCGGGTCGAGTGGTTTTACGTCCAGGCCAGACGGCACTTGCATCGCCGGGCTCTGGTGTTGCGTCAGGTAATCACTGCCACGATCACGGAAATATCCATCGTCACCCCACAGCCACCCACAACCGCTGGTGCTGGAAATGATTACGGCAAGGGCAGAAAGTCCGGCCAGTCGCTTCATGCGTAGTGCTTCCTCAATTAAACCAATACGCCGGACTGGC
>LNAP01003579.1_pt1 | contig 17827 bp, 16 predicted proteins | sample 602601 | NCBI WGS metagenome assembly LNAP01 (sample SAMN02440304, study PRJNA202911) | soil metagenome | biome: Subtropical and temperate rainforests or woodlands; isolation source: soil samples (1 kg each in a 20% v/v slurry with milli Q water) were... ... | reverse complement strand
GCCAGCATGGCGGGATGGGCCTTGAGCGAATGCGCGATGCTGTCCTCGATCAGCGTGCGCTGGTCGGGTGACGGTTTTTTCAGTACCCAGTTGGCCACTTCGGCCTTGACGCCCGGGTGCCCGATGCCAATGCGCAGGCGCCAGTAGTCGGGCGAGCCAAGCTGGGCGTGGATGTCCCGCAGGCCGTTGTGCCCGGCATGGCTGCCGCCGCGCTTGAGCTTCACCTGGCCGGGGGCAATGTCCAGTTCATCGTGCACCACCAGGATTTCCTCGGGCTGAATCTTGAAGAACCGCGCCAGGGACGCCACCGACTTGCCCGACAGGTTCATGAAGGTCTGCGGCTGCAGCAGCCAGACGCTCTGGCCATGCACGCTGGTGCGGGCCACCAGGCCGTGGTAGCTGCGTTCGGGCACCAGCGTGGCCTTGAGTTCCCGCGCCAGTGCGTCGATCCACCAGAAGCCCGCGTTGTGGCGGGTGGCCTCGTAATCGGGCCCTGGGTTGCCCAGGCCCACAAACAGTTTGATCATGTGCGCAATTATCGGTAGCTGCCAATGAAAACGGCCCACACAGGTGGGCCGTTGGATGCGGCGCTGCCGGGAGGGCAGGCCGCTTCAGACCGGTGCGCCGGTCTTACTTCTTGCCCTTGCCCTTGCCCTTGGCATCGGCGGCAGGTGCTGCGTCGGCGGCAGGCGCTTCAACGACCACCACGGGGTTGACCACGGAAACCAGCACGGGGTTGTTGTTCTGGCCGCCACGGATCACGGGGCTCACGCCCTTGGGCAGCTTGATGTCCTTGAGGTGCAAAGAAACGCCCTTCTTCAGCGTGCTCAAGTCCACGGCGATGAACTCTGGCAGGTCGGAAGGCATGCAGGTCACGTCGAGTTCGTTCACGATGACGTTCGCCGTGCACTTGTCCACCTTGACAGCATCGGACTCTTCCGCGCCGCTGTAGTGCAGTGGCACCTTCATGTGCAGCTTGGTCTTGGCATCCACGCGCTGGAAGTCGATGTGCAGCACCAGTTGCTTGTAGGGGTGGTATTGCACGTCGCGCAGCAGCACCTTGGAGGTTGTGCCGGCCAGTTCCATGTCCAGCACGCTGGAGTGGAATGCTTCTTTCTTGAGGGCGTGCCACAGTGCGTTGTGGTCCACCTCGATCAGCTGGGGTTCAGCGGAACCGCCATACACGATGCCAGGCGTCTTGCCCGAATTGCGCAGACGGCGGCTCGCACCCGTACCCTGCTTGGCGCAAGTTCATAGTTAGCTCCTGAAAAGGGACGACCGCGACCAGTCATTCCCTGTTGAAAAAAGGCTTGTTGCGCCCGGATGGCGGCAAGCCCACAACAATGCTCCCGAACAGGCAAGCCTCCCGAAGGAGGCTTGGCAAGCATCTGACTGAACAACCCAGCCGCGCCTCGCGAGGGGCGCGGGCCGGCGTTCAGAAAAGATTATCTTGGTCCGAGAACAAACTCATCACCGACTCGCCCTTGGCAATGCGCTGGATCGTTTCGGCGATCAGCGGGGCCACGGAGAGCTGGCGGATTTTTGCGCAACCCTTGGCGTTGTCGCTCAAGGGAATGGTGTTGGTCACCACCACTTCATCGAGGGCCGAGCCCTGGGCGATGCGTTCAATGGCGGGGCCCGAAAAAATGGGGTGGGTGCAGTAGGCGTACACCTTCTTGGCGCCGCGCTCCTTGAGCACTTCGGCGGCCTTCACCAGCGTGCCGGCGGTGTCGATCATGTCATCCATGATCACGCAGTTGCGACCGTCGATTCCACCGATCACATGCATCACTTCGGACACGTTGGCCTTGGGCCGGCGCTTGTCGATGATGGCCAGATCGCAGCCGAGCTGCTTGGCCAGAGCGCGGGCACGCACCACGCCGCCCACATCGGGCGAGACGACGATCAGGTCTTCGTATTGCTTCTGGCGCAGATCGCCCAGCAGCACGGGCGAGGCGTAGATGTTGTCGACCGGGATGTCGAAGAAACCCTGGATCTGGTCGGCATGCAGATCCATGGTCAGCACGCGGGCCACGCCCACCGCCTGCAACATGTTGGCCACCACCTTGGCAGAGATCGGCACCCGGCTGGAGCGGGGACGGCGATCCTGGCGGGCGTAGCCAAAGTAGGGGATCACGGCGCTGATGCGTTCGGCGGAGGCGCGCTTGAGTGCGTCCACCATGATCAGCAGTTCCATGAGGTTTTCGTTGGTGGGTGCGCAGGTGGACTGCACCACGAAAACGTCGCGGGCGCGCACGTTCTGTTTGATTTCGACGGTGACTTCACCGTCAGAGAATCGGCCCACATCGGCCGCACCCAGGGTGGTGCCAAGGTGTTGGGCAATTTCAGCTGCCATGCCAGGATTGGCATTGCCGGTGAAAACCATGAAGTCGGGTTGGTTGGCTTGCATGAGCGTCCCAGCAGTCTGAAGCGAAAAGAAATTTGGCAGGGGAGAAAGGATTCGAACCTTTGCATGCCGGAATCAAAATCCGGTGCCTTAACCAGCTTGGCGACTCCCCTACACAGGTCGATTGCAGAAGCAATCAACCGAAACTCTTGTCTGACGCCCACCCTGCCAGAGGATGAATCATCAAATTTTCACATGTTCTGACCTGCCAAGCGCCGGGGGCGTTTTGGAGATCAACGGCATGCGATATTTGCGCAAAAACTGCACTACCAGAACCGGTCATCCGACCTTGCAAACCGTGTGATTCCAGCCATTGAAGGGCTTGGGTCACTTCGGGGCACAGGGCCTGGGCAACTGGTTGCAGGTCATTACAACCGAAGTCGTATTGTGCTGCAGCAAAGCCTAAGATTGTAGCACTATCTGAATCGCGTTTAAGGTCTGGAGCGGAAAAAATTGATTTCGTATCCAAACCCGCTTCGGGTTTCACCACCACAAAGCGCGCCTGCGGTAGCTGATGTGCTTTCTCAAGCGGCGTGATTATCTCACCAATTCCTTCTACCCAGGCGTTGCGGCCGCGCAAAAAAAATGGCACATCGGCGCCCAGTTTCCAGCGCGGCAAGGGGCAGGTTCAGGTTCCAGAGGCGATTGAGTGCCAGCAGCGTGGAGGCCGCGTCCGATGATCCGCCCCCCATGCCCGCCTGCGCAGGGACCTTTTTCAGCACCCCGATGTGAGCGCCCAGGCCACAGTGGGTGGCCTCTTGCAAGGCCTGCGCTGCGCGCACCGTCAGGTCGATGGCGGGAAGCGCGGGGCCGAGGTCTTCGCGGGTGACGCGGCCATCGTGGCGCACCTCGAAATGCAGCGTATCGCACCAGTCGATCAGCATGAAGACGGACTGCATCAGGTGGTAACCGTCGGCGCGCTGGCCCGTGATATGCAGGAAAAGATTGAGCTTGGCCGGCGCCGGCACGTCGTACAGGGCTTGCATGAAACGGGGTCAGTGGGTCAGGACGATGCGCAGGGTGGCTTGCGGCGCCGGCGTGTGGCGTTGTGCCACCAGTCGCCCGGCGGCAATGGCCGACAGATCGACTTGCCAGCCAACGGCCGCGACCTGGGTGCCTTCCAGCCAGCTGAACAGTGCAGCGACCGGAATGCTCGTGCCCAGGACATCGTGCAGCAAGGCATCCAGTGATTCGGACTCGCGCGTGCTCTGCCCCGTGGTGATCTCTGCATGGCCGGCATCCCACTGGATTCGCGCGAGGGTGTTGCCAAGAGGATTCAGCAAGATGAATTGGCCTTGCTGCGCCGACCCCGACAGCTCAAACGATGCCGAAAATGACTGTGACGCCTGTTCTTCCACCTGCAACGCAAGGCGTCCTGTCCACAGCGTGCGATGAGAGTTTGCAGGCATGGGCTGCGGCTGGGCACAGCCGGCCAGCAGCAGAACCAGAAGCGCCAGCAGGCATGTCAACCCACGGTGCAACGTTCCGACTGTGCGTTGCGCAAGCGAGCCCGGTGAAACGGCACGCAACATCAGGGCTTTGCTCCGAGGCGTTTCAGGGTGTCTTTGAGTGTTTCGTTGTCTGGGTTCAGGCGCAAACCTTCACGCCAGACGCTGGTGGCGCGCGCACGGTCGCCGGTGCTCCAGAGGACTTCGCCCAGGTGCGCTGCAATTTCGGCATCGGGCCGGGTTTTGAAGGCAGCCGTTAGCAGCCGCAAGGCCTCGGTGTTGTTGCCGAGGCGGAATTCGACCCAGCCGAGGCTGTCCGTAATGAAGGGATCGCCGGGAGCATATTCGAGTGCCTTGGCGATCAGGCCCTTGGCCTCCTCCAGGCGCAGCCCGCGTTCGGCCAGCGAGTATCCCAAAGCGTTGTAGGCGTGGTGAAAATCGGGTTGCCGCGCCATCAGCTGCCGTAGCAACTGCTCCATCATGACCGTATCACCAGTCTTTTCGGCCAGCATGGCCTGGTCGTAGACCAGCTCGTTGTCGTCCGGATTCTGGGCCACCAGTTCGGTCTGAACAGCCAGGGCCTCTTTGTACCAACGCAGTTCCTGCAGAAGCTGCACCTCTGCCTGCAGTTTCAGGCGGGTCTGGGCGGGGGTGTGGCCCGGCAGGCCGCGCAGCAGGGCGCGTGCGTCAGCGATCTTTCCCTGTTGCGCCAGCAGGGACGCCCGGCGCCGCTGCGCGCTGAGCATTTCTTCTGCATTGTCAATGCGTGCGAGCCAGGATTCCGCTGCCGTGTAGTCCTTTTTCTTTTCGGCAAGCTGTGCATAGAGAAGATAGGCCTGGGTCAGGCCGCGCCGCTGGAGGTCGGGGTCTGACGTGGCAGCATTGGCCAGTTCGATGTAGCGTTGCAGTGATTTTTCTGCATCGGGCAGTCGGTTGTCCTGGAGTTGCAGTGTCGCAAGCGCAAGCCACGCTTCCCTGAAATCGGGCTTGTCGCGCGTCACGGTCTCCAGCTGCTGGCGCGCGGCAGGGTAACGTTGCTGGCTTAAAAGGACGCGGGCATATGCCGTGCGCAATTCGGGGGCCGGTTGTTTGGCAAGATGGGCTGTCACCAGCGATTCCGCCTCCCTCACTCCTTCTTCCATCAGTTCCAAGGCCAGCGGCATGGCCACTTCGCTTGCTCCATCCAGCGCGAGGGCCCGACGCGCCGCATCCAGTGCGCCGGCCTTGTTTCCTGCCGCCAGCCGCATGCGACCCAGTGCGGTCCAGGCGGCGGGCCCAGTGGCGGGGTGGCGAAGTTCATCGGCCAGCGCCTGCTCGACCACATTCGCCGCCAATGTCTTGTCGCTGGCGCGGCCATACATCTGGGGCAGAGCCGAGAGGGCCGCGGCTTTGGAAGCGGGGGGTATCTGCGCCAATTCCTGGCGCAGCAGTTCCGGGGTTTCACCGATCCGGTTGAGCGCAATCAAAATCTGCAGCGTGTAACGGTTGGCTTCGCGCGACTGGGGTTGCGCCTCTTTCCACGCCCGTGCCGCCGCCAAAGCGTAGTCGCCCGACCGGGCGTGCAAGGCAATATCGGCGGCGCGCCGGTACAAGGCGCTGTCTCCGCTGCGCCGTGCGGCTTCCAGCATCAGCGAATAACCCGCACCAGGGTCGCCAGACCGGGTGGTCAGCTCGCCCAGAAAGATCTCATAAAAAAGTTCGGCATCCAGCTGCGCGCCGGGATCGGGGAGGGTCGCGGCTTCGGTGCTGGCGGGGTGCTCTTGATCGCCGGACTGCGCCCATACCGTGGTTGATGCAGCCAACAGAGCGGCAGTGAGGAGGGCGGTTCGAAAGCGATGAGATTGCACCATCGGATCATAATAATCCATGCTTTCAAACCTGTTCCAAAGGCCACGGCATGCCTGAGTTGCCCGAAGTGGAAGTCACCCGTCGCAGCTTTGCGCAGGCCATTGCCGGGGCCCGCATTGAGTCGGTTCGCATGGGCAAGCCATTGCGGTGGCCGCTGGGATGTGATCCGCAATCGCTGGTGGGGCGCAAGGTGCTCTCGCTGCGCCGGCGGGGCAAGTATTTGCTGGCGGATCTGGATTCAGGCGTTTTGCTGCTGCATCTGGGGATGTCGGGCAGCCTGCGTTTCAGCCGTGATTTGACTTCTCCGGGGGCGCATGACCATTTCGACATGGTCACCTCTCAAGGGACCCTTCGTCTGCATGATCCCCGGCGTTTTGGTGCTGTGGTGTTTGCGGCAAGCGAGCAGGACGCGGTCGCCCAGAAGTTGCTTGGCGGTTTGGGGATGGAGCCGCTGTCCGATACTTTTACCTTTCCCGCCTTCGCGGCGGGACTCAAGGCGAGTCGAGCGCCGATCAAGCAGGTGCTGCTGGCGGGGCGGCTGGTCGTGGGTGTGGGCAATATCTATGCGTCCGAGGTGTTGTTTCTTGCCGGCATTCGGCCCACTGTTGCCGCGCAGCGCATCGGCCCCATGAGGGCGCGCAGGCTTTTTTCTGCCATCACGACGGTGCTTGCGCGTGCAGTGGAACTGGGTGGCAGCACGCTGAAGGATTTTTCCAGTGCCGACGGGATGGCCGGGCATTTTCAGCATGCGGCGGATGTCTATGGTCGCGACGGCGCCCCTTGCCATCGCTGTGGCACGGCCATCCAGCTGCTTCGCCAGGGGCAACGCAGCAGCTATTTTTGCCCCCGCTGCCAGCGTGCATGACGCCGGGCGGATGGCAATCGCCCTGGGGATCGCTCCCGCGGTGCAGGCAATGCTATATTTTGTGCCTACCTGCATGTAGGTCATTCATCGCACTTCGGGAGCAAAGTGGGACCATCCTTCAACGAACAGTTCGACCAGCATGGTGCCTGGCGGCGTGAGTTTGCCCACCAGATTCACCGTCTGTCCGAGTGGATGACCGACCACGAGCTCATGGACGCTGCGGTGCAGGAGCGGCTCCATCGCCTGGAAGCCCAGGTGCGCAGCGACAAGGTGATGGTGGCTTTCGTCGCGGAGTTTTCGCGCGGCAAATCCGAGTTGATCAACGCCATTTTCTTTGCCGGCTACGGCCGTCGCATCATGCCTGCCAGCGCTGGCCGCACGACGATGTGCCCCACGGAACTGGGCTACGACGCTTCTGTGGCGCCCAGTCTTCGGCTGCTGCCGATAGAAACCCGGTTGCAGTTGTGGGGCCTCGCAGAATGGCGAGTGAAGCCTGATCGCTGGATTGAAATTCCCCTGGATGTCCACAATGCCGATCAGATCGCCAAGGCCCTTGAAAAGGTTGCCGAGGTCCGGAAGGTCACGCGGGACAGCGCTCGGGCGCTGGGGTTCTGGCACGATGAGCTGCCCGATGAAAATCCGGTTCCTGATGCCGATGGCCTGGTGGAAGTGCCGATGTGGCGACACGCCATCATCAACATTCCCCATCCCTTGCTCAAGCAAGGCCTGGTGATTCTGGACACCCCCGGATTGAATGCGGTGGGCGCCGAGCCCGAGTTGACGGTCAATCTCATTCCGCAGGCCCATGCGGTGGTATTTATCCTGAGCGCGGACACGGGGGTCACCCGTTCGGACTTGTCCATCTGGCGCGAGCATCTGGCAGCATCCCCGGACAGCCTGGACGCGCGGCTGGTGGTTCTCAACAAGATCGATACGCTCTGGGACACCCTCAATGCGCCGGACGAAATCCTTGCGCAGATGAACCGGCAATGCAGAACTTCTGCCGACATGCTGGGCGTTCCGCTGGCGCAGGTGGTTCCTGTTTCTGCGCTAAAAGGGCTGGCGGCAAAAATCACCTGTGACGACCTGCTGCTCGAATCCAGTGGTCTGCCTTTATTGGAGGAGGCGCTGGCCAAGGGGATCTTGGGCCGTCGCCAGGCCATCTTGCGCGCTGCCGTGGCAACGGGGGTGGCGGGTCTGCGCGCCGAGACTTCGCGTGTCATCAATATTCGTCGCCGGGATCTGGATGACCAGATGGCGGAACTGCGAAGTCTCCGGGGCAAGAATGCTTCGGTGATCGAGTCGATGCGCCACCGCGTGGAGCAAGAGCAGCGCGAGTTCGATATGAGCACCGCCAAGATCCAGGCGGTTCGGGCGGTGCATCTCAAGCTGCTGCGGGAGGTTTTTCATCAGCTGGGGGCGAAGTCGCTCAAGATGGAATTGGCCGAGTTGGCGCAGATGCTCCAGCAAAAAGGCTTGAAGTTGGGCGTGCGCAAAATATATGCCAAGACCTTTGACAGTCTGAGGGGCACGCTGGACAGAGCGCAGGCAGCCGGCATTGAAATACAGGCGATGTTGGGTGGCACGTTTCGTCAGTTGAATGCGGAGTTTGGGTTCTCCCTGCAGGTTCCTCTCCCGCCGCAGCTTGAACAATTTGTGCAGGAGCTGGCGCAGATCGAGCAAAGCCATTTGCAGTACCTGGGCGTCGGCAACGCCCTGAAGCTTGTGCAGCCAGAGTTCGCCGAACGCCTGGTGCGTGCTTTGGCCATGCGTTTGCGCACGGTGTATGAGTCGGCGGCCAATGACCTGGAGCTGTGGAGCAAGTCGGCCACAGCGCAACTCGATGCCCAGTTGCGTGAGCGCCGCCGGAGCTTTGCCCGGCGCATCGAGGCAGTTGACCGGATTCAGCACGCAGCCACGGGCCTGGTGGAGCGAATTTCCGAGATCGAGGCCGGTGAAGAAGAACTCGTTCAACTGGAACGACGCTTGACCGAACTGACGGCACAGTTGATCGCCTTGCCGACCTTGGAGGAGGCCGCAGAAGATACCGGGCTCATGCCTGCATGATTCTTTCGGAAACGGATGTCGCCACGCGGGTGGTTCGCTGGCAAGCAAGCCATGGGCGCAACCACCTGCCTTGGCAGCAGACGCGCGATCCGTATCGGGTCTGGCTGTCTGAAATCATGTTGCAGCAGACGCAGGTCAGCACGGTGCTGGGGTACTACGCGCGATTTCTGGAGCGGTTTCCCGATGTGCGTGCATTGGCCGCTGCACCGCAGGATGATGTGATGGCGCTCTGGAGCGGCCTTGGCTATTACAGCCGTGCGCGCAATCTGCACCGCTGCGCCCAGACCGTGGTCAGCGAGCATGGCGGAATTTTCCCGCGCAGTGCGCAGGTGCTGGCCACCTTGCCCGGCATTGGGCGCTCGACGGCCGGCGCGATTGCGGCTTTCTGTTTTGCAGAACGCACACCGATTCTCGACGCCAATGTGCGAAGGGTGCTGACCCGCGTGCTGGGCTTTGATGCCGATCTGGCCCTGGCCAAGAATGAACGGACACTGTGGGCGCACGCGCAGGCCTTGCTGCCCTCGGCGAACATCGAAGCAGCCATGCCGCGCTACACCCAGGGGTTGATGGATTTGGGGGCAAGCCTGTGCATGCCGCGCAATCCCGCCTGCCCGCAATGCCCATTGCAGACCTTGTGCGTTGCACACCGCGAGGGAGAGCCCGAAAAATACCCTGTCAGAAAGCGCAAGCTCAAACGCCGTTCTGAAGCGTGGTGGCTCCTGGTCCTGCAGGATGCTGCGGGGCGGGTGTGGTTGGCTCGCCGTCCTGCGGCGGGCATCTGGGCGGGGCTGTATTGCGTGCCCGTATTCCCCCTGCGCTCGGATCTTTCGGCGTTTCTCGATCACCTCGGACCTGACTCTGCGCAATCCATCCAGGAGGGTGCACCCTTCTTGCATGTACTGACCCATCGGGATCTGCATCTGCATCCCGTGATCGTTCGGTATGGCGGTGACGCAACGCCAGGCGATGGTGGGGGCTGGTTTACCGCGGAGCAGATCGGGGCGCTGGGCCTTCCGGCACCCGTTCGCAAGCTGCTGGCAGGGCTGTAGATTCAGCAGGGCGCACCACTTGGATGCGTGCGCTGGGCCTGGGTTTAACCTGGGTTAGCGGCCGTCCAGCTCGCGATGGCGTCGCAGCACGGTCCATCGGTCGTTGAACGCCTGGGCCAATTGCTCTACCAGATAGACTGATCGGTGCTGACCGCCCGTGCACCCGATGGCTACCGTCACATAGCTTCGGTGGTTGCGGTCCAGCATCTCCAGCCAGTGCGAGAGGAACTGCTCAATGTGTTGGCCCATCAGCGCCACATCGGGCTCTTGGTGCAGAAAGTCTGCGACGGAAGCGTCCAGTCCCGTCAGGTCGCGCAACCCGGGCTCGTAATGCGGGTTGGGCAGCATGCGCACATCGAACACATAGTCGGCGTCCACTGGAATCCCGCGCTTGAAGGCGAACGACTGGAAAACCAACGTGAGCTGCCCTGGCGCCGCCGGCATCAGGTCTTTGACATAACTTTGCAGCTGGGCCGCCCTGATCGTGCTGGTGTCTATGACGTGCGCCTGCTCGCGCAGGTCGGCCAGCAGCTCGCGCTCCAGTTCAATCACCTGTGTGAGCGCCAGCCGGCCATCGGGAATGTCGTCATGCGACAAAGGATGGCGGCGACGGGTTTCAGAAAAACGGCGGACCAGTGTTTCCGTGGTGGCATCCAGGAAGATGGACTGAATGGTCACCCCTTGATTGCGCAGTCGCTCCAGTTCCTGGGGCACCTGCGGCAGTGACGTGGCGCTGCGCACATCCATGGCGATGGCCACGCGGTTGCCGTGGTGCTTGTGCTCCAGCGCCACAAAGGCCGGGAGCAGTTCGGGGGGCAGGTTGTCCACGCAGTAGTAGCCCGCATCTTCCATGGCATGCAATGCCACGGATTTTCCGGAACCAGACATCCCTGTGATCAGCACAATTTCCAGGGACATGGTCGTCAGCCTTTCTGCGGTGTGGTGGCGAGGGTCAGCATTTCGCTGGCGTGGGCCAGGGTGGTGCCGGTGGGGCGTTCGCCGCCCAGCATGCGGGCCACTTCCGTCACCCGGTGGTCGCCCAGAACGGGCGTGACTGTGCTCGTGGTTCCTGCAACATTTCTGCGCTTGGACACCATGAGGTGGTGATCGGCATAGGCTGCCACTTGCGGCAAGTGGGTGACTGCCAGCACCTGCCGGTCGCGCCCGAGTTGCCGCATCAACCGCCCCACGGTTTCTGCCACGGCCCCGCCGACACCCGAATCCACTTCGTCGAAGACCAGGGTGGGTGCCGTGCCGAGTTCGCTGGTGGTCACGGAAATGGCCAGCGAAATTCGTGACAGTTCACCGCCCGACGCGACTTTGCCGATCGGGCGGGGCGTCATGCCGGGGTGGCCTGCCACGAGAAAAGCAATGTCATCCAAGCCATGGAGTGCAGGTTCAGAGGCTTTTGTCACCGATACCTCAAACACGCCTCCCGTCATGCCCAGGCCCTGCATGGCCTGTGTGATGGCGGCAGACAGTTGGGGGGCGGCCCTTGTCCGGCCAAGAGAGATGGCGCGTGCGACCGCTTGGTAGGCTTTGGCGCTGCTCGCTTGCGCTGCTTCCAGGCTCGCGAGGTCGGCTGCGGCGTCCAGTTGCTGCAGTTCTGCTTTCCATGCTTGCAGCAAGGCTGGCAATTCGGCGGGCGGGCGTTTGTAGCGCCTGGCCAGAGCCATCCATTGCGACAGGCGCGCGTCGAGCGCTGCGAGGCGGTCCGGGTCCAGGTCGGTGTGTCGCAGATAGGTTTGCAGCGAGCGGATGACGTCACTGGTCTGCGCCAGGCTGGACGAGAGGATGTCGGCCAGTTCGCTGAACACGGGTTCCAGTTGCTCCTGGCTTTGAAGCAGGGCGGCCGCACGCGTCAGGCTGGACTGAGCGCCCGATTCCTCCTCGTCGAGGGTGGCAAGCGCACCCTGGGCGGCCTCCAGCAGCGTATGGGCGTGCGAGAGGCGCTTGTGTTGTGCTTCCAGCTCTGCCCATTCATCCTCTGCCGGGGCCAGCTTGCTGATTTCCGCAATTTGCCATTGCAGCCGCTCGCGCTCTTGCTGGCGGGTTGTTTGTGCGGTGCGCGCATCCTCCAGGATCTTCTGGTCGGCACGCCATTTTGCCCAGCATGCAGCCAATTCCTGCAGCGAGATGCCTGCATAGGCGTCAAGCAAACCCCGCACGGAGTCCGGGCGGGTCAGGCTTTGCCATGCGTGCTGCCCATGGATATCCAATAACTGATCCCCGAGGAAGCGCAGTTGTGTTGCGGTGGCCGGCGTGCCATTGATCCATGCGCGGCTTTTTCCTTGGGTGTCAACGGTTCTGCGCAGGAGTAGGCTGTCGTTGGTTTCGACTCCTGCTTCCTCGAACCACGGCTGCAAGTGGCTGGGGCAATCGAACTCTGCGCACACATCCGCATGGGGGGCGCCTTCGCGCACGTATCCTGCATCCGCGCGTGCACCCAGTGAAAGTTGCAGAGCATCTACCAAAATCGACTTGCCAGCACCCGTTTCCCCAGTCAGCACGGTAAAGCCTGTCTCAAGATCAAGCGCCAGTTCTTGAACGATCACGAAGTCTCGCAGGGTGATCCGCTTGAGCGCCATGTTCAGGAGCCCCCTTCGTTCCAGCGCAACTTTTTGCGAAGGGTGGCAAAGTAGTTCCAGCCGTGCGGGTGCAAAAACCGGACGCTGTGCTCGGAGCGCTGCACGAGAATGCGATCACCATGCAGCAGTGACGCCAGTGACTGCATGTCGAAATTGGCGCTGACGTCCCTGCCGCTCACGATCTCGACCGCCACTTCGGTGGCATCGGACAAAACGATCGGGCGGTTTGACAGGGTATGGGGTGCAATGGGAACCAGCACCCATCCGGGAATGGATGGGTGAAGCATGGGGCCTCCAGCGGACAGCGCGTACGCCGTTGACCCCGTTGGCGAAGCAATGATCAACCCGTCAGCCCTTTGATTGGCAACCAATCGCCCGCCCACCTCCACGCGCAGCTCCACCATGCCGGAGGTGGCGCCGCGATTCACCACCACATCGTTCATGGCCAGGGCTTCAAAAACCGTGGTCTGCTCCCGAACCACCCGCGCTCGCATCAGGGGGCGCAAGTCTTCTTCATACTCTCCACACAGCATGGGAGTGAGTGCCATCTGGTAACTGTCGAAGGGGATGTCGGTAATAAAACCCAGGCGTCCCTGGTTGATCCCGATCAGCGGGGTGCCGTAGCGTGCCAGCCGACGCCCGATGCCCAGCATGGTGCCGTCTCCCCCCACTACCAGGCCCAGATCGCATTGGGTGCCAATGGCGTCGACGTCCAAGGCGGGGTAGTCGGTCAGGTTGGCATTGATGGCGGTTTCTTTTTCAAGCACCACCTGGCATCCCAGGCGGACCAGAAACTGCGCGATCTCTCCCAGGGCGTGGCGAGAGCTGTCGGTCATGCCGCCGGCAGCCGTTGCCTGATACTTGCCGATAAGCGCAACATGGCGGAAATTGGACGTCATCGCGAAATTACATCATTAAAATCACCCCATGCTCGATGACCGTGCCAAGTTGTTGCTGAAAGCGCTGGTCGAGCGCTACATCGCCGATGGGCAACCCGTGGGTTCGCGCACCCTTTCGCGTGCGTCCGGCCTGGAGCTCTCTCCGGCAACGATACGCAATGTCATGGCGGATCTCGAGGAACTGGGATTGATCGCCAGCCCGCACACGTCCGCTGGCAGGATCCCCACGGCGCGTGGCTACCGCTTGTTTGTGGACACTATGCTAACGGTGCAACGTGATCCATTGACGCCGCCACAGCTGGCGCCAGAGCAGCCGCAAAAAGTGATTGCCAATGCGGCACACCTTTTGTCAAACCTCTCGCAGTTTGTGGGTGTGGTGATGGCACCGCGTCGTACCTCCGTGTTCCGTCACATCGAATTTCTCCGGCTTTCAGAGCGCCGGTTTCTTGTGATCATTGTTTCACCTGAAGGTGATGTGCAAAACCGTGTCATCTTCACCGATGTGGACTATTCCCAGTCGCAGTTGATCGAGGCAGCCAACTTCCTGAATGCACACTATGCTGGCCTGGCCATAGAGCAGGTGCGGGAAAGGCTCAAGGCAGAGGTTGACATGCTTCGCGGGGAGATCGCGTCATTGATGCAGGCTGCTGTCAACGTTAGTTCGGAGGCGCTTTCCGAAGCGCAGGATGAGGTTGTCATTTCGGGCGAAAGAAATTTGTTGGCCGTGAGCGATTTTTCCAGTGACATGGGCAACCTTCGCAGGGCCTTCGATCTGTTCGAGCAGAAGACGCAGATACTGCGTCTTCTGGACATCTCCAGCCAGGCTGAGGGTGTCCGTATCTACATCGGCGGTGAAAGCCAGGTGGTGCCGTTTGAAGAGCTTTCGATCGTCAGCGCGCCCTACGAGGTGGATGGCCGGGTGGTAGGCACTCTGGGAGTGATCGGCCCCACCCGTATGCCGTATGACAGGATGATCCAGATCGTCGACATTACCTCCAAGCTGGTGTCCAACGCGCTGAGTTACCGCAAATAAACGCCCTACAATACTTGCGGTGTCCCGTTTGATTCAGTGTTGGTGCGAGGGGCGTTAGCTCAGTTGGTTAGAGCAGAGGACTCATAATCCTTTGGTCGACAGTTCAAGTCTGTCACGCCCTACCAAGCTAGATAAGGAAAGCCTGCTATCAATGCGGTAGCGGGCTTTTTTCTTTCCCGTCCGATGTAAGGGCGGATGTAAGACGATTTCGGCAATGCCACCCAGCACCAGACAAAAGAAAAGCCCCACGGTGAGGGCTTGTGGTGGTTGCAGAGGTGCCCCTCAAATCAGTGCGCGCCGGGTGCGCAGGTCCACCACTTTGCCGGGTTGCTTGCGGGGCATTCGGCCAGCTGCGCGCAGTTCATCTTCCAGGCGGCCAATTTCATCCGCGTAGAGCTCCAGGCGGTCCAGCAGGGCCACGGTGAGGGGGGTCAGCTCTGGTGAGGTCCAACCGTGTTCCATGAGTTCGCCGGTGGGCATGGTTGCCAGTGTCTCGGTGGTGGTGTCGAAGTCGGTCACGGTCCCGTGTTCTGAGGTCGTTTGCATGGTGTGGTTTGTGTTGGTTGACATGACGCCTATTGTGACGAATAGGCAGCGCTTATCAAACTACACTTTTCGCTTGAAACCTATGCTGTTAGATGACTTTGCGCTATGTAAATTATAGCAATCTAACGTGTTAGACGAGGGGCGCGCGAGGCAGGCGCGAGCTTAAAAACGGGTGACCCCCACCCCACCACGGGGGACTGGACCAACCCACCGCACCCCCGCCCCCACCCCTTATCTCTGGCTCTGTATTGGGGTGGTATTTTCAGTTTTCGCGTGTTAAATATGATGCTTAACAGGAGGGCGCGGCATGGATACCCAGCACATTGGCAAGGCAGAGGTCATCAACTGCGAGTTTGAATACGAATGCCCGCTTGACTGGTTCAAGTTAGCGACCACTTACGATGCGAGCGTTCGAAACTGCGGTGCCTGCAATAAGGATGTGTACTTCTGCCGGGATACTGGGCAACTGGTGCTCCTGCTGCGGTACATCCCGGATGCCTGCGCGGCCATGCATGTGGGCAAGACCGTCACCATTGACGCCAGCAGAATTAGGACGGGGATACCAACCTACCCACGCTTCCAGGATAAATAGGAATTAATCGTAGTCTTCCATCGCATGATTGATGGTGCGCTGGGCGTGGTCAGATCACGGCATGGCACCTGAGTTGGTTTCGGCGCTGCTGGGTGGAATCGTGCATTGCGAAAGTAAAGCCTGCGCTGTCTCCAAACATATCTTTTGGTCGAGCCCGCGAGGGGGATGCCCCTCGAAATGGCTCAATATGCGCTGTGCCATTGCAACCACCGTTGGCTTCTTGATCCGGTAGAAATCTCCATCCACGTCACCTAACACCGCATACGGGAGTTGTAGAACCCAAAACGCGACGGTCGGGGGGTATTTGTTGTTGCGGATACCGCGCAGAAACCCATTCTCTACAAACCACCGAGCGAATTTCTTGTCCGGCAGACCAAGTGCTGAAATGCCTGCGCGCCCTAACAGGTTACGCCTCCACGTCAGAAAATACTCCCGAGCACGCCAATATGTCGAGTCGGGCACTTCACTGACCCCAGATACGCAAGGGTGTTTTGGCCACGGCGCACCCAATGCATCAAAGTACACCCGCCCGCCTGATGGCGACTTGTAGAAAAACACCGTCGCGTTGCACACTGGGCATCGCGCTTTGGGGTTGACCCAACTGCCGGGGGTCAGCGGCCACGCTAGGGCTTGGGAAAGGCCCGCGCTGTGCCCGTGGAATGTCCCACCCCAACCACAGTCGCAGTCGGGGGCGTGGTTCCAAGCGTTACACCCCATAGCGTGAATCCTCCCCGACCCATGCTACTTCATACCGCACGGGCTAGTGCAGGTCATCAAGCCCCAAGGTGTAGGCCACCCCTGCATCAATAACCGCTTGGGCCTCGGTGAGTAGCACGCGGGCTTGCAGAGCATCTTTGCGAAGTTGCTGATACGCTGGGCCTTGTACCTGCTCAAACGCTTGGGCAATGTGCCCGGCGACAGTGCAAGCCATTAATATCAGGTACTCGGCGGTTGTGTGCCCCTTGGCAGCGAGATTTGCCTCCGTGTGCGGTGACATGTTGGGGTAGCGGTTGGCTGCTTGAATGACGCCCATCACTTCGGCGCGGGTCTGTTCGCAGCCTTGAGCAGCCAGCTTTTCGGCTGCGTCTTGAATCCACACCAGAGTAGAGATAACGTCCCATGTCCGGCCGATGCCGATGCCGAGGCCGAGGCCGTCATCCTTCGGAAAAAACGCATCACGCAGACGCGCGGCTGGTTGGTTATGCCAGCGTGCTGAGCGCATTACATGCGCAAGGGATGAGAGCAGGTCTGTAAGTTGCAGTAGGCGTGCTGACATGTCACGCGCTGATGGTTGGGAAGAACCGCAGCCGTAGTGAAGCCCATCGCTCTGTCGGACCGTGCGTTTGTTCGTGTCTGCCTTCATCAAGGCCATCAGTGCCTGGGCACGTGCTGGGGACATGATGCCCTCTAAGGCAGGGCTACCATCGTTGAAGTCGAACACGACGTGTGCGGGTGCCATGAGAGCGGCGGCGGTTGTGGTGCTGGTGGAGTCTTGCATCATTAGGTTCCTTTGTCAGTGGGGTTGCGTGAGGGTGTGAAGGCGTGGGCGGCCACGCGGGCGGCGTGTTACCGGGCTACTCGGGGGCAACCACAACGTGGTCGGTTTTCCGTGGACGCGGCGCAGGATGCGCTGCCAGCCCAGTGCGTGGAGTGCGGGGGCGAGTCGCTGCATGTCCGTGCCGGTAATGCGCTGCAGGGTGGTCGGTGTGAGTGCGGTTGGCTTTGGGTAGGGTAGTGAAGCCCACCACGTGGCCACGGTGGACATACGACGGGCCAGACGGCGCCGGGCTCGCGCAGTTGGGATAGGGGCGGTCAGTTGCTTGGGTCGTTTCATGTCGTTTGTGCAGGGTGTGCAGGGTGTGCAGGCATGGGAGGGCTTCTTTTCTCTTTTCTCTCTTTTCTCTCTTTCTTTTTTCTAAAGAGAAGGGGGGGGCTTGCCTGCAAACCCTGCAAACCTGCACGTTTTGGTTGTTTTCCCTCTGTAGCAGGGCGTGCAGGCAAGGCGCCCGCACCCTGCACACTTCATGCACAAAGTGCTGCGCCGGGGTCATAGAGTTGCCCCGAAGTCGTCCCCGTCAGACGGTCGCCAGTCAAAGCGGAGCACCGGCCGGGTGCCATAAGTAAACTCTTGGTACAAAACACCCATGGCGTGCAGGATTGGCTGCACGCGGCGTAACGCATCCAATAACGCCCGCTCGGTCTTCGGAATGGGTGAGTCACGGTCCCAAGGATCTGGGCGCGGTAGCAGCCCAAGCAAGACACTGGGGCGAATCAGGGCGCCTAGCCCCTCGGTAGTGTTGAACACGGCGGCCGGTCGCGGGCGCCTCATGATGTGGCGTAGGCCGGGTTCGCTATCGTCCTTGGGCCAAGACTGCACACCCTTGATCGCGGCGCAGACCTTGAGCAGGAACACATCCCCCGATGCGCTACGCCGCGCCATGGCCTCGCGCAGTGCATCCACGATCTTGAGGAACCCACCCGGCGG
>LNAP01002626.1_pt1 | contig 17831 bp, 23 predicted proteins | sample 602601 | NCBI WGS metagenome assembly LNAP01 (sample SAMN02440304, study PRJNA202911) | soil metagenome | biome: Subtropical and temperate rainforests or woodlands; isolation source: soil samples (1 kg each in a 20% v/v slurry with milli Q water) were... ... | reverse complement strand
TGGTCAATCATGCGGCCTCCGGAATGGGGCAGCCTGCAGCGTGACGCTGATAGGCGCGCTCCAGCTTGGTGTCGTACAGGTTGCGGGCGAAGTTGGGGCCGTTGTAGGCCTTGGCGAACGCCGCCCATTTCTTGCCCTTCAGCGCCTTGAGCAGCGCGGGGTCGGCTTCGATAAAACGCACGAAGGCTTCGAATTGCTCGTTCTCGTCTCGGGCCATCCGATCGGTAAAGTCCGTCACGCTGGCGTATCCAAGGCGCTCGGCGTGATAGCCCATCACCTGGAACGCGCCCCAGCTGGCCGACTCCAGCGCGCAAAGATCGTCGATCAGTCGGGCATTCGCCAGGCGCTGGTGTTCTGCCGTTCCGCCGGCGTAACCACCTGATTTCGGATTGACCAGGTTGGGTTGGACCACAGCAAGTTGGTCGGCGTGGGCCTTCAAGTCAGCTGGATCATCACCAGGTGTGCGCGGCGTGCCCAGCTGGCGATACATGATGTGTCGCTCGAAAAGAATCTTCGGCTTGCCGTTGTCCAGGAAACCGCTCCCTTGGCTTTCGACTTCGTTGACGGCCATGATCGCGGCGAGCTCGACCCCCAAGCGCGCAGCAGCGTTCACCAATAGGGCGTGCTGCAGCAGGTTCGAACAGTCCACGCCAGCCAGCGCCAGAGCGGTTTTCGAGCCCGCAATACCGTCAATTACCAACCCAACCTGACGCTGGTAATTACGCACTGCGGACTCGGTGGCATCACCGAAGTCGCCGTCCGGATCTAAGCCGGCGCCGTGCAGGTTAAGGCGCTGCTGCAGTGTGCGGACCTCTTGCCCGCGATCGCCGTGGCGCAAAACATTCATAGCTGATCCACCTTGCGGTTGAAGAATTGCTTGGCCAGTGCACGGGTTCCCTCAACGCCGAGCAGTCCGATCACTCCACCGAAGAAAGGGCCGGTGGTCGCGGGAATGCCCAACAAAAAGAGTCCGTGGCTGGCCGCAAGCGCAAGGGCGCCGCACAGCGGAGCCTCAAGCAAAACCCGGCGCCAAGTGCCGCCGCCGTAAATGATCCGCAGAGCGGCGATCACACAGGCGAGCCCGCCTGCGTAGAAGGCAGGCCAGTTCAGTTCGAGCCAGGCAGCGAACCAGGCCCATGTATCCGGTTTGTCAGGCATGCGCGTGATTCCGCTGTCTAAGGTTGAAGGTGATGGTGTGTGTGCTTGCGATTTCGGATGACTCAATCCCATAGGTTCACCATTTGCAGCTCCGGGGCTTGCGGCGCGATATCCGGCAGCGCTACCAGAGTGCCGTGCGGAATGATCGTGCCGAAGTCTGATAGCCCCGGGTTTGCCTCAAGGACTGCCTCGGTGATGCCGGCAGTGCGGCCGTAGACCCGCCAGCAAATGGCGTCGACGGTGTCGCCTTGAGCGGCATACACGGAGGTCGTCATCAGATGAGCTCCACGGTGGAATGGCCGACGCCCAATAGATCGCGAATGGCGAAGCGGGCGTCACGACGGTATTCATCGACCGAAGGTGTCAGTTCGTCTGCGTTCTTGTTGCCGTCGACGCTGGTGTCGTAGCTGCGATATCGCTCAGCGAGCTCAGCACCAACGCTGCAATAGATCGAACGGCGGTAAAGGTGGATGAAGTGGCTTTCGCCATTGACTTCAAACGCCGGCACAGACGCGATGGTGGTGTATCCGTTCTCCACATGATTCAGCTTCACCTTGGCCAGTTCGCCGTTCACCTGGATCAACGCGTTGACGGTCACGACTTCAATGCGTGCGTCGGTGATGCTGCCATCCAAGCGAATAGCGGATCGCAGGTGTACGACATCGATGTCAGGCCAGAACCCGTCATTGGTGATGACAAAGGGTTCATCGGTGCTGCCGGTGGCAATAAATCCGCTCATGTGTGGCCCACTTGAATATTGCAACGACCGATGGCTTTGCTGATTTCAGAGCGGTTGAATAGATGCGAGTACTCCGCACACAGCTGCTGCATTAGACGCGTAGCATTTCTGGAACAAAGGCTGCGCTCTTGAGCTGTTGCTGGAAGTATTCCGTCTCGGCCAATCGGGCCGGTGCAAACGGTGCGATCGTAGGCTTCCGTTTGCCGAACGTAATTTTCTGCAATTCTGCGCAGTGTTTGATCCCCGTCCGTTTCGGTGAACTGGCAGAGGTACTGGTCGGCGAACGCGTTGCTGCCCATGTCGCATGCTCGAATAAGTCGGCGGTGGCCGGGGCGTCACAGCAAGGAAAGGAGAGAAACCTGCTGTTCAGCCCCGGGCCGCCGGGGTTGCGGGGTACGCTCGGTCAGCTCCCTGGTGGGGGAGCAATCTTTTTCAGGAGGCGTTCAGCGCCTTCCAGATCCTTCTTGCCACCGCAGCTGTTGTTCAGCTCGATGGCACGTTTCAGCAGTTCGATACCGGCCATTACCTGACCGGGTTGGCCCGGGTTATCGGCATTCAGACCGGCCACGGTCGCGCGTCCTGTCGCCAGGTACAGCTTGGCCCTGGCTTCGTCCGGCATGTCCTGTTCGGCGGTCAACTCCATCGTCCGGTGCAAGATGGCCAGGTCGAATCCGCCACCGGTTTTCTGAGAGCTCAACGCCGCTTCGGCGACTTCTTCAGCGACCAGGCAGCCGGTGGTACGTTCGAAGCGATCGGGCATCAGTAGGTTGTGCTGCAACACATACGCTGCGATATCGAGTGCGCCGTTGTAGTCGGCAGCATCTACACGCCAGATCATGATGGTGGTGAGTACTTCGTCCTGGGCGCCGTTGCCCGCTGCCAGAACACCGTCGACGTAAGGCACGTAAGCCGGCAGAAGCTGCAACTTGAGCGCGGCTTTGCCTTCGTTCGACTGGATCTGTTTCAGGCGCAGACGATCCTGCAGCAGCTGGGCCAGCTGCATTTCGTAGGCCGTCCCGCCCGCCATCGAAACGGCGGGCGAAGCGGCAGCAGCCTCCTGCGAGGCAAGCGCCTGCAGCCGGTGACGTTGAGCGAGGGAGAGGGCCATTGTTACGCGGCCTCTTCGATGTTTTCGACCAGGGCGCCGAGACCGAAGTCTTCGATCACGTAGTCCTCGTTCGACGATTGATAATCGGCGATGCGATCACGCTCCGGCTCGTCCTTGGTCATGCGGCGACGGCTGCTGATCTGGAAGTAGATCGACAGGTTCTTCAGCGTGGTGATCATGATGCCGCCGTCGATGAAGAACGGTGCGTCTTCGATCGGCAAGCCACCCAGCGTGCCGTTGGCAAGGATTCGCGCGGCTGCCAGCTCGTTCTCGTTGTCGGCGGCGCCTTCGATATTGGCCAGGAATTTCGCGTGCAGCAGGTTGCGATCGACCAGGACGACCAGATCGGGACGCTTGCGGTGCCATGGGTCCAGCAGCTGGATGGCGTCGTAAACCAGACCGTCGAGGGTCTTGTAGTCGCCAGTCGGGCCGATGGTGACTTTGCCCGCAACCTTGCCGCTGCTCAGGACACGCTCTGGCGCCTTGGTGCGGTATTTCTCCAGCCAGCCCACGTTTACATCTTCCAGCAATGGGTGGGTGGCCCGATCGGTCGTCGCCGCAACGCTGGTGCCGTTGAAGCCGATCATGATGCGGTCGAGCGCCTGGCGCTCAACGATTGCGCCGGACAGGCGAGCCTGGAAATCCGGGAACTTTGCCCAGGCATCCAGCAGCGCATACGGAATCGCAGTGTCGAAGTCGGTCTTTTTGCAGCTGTACGTGTCGTTTTTGAGCGAGCTGACGCCCCGAGGATTCCGGGCCGCCTGGCTGGTGTCAGTGCGGCCGGCAATCGTCGAGCCGACGCCCAGAACAATGGCCTCGCCGTCTTTTTCGTCGACGCCCAGCACGTTGATTTTTTTCAGGAAGGCGCTGGATTCCTGAATAGCCGTTTCCAGCTTCTGCTGAACAGAAGGGGTGACGGTGAATTTCTCCGCCACCGACCCAACGGAGTTGATCGATGCAACCTGTTTGGTGAAGCCGTTGAAGGCAAGCCGTGTTTCGTTACGCATGGTGTTCTCCTGGGGAGCTTGTAAGGGCCGAGTTGATCAGTAGGCAGTCAGCACAGCGCCGTCGCCGCCGGTCGCTGCTGGACGGTTGGTTTGGCTGTGGTCCTGGGTGTTGCCCAGGCGCTTGATCAGGTCCGCGAAGTCGGTGGTCAGCTTTTCGTGTTTGCCTTGGAGAGACTTCAGCGCTTCATCGGCTGAGGCGACGACTTTGGCCTGATCGGCGGCGTGACCGGCCAGAGCCTCGACGGCGTCGTTCAATTCGGAAAATTGAGCGTCGTCCTTGTTGGCCTTGGCCTTGCTCCGGCCGAGCAAATCGGAAACGCGGGAGAACAGGCCGTCGATCACGCTCGGGGTTTCGACGACTTCGTCAAACTCCAGCTGCGCTTCGACCAGCTCCGAAAACAAGTTGTCCGGTTTGTTTTTGCGGGCCTTCAGCGGCGAGGCATCAGGGTTCTGTGCGCTGAAGGTGAGCATTTCGGTGCCCAGGCTCGCCGGCGAATCGGTGACAGCCAACCCGTCAAGGTAAGCGCGACCGGTATCAGCGAACTTCGGCGAAATCTCGATACTGGTGTACAGCTTCTGGCGTGCCTTGTTCATGGCAATCAGGTCGGCGGTCGGCTCGATCTGAACGAACAGGGCCAGCTTCTTAACGCCGTTGACGTCGACTTCTTCAGTCTTCGCGGCCAGCACATCACCGTAAGCACGGAACGGGCTGTCGGGCAGGACGCTGCGGTAGTGTTCCACCCAGACGCGAGCGGCGTAGGTGTTCGGGTTGTAGGTTTCAGCGGCATCGACCAGCCACTGGCGCTCGATTTGACGACCGTCAGTGGTCGCACCTTCGACGGCGACGCGGAACCATTTGGAGCGAAACTTCTTTTTCATTGAGCGAGTCCTCAAAGCGGTGCTGCTGGGTGCAGTTGCGTTGAGGTGCATCGTCGGCAGTAGCGTCGTTACGGGCAATCAGCGCCAGTTGTAGGTCCGGGCGCTACATGGCACATCGCTACGCCTTCACGCGCGCGAGGCGTCAGCATCGCCTCCATGACGACAACCGAAGCCACTCCCATCCGCGATAACCGCCGTCAGGCCAAGTTCCTCTACTGGACCGGCCTGCGGATCTGTGCGATCGCAGAAATGCTGGATGAAAAGGAAAAAACGGTTCACGCCTGGAAAACACGCGACGAGTGGGATCGGGCCGATAACGTCGAGCGCATAGGCGGTGCGCTGGAAGCGCGCCTAGTGCAACTGATCCTCAAGGACGGCAAGACCGGTGGTGATTTCAAGGAAATTGATCTGCTGCACCGTCAGTTGGAACGGCAGGCGCGGATCGAGCGATACAAGGCCGGCGGTACCGACACTGACCTCAACCCCAACCTGGCCAAACGCAACGAAGGTCCAAAGAAGAAAGCGGCTCGCAACGAATTCAGCGAAGACCAGATCGAGCTGCTGACCGAGGCATTTAAAGACGGCTGCTTTGGCTATCAGTTGGACTGGTACCGGGCGAGCAATCAGCGCACCAGGGCAATCCTGAAAAGCCGGCAGATCGGTGCCACCTACTACTTTGCCCGGGAAGCGTTCATAGATGCCCTGGTCACCGGACGCAATCAGATATTCCTGTCAGCGTCGAAGAATCAGGCGCACATCTTCAAGGCTTACATTCAAGGCTTCGCCCGCGAGGTTTGCGGTGTTGAACTCACCGGTGATCCGATCATTCTGGCCAACGGTGCCGAGCTGCATTTCCTCGGTACCAACGCCCGAACCGCGCAGGGTTACCACGGTAATTTCTACTTCGACGAATTCTTCTGGACGTTCAAGTTCAACGAGCTGAACAAGGTCGCCAGCGGCATGGCGATGCAGAAGCAATACCGTCGCACCTACTTCTCGACACCATCGAGCATGGCGCATGAGGCCTACACGTTCTGGACCGGCGAGCGATTCAACAAGGGCAAGCCCGTTGCGCAGCGGCTGAAACTCGACGTTTCGCACGATGCGCTGCAGCAGGGCCGGCTGTGCGAGGACCGGATCTGGCGCCAGATCGTCACCATCCTGGATGCCGAGCAGCGCGGCTGTGACCTATTCGACTTGGAAGAGCTGCGCCTCGAGTACAACGCGGACGCCTTCGCGAACCTGCTCATGTGCCAGTTTGTCGACGACGGGGCGAGCATCTTCCCGCTCAACGTCCTGCAGCCCTGCATGGTCGACAGCTGGGTCGAGTGGTCCGAGGACTACAAACCTTTCGCCGCGCGGCCGTTTGCCGATCGACAGGTGTGGATCGGCTACGATCCGGCAGAAACCGGTGACAGCTCCGGCCTGGTGGTCGTGGCTCCGCCTTTAGTTCCTGGTGGGAAATTCCGCGTGCTCGAGCGCCATCAGTTCCGTGGGATGGACTTCGCGGCGCAGGCCGAGGCGATCCGCCTGGTCACGATGCGCTATTGGGTCACCTACATCGGCATCGACATCACTGGCATGGGCTCTGGCGTGGCCCAGCTGGTGCGCCAATTTTTCCCCAACGTGACGACCTTCAGCTACTCCCCCGAGGTCAAGACGCGGCTGGTGCTCAAGGCTTACGACGTTATTCACAAAGGACGCCTGGAGTTCGATGCCGGCTGGATCGACATGGCCCAGTCTCTGATGGCGATCCGCAAAACCATCACCGCCAGCGGCCGGCAATTCACCTACACGGCAGGCCGCACCGACGAGACCGGACACGCGGATCTCGCATGGGCGCTTTTCCACGCACTACATAACGAACCGCTTGAGGGGCAAACCTCAACGAATACCGGTTTCATGGAGATTTATTGATGAGCAATAGCCGCAGCGAAACCACGCAGATGTCCACATCAGCCCAGGCTGCGATCGCGGACCAGGTGCTGCCGGCAACGGGCGGCAAGATGGAGGCCTTCACCTTCGGCGATCCCACACCAGTACTCGATGAGCGGGGGATTCTCGATTACCTGGAGTGTTGGCAGAACGGTCGGTGGTATGAACCGCCGATGTCCCTCGATGGGTTGGCCAAGTCCTCCCGGGCCAGCGTGTTTTTGCAATCGGGCCTGAATTTCAAACGCAACATGCTGGCCCGCACCTTCATTCCCCACAAGTTGCTGTCACGGCAGACATTCGAGCAATTCGCCCTGGATTTCCTTTGGTGCGGTAACGGCTATCTGGAAAAGCGGGAAAACATGCTGCGCAGCACGTTGGGCCTGCAGCCTGCACTGGGTAAGTACATGCGACGCGGTGTGGATCTCGAAACCTATTACCAGGTGCGCGGCTGGCGAGACGAGTACGAATTCAAGCGCGGGACCGTTTACCACCAGCGCGAGGCCGACATCAACCAGGAAATCTACGGCCTACCGGAGTGGCTACCGGCGCTGCAAAGTGCGCTGCTCAACGAGTCCGCCACCTTATTCCGCCGCAAGTACTACAACAACGGCAGTCACGCCGGTTTCATCATGTACATGACCGACACCGCGCAGAACGAGACGGATGTTTCCGCGTTGCGCAGTGCTCTGAAGTCCGCAAAGGGACCGGGCAATTTCAGAAACCTGTTCATGTACGCCCCGGGCGGCAAGAAGGACGGCATTCAGCTGATCCCCGTCAGCGAGGTGGCGGCGAAGGATGAGTTCGGCTCGATCAAGAACATCAGCCGCGACGACATGCTCGCTGCGCTGCGGATTCCCCCTCAGCTGATGGGCATCGTTCCGCAGAACGCCGGCGGCTTCGGCTCTATCAAGGAAGCTGCGCAGATTTGGGCGATGAACGAACTGGAGCCGATCCAGGCGCGTCTGCAGCAGGTCAATGAGTGGTTAGGAGAGGAGGTTGTTCAGTTCAAAATATTTGAGATAGGCGCTGATAGTTGATCAATAGGAAATTCCTGTGTCTTTTATTAGTCAGACTTCCTATCGATGGCTTTGCGTGAGTGCTGCAAAGTATCCAAATAGTGTTTGGCTGTTTGCTTCAAAAGCGAGTTGAAAAGAACACTCATCATCAAGCACTCTCTTCGCGCGTTCGTAGTCTTCCGCATCAAAGCAATCAATCAAGATTTGTGTTGCGATTTCATCATCTAGAAACATTTTTACGTGATGGCGAGTAGACACCAAGTGTTTGTGCGGGCCTCTGGCCTTATAAAGGTTTCGTAGTAAATCGTAAGCTTTATCTTTGTTGTTTGTCATGTACGTGCAATCCATTTCAAATGACTTGAAACTGAATATTTGATCTTTCCCTTTTTTTGCCCAAGCGGATGCTAATTTTTTGCACTCCTTGTAAGCGCCCGTGGAATACAGAAAAGACGCCTTCAGCATTGCGTCACTTTCTGTTCTTGGGTTTCTGGGTATCAGAGATGATTGTAGTTTTATATAGCATAAGTAAAGTGGATAATATGCGTGTGCTAAGTAGGAGCAGCTGGTAACTAACGGTCTAAATGGGCCGGGATGCGGTTCGATTTCAATTGTGTATATGTTTAACTTAGTGCGAATTTCTTCAATTAATAATATTTCTTCTGCTGTTGCGAACTCGCTGAGGTTGAATATTTTGTCAATAAGCGATACAGATTTATCCGTATGGTTTCGCAAATCACTTCCGATAGGTATAAGATGCTGTGAAATATTGCGGTCGTACAGGTAGTGTTCGCTGAAGCACTTGTTTTGCATTCCTAATTGAAGTTTTTTTTCAGAAAGCTGGCCGCTTTGTATTAGGCTCTGATAAGAGGCTGCTATATCATATTTGCTGATTTTCATGGCTGTGCAAATAAGATGGAATAGTTCTTGTTTTAGGAGTGTCAGGTCCATAATTACTATTGGCCTAAGCTTTTTGCGCTTTCGGTTTTCGGGGATTAGATTGAAAGCGATATAAAAAATGGTGGCTGAAAATAATGAAAATAGTAGTTGGTAGAAAAAACCGTTTTCCTTGACCCAATCTTGACTTGCTTCCAGCAGGGAATTGATTCGTTGGGAGCTCCACCCAATAAATAAATTTCCGTTGGTTACCATTAGATCAATGAACGCTTTGAAGCTCTCGCAGTGCTCTTGCATCCCTGTGCTCACTATTTTTTCCCGTTATTTGGTTAATATTTTGTGAGGGTATGGCTTTTGGGGGGCGTAAATTTTCGTGTGATGAGATTGGATGACTGAAATCACACGGATACATTGACGGGTCAATTTCAATAGGGGCTGAGCCCAATCGTTATTCAGATAATTTCTCAGTGCTTAGGGTTGTAAGCAGGCCTGCAGAGCGGAGCAGACTTTTTCGGGCATCGGCTTTTGAAGTAATGCTCGCTACAACATCGTTCAGTTCAGAAAGCGTGATTGCTGACTGTTTATTTAGTGCACTTGCATAGCCGAGTGCACGCCCCTGGTAAAAAGCCAGCAATGATCCATTCTCAGCAAAGTCGATATTCCCGACCTGAACGAGAGCATCAGCCAAGGCTCCAACTTTCTCATCATCAGTGTAAATAGGCATTACAGTCTTCCCTGGATTGAATCGTGTTAATCATCACCGTCATGGTCATCATCCTCACCGTATGCCTCTTCCATATCGGCATCAGCCTCAGCGACCATTACGGCGGACTCCAAGCGACCGAACTCCTTGGCGCTTAGCAGGCCCAGGTGGCGGAGAGTTTCAATAGCTCCCCGCGCGTAACCTGCGGCGTGAAATGCCCCGAAGCCTCGATCAGTGTTCGTGATTGCTCGTCGTGCATCGTCCAATACCGACTCGAGCTTTCCAGCATCTATTTGCTTCCCATCAAAATCATACAAGTTTTCAGGCTCCATGGTTGTGCGTAAAAGCAAGTGATGATCCCAGCACCCTGGCGACTCGTCTACCTTGGCGAGCTGTGTACCCTCGCATTTTACATAAGCGGCGTTATGGGTAACGCGCGGGTCACTCGCTCACGGCGCCGGGGCCTTCTGGCCGAAGACGTAGCAAGGGATCGTCGCGTCCAGCTTTTGCGGACTGCTCGTCGCGATCACTGTGATCAACGTCCAGCCCTGCTGTAGCAGCCGATTGGCCTCTTGCGAGCTGTACACCTCTTTCACCTGCTGCGTTTCGTGCATTTGCATGGCGGCGTCCTCCTGGGATCGAATCATTCAGCGTAGCAGCGGCTCAGCCAGCGGTGGGTGCCTTTCAAGGCCGGAAAAGTCTTTCCGGTTAGGGGTAAGGGTTTTCCGGGACCGGCTTAGTGCAACACCCGAGCCGGAGCGGCGCCCAACTGCTGCGCCAAAACCTCGGCCCGGGCGCTCAAGGCGTCGATCAATTGCCGGGTGCTGGCTTCTTTCTCGGCGTGCTGGGGATCGCCGTGCGCGCGAATCCGCGCCAGGACGGCTTCGGCCTCGGCCAACTGGGCGCGAATCTGCGCCAGTTGCTGCCGGGCCAGTTTAGCCAGGGGGTCGGTCATACAGGGGGTTCCTTTCGTTTAGGTTCGTTATGGGTTACGTGGCGAAGGTGCCTTACCTGCGGAAGTCTTTGACAGGGATTGAACCTAAGTCCGTGCCCAATACGAACTTGGTAGGGTTGCCCGGCATTGGCCCCACGACCAATTCATCAATCCCGTCTGTTCGCTTGAACTGGTAAATCCCGTATCCACCGAATTTCTCGGTGTGCCGAATCAGTTCGTCGCCGTTATAAGCGTCGAAGCCTGCCCGATATTTTCCGTACAGATCGCCGATCTGGCCTTTGGCCAAACTCGCGTCCACTTTTTGCGCAAGCGTCGCTTCGTCGCATTCCGTGGATGAGTCGAAAATGCCGTGGCGCTCACAAGAGTTTTTGAGGAAATACGCTGTCAGCGCCCGTGCGTCGATTTTTACCTTGACCAGGTACGCCTTCGTTGGAGGGTAGGAATGTTCTTCCCAAGGAGTTCCGAAAGAGGCGAACCATGAACAACACTCCACATGACTTTTCCGCTGCTCAATTCCCGCTGCCTTCATCTCCGTGTATCGGACTGACGTGGCTTCAAGTAGCGGACCGCTGGGGGTTGGCAGGGCCTGGCTCAAGGCTAGTGGCGAAATAAGCATTATTGAGAGGGCTGCGAGCGACAACGAAGGTTTGATCATGTGTACGGTCCATGTCCGAGTTGGTTCAGTGATGATCCCATGTCGGCTGTTTCGGCTGCAGCTTTAACTACTCCATGACCCTGCCCCATAAAAAAGGCTCCTAACCTGTCTTCAGGTAGGAGCCGATTAGATGCTGCGCCGAGCGTGGTCGTTACCGCGGCCCATTACCGTCTGCTTACCAAGACGGTAAGAGCTGCCATCACGTCACTGCGCTTGGATTCGGGCGACCTTCTTGAAAACCCAGCACTTGGTGGTGGTTTTGCGAATGATGCTGTCCACCGCCTTTTGCCCCAAAAACTGCGGCTCGGTGCAGCGCTTCAGCGCGTTGGTGACGTCGGCACCGACAATCGTTTGAATGCCATTGGCAGCGAACAGTTCGCCCAGGTGCGGCATGTTCAGCGCGATTAACTGCGGATCCTTGGAGTGGTTGTAGACGATGCCCTTGTTGTCCAACTGCAGGAGCGCGCCCCAGAAGTCTGCGACTACGTCAGCTTGGGACGGCTCGACGGTGCCGATCGCGTCCAGATCCGGGACGGGCAGACCCATCGCGGTAGATAGATGTGTGATCTCAATGCCGAGCATGTCCCGCATCGATCGATTGCGGCTACGCATCAGCTCTTTCAGCAGCGCCAAGCGATGTTTCGACAGACTGATCTGTTGCGCGATGGTGACGGCACCAGGTCGAACGGCCGCGCCCTTGGTCCAGTAGTCCCACAGCACCTCGTCGCATTCTTCCTGGTACTGGATGATTTTGTCGCGCAGCTCGGGCGCCACCTTGTTCGGGCTGATCGAGTAGAGCCAGGCGGCGAGCTTGCGAAGGGGGAGGCAGGTCATCGGTCGCTGCTTGCCATCCTCGGCAACTGTCACCATTTCGGTGACGGTAGAACCGAACCGCTCAGTGATTTTTCTGTGCTGCACCTGCCAAGCCAAGCCCATGTTTTCAACAACCGATCGCATCGCGACGAAGGGTTCGTTGTCCCTGCCAACCAGCACAACGGTGTCACCGTGAAACGGAACGGGCATAAGTTGAGTGTTCATCAAGTGAGTCCTTTCAGTTTTAGATGCGGGAATAAGAGCTGTTGGCAGAGCGAATTACGTTATCCAGATCAACGCAGATCCGGTCGAGGAAGCCGGCCAGCATCTGCGGCTGGTACAACCCGGGATGATCGGCCTGCTGTGCAAGCGCATGCACCAAAGCCAGCGAATCCCGCACCCGTTCCAAATCAAACAGATCGTTATCAGTGAGACCGTAGGGCTTTCTCATAGGGCACCGCCGTGCGTTTCCAGAACGCGCACCTGGTGCATGTGATGGTTGTAGCGCTTGAGGCGGGTGGAGAGGGAGGAGTTAGCGTGCAGCGCGGCGAGAGCCATACGGCGATGGGCAAGTGCGCGGATCTTGGACGGAATGAGGGCGGTCATGGTGAAGCTCCCGAATCGATAGAGCCACCTCGTTCTGCCGCCAAGCAGATAAGGGTGGCGAATTGCACAGGATTGGCGGACCGGTGATTCAGGAACCCGGCGCACCCGAGGGTGCTCCTATGCAACCCGCCATAACACATGAATGCGGGCATAAAAAAAGCGCCTGCAAACGAAATGGGGGGCGCTGTTGCGCCTGAAGTCATTCGACCCGCCAAGGTCGGTCGCTGAATTGGCAGCGACGGACGCACTTTACGCCCGTCCACGTCCGGGGATCAAGTGTCCCCGGACAATATTTAATATCACGCTACGTTGTCGCTATCGCCACAGAGGACGGTTGAGTTGTGGTGATCATCTCCATGACTGCCACTGGTAGATGAGGCGGGCGATGTTCGGCTGGCCGTCAGGGACGCGGCGTGAGAATGGTCGAGGGCGGAGCGTCGCAAGCGCACCGTTTTGGGGCGGCGCCGGTCGGGCTGGGTGGGTCTTCACCTGGCGCGCGCCGTCGTCCCCCCGCCACGCCTGCGGGCTAAATCGGTCTCAATTTCTGCACACCTGCAGCAGGCCAACCACAGCGCCCGCTGGGCCTCTCCTGAGCGAACAGGGGCTGAGAAAACCCTACAGAACCCTGCACGCCCCCCACTTTTTTCGGGCGCCCAGCAGCGCTATCCCAAGGCCCTATTTTCAGGTGACCCACGGGAAACAAGTAATTTAGGTATGTGGAGGTGAGAAACCTGCTGCAGCCCGCACGCGATGCGGTTTTGGGCACTTACTTGGGACTGGCTTTTTTGAGTAAGGAGTGAAGTAATTTTTCTCTAACTATATGATTTATATAGATATTTTATTTTCGATTTCTGACCTTGGTAAAAGGTAATGTTATTTCTAGATATTACTTAAAACTTACCTAATCAAATCGTCTACAAGCCTTGTAAATCGTAGCTTTCAGAAGGGGAGAGGAAAAACTTACCAAAAATACCAGTTTCCCGTGGGTCAACATAAAAACGGGACTGGCTATAGGGGAGGGGGCGGCAGGTTCTCGCTCTCGCAGCAGCTCGCTTACACGCAAACTGTCACCGGAACTGTCACCAAACACGCTAAGGCTCAAACTGACACGTCTGGAACCCTTGAAAATAGTGGAGCGGGTGAAGGGAATCGAACCCTCGTTATCAGCTTGGGAAGCTGATAACTGATTCAGGGTCGATAAAGGAGGAAAAACTCGCTTTCAGTTAGCGCCAATATCCGATTTTAGAAGTGAAAATGGGGACTTCTAAGAATTTTTATATTAGAAGATTAAAAAGGTAGCGTGCTTATGCGCTTAAAATCTGTATCCTTTGTTGAGTAAACTATCATAATATTTTCAGGTGTTTTGACTAGGATCTCATCGCCCGTGAAAGCAGAAAGTTGTCCTATTTTCTTTTCGCCTATAAATATGTCCTCTCCAATCCTAAAGTCCTCTCCGTTAAAGGTATGTATTGCGTCCGGCATTGAGAAATTTGAGTTTAGTAGGCGGCGGCTAATTTGATGAGGTGAAGTGATAGATCGAGAGGTCTCGATATTTGATATGCGAGCCGAAATGTCTTTAAGGGATTCAAGAATAACACTTGTTTCGTTGGATAATTCTACCTTGTGTGGCAGTGGTGCCGCTTGTACGCCTAATAATTGAATCATTGAGTTGATGTCGTGAGGGTTTGCTGCGGTTTCTGATATGGATAGCTGGATCCGATCTCGCTCTTTTTGAACCTCGTCGATTCGCAGTGTGTGATTGTATTCAGTGTATCTAAGTCCCTGGATATCGAATATCTTGGGGGTTTTGATGTCTTTTATTAAAACTGTTGGTAGGTTAAAAGCTTGTCGAATTCCGAGCTCATATAGGACGTTAGGGTTTCTCCCGCTTAGGTCGCATATCACCATGTCGCTATCGAGAATTTTCCTCAGTATATCAATTATTATATAGTTGCTGGCCGCTACAAAGTCCGCTCGATGGGCTTCAAATCCAGCATTTAAGCATGCCGGTTTAATAAGGTGCTCGTAAACTCTCGAGAAGTGGCCGGGCTCATAGCCCTCCATATCAGCAATAGGCATAATCACAAAGCATGTTTTAACATGATTGGTGTTGGTTGGAAGGGGCGCGGTTGCATTCTCTATATTGCCTGGTTTAGTCGCTTTTTGACTCATGCCTGGATTCTACTGTTGTAAATGCTTGTTTTTGGGAAATTTTTATTTTTTTTGTTCGGCTTTTTTTATTAATTCGAAATCCCTAAAGTCTTCGATTTCTATAGGTTTCAATTGTGCCAGGCTAAACCCCATTGGAAAAAATGAGTGATATATATCTTTCTCGCAAAAAAACTGTATCAAACTAAAGCCGGCTTCGATAATTTCGAATATATTTGGGTTTAGAAGTTTTCCGATAAATTTGCTGTTTATGTCTCGGCTGGAATTGGCTCTTTCTGTTTTTTGATGGATGATCTCATTTCTTATGTTTTCTAGTTCCTTGAAATTTGACCAGCTTTGTAATTCTTTTGGTGAGCTACTGTTTAAAATGGCTGGAAGGAGGTCGGCGATTTTTTCGCTAGTCTTTAACCAGCGCTCGATTGCCGTTTTGTCATAAGACTCAATTATGCCCTTGTTATTTTTAAATGTATGGGTGTAGTCATTCGGTATTGCTATGTTGGCGAACGATTCAAGCGCAGTGTAGATGGCGATAATACTCGTTTGAATGTGTTCGAGATAATTGTATAGTTTTTTAATGTCTTCATTTTCTATGTTGATATTTTTTTTGATTTTTATATCTTTCATTATCAGGCTTGAATGAATGTTTTTTGCCTGTTGTTTTTCCCTGTTGGCAATGTTTGCGAAGAGTGACACGTTGTTTGGCGTGGGGAATTTTATTTCCACACCGGTAATTTCGAACATTTCCGAGCGCTGTAGTGTAATAGATTTTTTTATTGATTTGACGCTATAGACAATAGGACGTGCCATCCGGGCATCTGGAACGAATGTTGTCCTGACGTTGTTTTTTTTCATCGAAAATGCGTCCTTCTTTTTTTGCGAAATGCTTAAAGGAAGGGGTAGGGTCGCTGATGTCAACGTGATGGCGCAAGTAGTCTGTGAGCTCTAGGCTTCAGATTTCTTGCCAGAGGGCAGTTCAAAACTGGTAGCAGAGCAGAATAGTCCTGCTGCAAGCCATAGGCACAGGTCATCAAAGGGCTACGTTACCAATTCATCACTGAGAAAGCTGATGATTTTGGGCCGTGATCGGCAGCAATCGACAACCGATCGCGGTCATTCTGGAGTCATTAGCACTGCAAGAGTCATTTTGATGAACTCTTCGTTTCGGTCGATTGCAAGCAGGACACCACGAACGTTGTTGGCAACATCCTCAGACCCGCGCTGTTCGACCCACAGAGTAAGCTCCATGATAGCGGCTTCCAGGGCGAGCTGGTTTTCGTTAATTTTGTACAGCAGGGAAGGGAGCAGGTCTGAATTTGGCATCGCAATTCCTCCGTGAGCAGAAAAGCGTAGCAGCTTTAAAACTTCATAGGGGGAGAAAGGCTGGTTTTAATTCGAGGCGCATTGAACTGTATCGACAGTGCTCGAGATTCGAGCCGAAAACGGTTACTTAATATTTGCTACAGGGGATGAGGGAGAAACGAAATTACGGTGTGGTCGACCGTCAACAGTCGACCCAGACTCACCAAACTCTAGCCGACACCACGATACGGACTGTAGCCCTCGGTAGATAAAAAGGTTTAAATTAAAAATTTCTCGAGGTCGTTGAACGTGTAAAATACATTTTGTTTATTTATGGTCGCCGGAATGTTTAGTTCGATGGGTTCGCGCAATTGATCCGATAGTATTCGAACGGTAACGGATTTTAAGTTTTGTGGCGGTCGAACGAGGTAAACGCAATCTGTAGTTAGTGTTTCTCCTGATTGAATTTTTCCCATGCGAAACACAGCAGTGTAGAATTCTCGTTCTATTGTTATTGAAGCGCCGCGGCGCGAAAGATTTACTGGTGCAACGTTGTTGTTTATTGCGTCAAGAACGCTATTTTTTCTCTTCGGCTTGTTAAGTATTTCACACTCTTCTATCAGCTCCAAGTCATCTATAATTGGAATGGTAAGGTAGATTCTGACGTCGGCGGCAAAATTAGTTCCAGAATTGGTTAGTTGTAGGCGAAAACCAAAAATTCCTTCGAGCTGTTGAATGTATCTAGCAAGCTCACGGTAATAGTGAGAGTTAGTGTGTCTCATGTCGTAGCTTGCAACAATATCGAACATCCCGCGAGAAGCCGGTTTCTCTGTTAGGTCCGGAAGGTCATCTTGGCCTTCAATAATCACGTTTTTATAACTGAAATGTATAGAGTCTAGTGGAGTGTCGTCCGACCTTACGAGTTGCAAAGAAAGATTTGGAGCAAATGTTTGCGATTTCTCGACACGATCCGCGCCCATTTTTGCAATTTCTTCAGGTTTTGCTATCGCTGTAGATGAGCCGCGTCGTACATAAACTGTATCAGCCAATACCTTGCCGAAGGCTTGCTTTGCATAAATAGGCCTTTCTTGGGCGTTGATTGTATACAGTCCCAGCTTAAATCCTTTGAATATTAATGATCTATATGAAAAGTGGACCGGGATGTTTGTTTTTCCATTGATAAACTGTTGAAGTCTTGCATCATCCAGGTCTTTATCAAGACCGACCAACTCTCCTGAGTCACTGATGCCGATTAAAATGTGCGCGTCTTCTTGTCGCCAAGCGTTGGCGAATGCTAGTACATCTTTGAGTAACTCGCCTTTGGCTTCTGGTATAGCACCATCGTGTGGATATTGCTGCACTTTATAGTCAAGTGTTGTGCCTTCGCCTTTATAAAGTAGTGTTTCTATTAACGTTTCGTCATCCATTTCCCGTTACCCATACCTTAATTTCCCGCAACGCTACTGTGTTGCTATCAACATGTCTAGCTGCAGAGGATGAGACGTTGGATACAGATCGGCGATCAGCACTCTTAGTCGTGCTTCTTTCGCACACTCAACGCCTGGAAGAATGGCGGAGGAGTCGATGTTCATTTAGACGTAGATTGCGGCCGTTCATGACGGGTAACGATTCGCCGATAGCGGCCGTTCGCCCGAGAGAGGGGATATGGAATTGGCGTGTGGTTTTCTTGCCGCAAAGTTTTTTGAGGTCACGTGTTTATTGGGCTGGAAGACAATCAGTAGGGAAGGTTTGCGGTGATGAAATTTTCCTAAATCACTGATTTATAAGGGTTTTTATCTGGACTTAAAATCCCCCGCTCGTAAGGGCGTGCCGGTTCGATTCCGGCTTCGGGCACCATATATTTCAAGGGTTTGCGAGCGGAAGCTAAGCAAGCC
>LNAP01006427.1_pt1 | contig 17834 bp, 15 predicted proteins | sample 602601 | NCBI WGS metagenome assembly LNAP01 (sample SAMN02440304, study PRJNA202911) | soil metagenome | biome: Subtropical and temperate rainforests or woodlands; isolation source: soil samples (1 kg each in a 20% v/v slurry with milli Q water) were... ... | reverse complement strand
CCTCGACCTCACCTAATCGCGACGGATCCAGATCTACATGTTGAACATAGCGACTGATAGAGCGACTGGCTTCCTGCAATTGAATAATGCCGGAATCCAAGGTTTCCAATGCCTCAGTCAGGCTTGCATCGAACTCATGCATCGTTTGTAATTTATGCTGTATCTGTGCCAGCAGGCTTAAAGCCGACAACTCGCCTTCGCTCAACAGCTCCAGACAAGCTTCACCACTCTTGATTAACTCGGCACCGTTAGATAAACGAGTATGCTCCTGTTGTAGCTCATCCCAATCTTCTTCTGCAAACGCAAGCTGTGTCAATTCGCGCGTATTGTCGCGCAGTTCTGCCAACTCATCGGCGTAGGCTGCAGCATTCTTTTCGAGCGACAAGCGCAGCTCATGCAGGTGATGCCAATGTTTGTATTTAATCGCAACTTCATTTGCCGTCGCACTTAAACCGCCGAACTCATCCAGAATCTGGCGCTGTGTTGCCAGCTTAAGCAAAGAGTGGTGTGCATTCTGACTATAGATATCGACCAGCAGTTCGCCAATATCCTTGAGTTGCTGAACAGTGACCGGGGTGCCATTAATAAAACCACGCGATCGGCCATCTGCATACATGACACGACGCAGCATCAACTCGCCACCATCGCCCTCCAGTTCAGACTGACGCAGCCACGCCTGTGCTTCTTGATTGTTACCGATATCAAACATCACGCTGATTTCAGCTTTGTCGCAACCTACCCGCGTAACGCCACCTTCACCCCTAGCACCCAGGGCAAGTGACAATGCATCTATCAGAATAGACTTACCAGCCCCGGTCTCACCGGTAAGCACAGCAAAACCGGACTGAAACTCCAGATCGAGTTTACTGACAATCACAAAATCACGAATAGACAGACTTTGCAGCATCAATCTAACCCCAATTCAACTTGTTACGCAGCATTTCGAAATAACAATAATCACTGGGGTGAAGCAGATAGATATTCCGCTCAGAGCGCTGTACGATAAGTTTGTCACCAATCTCCAAAGTTTCCTGAGACTGGCCATCCATACTCAGCTGCGCCTCATTAAACTGCACCAGCGTCACCTCAATCTTGCTGCTGCTATTCACGGCGATTGGCCGATTACTCAGCGTATGCGGGCAAATCGGCACTAGAGAAATCGCCTCCAGATTAGGGTGCAGAATCGGGCCGCCAGCTGACAATGCATAAGCCGTGGTTCCTGTCGGGGTGCTTAGTATCAAGCCATCACTGCGTTGTTTGTAAACAAACTTGCCATCAATCTCAACTTCAAGCTCAATCAGACGCAAGCCACTTTTAATGACGACATCATTTAATGCATAGCTGCTGTGTATGACCTGATTGTTGCGTATTACCTGCGTAGAGAGCAGCATGCGCGGCTCTCTGATGTAGTTGCCGGCGATGATACGATCAATTTCAGCCAGCATATCCTCGGCACGCAAATCGGTTAAAAAACCAAAGCGGCCACGGTTGACACCTACCAGCGGAACATCAGCTTCAATCAGACTACGCGCGACAGTCAGCATGGTGCCGTCACCACCCATGACAATCGCCAGATCAGCAGTCTTGCCGATTTCTTGTATCGAGAGTGTTTTATATTGGGAAAGCTGCGTGTGCTGAGCGGTATTCTCCTCAACCCACACTTCTATATTTTTAGCCGTGTCATTTTGCATTAACTGCAAAGCTGACTTATTCATGTATTTGCCAATAAGCGCTATTTTTTTGAATTTAGTATGCACGGCTGAATTAAAGCATAGTCCGCAAATCTTGGCAAAGTGAGTTCTAATCAACTTGCTGCAAAAATTGTCTGAATCCTACATATTCTGCGGTATGTCTGGAATGCAACCGAATAAGATGAATAATTAAAAATAAATAATATTAATGAAATCAATCACCTATAAAAATAAATAGCCAGCTGAATTTCTGGCACCTTAATTGCGTTGTATCTACGGTTAATATTTAAATAATACAAAGCGGCGCATGTCATCTCTCGTACAGAAAAATATTTTAAGACTCTACTTTTTAATCACTTATTTTGTTGGACTCTGGTTAGCGTCGGATTCCATTCCGTTCACTAGCATCTATGAAGAAAACCAAATCAGTTTTGGCTACACGATTATTACATTCTTACTTTATGGGGTGTATTACATTCTGCCAGCGCTTGTAATTACAAAACTGACAAGCCTGATCTCAGAGCGTTTCAAAAAAGTAGGTGCAAAGACGATATACGCTACTGCCGTTGCCACGGGCGGTCTTACAACCCTACTGCTTTACGCTAACGCAAAAATATTTTCACTGTATGGTATGTTTTTCAATGGATTTATTCTAAATCTTATCGTCACACCTGGTGGCATAGAATCATTAGGCGGCAGTAGTGCATCAGATATAGGCTTTGCGCTTATAGCATTAGGATTTTTTACGCTGCAAGCAGCCATTCTGTGGTTGTGTCATCAATTTTACGTCAGTAGCAGTAATTTCAAGCTGCCATTAAAATTTGTACCTGTCACGGTAATCATGGCAACCATCATTGTGCATATGTGGTTTGCTGTAGACCATCAAACAAAAAATCAACTAATTATTGCTTCAGAATCAATACCGCTTTACCAGACGGTTTCTGCCCGCCGCTTCTTAAAAGTTTTGGGAATTGACAATAAGGAGGCAGCAAACTTAAGAGTTAAGGGCAAGCTAAACTACCCATTAGCCTCTATGAAAGTTGAAGCCCCGGCAAAACCATATAACATTATATGGCTTACATCAGAATCATGGCGCGCAGACACTTTGAACGAAAAAGTAATGCCAAACAGCTGGGAGTTTGCAAAGAATGCAGCTCGTTTCACAAAAAATTACAGTGGTGGCAATGGCACCCGTATGGGCGTTTTCTCAATGTTTACGGGCTTGCCCGGCAGCTACTGGTTTCCTTTTCTGGCAGAACGTCGTGGCGCCTATTTAATTGACCTGTTAAAAGATCAGCACTATCAGATGCGCCTGTTTACCAGCGCCAGATTTACCTATCCTGAATTTAACCAGACCATTTTCTCACAGGTACCAAAAGAACAGCTTCAGGAAACCAGAGTTCCTAAATCCGGTTGGGAAAACGACCGTGATAACGTAAGCGATTTACTATCATTTATTGATAAACGCGACCCGAATAAACCATTTTTTACTTTTATGTTTTTTGAATCACCGCATGCGCGCTATTACTTTCCATCCAACAGCGTCATTGCCAAGCCTTATCGTGATGACCTGAACTACGCCACCCTAAGTAAAGAGGCTTTAGCGAAAGATATTAAGCTTATCAAAAATCGTTACATCAATTCGGTTCATCATTTGGATATGCAATATGGCCGCATCTTTGAATATATGAAGAAAAACCAGTTATTGGATAATACGATTGTGATTTTAATCGGTGACCATGGTGAAGAATTCATGGAAAACGGATACTGGGGGCACAATTCGACTTTTGCCGACCCTCAGGTACGCACACCTCTAGTGATCTACAAACCGGGCATGAAACCATTTATTGAAGACCAAATGACTAGCCACATGGATGTGATCCCAACAGTAATGCCACTGCTAGGTGTTAAAAACCCCAGTAGTGACTATGCCATCGGGTACAACTTATTAGCCGGTGAAAAACGTACACATACATACATTGCTGACTGGAATAAGGTGGCTTATGTAGACCGGGAGGTTAAAATTACACAGCCTTTCAATGGCCTGAGCGTTGCTTTTTCAAAGGCTACAGCTGGAGATGATAGAAAGTTATCAAAGACTGAACGTGAATCACTTCTAGGTAGAAAAACCAATGAAATCGTTCAGTTGGCAGTGGACTTAAGAAAGTTTTTCAAAAAATCAGAAGCCCCGGCAAAACCTAAAACCTCAATGAAGCCTATATAGCATTGCCTATTCCTCGTAACTAACCGATAATTTGTGCGTGAAGGATAAATATGGATAAACGCGCGCAAATCTTACTTAAAACATTGGTTGAACATTACATCAGTGATGGTCAGCCAATTGGCTCCCGCACGCTCTTGCAACACTCCGGGCTTGACGTCAGCACGGCGACGATACGCAATGTCATGGGTGATCTGGAGCGGCTCGGCTTCATTGCGAGCCCGCATACCTCAGCCGGGCGTATTCCAACGCAAAAAGGTTACCGTTTTTTTGTAGATTCACTACTCACAATTAAACCACTGCAAACCAGAGAAATTCAGCTGATCAAACATGAATTGTCTTCTCCGGACCCGCAGGAGCTGATCAACAGCGCGGCCGATATGCTGTCACAGCTTTCTCAATTTGCCGGCGTCGTCATGATTCCGAAACGCAAAACCGTTACATTTAAGCATCTGGAATTTTTACCACTCAGTGAAAAACGTATTCTGGTCATTATCGTGACCACCGACGGTAACGTGCAAAACCGCATCATCCTCGCTGATAAGCCTTATAACGCTTCAGATCTCATACAGGCCACTAACTACTTTAATCATCATTTTGCAGGATGCACCTTCGATGAAGTGCATCAGAAACTGCACGAAGAACTGCGAAAAATGCAATCGGATATTAACCGCCTGATGGCAGCAGCGCTTGAAGTAAGCGACAAAGCAAGTCATGCCGGCAAAGAAAATGTTGTGATTGCAGGTGAACGTAATCTGCTGCAAGCGGATGATTTGTCCACAAATGTCGCGAGCCTGCGCAAACTTTTTGAGCTGTTCGAGCGTCGAACACAACTGATGCAGCTGCTGGATAGCAGCCAAAAGGCAACCGGCATTCAGATATTCATCGGCGGCGAAAGTCACTATCTACCGCTAGATGAGTGCAGCATGGTCACCTCCCCTTATGAAGTGGACGGCCAGATTGTAGGTACCCTAGGCGTCATTGGGCCGACACGCATGGCATACGAGCGCGTGATCCCGATTGTTGACATCACCGCCAAGCTGCTCTCAAACGCACTCTCAACTAATTAATTTACTGGAAAACCAACCGCATTTTATGGCATATTACAATTCAGAACCCAAATACGAGCATGGCGATCAACTTAAAGTCGGTATTCTGCTTGCCAATCTCGGTACACCTGATGCACCGACGGCAAAAGCTTTACGTCCTTATTTACGGCAGTTTCTGAGTGACCGTCGTATTGTTGAAATCCCGCGCCTGATCTGGTGGCTGATTCTGAACTGCATTATTTTAGTGATCAGGCCAAAAAAATCAGCCGAAAAATATGCCAGCGTGTGGACAAAAGAAGGCTCGCCATTGATGGTTCACGCACAAAAGCAGACAACATTGCTGCGCGGCTTTCTCGGGCAGAAAATAAAATCGCCATTTGCGGTTGAGCTAGGCATGAGTTACGGCAACCCATCGATGGCATCTGCGATTGAAAAACTGAAAGCGCAGCATTGCAATCGCATTATGGTATTCCCGCTTTATCCGCAATATGCAGCATCCAGCACAGCGAGTGCCTTGGATGCCGTCTGGCGCATACTGCTCAAAACACGCAATATGCCCGCAATTCGCACCATCAATCATTATCATGACCATCCTGCCTATATCGCTGCTTTGGAACAGAGCGTACGTGAACACTGGCGCTTGAATGGCGGCAAACCGAGCAAGCTGGTCATGAGCTTTCATGGCGTACCTAAAGTGCATCTGTTAAATGGTGACCCTTATCATTGCGAGTGTCATAAAACAGCGCGCCTGCTGGCAGAAGCGCTGCAACTGAATAAAGATGAATATCTAATAGCGTTTCAGTCACGCTTTGGAAAGCAGGAATGGCTAAAACCTTATCTGGCAAGCTCATTGGAAGATTTAGGCAAAGCAAAAACCGCACGCATTGATGTGATCTGTCCCGGTTTCTCAAGTGATTGTTTGGAGACATTGGAAGAGATTGCCATGGAAGGAAAACATATCTTTCAGAGCAATGGAGGCGGTGAATACCACTATATTCCAGCGCTGAATGAGAATGATGCCTGGATTCATGCCATGACAACAATCGCACTCGAAAACCTGCAAGGCTGGGTGGAATCTGAATGGGATAGCGTTCAGGCTAAAAAAGAGGCAGAAATGACAAAATTACGGGCTCAGAGTTTAGGTGCAAGTCAATAAGGGTTATACTTTGATACTCGATTTGTTAACAAGTTTTTGTGCCTGTGCGCAGCGTTTAAGCATCGGCAATAAACAATGATTTTTAGGCTGCAATAAATGATAGTGATTACTGGCGGCGCAGGCATGATAGGTTCTATCATCGCCTGGCATCTCAATACCAAGCTCAACCGCGACGATATCGTTATCGTCGACCGCATTACGCACGAAGAGCAATGGCATAACCTTGCGCACCGTCATTACGCGCACTATCTGGATAAAGATCAGCTCATGGTCTGGCTGCAAGGCCGCAGCGATATTGAGGCGATTATTCATATGGGCGCAATCAGCGCCACTACTGAGCGTGACTTTAATAAGCTGGTAGAAACCAATATCCAATATTCACAGAATTTATGGACCTGGTGTGCAGACAACAAAGTACCGTTCTTCTATGCCAGCTCAGCCGCTACCTACGGCGATGGCAGTCTCGGTTATGACGATGCCAGCATCGATAATCTGCGCCCGCTGAATGGCTACGGTTATTCAAAACACTTTTTTGACCAGTGGGCACTGCGTCAGGTACGTAACAAACTGCCTACGCCACCGAGCTGGGCAGGCTTTAAATTTTTCAATGTGTACGGACCGAATGAATATCATAAAGAACGCATGGCAAGTGTGGCGTTTCACACCTTTAACCAGTTTAGCCATACCGGCACCATGAAACTGTTTAAAGGCACCAAAGCTGGTGTAGAAGACGGCATGCAGATGCGTGATTTCGTTTACGTAAAAGACGCTGCATCAGTAGTCAGTTTCTTTGTGGAGTCAGCCAACAGCAGCAAACAAGCGCCGAATGGTATTTATAACATCGGCACTGGCAAAGCACGCAGCTTCAAAGACCTGGCAACCTCAGTGATGACGGGCATGGCATGTGAACCACATATTACATTTATTGACATGCCGCAGGACCTGCAAGGCAAGTACCAGTATTTTACAGAAGCCAAGATGAGCAAGCTCGCAGGTGTAGGCTATCAACAGCCCTTCCACAGCCTCGAAGATGGCGTTCGTGACTACGTACAGAATTACTTAATGCAAGAGGATAAATACTGCTAATGAAGTACGTTGAATATCTAAAAGGCGAACACGTTGCGCACATGGCAATGTTTAATGCGCTGGAACATCTGTTTCCGTTAATCAGTGATGTTGGCATTGCGATGCAGAACACGATCAATAACGGCGGAAAGATCCTAATCATGGGCAACGGCGGCAGTGCCGCTGACAGCCAGCATATCGCAGCCGAAATTGTCGGCCGCTTTAAAAAGGAACGTAAAGGCATGCCAGCTATTGCCCTCACTACAGACACCTCGATTATTACCTCTGTAGGTAACGACTACGGTTACGACTATATCTTTGCGCGACAAGTAGAAGCTTTATGCCGCCCGGAAGACATGGTCATTGGTATCACTACCAGCGGCAATAGCGCAAACGTAGTACGCGCAATAGAAGCTGCAAAAGAAATTGGCGCAACTACAGTTGGCCTTACCGGTGGTACTGGCGGCAAACTGAATAATCTATGTAATTATAATATTGTTGTACCATCGAAGCGCATATCTTTATCGGGCATTCGCTTTGTGAAATTTTAGAATCCTGATTATCTATGCAGCACAAATTACTCGACACCGCTAAAAATTTCGGCAATTTTGAACAACACGCACTGGTAATTGGCGATGTGATGCTAGACCGTTACCTGATAGGTGATGTCAGCCGCATCTCACCCGAAGCACCTGTACCGGTTGTTCTTTTAAAGACGCAGTATGATCGTGCAGGCGGCGCCGCAAACGTAGCCGCTAACCTTGCGCTTTTGGGTATCAAGACGCATATCATCGGTTGCGTGGGCAATGACGGCGAAGCGACCATTTTGGTAGATCTGATTACCAAAACAGGCATTGATCATAGCGGTATCATCCATTCAAACCAGCGGCCAACTATTGCCAAAACGCGAATTTTAAGCGGTCACCAGCAAATGATGCGGCTTGATCAGGAAAACAATTCTGCATTTACCGTAACTGAAAATGCGCAACTGTCTGAAGCAATCAGCCAGCAGCTGTCATTTAAACCAGCCGTTGTCATTTTGTCGGACTACGCCAAAGGACTGCTCAGCAGTGATATGTGCCAGCAGGTTATTTCTCAATGCAATGCACTTAAAATCCCGGTACTGGTTGACCCTAAAGGCCACGACTACAGCAAGTATAGCCATGCTACAGCGCTGACGCCTAATAAAAAAGAAGCTGCAGAAGCCTGTGCTACAACTACGCATGATCCGGATTTGATTGATAAGGCAGCAGCGCTTAAAGACAAACTCAACCTGCAGTTTTTTGTAGTGACGCGCGGTGATGAAGGTATCTCACTGATAGATGATCATGAACATCTGCTACCAGCCACGGCGAAGCAGGTATTTGACGTATCAGGCGCAGGAGACACTGTAATCGCCACGCTGGCCGCCGGCCTGATGCATAATCTAAGCCCATTGGAAAGCCTGCAGCTGGCAAATGTCGCTGCCGGTGTCGTAGTTGGCAAAGTCGGTACCATACCGATTACTCGCGATGATTTGATTGAAGCGTTAACTAGCGAACAGTCTTCGGAACAGGCGCATAAAATCTGCAACTTGGGTCAGCTGCAACGAAAAGTAGAAAGCTGGAAAAAAAATAAGCAAAAGATCGTATTTACCAACGGCTGCTTTGATCTTCTGCACGCTGGACATGTGACCTATCTGGAAGCTGCAAAAAAACGTGGTGACAAGCTCATTTTAGGTTTGAACACAGACCGCTCAGTCAGCGCGCTGAAAGGCCCGACACGACCGGTTGTCAATGAAAATGACCGTGCGCGGGTGATAGCAGCACTTGAGTCTGTAGATGCTGTTATCTTATTCGACGAAGATACACCGTTAAACTTAATTAATACATTGAAGCCGGACGTGATTGCCAAAGGTAGCGATTACGCTGCGGATCAGGTTGTAGGTGGCCGCGAAGTTGAATCCTGGGGTGGCGAAATTGCTTTGATCGATCTGGTTGAAGGACGCAGTACCAGCAACATCATCAAAAAAATGAACAGTTAAGTTAGTAAATAGCATGCCTGCTAAAAAAATCCTGATTATCGGCCCTTCCTGGATAGGCGACATGGTACTGGCACACAGCCTGTTTCAATCGCTGAAAGCGCAAAATTCAGACACTATAATTGATGTTGCGGCACCGGCATGGACGCTACCTTTATTAGAGCGCATGCCTGAAGTCAGCCACGCGATTCCCTTACCATTCAAACATGGTCAGCTGTCTTTGCTTGAGCGCATCAGGTTTGGCCGTAGCCTGAAATCTAGCGGCTATACACAAGCCATTCTTCTCGTTAATTCATTCAAATCTGCTATCTTGCCGCTTGTTGCAGGTATTCCACAACGCACTGGATTTCTGGGTGAATTTCGCCACGGTTTACTGAATGATATTCGCCCCTTAGATAAATCTAAACTACCGCGTACCGTTGATAGATTTGTCGCCTTGAGCATGGAAAATCAAGATCAAGCATTACCTAATATTAGCAACCCGAAATTAGTTGCCGACCAGCAGCATGCCCTGCGCATTTTAGAAAAAAATAGGATGCAAAAAACCGATCAAAGAATCCTCGGTTTATGCCCAGGTGCCGAATATGGCGAAGCTAAGCGCTGGCCTGCCGAATATTATGCAGAGGTAGCAAGTAAAGCACTTAATAAAGGCTGGCAAGTCTGGTTATTTGGCTCGGATAAAGATGTCCCTGTCACGACAACTATCAATGATTTAGTGCGGGGCCGCTGTCAGGATTGGGGTGGCAAGACCAATCTGGGTGAGGCCATAGACCTGATGTCACTCTGCGACACAGTAATCAGTAACGACTCAGGCCTCATGCATGTGGCTGCGGCGCTTGATAAAAAACTGATTGCTATTTATGGATCTAGTGACCCTCATCACACGCCGCCCATGCATCCCGACGCAGTCATAGAATATTTAGGATTGAATTGTAGCCCTTGTTTTGAGCGCGAATGCCCCTTAGGTCACTTAAACTGCCTGAAACAAATCAGTCCCCTCCAAGTAACATCTCGCCTGAATATTAAGCAGGTACAACCCTAACTATATGCAATCTTTAATTCAAAAAATTGAGCTAATTCCTATCAGCAAACTGCGCATAGTCATTGTATTGATCGCCATGCTGATAGCCGCACAATTGCAGTATATCCAGCATGGCTGGATAAACCCGGACAGCCTCTTGTATTTTGAATCTGGAAGGCTTTTTGCTGCCGCACAATGGAAAGAAGCACTCCAGGTATGGAACTGGCCGCTCTACCCAATATGTATTGCAGCGGTGCATAAAATCACCAGCTTAGGCATCCAGACTTCTGCACAAGTCCTAAATGTAGTGTTTTTTGGCCTGACGGCCTTAAGTTTTATAGAAATAATACGTCTTGCCGGAGGCAGTAAACTCACCATGGTTGCCGGTACGCTCATATTATTCAGTTCGCAATATATCGTTGGCGATGTACTGGAAATGCTAATACGGGATGAAGGTTTCTGGGCATTCTACCTTAGCGGTCTGGTATTTTTTATCCGATTTTACCAGCAACTGCGTTTTCGAGATGCCCTGTTTTGGCAGCTTTGCGCCATTACCGCAACACTGTTCAGAATAGAAGCAATCACCTATCTGGTACTGCTGCCATCACTCTTTCTATTCAACTGTAATATAAGCTTTAAACAGCGTATCCGCTACTTACTTACCAGCCATGCACTTAATATCTTGCTTGCATTGGGTTTAATTCTTGCAGTAGCACTGCATGGTGATTTATCCATGAAAAACTTTGGCCGCCTGCAGGAAGTATTTTCGCTAAACCTCTTTGACGAGTTGACACGCAAGCTTTTTGCAAACGCAGCAATCATGTCAAAAATGGTGCTAGACAAATATCTTGAAGAATTTGCTGTGCCTGGACTACTGCTGACATTTCTATTTGTGATGATTGTAAAATCAATCTCAACAACAGGCCTGATAAACTTCATCATGGCAATGTTCACTATAAGAAATAGAAACACTCTCATCGAATCAAAATCTTATTATGTTTTACGTTATGCTGCACTGATAAGCTTAGCCAATATGGCGCTGATAATCACCAAGGTTTTTGTTTTATCCAGCAGATATTTGGTGGGGCTTGCTTTCGTACTGATGATTTTTGCTGCATTCCAATTCTCAAAAATACTCATGAATAATGTAAAGCCATTAGCAAAATCATCAAAATCCAAATGGCTTGCAATCACACTAATGATATTTATGCTGCTTAGCTTAATTAAGAATATCCTGCCTAAAGCCGAAGGCTATAACTATATGCAGGATGCGGCAAGCTGGGTTAAAAACAACAAGATAGAGAATAAGTCTGTATTTTCAGATGAATCTCGCGTTAGATACTATCTTGGGCAGCAATTTATACGAAATAATGGACAGAATTGGGAATTAGTAACGACAGCTATCGGAAACAAGCAGATTCAGAATTACGAATACCTACTGATCAGCCATTCAGCAAAGCATCCAGAGCGTGAAAAGGTGATTGCAGACAATCTCCCTCAGTTTAAAGAAGTAAAACGCTACAATTCAGTAAACTCAAAAAAATCAATTGTGGTTTATCAAAAAATTACCGAATGAATATCTACGAGTTTTATAACTTCTAAACCAAATTGAAACTTTTAATTAGTATTATTTTCCATGCTTATTTTGAAACAATTACATCAATTTTTCACTACATATTACCAAATAAAAGGTTAGTTAGATTACGTGAAAAACCAGCAAGATCATTAGCAGAATTCAAGAAAAAATATCCTAGTTACAAGATAGGAAACTGTTGCTATGGCGTTCCCATAATCAAATTTAAGCATAAAAATGCCACACTAGAAATTGGTTCATACTGTTCTATAGCCAAGAATGTACAGATATTTATGGGCGGCATGCACCGTACAGACTGGATTACAACATATCCATTTCCTGCTTTTGAAACTGTGGCAACACACATCAAGAACTATGAAACAACCAATGGCAACGTAATAATTGGTAGCGATGTATGGATTTGTGAGAATAGCACAATCCTTTCAGGGGTAACCATAGGGCATGGGGCTGTAATCGCAAACGGAGCAATGGTAACCAAAAATGTCCCTCCCTATGCGATCGTTGGGGGCAATCCAGCAAAGTTCATTAAATGGCGCTTTGGTGAATCAACAAGAAAAACTTTGCTTGATATTGCTTGGTGGAGTTGGTCCGAAAACGAAATATTATCAGTAGTGGACAAACTGTGTTCAGAGAATATGGAAGACTTTCTGCAATATGCAGAACTAAGAAAAAACTTACTGAAGAATAACAAAATAATTGCAAGTCAAGAAACTTGATACCTACTGATATAATTATCTTATTGATAAATTTAACTATAAATAAAGATGTGGCGAGATTTTCTTCATCCTTAATAAAGTGTAATCAAAAATGACAAAAAAAATATTGTTTATATCTAAGGGGGAAAATTCTTCCTCAACGCGCTACCGAGCAACCCAATATTTTCCATACTTTTTATCAGCAGATTTCTCTCCTCGCCATCTATCAATATCTGGAGGATTATTACCTATATTGAAGGCATTAATAGCAATTCAACAGTCTGACATTGTTATTTTATTGCGTAAAACATTTCCTTGGCCAATTTTCTGGCTAATTCGAAAACTGTCAAAAAAATTAATTTTCGATTTTGATGATGCGATATTTTGCAACACGAACGGGACTTACTCTACAACGAGAATGCGGAGATTCAAATCCACTGTAGCTCAATGTGATTACATATTTGCAGGGAACCAATACCTGGCCAATGAGGCGCTGAAATTTAATTCTCAAACGACCGTAATCCCAACATCTGTGGACGCAAATAAATATGGCCTAGAAATTACAAAAGATAGCAATAACCTCATACTAGTCTGGATTGGCAGCCAATCAACAAAAAAATACTTAACTGAAATATTGCCATATTTAGAGAAAGCAGCGAAGAGCATTCCCAATTTAAAACTCAAAGTGATAGCAGACTTTTCACTAAAAAGTGACATATTGGCTATTGAAAATGTTCAATGGAGTGAAAAAACTGAAGCCATTGAGTTATGCAGTTCTCATATTGGAATTGCACCGATGCCTATAAACGATTGGACAAAAGGAAAATGCGCGTTAAAGGTTCTTCAATATATGGCAGCAGGGTTACCAGTGATTTCTTCCGATTCAGGTGTCAACTCGCAAGTAATTGAGGACGAATATACAGGTTTATTAGTTCGAGATAACAGCCAATGGGAAGAAGCACTCAATAAAATATCCACCAAAAAATTCGACTTAGATCTGATGGGAAACTTGGGTAGACTCAAGGTTCGATCTGAGTTTACTATTGATGTAGTATTCACAAAAATGAATACATTTATTGAAGCCCTTTAAAGCCGTTTATTTCTTAACTAAAATAAATAGTTTCAATCTGATCTAGCGATTATCAAACTGGTTAGCCAGTAATTTTTTTAGCTTGCTTTCGCATCTTGCGCTAAGATGACTAGCTAAAAAATACCCATCCATAAAGCACTTCCAGCCTTCTATACCAAGCTTTTCTATATCCTTTTGGTATCGTGTCATATGCTTAAAATTCCTTGCTCTTGTACAGCAAAACAAAGGCCACCAGTAAATCTTCATGTCAGAGATATCAATCAGTCCATATTCTCCTTCGGGTGTAACAATGATATTTCCCATGTGTAACGAACGGAAATGCACACCCAGCGAATGTAATTTGGCAACAAATGCTCCCAATGAAGTTGACATTTCATGATTAAGCAAATTAGCATCTAACAGTTTTTTAACTGTGTATCCCACCAATGGTGAATAGAGTAACGCAGTATTTTCACTCCCATCAAAATAATACAACTGTTTCGGCTTTACAGTATTCACACCAAGCTTGTTTAGCTTTTTAGCATTGCGTGCAAATCTACGTGCATTAGAATATATACGCGAAAAACTCTTTTTATGCCGTATTCTAAATATCTTGATGATGTCTCCGGTTTGTAGCCGGACTACTTTATAGCCTCGCTCGTCCTGCTCCAGGACTTCACCGCCTGAAAGCATGGCGTTTAGTGCTTCAGCACTCAATAACTCGCTAGGACGTATCCATTTACCCAAGCATTCAATCATAATAATTCCAGTAAATTTTTAGCTACTGCAATCTTATTAGTCTGGCAAAAGTTCTGCCAGTCTGCGACTTCAGTCCAGTCACTTAAAAAAACAAACTCCAGACCAGCGCGTGTTGCTGCTTCAAAGTCATATTTACTATCACCTATAAATAAAGCCGGTAATTGTAAATTACCATTCGCTTTTTCACGCGCAAGTACTATGTCTTTAGTATCCGGTCCACCAAAAATACCAGCATCAAATAAATGTGCCAAATTGCGTCTGGCAAAAATTTTACGCAACTCACGCTGATCACCACCTGATAACAGCATCCATTTACTGTGTTGACTTGCCTCTCTTAAAGACTGCAAGCCAGGTGAAACTTCACATTCCATTAGCGCTTTATCAAGAAATTCTTCAAAGGTATGCATATATTGCTGCATCACCTCATCCGTCACTTCCTGTTTGAGTATTTCTTTCAAATAATATTCGATTTTGCCGTTGCGAGGAAAGCTGCCTTTTTGTACATGATGATCAACCAAAGCTTGTGCCTGCGCGTCAGTTGCACCATTACGCTTAGCAACTTCAAAATAGGCATTCACCTTAGTTTTATTGCTGTTTAATACAACACCATCACAATCAAGCACCAATGTTTTATATTGTGTCAGATCAATATTCACAATCATCCTTATAACGAAAAAGGCCTTGCCTCTAGATAAACTCTAGCAAGCAAAGCCTTATTATAACTTGTACCTTAAATGCGCTTGTAATTAAGCAGCTTTAATGGCACTCGCCTCTTTAGCTAATTTAGTAATATGTGCCCAGTCTTTACGTGCTACAGCATCAGCTGGGGTCAACCAGGTACCGCCGCAAACTACTACGTTTGGCAATGCCAAGAACTGCGGAGCACTTTCAACAGTTACACCGCCGGTAGGACAGAATTTCACATCTGCAAATGGACCGGCAAAACCTTTTAATAAATTAATACCGCCAACAGCCACCGCCGGGAACAGTTTCAAGAAGTAATAATCATCAGCATTCGCCATCATGATTTCAGAACCAGTAGAAACGCCCGGTAATAAAGGCAAACCGATTTGACGAGCAAATTTACCCAACTCGCTGGTATAACCTGGGCTAACCGCAAACTGACAACCTACATCTTTAGACGCTTGTGCATCTTTCAGGTTACGTACAGTGCCTGAACCCAAAATCGCATCTGGAACACGCTTGGCAATTTCTTCCATACCAGCCAACGCACATGAAGTACGCAAAGTGACTTCCAACACACGGATGCCACCTTCAAGCAATGCTTCAGCCATAGGCACAGCATCCTCCACTCTGTTAATCACGATCACTGGAATTACAGGGCCATGGTTAGCTAAATCTAATGTACTCATTTTTTCTACCTATTTAATAAATTTTAAGTTTTTTGTAAGGTTCGTAATTTTTTTATCGAACCCATTCGATTTCAAAACACATTTAACCGAAGGCAGTACGTTGAGTTCGGCGAGGTTAAATAGCGCAACATAAATGCTATTTTCAAACCGAACTACAACCAGGTTACGGCGCCTTCTTCGGCAGATAGTACGTTCTTTCGCATACCGCCAAACAACTCACGGCCAAAGCCATGTGCGTTACTGTTACGTTTACTGTCTGGCAACTCGGCAACTTCACGCTCGGCCCATTCATCTTCATCGACCAACACGTTGACCATGCCAACGGTTGCATTCAGGCGAATAATATCGCCATCACGCACCTTGGCAATTGGGCCACCCGCTGAAGCTTCTGGTGTTAAATGGATAGCTGCCGGAATCTTACCGGATGCACCACTCATACGACCATCAGTTACGATAGCAACTTTGAAACCTTTATTCTGTAACACGGCCATAGGCGGTGTTAACTTGTGCAACTCCGGCATACCATTGGCTTTCGGACCCTGAAAACGCACAACTGCAATAAAGTCTTTTTCCAGCTCCCCGCGGTCAAATGCAGCCAGCAACTCTTCCTGCGCATCAAATATGATTGCCGGTGCTTCAATAATATGACGGTCTTCCGGCACGGCAGAGATCTTAATCACGCTACGGCCAAGGTTGCCTTTAAGCAAGCGTAAACCACCGGATTCATTGAATGGGAACTGTGCAGTACGTACAATAGTTTCATCGCTGCTTTCTTTCGGCAGGTCTTTCCACACCAGTTTGTTATCTTCTTTTACCGGCAACTTACCGTATTCACGCAAGCCGCCATGTGCCACTGTCAGCACATCCGGGAACATATAACCCGCTTCGATCAACTCGCGAATCACAAAAGCAGGGCCACCCGCAGCCTGAAATTCATTCACATCGGCCTTGCCGTTCGGATAAACACTCGCCAATAGCGGCGTGGTTTTAGCTAGATGGTAGAAATCAGTCCAGTCGATGATAATGCCCGCTGCACGCGCAATTGCCACCCAGTGGATTAAGTGGTTGGTTGAACCCCCGGTAGCCAATAATGCCACCATCGCATTCACAATTACATGCTCATCCACCATGCGACCGATCGGCGTAAAGTTCTTGCTTTTCACGTTCGCCAGCACCATTTTCACAGCTTCACGCGTGAGTAGTTCACGCAAACCATCATGCGGATGCACGAATGCAGCACCTGGTACATGCAAGCCCATGGCTTCCATTAGCATCTGGTTACTGTTGGCAGTACCATAGAATGTACAGGTACCTGCACCGTGATAGGCAGCTGACTCTGACTCCAGCAGCTCCTGACGACCGACCTTGCCCTGTGCATATTGTTCACGCACTTTTGATTTGGTTGTATTGTCAATACCGGTGCTCATGGGACCTGCAGGCACAAATACGACTGGCAGATGACCAAATTTTAAAGCACCGATTAACAGACCCGGCACAATTTTGTCACATACGCCTAATAGCAGTGCAGCATCAAATACGTCATGAGATAAACCAATCGCTGTGCCCATGGCAATGGTGTCACGGCTGAATAATGACAGCTCCATGCCAGGCTCACCTTGGGTAATACCATCGCACATGGCCGGTACACCACCGGCAACCTGCACCGTAGCGCCATACTTGTGTGCTTCATCACGGATAATGTCGGGATAACTCACATATGGCTGATGCGCTGAAAGCATATCGTTGTATGCGGTAATAATCCCGATATTTGGCGCTTTTTCTACTACAACACGCAGCTTGTCGTTAGCCGGCATTGCTGCGAACGCGTGTGCCACGTTAGCACAGCCCAGACGATCAGCGCCTCTTGGCCGATTCACAATATCATCGATACGCTGCAGATAGGCCGCACGCGTCGGGCGACTTTTTTCTATGATACGTTCAGTAACTTCTATATGGGATTGTTTCATAATTAGATACTCTATTCAGATAACTGACTCAATAGCGGAACCAAATAATATGACATCACACAATGTTTATTACATGATGTTTCTTACTTAGTTAAGAAAAAACACTAACCCCGATTATCGCTAAAGTCGGCCTTATCGTCAAACAAAAGCCGCT
>LNAP01003780.1_pt1 | contig 17837 bp, 12 predicted proteins | sample 602601 | NCBI WGS metagenome assembly LNAP01 (sample SAMN02440304, study PRJNA202911) | soil metagenome | biome: Subtropical and temperate rainforests or woodlands; isolation source: soil samples (1 kg each in a 20% v/v slurry with milli Q water) were... ... | reverse complement strand
TGGTCGGCATGCGAGTGGGTGCACACGATCATGCGGATATCGCCCCCGGCGGCACGCCAGAGCTTGTCCAGGTGCTCGGCATCGGCCGGGCCGGGGTCGATGGCGATGAAGCCGGTAGCCGGGTCGCCCACCAGGTAGCTGTTGGTGCCGGGGCCGGTCATCACGCCGGGGTTGGGGGCCGTGAGGCGCATCACGTTGCGCAGCAGCGGCACGGGGCGCTCGGCCTGCCAGTCGAGCGGGTGCACGATCTGCCCGTCGGGGCAGACCAGGGCCAGTTCGCCAAACGGCGCCTCGTCTTCCATGTAGCGCGCTTCCTTGCCCGCAAGCATGCCGGCGCGCGGGCAGCTCACCCACAGCGGCTGCTCGTGCGCCACGGCGTCGAGCACCGCCTGGGTGCTGGCGAACTTTGCCAGCCGCTGCAGCGTGCGGATGGTGGGGAAGATCATGAAGAAGTTGCCGGCCTGGTGCTGCGCCAGCGCATCCTGGGGCCGGACCCAGACCGGCTCGAACTGCTCCATTTCGTCGGCCACCGGTTCCTGCTGGTCGGGCATCAGCGCAGCGAAGAAGACGGTGTCGAAACGCTTGGGCACGCTGCGGTCCGTGGTCCAGCAGGCCAGCATGCGCGCCTGATCGACCGCCAGTGACCAGCCCTGGGCTTGCAGTTGCGGGTACAGCGCCCGGCTGCGGTCCAGCGCTTGAAGGTGGGTGCGGGTGATGGGCCTGCCATCGGCCTGCACGGCCAGCAGGATGCCCAGTTCCTCGAAGGTTTCCCGCAGCGCCGCCAGCGCCGCCGTGCGGTAGCGTCCGCCCGCGTCGGGGGCGCGCGCCAGCGTGTGTGTCTGGTGGTCGTCGGCGTCCACTCGCCCGCCGGGGAACACATAGGCGCCGGGCAAGAAGCTGGCGTTTGGCGAGCGCCGGGTCATCAGCACTTCGACGCCCAGCGCTCCGTCACGCAGCAGCAGCAGGGTGGCCGCTGGGTGCGCCACGGCCGGTTCTTTGCGGGGGTGCAGTTGCAGGGTGGGGCGGGCCATGGCGGTGTTCCTTGCGCGGGGGATGGGGGCTCTACGCGCTGGCCGAATGGGTGCGCAGCAAGGCGTCGAGTGTGCTTTCCAGGTGGGTGAGGGAATTGCATTCGCGCGCGATGTGGCAATAGGGCGCGTAGCGCTTCATCTCCGAATCGCCCAGGCCCCAGAACGAGGTGGGCTCGGGATTGAGCCAGATCACCCGGCGCGCGCGCTCATAAAGCTGCTTCATGACCTCGACATGCGCCTCGCCGCGGTTGTTGCGCGCGTCGCCCAGGATCAGCACCGTGGTGCGGCGGTCGATGTCGCCCAGCAATTGTTCTTCAATATCGAGCAGGGTTTGACCGTAGTCGGTGCCGCTGCCGCCCACGGCCTGCATCACTTTGTCGACCGCTTGCTCGACCGGCAGCAGCTCGAAGGTGTCGCTCACGTCCACCAGGTGGTTGGTGAAGGCGAAACTGCGCACGTCGCTGACCTGCTCGCCCAGGCTGTGCAGGAACAGCAGCAGAAAGCGCGCGTACTGGCGCACCGAGCCGCTGACGTCGCAGATCGCCACCACGCGTGGCCGATCCACCACCTTGGAGCGCCAGAAGGTCTCGAACAGCGTTCTTGCGCAGGGTCTTGCGGAAGTCGAGCTGGCCGCGCACCCGCTGCTTCTTGCGCCGCGAGTGGCGATCAGCCAGCCGCTTGGCGATTTTGCTGACGATGACGTGCATGCGCGCGAAATCGCGCTTTTCGATGTTGGAGAGCTTTTGCGTTTGCAGGAAGTCGTCGTGCAACTGGCGCGTCGGGGCCGTGCCGAAGAGCGCGAGTTTGCGTTCGACAAAATTGCGAACCTCCTCGAACAATTTTTTGCGCGCCAGTTCAAGCTCCTCGGCGCGCTCGGGCGCCAGCGTCTGGCGTTTGGCGTCAGAGATTTCGCGGTCCAGCAGTTCCAGGCCCATGGCCTGCTGGATCTTCTGGGTGTAAAAACCCTTTTGCGTGAAGAACCAGATGTCGGTCAGGCCCACCTCGCGCGCGGCTTCCTGCATGCGCTTGGCCAGCGCCGCCGAGTCGCCCGACAGCAACAACTGCGACAAGGCCTGGCCGCCGCTGCCCTGGCAACCGCCCGGCCCGCCGGAGCCGGTGGCTGTCTGGTTTTTGGGGCTTTGCTCGGGCGGGTCTTGCGCTGGTGTGGCGTCGGCGCCGGGTTGGACGCCGGGCCGGACCGCGCCGCCAGGGGCTGCCAGGTTTTCAAAAGAGCCGAAACGAAAGAAACGGTCAAAGGCCTCGTCGAACAGGGCGCGGTCGACCGTGGTCTTGGCCAGCGTGGTGCCCAGCGCGCTCTTGAGCAGGGCGCGGTCGCTCCAACCCACCAGTTCGACGGCACGCGCCGCATCGACCTGGGCGTTGAGATGGATTTCAAGGTCGCTGCCGCGCAGCGCCTTGAAAAAGTCTTCAAGCGTGGCTTGCACGGGGACTCTCCGCATCCTTGCGCGCTTGTTGCAGCAGGGTGGACATCTGCTCGTTGGCGGTGGCGATGTCTTGCTCGAACTTGAGGAAGACATTGAGCGTGTCGCGCACCACGTCCAGGTTCAGGTGTTCGGCGTGCAGCAGCAGCAGCGTCTTGGCCCAGTCGATGGTTTCGCTGACCGAGGGCAGTTTTTTCAGGTCCAACTGGCGCACCGCCTGGATGAAGGCCACCAGCTCCCGGTTCAGTGTTACCGACAGGCCGGGCACGCGCCGCTCCAGGATGCGCCGCTCCAGCGCGGCTTTGGGGAAGGAGATGTGCAGGTGCAGGCAGCGGCGCTTGAGCGCGTCGCTCATTTCGCGCGTGTTGTTGCTGGTGAGAAAGACGAGGGGCTTGACCTTGGCCTTGATGGTGCCGAGTTCGGGTACCGAGACCTGGTAGTCGGACAGCACTTCGAGCAGGAAGGCCTCGAATTCGGGGTCGGACTTGTCGATCTCGTCGATCAGCAGCACGCAGCCGCGCTCCTGGTGCAAGGCCTGGTAGAGCGGGCGCGGTTCGAGGAAATGCTCGCTGAAAAACAGGTCGTCGTGCGCATGCAGCTTGTCCATGGAGGCGGCCAGGCCGACGGCGCCCTGCATCATCTCGCCCAGCTTGTCCTTGAGCAGTTGCGTGTAGAGCAATTGCTTGCCGTATTTCCACTCGTACAAAGCCTTGGATTCGTCCAGGCCTTCGTAACACTGCATGCGGATCAGGGGCACGTCGAGAATCTCGGCCATGCCCTTGGCCAGTTCGGTCTTGCCGACGCCGGCCGGGCCTTCGACCAGGATCGGCTTTTCCAGGTTGAAGCCCAGATAGACCGAGGTGGAGATTTCGCGGCTGGCGATGTAGTCGACCGAGGCGAAGGCTTTGGCGACTAGGTCAACGGAATCAAAGTGGGCTTGGTGCAGTGATTTCATGGGTTGTCGTTGATTTCAAAAGGGTTTCTCCGGCCTGGAATTGCCGGGATTCGGCGATGCTGCGGGCGATGCCCTGCACCAGGCGCAGGTCGCGCGCCAGGGTGAGCAGGGCCGGTTCATGGTCGTCCAGGGCTGCGGCAAAGGATTCACAGGTGCCTTGCCAGCGATCAAACAGGCGGCGCGCGCCCAGGTTGAACGCCGCCAGCGCCTCGTTGGGGCCATGCTGGTCCAGGTGCTGAGCGGCATGGCGTGCCACGGGCGAGAGGGCATCGAGTTCGAGTTGCAAGCCACCCAGGTCCCGGGTCAAAGCCGGCGTGCGGGCTGCATGGCGAAACCAGCGTGCCAGGGTATCCAGCTCGGCTTGCATGGCGCCGAGCATCGGGCCCAGCAGCAGCGCGTCTTCGATCGCGCGCAGTGGCCGCGCGATGGTGTCGAAAGCCTGCCCAAGCTCGCCCAGGCGCTGGCTTTGCGGCACCCGGCAGCCGACCAGGCGCAGGCCGCAATGGCCGAGCGGCGCCAGTCCGCGCACTTTGTCGTCCAGCTCGCGGGTCAGCCCCGGTGTGTTGGCTTCAACGACGAAGGCATCGAAGCGCTTGCGCCCTTCGTGTTCGCCGCTGACGGCCAGCACGATGATGGCATCGGCGGCCGGGCCGTTGCTGACGAAGGCCTTGTGGCCGTCAAGAAGCCATTCGTCGCCGTCCCGCACCGCACGGCAGCTCAGGTGTTTGGGGTGTGCGCCCGTGCCGGGCTCGGAGATCGCGAGTGCCAGCAGGGTGTCGCCGACCGCTATGGATTGCAGCAGCGCACGATGCCGGTCGCTGCGCAGATTCGGCGCCAGCACGAAGCGCGCCAGCATTTGCTGCATCATCCACGCCATGCCCAGCCCCAGACTGGCGGATTCCCGGGCGACGATGCCGGCCACAGTACTGACCAGCGCGGCGTCCGCTACGGGCGCCCCACCGTCGCTGTCGAAGCCCACGCCGAGCAGGCCGCTGGCGCCGAGGTGGCGCCACCAGGCGCGGGGGAAGCCGTGCGCGCAGTCAGGCGCTGGCGCGTTCGCCAGGGCCAGGCGCATGGCCTCGGGCAGCGCCGGGTCCGACTTGGGTTGCTCAGGGGATTGAGAGCGGCTCATAGGTCCATCCAGATCAGGCGTAAAACCCAAGCTGTCGCGCCGCCAGGTCGCGCATCACTTCTTCGGCGCCGCCACCGATGGCGTTGACCTTGACTTCGCGGTAAATGCGCTCCACCTTGACGCCGCGCATGAAACCGGCGCCGCCGTGCAGTTGCACCGCCTCGCTGGCGCAATAGGCCATGGTCTGGGTGGCCTGGTTTTTCAGCAGGCAGATTTCGCCCACCGGCGTGTCGCCCTCTTCGACGCGCCAGGCGAGCAATTCCAGCAGGGCCTGGGTCGCCTCGACGCGCATGGCCATGTCGGCGAGTTTGTGGCGGGTGACCTGCTGGTCGATCAACTTGCCGCCAAACATCTCGCGCTCACGCGACCAGGCCAGCGCCTCGTCCAGGCAGACACGGGCAAAACCGTTGGCGCCGGCGGCGAGAAAGATGCGCTCGCGGTTGAAATTCTTCATGATGGCTTTGAAGCCCTGGTTTTCCACCCCCACCAGGTTCTCCACCGGCACGCGGCAGTTGTCGAAATACAGGGTGGCGGTGTCGGAGCACCACCAGCCCATTTTTCTCAAGGGCGTTTGCGTAAAGCCGGGCGTGCCTTTCTCGATCAGCAGCAGCGACACGCCGCCCGGCCCCGGCCCGCCGGTGCGCACCGCCACGGTGTAGAAGTCGGCGCGCATGCCGGAGGTGATGAAGGTTTTCGAGCCGTTGACGACGTAGTGGTCGCCATCCCGGCGCGCCGTGGTCTTGAGGTTGGCCACGTCCGAACCGCCGGAGGGTTCGGTGATGCCGAGTGCGCTGATCTTCTCGCCCCGCAGCACCGGCGGCAAGACGCGCTGCTGGAGCGCCTCGCTGCCCACGTTGACGATGGGCGGGCAGCCGATGGTGTGCGACAGCAGACTCGCCAGCACACCGCCAGCACCGCAACGCGCCAGTTCCTGCGCGGCGATGATGGTCATGAACAGGTCGCCGTTGTTGCCGCCATGGCTTTGCGGAAAGCCCAGGCCCAGCAGGCCGATTTCGGCCGCCTTGCGGTACAGATCGACAGGAAAGGACTCGGCTTCGTCCCAGGCATCCACGTGCGGACTGATTTCTCGGGCGACGAAGCGGCGCATCGCATCGCGGAACGCCAGGTGCTCGGGCGTATAGAAGGGACTCTTGGCAGGCAGGGTTTCGGCAGGCATGGGTATTACTCCTCGTGGGTGTGGCGGATGTCGTGCGTGCAGGGCGGTGCGCGCCTCAATCAGGCTGCTCGACCAGCGACACCAACAAGGCGCGCGTGGCCACCTGGTCGCCAGCGCGCACCGCCACTTGGTCCACCACGCCGTCGCGACGGGCCAGCAGTTGGTGCTCCATCTTCATGGCTTCGAGCACCACCAGGCGTTGCCCCTTGGTGACGGTGTCGCCAGGTCGGACGTCAACGGCCAGTACCCGTCCATTCATGGGGGCGAGCACACGTGATTCCGCGCTGCCTGCAGCTGCGGCCGGTGGGTCATAGGTCAGGTCTTCAAAGCTGGCGCTCAGGTCGCCCAGTTCCAGGTGCAACACGCCGCCGGCAAACACCGCAGCCGCGTGCTGTTGCACGCCATCGGCGATCAGGTGCAGGCACTCGCCTTGACGCCCACTGAGGGTGACGTGGTGCAGCGCCGCGCCCACTTCGAGCGTGTAGCGGTGGGCGCCAGTGACCGTGATGTGCACGGCATGTCGGTGTTCGCCCTCGCCGATCAGCATCGGCCAGCGTGCCGGTCCGCTGGAGCGCCAGAGCGCGGCTGCGACCGGTGTGGCGCTGGCTTCAAACCACAGCGTGCCGGCCAGCGCCAGCGCCAGCGAGTCGGGCTGGGGCCGCACCAGCGCCGCAGCGCCGAAGTGATGGGCGATGAAGGCCGTGGTCGTTTCGCCAGCGGCGAAGGCCGGGTGGCTGGCCACGGCTTCGAGGAAGGCACGGTTGTGGGGCAGACCGAGCAGGCGGGTGCGTTGCAGCGCACCGATCAGGCGTCGCCGGGCTTCGTCGCGGGTGGCGCCGTGTGCAATGATCTTGGCGATCATCGGATCGTAGTGAGGGCTCACGGTCTGACCCGATGCCAGGCCGTGGTCAACGCGCACGCCTTCGCCCGTGGGCGGGCTCCAGAGCGCAACATCGCCACTTTGCGGCAGGAAGCCGTTGTACGGATCTTCGGCGTACAGGCGCACTTCGATGGCGTGCCCGTTCAAGTGCACTTGCTCCTGCGTCAGCGGCAAGTGCTCGCCACGGGCCACGGCGATCTGCCAGGCCACCAGGTCCAGTCCGGTGATGCACTCGGTCACCGGGTGTTCGACCTGCAGCCGTGTGTTCATCTCCAGAAAGTAGAAGCGCCCTTCGCTGTCGAGCAGAAACTCCACCGTGCCGGCGCCGACGTAGTTCACGGTGCGCGCAGCCGCCACCGCCGCCGCGCCCATTTGCTCGCGCAGCTGGGGCGTGACCGCCGGGGAGGGCGCTTCCTCGAACACCTTCTGGTGCCGGCGCTGGATCGAGCAGTCGCGTTCGCCCAGGTGGATGATGTGGCCGTGCAGGTCGCCAAAGACCTGGATTTCGACATGGCGCGGCTCAATCACCGCGCGCTCCAGGATGAGCTCTTCGCTGCCGAAGGCGTTGCCTGCTTCCGAGCGGGCGCTGGCCAGGGCGACCGCGAGGTCTTGCGGGCGTTCGACCAGTCGCATGCCTCGCCCGCCACCGCCCGCCGCCGCCTTGACCATGATCGGGAAACCGATCTCGGCAGCCTTCGTGAGCAGCGTGGCATCGGACTGGTCAATGCCCTGATAGCCCGGCACGCAGGGCACGCCCGCCGCCAGCATCAGGCGTTTGGCGCCGGCCTTGTTGCCCATTTTCAGGATGGCCTGCGGGTCCGGGCCGATGAACACCAGCCCGGCGTCCAGGCAAGCTTGCGCAAAGCCGTCGTTCTCGGACAGGAAGCCGTAGCCGGGGTGTACCGCGTCGGCACCGGTGCTGCGCGCCGCCGCCAGCAGCGCCGCAACGTTGAGGTAGCTCTCGCGCACCGGCGCCGGGCCGATGCACACGGCCTCGTCGGCCAGGGCAACATGCAGCGCCTGGGCATCGGCTTCGCTGTAAACGGCCACCGTGCGGTAGCCCAGCGCCTGGGCCGTGCGGATGATCCGGCAGGCGATCTCGCCGCGGTTGGCAATCAGGATTTTGGTGAAGTTCATCAGGGTTCTCACATCCGTGCCACGCCAAAAGTGTTCGAAAGCAAGGGCCTCAACCCGGCTTCCCGACACACCGCCAGGGTGGTGGCGAGCGCGCGGCGGGTGTCGCGCGGGTCGATGATGCCGTCGTCCCACAGGCGCGCGGTGGCAAACAGCGAATGCGATTCGAGGTCAAAACGTGCCAGGATCTCGCTTTTCATGGTGGCCATGGTTTCGGCGGGTGGCTCCTTGCCAGTGCGGGCAAATTTTTCTTCGGTGACGATGCGCATCACGGTGGCGGCCTGCTCGCCGCCCATCACAGCCACCCGCGCGTTGGGCCAGGCGAACACGAAGCGCGGATCGTAGGCGCGGCCGCACATGCCGTAGTTGCCGGCACCGAAGGAGGCACCTGTCATCACGGTGATTTGCGGCACGGTGGCATTGGCCACGGCCTGGATCATCTTGGCGCCATGCTTGATCATTCCGACCTGCTCCACATCCTTGCCGACCATGAAGCCGGTGGTGTTCTGCAGATAGACGATCGGGGTGCCCGACTGGCAGCACAACTGGATGAACTGGGTTGCCTTGGTGGCGCCTTGCGGATCAATGGGCCCGTTGTTGCCGATGAAGCCGCAAGGGTATCCCTCGATGGCACCATGGCCGCACACGGTGCCGGAGCCGTACAGCGGTTTGAATTCGAGGAAGTCGGAGTCGTCGATCACCCGCGCCAGCACTTCGCGCATGTCGTAGGGCTGGCGAAAGTCAACCGGCACCACGCCCGCCAGTTGCTCGACCGGATAACGCGGCTCTTTCCAGATCTTCACCGCGCGCATCGGCAAGCGGTCGTTCCACGGCAGCCGCGCCAAGATGTCGCGTGCGATGCGGATGCCGTCGGCGTCGTCCTCGGCCAGGTACTCGGCCACGCCCGACATCGAACAGTGCATCTCGGCGCCGCCCAGCTCTTCGTCGGTGGCGATCTCGCCGGTGGCGGCTTTTAGCAAGGGTGGGCCGGCCAGGAAAGCCTTTGCACGGCCGCGCACCATGATCACATAGTCGGACATGCCCGGAAGGTAGGCGCCGCCGGCAGTTGAGTGGCCGTGCATCACGCAGACCTGCGGAATGCCCCTGGCCGATAGCCGCGCCTGGTTGGCGAAGCCGCGGCCGCCTTCAATGAACACCTCGCCCACATGCATCAGGTTGGCGCCGCCGGACTCGACCAGTCGCACCACTGGCAGTTTGTTCTCCAGTGCGATGGCTTCGGCGCGCAGGCTCTTCTTCATGCCCATCGGTGTGATGGTGCCGCCCTTGATCGCGCTGTCGGAGGCGATCACCACGCAACGAATGCCCGACACCACCCCGGTGCCGCAGATGATCCCGCCCCCCAGCACGTTCTTCTCGCCGTCGTCGTCGTGCATCCTGAAGCCGGCCAGGGTCGAAAACTCCAGCCACGACGAGCCGCGGTCGAGCAGCAGCGCGATGCGCTCACGCGGCAGCAGCTGCTTGCGGGCGCGGAACTTGGCTTCTTGGCTGTTCGACGTGTTGCGCACACGGTCTTCGAGCGTGCGGAAACTGTCGATCAGCGCGAGCATCTGTGCGCGCTCGCGCAGGAAGCTCTCTGACTGCGGGTCGACTTGACTTTGAATGGCGGGCATGGGTGGTTCTCGCTGAAAGGTCGCAGTGAACGAATGGGGTCACAGGCCTGCTTACAGGTCGTAAAAACGCTCACCCTGATCGGCCATGCGGCGCAGCAGTTGCGGCGGCGCAAAGCGCGCACCGTGCCGCTCGGCCAGGGTCTCGCAGGCCTTGACAAAAGCGGCCAGCCCCAGGCTGTGGATCTGGCCGATTGGGCCGCCCAGGTAGGCCGGGAAACCCCAGCCCAGGATCGCGCCGACATCGGCATCGATGGGCGCCAGCAGCACTTTTTCTTCGAGGCAGCGCGCGGTTTCGACCGATTGGATGAACATCAGGCGTTGCTTGACCTCTTCGACCGTGGGTTGCGTGGCCGCCAGCGGGAACGCCTGCGCCAGGCCTGCCCACAGTTGCTTCTGGCCATCTTGCGGGTAGTCGTAGAAACCCTTGCCGGTCTTTTTACCCAGTCGTCCCAACTTGTCCACCATGCGGTCGCAGACGTCGTCGATGGCGCTGCGCTGGTAGGCCTTGCCGAGGTCGGCGGCGGTCTGTTTCCGGATGCGCGCCATCAATTCGAGCGAGACTTCGTCGGCCAGCGCCAGCGGCCCCACCGGCATGCCGGCCATGCGCCCGGCGTTGTCGATCAGCGCCGGCTTCACGCCTTCGGCCAGCAGCGCCAGGCCTTCGCCGACGTAGGTCGAGAACACCCGGCTGGTGTAGAAGCCGCGGCTGTCATTGACGACGATGGGCGTCTTGAGGATCGCCTTGACGAAGTCCATGGCACGGGCCAGGCATTCATCACTGGTGGCCTGGCCGCGAATGATCTCCACCAGCGGCATCTTGTCGACTGGCGAGAAGAAATGCAGGCCGATGAAATTGGCCGGACGTGCGGACGCCTCGGCCAGCCCGCTGATGGGCAGGGTGGAGGTGTTGGAGGCGAAGATGGCGCCGGGGGCGATCACCGCCTCGGCCTTGCGCGTCACGTCGGCCTTGATGGCGCGGTCTTCAAACACCGCTTCGACCACGATGTCACAGCCTGCCAGGTCGGCGAAGTCGGTGGTCGGTTTGATCAGGGTGAGCTTGGCATCACGCTCGGCCTCGGTCATGCGCTTGGCGGCCACGCGCTTGTTCCACAGGTTCTCGCTGTAGGCCTTGCCCTTGGCCGCGCTGTCGGTGCTGCTGTCGAGCAGCACCACTTCCATGCCGACCTCGGCGGCGGCGAAGGCAATGCCCGCGCCCATCATGCCAGCCCCCAGAATGCCGACCTTGCGGTAGCTGGCCTGAGGCACGCCCTTGGGCCGGGAGGCCAGCTTGCTGGCGGCGGGAATGCCAAAGAACAGCGAGTGAATCATGTTCTTGGCCTCTTTGCCGGTCGTCAGCTTGACGAACTCGCGCATCTCGACCTTGCAGCCGGTGTCGATGTCGACCTGGCAGCCGTTGTAGACGCAGTTCAAGATCGCCTCGGGCGCGGGATAGTTGCCAAAGGTCTTGGCGCGCAGCATGGCGTTGCCTGCGGTGAAGGTTTCGTAGCCCATGGGGCTTTGCACGGCGCCGCCCGGCAGCTTGAAACCCTTGCGGTCCCAGGGCTGAACAGCGGCAGCGGCACCGTCGGTCAGCAGCCACTGCTTGGCGCGGGCCAGCAGTTGGTCGGCCGGCACGACTTCATCGACCAGACCCGCTTCCAGGGCTTTTTTCGGGGCGAGCTTTTTGCCTTCGAGCAGGAAGGGCAGCGCGTTGCGCACGCCGATCATGCGCGGCAGACGCTGCGTGCCGCCTCCGCCCGGCAGTAGGCCAAGGGCCACCTCGGGCAGGCCGATGAGGGCCTTAGGGTTGTCGGCGGCAATGCGTCGGTGGCAGGCCAGCGCGACCTCGTAGCCGCCGCCAAGCGTGGTGCCGTTGAGGGCCGCGACGAAGGGCTTGCCGCTTTTCTCAATGCCGCGCATCAGGGCGTGCAACTGGGTGACAAAGTCCATCATGCCGGCCACGTCGGTGATGGCGAGCATCATGTTGAGGTCGGCGCCGGCGATGAATTCGGGCTTGGAGGATGTGACGACCACGCCCTTGACGGCAGAATCCGCTTGGGCACGCTTCACGGCGTCGGCGAAGGCGGGAATGGATTGCCCGTTGAGGACGTTCATCGGCACGTCCTGCATGGCCCAGGTGATGGTGGCGATGCCGTCGGCATCAACCTTGTAGTCAATAGTCATGGTGGTGGTCCAGGTCTGTGATGAGGATCGCGTCGTGCCGGGGCTTCAGACGCGCTCGATGATGGTGGCGGTGCCCATGCCGGCGCCCACGCACAGCGTGATCAGGCCAGTGGACAGGTTGCGCCGCTCGAGTTCGTCGAGCACGGTGCCCAGTATCATGGCGCCGGTCGCGCCCAGCGGGTGCCCCATGGCAATGGCACCGCCGTTGACGTTCATCTTGTCGTGCGGGACGTTCATCACTTCCATGAAACGCAGCACGACCGAGGCGAAGGCTTCGTTCAGTTCATATAGGTCGATGTCGCTGGCCCTCATGCCGGCGAGCTTGAGCGCCTTTTCCGCCGAGTAGGAGGGGCCGGTCAGCATGATGGTGGGTTCGCTGCCGATGGAGGCGAACGAGCGGATGCGTGCACGGGCTTTCAGGCCCAGCAGCTTGCCGGCCTCGGCGTTGCCGATCAGCACCGCGGCCGCGCCGTCAACAATGCCCGACGAGTTGCCGGCGTGGTGCACGTGCGCCATGCGCTCGATCTCCGGATAGCGCTGCATGGCCACCGCGTCGAAGCCGTATTTCTCGCCCTGCACCTTGAACGCAGGCTCCAGCTTGGCCAGCGACTCCAGCGTGGTTTCGGCGCGCATGTGTTCGTCGCGATCCAGTACGACGCAACCGTTCACGTCCTTGACGGGAACAATCGACTTGGCGAAGCGGCCTTCGGCCCATGCGAGTGCCGCGCGGCGCTGGCTTTCGACCGCGTAGCTGTCAACATCGTTGCGGCTGTGGCCGTAAAGGGTGGCAATCAGATCGGCTGAAATTCCCTGCGGCACAAAATAGGTCGGAATCGCTACCGCGGGGTCAGCCGCCCAAGCGCCGCCGCTGGTGCCCATGGGCACACGGCTCATGCTCTCGACGCCGCCGCCGATGACCAGTGGCGACTGGCCCGACATCACCTTGGCGGCGGCCATGTTGCAGGCCTCCAGGCCCGAGGCGCAAAAGCGATTGATCTGCACACCGGCAGCGCTTTCGTGGTAACCGGCGGCGATGGCCGCAACGCGGGCGATGTTGGCGCCTTGCTCGCCGGCGGGTTCGACGCAGCCGAGGATGATGTCGTCCACGAAGGCGGTGTCCAGGGTGTTGCGGTCGCGCAGCGCCTGCAGCGCGGTGATGGCCAGACTGATGGGCGTGCTGCCGTGCAGCGCACCCGAGCTGCGGCCCTTGCCGCGCGGCGTGCGCACGGCATCAAAAATGAATGTTTCGGTCATGGTGGGTTTCCTTCTTTCTGAATCTGTGGAAGCGATAGGCAAGATGGCGGAAAGCGGCTGGCGGCGTGTGCTACAGCGTACGGCTGATGATTTCCTTCATGATTTCGTTGGCGCCACCGTAGATGCGCGCGACGCGCGCATCCGCATAGGCGCGGGCAATCGGGTACTCCCACATGTAGCCGAAGCCGCCGAACATCTGCAGGCATTGGTCGATCACCTTGCAGTGCAGGTCGGTGGTCCAGTACTTGGCCATCGCGGCGGTGGCGGCATCAAGCTGACCATCCATCAGCAGGCCGAGCAGGCGGTCGACAAAGACCTGTGCGATCTGCACCTCGGTTTTCATTTCGGCGAGCTTGAAGCGGTTGTGCTGGAAATCGATCACGCGCTGGCCGAAGGCCTTGCGATCCTTGGTGTAGGCCAGCGTCCATTCGAGCGCGGCCTCGGCGCCCGCCACCGCGCCGATGGCGATCTGCATGCGCTCCCAGGCCAGTTCCTGCATCAGCAGGAAAAAGCCCTTGCCCTCGCCGCCGAGGATGTTGCTGACCGGCACGCGCATGTCTTCGAAGAAGAGTTCCGAGGTGTCCTGCGCCTTCATGCCGATCTTTTCGAGGTTGCGCCCGCGCGTGAAGCCGGGGCGATGGGTCTCAACCAGCACCAGCGAGGTACCCTTGGCACCTTGCGTCGGGTCGGTCTTGGCGACAACGATCACCAGGTCGGCGTTCTGGCCATTGGTGATGAAGGTCTTTTGACCATTGATCACCAGTTCGTCGCCGTCACGGACCGCGCTGGTGCGCACGCTTTGCAGGTCGCTTCCTGCGCCCGGCTCGGTCATGGCGATGGCGCCAATCACCTCGCCGGTGGCCATTTTCGGCAGCCAGCTGTGCTTTTGCTCCTCGGTGCCGTAGGCCAGGATGTAAGGTGCCACGATGTCGGAGTGCAGGCCGAAGCCGATCCCGCTCGTGCCAGCGCGCGCGACTTCCTCGATCAGCACGGCACTGTGCAGGCGCGTGCCGCCACCGCCGCCGTATTGCTCGGGTATGGCGGGGCACAGCAGGCCCGCGGCGCCGGCCTTGCGCCAGACGGCGCGCGGCACGATGCCATAGGTTTCCCAGCCAGCGTGATGGGGGATGACCTCTTCTTCCAGAAAGCGGCGGGCCTGGTCCCGGAAGAGTTCGTGTTCTTCACCGAAGAGGGTGCGGTTGAGCATGGGCCTGTCCTTGAAGTTAGATTGAGATTGACACTGGCATGGCCGACGGCTGCGAAGAGTGGCTCGTCCACGCGGGACGGCGCCGGAAGCACCCAGCACGCGATGGATAAGACCATCAACCAAACGCTTGTTAGATGATATAGTATATGGCATGACGAAGAAGCAAGACAACCCACTCCCGCGCAGAGATGCGATCCTGGCGGCTGCGGCGAGTCGGTTCCGGCGACAGGGTTTCGAGCGCACCTCGGTGCGCGAGATTGCCCAGGCCATGGGCATGACTTCGGGTTCGATCTTCTACCACTTCGCCACCAAGGAGGAACTGCTGGTGGCGATCATGGAGGAGGGCGTTCGCGACATCATGCAGTCGGTGCGCGACGGGCTGGCTGGCGAGACGCGCCTGCCCGAGCGGCTGCTGTCGATGGTGCGCAGCCACCTGAAAGCTTTGCTGGGTACGAGGTTCGACGCCATGACCGTGCTGCTCTACGAGTGGCGCAGCCTTTCGCCGGCCGCGCAGACCCGGGTGATGGCAACGCGCGATGCCTACGAGGCCTTGTGGATGGTGCCGATCAGCGAGGCTGCGGCGCAGGGCTTGGTCGACACCGATGCCGTGCTGGTGCGCCAGACGGTGCTCGGCGCCCTCAACTGGACGGCGCAGTGGTACCGGCCTGGCGGGCGTCTGGACGTCGATGCGTTGGCGCAGCGCATGTACACGATGCTGTTTCCTCGTGTGGTCGCATCCGATGTGCAAGGTGCGGCATGCGCAAGTAGGTCGAAGGCTATCGGTACCCCTTCGGAGAGCCCGGGAGCAGGGCCGTCCGAAACAGTACCTTCTTTGAATTGAAAGCTAAACAGGAGAAAAGCAGCTATGAAATCGACCATGATGCAAGTGCCGCTCTCGCTCAATCATTTCCTGGAGCGGGCCAAGCTGTACCACCCGAAGGTGGAGATCGTATCGAGGATGCCCGACAAGTCCCTGCACCGCCATACCTACGCCGACTTCCACCGTCGGGCCAAGGGTCTGGCCGAGGCGCTGGTCAAGGCCGGCATTAAGCCTGGTGACCGGGTCGCCACCCTGATGTGGAACCATTACGCCCACATCGAGTGCTACTTCGGCATTCCGGCGGCCGGCGCGGTCATGCACAACCTCAACCTGCGCCTGTTCCCGCACGACATTGCGTTCATCGTCAACCACGCCAAGGACCGTTTCCTGATCGTCGACGATGTCTTGCTGCCGTTGCTGGCGCAGTTTGCCAAGGATGTCAACTTCGAGCGCATCATTGTGGTGCCGCTGACAGGCAAGCCGGGGCCGCAGGGATACGAGGACTATGAAGGCTTCATCGGTGGAGCGACCGATGACTTCAAATGTGTTGAAGTCGATGAAAACGCGCCCTGCGGCATGTGCTACACCTCGGGCACCACGGGCAGCCCCAAGGGGGTCGTCTATTCGCACCGCTCCACCGTGCTGCACACACTCGTGGCGGCACTGCCAGGGGGGATCAACGTGTCGGGTACTGACACAGTGCTGCCGGTGGTGCCAATGTTCCACGCCAACGCATGGGGTTTGCCATTCGTCTCAACCTTCGTCGGTGCCAAGCAGGTGTTTCCCGGCCCGCACCTCGACTCAGAATCGCTGCTCGACTTGTACCAGCGTGAGCGGGTCACCGTCACCGGTGGTGTGCCCACCATCTGGTTGTCGCTGCTGCAGACGCTGCGCGCAAACCCGGGCAAGTACGACCTGGTGCCTGGCATGCGCATGATGGTGGGCGGCTCTGCGGCGCCCGAATCCTTGTTCCGTGGCTTCGATGAGTTTGGTCTTGAAGTTGGCACTGCCTGGGGCATGACCGAGACTTCGTGTCCTCGCTCAAACCCTCCATGCGGGCACTGCCCAAGGAAGAGCAATATGCCTTCCGTATCAAGCAGGGCATGGCCGCGCCATTGGTTGAGATTCGTCTGGTCGGCGACAACGGCGAAGTACCGTGGGATGGGAGGTCGGTCGGCGAGATTCAGGTGCGTGGGCCATGGATCACCGGCTCCTATCACGATCTGCCCATCAACGAAAGCAGCTTCACTGCCGATGGCTGGCTGCGCACCGGTGATGTCGGCTGCATCGACTCCGAGGGTTTCCTGCAGTTGACCGATCGCACCAAGGATTTGATCAAGTCGGGCGGCGAATGGATTAGTTCGGTCGATCTGGAAAACGCCGTGATGGGGCATCCGGCTGTGCTGGAGGCGTCCGTGATCGCAGTGCCGCACCCGCGCTGGGCCGAACGGCCGCTGGCGGTGGTGGTGTTGCGCCCTGGCATGAGCGCCACTGGGGAAGAGATTCGCGATCATCTGGCCAAGACGTTCGCCAAGTGGCAGTTGCCCGAAGGTTTCGCTTTCGTGAATGAAATCCCGCGTACATCGACCGGCAAGTTCCTCAAGACCAAGTTGCGCGAGACGTACAAGGACTGGAAGTGGGAGTGAGCCGGGATTGGAGAGGCCGGATTCGGGCTTCGTTCTTGCCGTTCTTGAATTGTTTATTTGTAACAGCCCAGGTAGGGCTGCTGAAATAGCTGTTGACCGACCACGGTGCGACGTGAGTCAAGGTGTCGATGACACTTCCGGCGACCGATCGCAGAGCTGAGGACCACGCGGCCGATATCTCTGTTTTGTTGGCGCTCATTGCCCAATTGCGGACGCAAAACGCGGCGTTGGTCGCGCGCGTGGCCGAGTTTGAACGCCAGCTTGGACTGAACAGCGGCAACAGCGGCAAGCCGCCGTCCAGAGACGGTTTGAAGAAGAAGCCGGTCCGGGTCGGCAGCCTTCGCGAACGGACAGGCAAGAAGACCGGCGGGCAGAGCGGCCATCCGGGCAAAACTCCGAGCCGCGTCGAAATCCCCGACGGCACGGTGGATCACTTCCCCAAGGTCAGCGCCGGTTGCGGCGCGGCGTTGAGCGGGGAGATGGCCACGGACCACGCCGCCCGGCAGGTATTCGATCTGCCCGAACCCCGGCCCTTGGTCGTGACCGCGCACCGGGCGTTTGCATGCCGGTGCGGGAATTGCGGCCTGAAAACGCGCGCGGCCTTTCCCGAAGGCGTCGCGGCGCCGGTTCAATACGGCGCGCGGATCGCGGCCGTCGTGGTCTATCTGCAGCATCTCCAGTTTCTGCCCGAGAAGCGCCTGGCCCACCTGATGGCGGACCTGCGCGGCGTGAGCCTGACCACGGCGACCATCGCCAGCATGAGCCGGAACTGCGCCGAGCGGCTCGAGGGGTTCGTCACCGCCGTGCGCGATCATGTGGCGGCGGCGCCGGTGAAGCATCTGGACGAGACCGGTTTCCGAATCGGCGGCAAGACGCAATGGCTGCATATCGCATCGACCATCCTGCTGACATTCTACCGGATCTCGTCAAAACGAGGCAGCCTGCCGGAAAATATGGTCGGCATTGTCGTCCACGATCACTGGAAGCCTTACTATAATACACGCTCAAAGACGTGCGGCACGCATTATGCAACGCGCGTCACTTGCGCGAACTTCAGGCGCTGATCGAGATCGAGAAGGAAGTCTGGGCGCGCAAGCTGCCGCGTCTGCTGCGCCGCGCCTGCCATGCCGCGAACCCCGCCCGCGAACAGGATGCGCCGCTGTCGCCGCGCTTCATCGCGCTGATCGAGCGATGTTACGACGCGATCGTCACGGAAGGCCCTCGTATTCCACGAGGCGCTGCCCAGCCAGCGCGACATCGCCACGAAAATCATCGAGAAAAAGGCCGATTACATTGTCGCGCTGAAGGGTAATCAGGGAACCCTGCGCGAGGATGTCAATGCCT
>LNAP01006958.1_pt1 | contig 17839 bp, 18 predicted proteins | sample 602601 | NCBI WGS metagenome assembly LNAP01 (sample SAMN02440304, study PRJNA202911) | soil metagenome | biome: Subtropical and temperate rainforests or woodlands; isolation source: soil samples (1 kg each in a 20% v/v slurry with milli Q water) were... ... | reverse complement strand
CATGCCCATTGCCTTGCTCGCGCTGACCCTCAGCGCCTTCGCCATCGGGACGACCGAGTTCGTCATCGTTGGCCTGTTACCCACCATCGGCGCCGACCTCGGCGTCAGCCTGCCGTCCGCCGGCCTGCTGGTCAGTCTCTACGCCCTGGGCGTCGCCATTGGCGCCCCGGTGCTGACCGCCCTCACCGGCAAAGTCCCGCGCAAATTGCTGCTGTTGTCGCTGATGGTGCTGTTCACCCTTGGCAACCTGCTGGCCTGGAAAGCCCCCAGCTACGAATCACTGATCCTGGCGCGGATCGTCACCGGCCTCGCCCACGGGGTGTTTTTCTCGATTGGCTCGACCATCGCCACCAGCCTGGTGCCAAAGGAAAAAGCCGCCAGTGCGATCGCTATCATGTTCACCGGCCTGACCGTGGCGCTGGTCACCGGCGTACCGCTGGGAACCTTCATCGGTCAGCATTTCGGCTGGCGTGAAACCTTCCTCGCCGTGTCCGCCTTGGGCGTGATCGCCTTTATCGGCAGCCTGCTCTACGTGCCGAAAAACATCGCCCACAGCAAACCGGCTTCGCTGTTGCAGCAATTGCAGGTGCTCAAGCAGCCACGTCTGCTGCTGGTGTACGCCATGACCGCGGTCGGTTACGGCGGCTCGTTCATCGCTTTTACCTTCCTGGCGCCGATTCTCCAGGACATCTCCGGCTTCAGCGCCAGCACGGTCAGCCTGGTGTTGCTGGTCTACGGCATCTCGGTGGCGGTCGGCAACATCTGGGGCGGCAAACTGGCGGACAAGCGCGGCCCGATCAGCGCCCTGAAAATCATCTTTGCCTTGCTCGCGGCGGTGCTGTTCGTGTTGACCTTTACCGCTGGCAACCCATGGCTGGCGCTGGCTACCGTGCTGGTCTGGGGCGCAGTCGCGTTCGGTAACGTGCCGGGGCTGCAAGTCTATGTGGTGCGTCAAGCCGAACATCACACCCCGCATGCGGTGGACGTGGCGTCGGGGCTGAACATCGCGGCCTTCAACCTTGGCATTGCCGGTGGCGCGTGGGGTGGCGGCTTGATCGTGGCTCACATGGGCCTGATCCATACCGCCTGGATTGGCGGGCTGGTGGTGTTGGCGGCCTTGGCGCTGACGGCGTGGAGTGGACGTCTTGACCGACTCGGCCCGGTCTACGCCGAAAGCACGACCCGCATCGTCGCCGGACACTAACCCCACAGAAGGTCGGTATGGTTTTCCGGAACGCACACCGTCCGTAGCCCCGTCGAAACTTTCTCGGTTGCCCCACGGTCATCAAAAGACAGAGGCAACCGAGGACCATTAGACGGGAGGCGACATGGCGGCGATTCACATTGGCATTTCAGGCTGGCGCTACACACCCTGGCGGGGAGGTTTCTACCCGAAGGGGCTGACCCAGAAGCGCGAATTGCAATTTGCGTCCCGGGCGGTCAACAGCATCGAAATCAATGGATCGTTTTACGCCCTGCAACGGCCTGAGCGTTACGCCCAATGGTACGCCGAAACCCCGGCGGACTTCGTGTTCAGCGTCAAAGCCCCACGTTTCATCACCCACATCAAGCGTCTGCGGGACATTCATACACCGCTGGCGAATTTCTTTGCCTCCGGGATCCTGGAGCTGAAAGAGAAACTCGGCCCGATCCTCTGGCAGTTTCCGCCCAACTTCAAATTCGATGTCGAGTTGTTCGAAAGCTTCCTCAAGCAATTACCCCACGACACCCAGCAAGCAGCCGCCCTCGCCCGCCAGCACGATTCGCACCTGCACGGCCCCGCCAGCATGAAGGCGTACAAGAAAAAGCCCCTGCGCCACGCCGTTGAAATCAGAAACGAGAGCTTTATTGATCCAGCGTTCGTGCGCCTGCTCAAGCGCTACAACGTGGCCTTGGTTATCGCCGATACCGCCGGAAAATGGCCGTACCGCGAAGACGTCACCAGTGATTTCGTCTATCTGCGCCTGCACGGTGCCGAAGAACTCTACGCCAGCGGCTACACCCCTGAGGCGCTGGAACGCTGGGGCGAACGGATCGACGCCTGGAACCATGGCCAGCAACCGGCCGATCCGCAGCTGATTGCACCTGGGCAAAAGCCGAAAGCACGCAAGTCCCGGGAAGTGTTCTGCTATTTCGACAACGACATCAAAGTCCGCGCGCCTTTCGATGCGCGGCGTTTGCTTGAGCACTTCCACCTCGACAAAGACCTCGCCACCCGTCCCGGTGAACCGGTCGCCGAAGGAGTGCTGTCATGAGTATTTCCGAACCGGTCGGCAGTACCGACGAACAGCAACCCGTCATCACCGCCGTGCGCCGTTTCACCGTACTGACGGTCAACACCCACAAGGGGTTCACCGCGCTCAATCGGCGTTTCATCCTGCCGGAATTGCGCGAAGCGGTACGCAGTGTGTCTGCCGATGTGGTGTTTTTGCAGGAAGTCCACGGCACCCACGAAGACCATCCGCAGCGGTACGACAACTGGCCGACGATGCCGCAGTACGAATTCCTCGCCGACACCCTGTGGCCACAATTTGCCTATGGCCGCAACGCGGTGTACCCGGCGGGTGATCACGGCAATGCGCTGCTGTCGAAATTCCAGATCATTCGCCATGACAACCTCGACGTCTCGATCAGCGGCCATGAGAACCGCGGCATCCTGCATTGCGTGCTGCGCCTGCCGGGCGATGGCCTGGAAGTGCACGCCATTTGCGTGCATCTGGGGCTGCGTGAGAGCCACCGCACGGAACAACTGAAGTTGCTGGCGCGACGCCTCGAAGACCTTCCGGTCGACGCCCCGGTGATTGTCGCCGGCGACTTCAACGACTGGCGCCAGCGTGCCGATGCGTTGCTCAAGCCCTGTGGCCTGCGCGAGGTATTCGCCGAGCACCACGGCAAACCGGCGCGCAGTTTTCCAGCGCGACTCCCAGCGCTACGCCTGGACCGCATCTATGTGCGCAACCTCAAGGCCAGCCGTCCGCAAGTGCTGGCGGCACGTCCCTGGTCACACCTTTCCGACCACGCACCGCTGTCGGTGGAGATCGAGCTATGAGCAGCGCCCCGATGGAAAAAGCCACCGTTGAACACGTGCCGACTACCCCGCCGGTGCGTGAGCCCGGCGTGGTCGACGTCGAATACGGCTGGCAGGGCAACAACCTCGTGGAAATGCTGGAAAACGGCGAAGCCTATTTCCCGCGGGTGTTTGAGGCCATGCGCCAGGCCAAGACTGAAATACTCCTGGAAACCTTCATTGTGTTCGAGGACAAGGTCGGCAACGAGCTGCAGCAAGTGCTGGTCGAAGCCGCGCAACGCGGTGTACGGGTCACCGTCAGCCTCGACGGGTTTGGCTGTGGCGAGTTGAGCAACGGCTATCTCGCAACGTTGAGCGAGGCCGGCGTTCGCCTGCAAATATTCGATCCGGCGCCCAAGCTTCTGGGGATCCGCACCAACTGGTTCCGACGTCTGCACCGCAAGATCGTGGTGGTGGACGGCACGATTGCGTTCATCGGCGGGATCAACTTTTCCGCCGACCATCTGGCCGATTTCGGCCCCGAGGCCAAGCAGGATTACTCGGTTGAAGTGCAAGGCCCGGCGGTGGCCGATATCCATCACTTCGCGCTGCTGCAATGTGGCCGCCCGGCCCGCGCCAAATACTGGTGGCAACGCCGCCGGCAGCGACGCTCGGAACTGGCCTTCAGCGACCACGACGGCCAGGTTCGCCTGGTGTACCGCGACAACGGTGACCACCGGACGGATATCGAAGAGGTTTACCTTCAGGTGCTGCGTAGCGCCCAACGCCGGGTCGTGATCGCCAACGCCTATTTCTTTCCGGGCTATCGCTTGCTGCGCGAAATCCGCAACGCTGCGCGCCGGGGCGTCGACGTGCGCCTTATTCTGCAGGGGCAACCGGACATGATGGTGGCCAAACTGGCTGCGCGCATGACCTACGACTATTTGCTCAAGTCGGGCGTGCAGATCTTCGAATATTGCGAACGCCCGCTGCACGGCAAAGTCGCGCTGGTGGATGAGGACTGGAGCACCGTCGGCTCAAGCAATCTCGACCCGTTAAGCCTGTCGATGAACCTGGAAGCCAACGTGTTGATCCGCGACCGAGCCTTCAACCAAGATCTGTTCGAACGGCTTGAGGTGCTGAGCAATAACCACTGCAAAGCCATGTCAGCGGACACGTCGCCGCGCGGAAGGATCTGGCACATGACCGTCGGCTTTCTGGTGTTTCACTTCCTGCGTCACTTCCCGGCATGGGCCGGTTGGCTGCCTGCGCATAAACCACGCCTGAAACCCTTCACCCATCCGGCCGGGAGTGACCACCATGAACCGCGTTGAAGCGCACTCGGCACCTCAAGACGGCAGCACAACACCTGTCCCGGAAAAGAAGACGCGCTGGAGCCGCTGGAAAAAACCGCTGACGATGCTGTTTTTCCTGGCGCTGATCGTGCTGTTGACGATGCTTGCCCAGCGCATCGAATGGGACGAAGTGTTCCACACCCTGGCCAATTTCAAGGTGCGCACGCTGATCATTGCGTCCGGCCTGACGCTGGTGAGTTTTCTGGTGTATGCCTGTTTTGATCTGATCGGCCGCACCTACATCCGCCAGGACCTGACCTGGAAACAGATCCTGCCGGTGGGGATCATCAGCTACGCCTTCAACCTGAACCTGAGCGCGTGGGTCGGCGGGATTGCCATGCGTTATCGCCTGTATTCGCGGCTAGGGGTGAGCAAAAGCAACATCGCGAAAATCCTCGGGCTGAGCCTGGCGACCAACTGGTTCGGCTACATGGTGATTGCGGGCGCCGTGTTCAGCAGCGGACTGGTCAGAATGCCGCCGGGCTGGAAGTTGAGCAGCGGTGCCTTGCAAGTTGTGGGCGTGTTGTTACTCCTGGTGAGCGCGGGATATCTGGCGGCGTGCCAGTTCTCCAAACGTCGGGAATGGGCGATACGCGGGGTGGAAATCAACCTGCCGTCCTTGCGCATGGCGATGCTGCAACTGGCCCTCGGAGCGCTGAACTGGTCGCTGATGGCGGCGGTGATCTTCACGTTGCTGCCGAGCAAGCTGGATTACCCATTGGTGCTGGGCGTGTTGCTGATCAGTGCGATTGCCGGGGTGATCACGCACATTCCGGCCGGGTTGGGTGTGTTGGAGGCGGTGTTTGTGGCACTGCTGCAACATGAAGCGTCGCGGGGGAGCCTGGTGGCGGGGTTGCTGGCTTATCGGGCGATCTATTTCATCTTGCCGTTGCTGATTACGTTGGTGATGTATCTGGTGGTGGAGGCCAAGGCGAAGTCGCTGCGGATTGCCAAGAAACCTTCCTGAGATTGTTGGGGAGGCGGATGACGCTTTCGCGGGCAAGCCTTCGAAAGCGTCCGCAAACCCACCACTCATTTCGACTGAATAATGCTCAACCGCTCACCCACGACCATCTCGGTAATCCAGTCCACCAGGATCGAGGTGTAGGCCTGTTGTGAAACCGGCTCGCTCAACGCGTGATCGGCGCCGTCAATGATCCGGTGCGTCAGCGAATGCGTCTGCTGGCACGCAGCGCGGTAGCTCATGATCGTCGCGTGAGGCACATAGTCGTCGGTCTCGGACTCCACGAGCAGCACATCCCCGGTGAATTGCGAGCACGCATGCAGCGCACGATTGCTGTCGGCGCGTACCAGCGTGTTGCGGTAATCGCGCAAATCAGCCTTGTCCAGTTCACGCTTGGGCGTATGCCATTGATCGTCGCGATACAGCGCCGGCACCCGCAGCGCCAGCCAGCGCACCGGGCGCAATGAAGTCAGTATCGAGGCCAGATAACCGCCATAACTGGTGCCGACCACCGCAATGGCGGAGGTGTCGAGCGCCGGGTGGGCGAGCAAGCGGTCGTATGCCGCCAGCAGGTCGCGCAGGTTGTCTTCGCGCGTTACGCGAGTAAGCGGGATGCCGGTGCCGCCGGTGTGCCCGCGCAAGTCGAACGTCAGGCACACGCATCCCAGACCGGCGATGCCTTTGGCCCGCTCCAGGTCCCGCTCCTGGCTGCCGCCCCAACCGTGCACAAACAACACGCCGGGGACTTTCGATTTGGGGCTCAGAAAGGTCCCGCTCATCTGTTCATCGTCGATGTCGATCTGAATGGTTTCGCTTCTAGCCGTCATAGGATTTGACCGTCACGTACTTGAGAAGAAAGTCACTGTTTTCCGCGGGCCCGCGATACACCTCAATGGCGTCCGGCGGCAGCGGTTGGTCGATGTAGGTTTCCACTGAAGACACGCGAATCGCGCGCATCCCCGGGTTGTTGACGAAGCTCTGCAACGCGGCCACTTCGGCGCTGCTGGCACCGCCCATGCGCCAGGACTGTTCGAGCACGCCGCTGCGCTGTTTGCCACTGCTGTCCAGGCCTTGGGCGATGTCATAGTTGCGGCGCGAGGCGTAAAAACCGGGATAGGCCTCGTCCGCGGCGCTGTCGAACACTTGCGCTTGCCGGATCGCCAGTTGCACATCGTCAGGCAGGTCCAGTTTCAGCAGGTCTTCGTAATACCCCTGCACCACCAGCAGATTGGAACCTCCATAAACCTGCTCGCCCTGACCGTCTTCGGTCAAGTATTGATCACCGCAATAACTCAGCACCTTATCGCCGATAAAACTCTGGCCAACACTGTGGGTGACGACGTTGTCGAGATCCTGTTCAAGCACCACGCCTTCGCTGAACAGTGCCCTGGCATCGGGGCGAGCCAGAACGGCGTCGAACTGGTCGAGGCTTTTGATCACTTCCTGCCCACGTCCGGCGCAGGCATGAATCGGCTTGATGCGGATCGGGCCGGTGTAAAGCAAATGCTCTGCGGCCGGCCGCGCATCGTCGAGCGAGAACACGCTGAGGCCATCGAGCACGACGTTGCGCACACGTTCGGAAAACAACGGAGACCAGCCTTGCGGGGCGTGCGCATGTTTATTGCGCAACCCGTGGCTGATGGCTTTGGTGCAGATGAAATCGTGGTCGACATAACCGCCCCACAGATCTTCCGGCCCGGTGACGCCCAATGCCCGGGCGGCAGCGACGCCGACCAGGGTCTGGGTCGGCAAGAGATAAAGATCTCGGGCCTTGTGAAGTCCGGGGTCGTAGCTGCCACCGAACTTGAGCCCCAGGATGTGCGCCAGCCAACGGGCCAGCGCGTGATTGGTGTCGACTTCGTGCTGGGGCGCCTCGGGGCGGACTGAGTGGGCGACTACCAGTTTCTTGCGGTTTGTTGGGGTCATGCGTCCCCCTTCAATCGGCTTTTGATGAATGTAGTTGAAGGGGTGCAGAGATCAAGCCATCGAGGGTTGGATAGAAACGGGTTTCAAATCAGGCAGTTGCTACGAAGGTGATGGCACTGAGCCTGTTTTATTCTGCACGAAGGGTTTCTCCACCCCTGCATTTTGCACGATCCAAGCCTTGCACTGAGCCAATGCGGGAGAGAGCCTGCTCGAGAATTCGGCGTGGGTCAGCCTGCATCTAAGTCACTGACATTGCGCCTTCGCGAGCAGGCTCGCTCCCACATTTGGCTTGGCGGTGATCTGGCTACCGCGCGACAGCTGCACCCGGCGTCACGCCAAACCGCGCCCGGTAATCACTTGGCGCCAGCCCGGTGATTTTCTTGAAGGTCGCGCGAAACGCACTGGGGTCTTGATAACCCACGGTCCACGCAATGTGATCGATGGTGCCGTTGGTGAATTCAAGCATTTCCCGAGCCTTGCCAACCCGCAGATGCTGGCAGTACTCGGTGGGTTTCAACCCGGTCGCTGCACGGAAACGGCGCAGGAACGTGCGCTCTTCCAGCCCCGCCCGCTCGGCCATCGCCGTCAGCGATACATCGGTGGCCCCGGTGCTTTGCAGCCAGTGCTGAACCTTGAGAATCGACGCATCGCCGTGGCTGAGAATCGGTGAAAAATTGCTGCCGCACTCACTCGCGCTGTCGCTGTGTTCCACCACCAGAAAACGCGCGGTGCCGGTGGCAATGCTCGGGCCGAGCAGGCGGTCGACCAGCCGCAACCCCAACTCGGACCAGGCCATCAACCCGGCGGTGGTGATCAGGTCGCCGTCGTCGACGATAGGGGTATCGGCCTTGAGCTTGATGGCCGGGTAACGCTCGGCGAAGGTTTTGGCCGAGGTCCAGTGGGTAGTGGCGCTGCGGCCGTCGAGCAAGCCGCTTTCCGCCAGTAGAATCGAGCCCACGCAGACGCCGCCGAGGGTCGCGCCCCGGGCGTGTTGCTGACGCATCCAGTGGATCAACGCCTGCGGTGCCTGGCCTTCGGAAAATCCGGCAATCGATGGCGGAATCAACACCGCCACCAAGGCGCGCTCGGGCCCGGGATGACTGTCGTACACCCGCTCGGGCGCCTGCTCGCCATCAACTTGCCAATGGCTGACCCGCAGCAGCGGCAATTGCGCAGCCTGATGCTCGGCGGCAATCCGGTTCGCCACCCCGAACAGGTCCGTCAACCCGTGCACCGCCGCCATCTGCGCGCCGGGATAAATCAGCACGCCGAGTTCGACGATTGCCCTTTCTGCGTCCATTGTCAGTTTTCCCCCTTCTATTGTCGGTGCGGCCAATCCTCGGAAGGCCTGCCACAGACAATACTTCTTTCCACGCCCAACCCACACATTTCGAGGAATCAGGCATGGCCAAGCAAGCACTCATCGTAGTTGATATCCAAAACGACTACTTTCCTCAAGGCAAGTGGCCGCTGGTCGGCGCCGACGCTGCCGCCGACAACGCCGCCCGTCTGCTCAAAGCGTTTCGCGACGCGGGTGATTCGGTGGTGCACATCCGCCACGAATTCACCTCCGAAGAAGCCCCCTTCTTCACCCCGGGTTCCGAAGGCGCGAAGCTGCACCCCAAAGTTCTGAACCGTGCCGATGAGCCGGTGGTGCTCAAGCACTTCGTCAACTCGTTTCGTGAAACCGAACTGAAATCGATCCTCGACGAGCAAGGCATCAAGGAATTGGTGGTCGTTGGCAGCATGAGCCACATGTGTGTGGACGGCATCACCCGCGCCGCCGCGGACTTTGGCTACACCGTCACGGTGATCCACGACGCCTGCGCCTCACGCGATCTGGAATTCAACGGCGTTACGGTGCCCGCCTCCCACGTTCACGCCGCGTTCATGTCGGCCCTGGGTTTCGCCTATGCGAGCGTGATTTCCACTGATGAATTCCTGGCGGCTAACCACTAACCACATAACGTATTGATCAAATTCCAAAAAGGGCCCGCCGCGTTTTAGCGCTGCGGGCCTTTTTCATGGAGCGGAAAATGTATGACAAAAAATCTCACGCGTGAGCTATTGAGCGTGGCAAAAATTGCCTGTAGTGTTTCTCACGCGTGAGTTTTTCACAACGAGGTCAGCCCCATGAAAAGCAGCTCTCCATCGAGTCCTCCCACAGGGCCCGATACCGATTCGGCAAGCCGCAAGGGAGAGCGCTCCAAACCGTCCGCGAAAAAACCATCGGCAGATGCGCGCGGGCCTGGGTGCCGCCGGTTATGTGAAACACGAGACTTGGGTGCTTCCCGAAAACCGAAGCCTGCTCAAGCAGATGGAGAAACAGCTTCGCCAACCGATTCTGGCTGGCTCATTCATGTCGGAGAATTACATGAGCGCAGGTACAAACTGGAACATCGACCGCCTCTTCAGCGCCCTTCAAGCCCTGGACGAAGTGGTTTCAAACGACATCACGCTTTCTCTCGTTCAAGGCTCCGAGTCCAGCATCAAGCTGGAAATGAACGACTTCGGTGGCTTGCCGATTTACATCGCGGTGGTGGGCGAACAGATCATCGTCGACACCGTTCTGGTCGACATCGAGTCCATCAATGACGTACCGGCCTTCAATGACGCCGTGCTGCGCAGCCGGGAGATGTTCCCGCTGTCCTCGATCGGTATCGAGTCCATGCCGAACGGGCAGATTGTCTACAACATGTTCGGCGCTCTGAGCTCCGACTCCAGCCTGACGAACATCGTGACCGAGGTCAAAACCCTGGTCGACAACGTCCAGCGCGCCAGCGAAGCCTTCGAACGTTTCTTCAATTAATTATTCGGGAACAGGAAATATCCAATGACTCAGTCCATCTGGAGCAAATTGTTCACCGCGCTGCGTGGCGGTGCCAACGAAGTCGGCGAATCGATCGTCGACCAACAGGCCCTGCGCATCCTCGATCAGGAAATTCGCGATGCGGACAGCGCCCTGGCCAACGCCAAGCGTGAGCTCGTCACCATCATGGCCAAGCACAAACTGTCGGCTGACCGCGTCAGCGAGTACAACGCCAAGATCAAGGACCTGGAATCCAAGGCTCTGGCCGCCATCCAGGCCAACCGTGAAGACCTGGCCCTGGAAGTGGCCGAAGCCATTTCGACCCTGACCAACGAGCTGGACGTCGAGCAAAAGCAGGCCACCGAGTTTGGTGGTTACGCTGAAAACATGCGCAAAGACATCACCAAGGCTGAAAGCCGCATCAAAAGCCTGCGCCAGCAAGTGGACATGGCCAAGGCGCGCGAAAGCGTACAGAAAGCCCAGGTCAGCGCTTCGATTGCCAGTGGCGGCGCCAACGGCAAGCTGGAAACCGCCGTCGGTACGCTGAACCGTTTGCAGGCCAAGCAGCAGCAACGCGCCGCTGAACTGGAAGCCCAGGACCAATTGGCCGATGCGTCGACGGGCACTGACCTGGAACGCAAACTGCGCGATGCCGGCATCACCCCGGACGCAGGCAGCGCCAATGCGATCCTGGAGCGCCTGAAGCAAAAATCGGCCGAATAACCGACTCTCGAGTCGAACGCATAACCTGTGGGAGCTAGCCTGCTAGCGATTGCGGTTTGTCAGAAAACATTGATGTCGACTGACACTCCCCCTTCGCGAGCAGGCTCGCTTCTACATGGAATGTGCTGAACTGACAGACATTCAACTGTCGAGGTCAAGGATGGATGCCCTGAAGGGTTTCAAGACAATCGCAGGCCTGGCGCTCTTCATGGTCGCGTTGCAACTGTTCAACGTCGCGACCGGCTACAGCCTCATGGCCTTCGGTTTGATCCCGAGAACCGTGCACGGTCTGCTCGGCATCATCACCTCGCCATTCCTGCACGCTTCCTTTGCGCACCTGAGCGCGAACCTGATTGCCTTTTTGATTCTGGGTACCCTGGTCATCATCGAAGGACTCAACCGGTTCATTGCGGTCAGCGCGATCATTATTCTGCTGGGCGGCGCGCTGGTCTGGCTGTTCGGCTTTGCAGGCGTACACATCGGCGCCAGCGGCTGGGTGTTCGGACTGTGGGCATACCTCTTGTCCCGCGCCTGGTTCCACAGGAGCTGGGGCAACCTGATAACAGCCGGCGTCGTGGCCCTGCTCTACGGCGGTCTGATTTTTGGCTTCCTGCCTCGCCAGGGTGTTTCCTTCGAAGGCCATCTGTTTGGTGCACTCGCCGGATTTATTGCAGCCAAGGTACTTTTCTCGGCGCCGCGCAACAGGTTTAATGCCGCCGGTTGAACGCACTTGCGCAGTCAGACGCCGAGGCGATGACGTCGCCAGGAACAAGTACCCACGGAGTCAGGGACGAAATGTCGATTTTCCTTTTATTGCGCATGTATGCCTCGTCCCTCTTCCACCGTTTCGGCTGGGCAGGCCTGGTCATTGCCTTGGGCGTACACCTGAGCACGGCGTATCTGGGCCTGGTGTTATTGGGCGAACAACACCTCACCGCGCCCGCCACGTTTACTTACTTCTATCTGACCACCACACTCACCGTCGGTTATGGCGATCTCGCGCCGCAGACAGCGGCGGGACGGATATTCGTGGCCACCTGGGTCATGCTCGGGGGCATTGCGCTGCTGACGGCAGCCATCGGCAAAACCACCAGCAGCGTCATCGATGCATGGAGAAAAGGCATGAAGGGCAAAGGCGATTTCACCGGCAAGGTCGGCCATACGGTTCTCATCGGCTGGGAAGGCGCGTCCAGCGAACGGGTCATTGAGTTGTTGCTCCAGGACGAAACCTCGAACGACAACCTGATCGTCATTTGCGATTGCACCCTTGAAGAAAACCCGATGCCGGGCAAAGCGAGCTTCATCAAAGGTGAAAGCCTGTCCTCCGTGGCCTTGTTGCTGCGCGCGGGCGTTCCCGGTGCCGAGCGCGTTCTGGTGCGAACCCATTCAGACGACCTGACCCTGGCCACCGTGCTGGCGGTCAATCAACTGCAGCCTGTCGGGCATGTGGTCGCCCACTTCAATGACAGTGAAATCGCTGCGCTCGCCAGCGCCTACGCGCCCAGCCTGGAATGCACTTCCAGCATGGCCATCGAGATGTTGGTGCGCGCCTCGCAGGATCCGGGCTCGTCAGTGGTCATCAATGAACTGCTGTGCGTGGGCCAGGGCGCCACTCAATACCTGATGAAACTGCCCGAGGCCTTTGAAGCGACGTTTGGCGATCTGTACACACGGATGAAAGAACATCACAACGCCACGCTCATCGGCTATCGCGCCAAAGGCGCCCGACAACCGTCGATCAACCCGCCCGGCGCCACACGCGTTGAGGGCGGCGAGCTCTTCTACATCGCCTCCACTCGCCTCAAGGAAATCTCCAATGGGATGGTTTAAACAGTTGATGGGGCTTGAGGCCCCGAACGCGACGACAGAGTCGAAATGGACCGCCAGCGAATCCCTGCCCGTCACCGGTCCGCTGGACCTGGCATTGGGCAAAGGCGTGATGTTCGACACCACCCTGAAATTGTTGCTCGACGGCAACACCACGGTGACCATCCCGGGCTCGCAGCAGATCTGGAGCAACGGCACCGTCGATCTCGGGCAGTCGACCTGGCTGTCACGCTACTACATGAACGAGGAAGACTACTGGCTGCAGGTGCATACCACCGGCGAAATCGCCGGGCAGGTTGAGTCGGTCATCCTGTTCAATTACCTCAGTTACATCACCATCAGCAGTGAAGCGGAGTTGCGCCGATTGGCCGGTCCGCAAAGTCTGATCGGGCTGCCGACCTACACCCACAACGGCGTCGAATACACCCGCGAATGGGGCACCGAGGATGGCCAGACAGAATTGGTGGCGTTGAGCGAGCAGCTGAAAAACCCGGAGGAGTCCTACGGCATCGAGCACCGTTCGATGCTGTACGCCCGCGAAACCGGCCTGACCGACCGCCGGGAATTCCTGCTGTTTTCAGTTGAGGAAGACGCCGAAGGCACCATCAGCTTGAGCACGTCGCTGGGCATCTCGCTGTACACAACCGACCTGAATACGTTCTAAAAAAGGAAGCAGTCCATGCTAGAAGCACTCTCTATCTCCTTGAACAAAGCCGCCGTGTTCGGGTTTGTTTCGTACATCCTCGGCGCCGCGGTATTGTTCGCACTGTTCCAGTTCATCTACACCCGCATCACCCCGCACAAGGAATTCGAACTGATCCGTTCCGGCAACGTAGCCGCTGCGATCGCCCTCGGCGGGGCCATCATCGGTTTCGCCATTCCGGCCAGCAACGTGATTGCGTACTCGATCAGCATCCTCGACTTCGTGGTCTGGGCGGTCATCGCAGCCCTCGTTCAATTGCTGGCATTTCTGGTGACCAGCCTGGTGCTCAAAGGCACCTCCGAGCGCATCAAGAAAGGTGAAATCGCGGCGGGCATCTACGTGGCAGCCGTGGCCATCAGCGTCGGCATGTTGAACGCCGCGTGCATGACTCCTTCCCAGAACTGATTGCGCCCGGAGATCCCGATGAAACGAAGCAAGTACGTTCAGCTTTCGCTGGCAGCGTCGGTCGCCATGGCGATATCAGGCTGCGGGCCGACGGAAAAAACCTACGCGGTGCAGAAGAAGTACAACTTCCAGTCCGTTCAGCAGTGTGCCGATGAAAAGCTCCCGGTGGACGTGTGCTCGGACGCCTACATGACGGCCATGGCCGAGCATCGCCGCATTGCGCCGGTGTACGACAGCCAGGCCGATTGCGATGCCGACTTCGTCGCCGACTGGTGCCAACAGGATTCCGCCGGCAAGTTCATCCCCAAGCTCGGCGGCTTCGAACTGACCGCTGATGGCCAGGTGACGCAATCCCAGGTGGACGCGGCCAAGGCTCAATTACCCGCCTCGGAAGCGGCAAACACGGGTGGCTCGGGCTTCTCCACCAGCAGCCTGCTGACCGGCCTGCTGATCGGCAACATGCTGAGCAGCAACCGCAACAGTTACTACTCCGAGCCGGTGTACCGCTATCGCGATGACCGCGGCAGCTACTCGAACTCGACGCTCAGCCAGCGGATTGCCAAGGGCTCGACGTTCACCAAGTCCAATCAGGCAAGGTACGGCAGCAGCAACTACGCCGACTCGGTTCGCTCTTCTACCAGCAAGCCGGTCTCCGTTGCCTCGTCCACCTCCCGTGGCGGCTTCGGCAGCAAGGCCAGCGCACGCAGCGGCTGGGGCGGCGGCGGATCGAGCAGTTAAGGAAACCGGGCCATGAAGAAGATCCATTGCGCAGAGCGTCCTGACTGGAAACAGACCGCCGAGAATCTCGGCTTTCTGTTCCACACCATCGACAACGAACCCTACTGGGATGAGAGCGCGTATTACCAGTTCTCGCTCAAGCAGATCGAGAACGATCTCGAAGACCCGACCACCGAGATCCATGGGATGTGCATGGACCTGGTGGCCCGCGTGGTTCAGAGCGAGGAGTTGCTGGAGCGCCTGAGCATTCCCGCGCCATTCTTCGACATGGTGCGCACCTCATGGCTCGAAGGTCACCCGCACCTGTACGGGCGCATGGATTTCTCCTACAACGGCACCGGGCCCGCCAAGTTGCTGGAACTCAATTACGACACGCCGACCAGCCTGTATGAGGCGGCGGCGTTTCAGTGGGGCTGGCTGGAGCAATGCATCGAACGCGGCTTGCTGCCCAAGCATGCCGACCAGTTCAACAGCATCGACACCAAACTGCATCAGGCCTTCGCTCAATTGCAGCTCAAGCAACCCTTCTATTTTGCCTCGATGAAAGACTCGGTCGAAGACAAGGGCACTACCGACTACCTGCGGCTGGTGGCGGAAAAGGTCGGCATCGAATCACGCCACATCGATATCGAAGACATCGGCCTGACCAGTGACGGACGTTTCGTCGACCTCGAAGATCGCTGGATCCCTCACCTGTTCAAGCTGCACGCCTGGGAGTTCATCTTCCACGAGCCCTTCGGTGCAGCGATTGCCCAGAGTGATACGCAATTTTTCGAACCGGCCTGGAAATCCATCATCTCCAACAAAGGCATCCTGCCGCTGTTGTGGGAATTCAACAAAGGTCACCCGAACCTGCTCGCGGCGCACCTGGATACCGAGCCGGGCAAAGCCGTACCAAAAGGCTGGGTGCGCAAGCCGTTCTTCTCCCGGGAAGGTGCCAATATCGAGCTGCAAACTGCTGACGGCCTGATCGTGAAAGAGGACGGCCCCTACACCGATGCGCCGTTTATCCTTCAGGAGTTCGCGCCGCTTCCGCAGTTCGGCGACAGCTTTACGTTGATTGGCTCCTGGGTAATCGGCGATCAGGCGGCGGGGATCGGTGTACGTGAGGACAACAGCTTGATCACCAAGGATTCGAGCCGGTTCTTGCCGCATCTGATACTCGACTGACCGCTCCATCGCCCACTAAAAAGGCCCGGTGAGGACATATCGACAGACGCCCGCAAGACTTATGGCTGAAATGCCGGATAATGGCGGCCATTCGTTTAATCCCCCATGGAAATCAAGGTCAACTTTCTCGACAACCTTCGACTTGAAGCCAAGTTCGACGACTTCACGGTGGTGGCCGATCAACCTATCCGCTACAAGGGCGATGGCTCGGCGCCGGGTCCGTTCGACTATTTCCTGGCGTCGTCGGCGTTATGTGCGGCGTATTTCGTGAAGTTGTACTGCGACACTCGCAGTATTCCGACCGAAAACATCCGCCTGTCGCAGAACAACATTGTTGATCCGGAAAACCGCTACAACCAGATTTTCAAGATCCAGGTCGAGTTGCCCGCGGACATCTCCGACAAGGACCGCCAGGGCATCCTGCGTTCCATCGACCGTTGCACCGTGAAAAAAGTGGTGCAAGCCGGGCCTGAGTTTGTGATCGAAGAGGTGGAAAACCTCGACGCCGATGCGCAGGCGTTGCTGATGCCTGCTTCTACCTCAGAGGCGAGCACCTATATTGCGGGCAAGGATCTGCCGCTGGAGCAGACCATCGCCAATATGTCGGCCATTCTGGCGGACCTGGGCATGAAGATTGAAATCGCCTCGTGGCGCAATATCGTGCCCAACGTGTGGTCGCTGCATATCCGCGATGCGCACTCGCCGATGTGTTTTACCAACGGCAAGGGCGCAACCAAGGAAGGCGCGCTGGCGTCGGCGTTGGGCGAGTTTATCGAGCGACTCAACTGCAACTTCTTCTACAACGACCAGTTCTGGGGCGAAGAGATCGCCAACGCGCCGTTTGTGCATTACCCGGACGAACGCTGGTTCAAGCCTGGCCGTAAAGATGAACTGCCGAGCGAAATACTCGACGCGCACTGCCTGAAGATTTACAACCGCGACGGCGAGTTGCGTGGTTCCCACCTGATCGACACCAACTCGGGCAATGAAGAACGCGGCATCTGCGCGCTGCCCTACGTGCGCCAATCGGACGGCGAAGTGGTGTATCCTGATTGAAAACCTGTTCCTGAGCAACGGCATGAGTGCCGGTAACACGCTGGCCGAAGCCCAGGTGCAGTGCCTGTCGGAGATCTTCGAGCGCGCGGTAAAACGCGAAATCATCGAAGGTGAATTTGCCCTGCCGGATGTGCCCGCCGATGTGCTGGCGAAGTACCCGGGAATACAGGCCGGTATTCAGGCGCTGGAAGAGCAAGGGTTCCCCGTATTGGTGAAGGATGCGTCCCTGGGGGGGGAATTCCCGGTGATGTGCGTCACGTTGATGAACCCGCGTACCGGCGGCGTGTTCGCCTCGTTCGGCGCGCACCCGAGCCTGGAAGTGGCGCTGGAACGCAGCCTGACCGAATTGCTCCAGGGCCGAAGCTTCGAAGGCCTCAACGACTTGCCCCAGCCGACGTTTGAAGGTCATGCGGTGACCGAGCCGAATAACTTCGTCGAGCACTTCATCGATTCCAGCGGCGTGGTGTCGTGGCGCTTCTTCAGTTCCAAGTCGGACTACGAATTCGTGGAGTGGGGGTGAAAACTCGAATGCCGAGGAAGCCGCGACCTTGTTCGGCATTCTCGAAGGCATGGGCAAGGAAGTGTACATGGCGGTCTACGAGCATATCGGCGCGACGGCATGCCGCATCCTGGTCCCGGACTATTCGGAAATCTATCCCGTGGACGACCTGATTTGGGATAACACCAACAAAGCGCTGTTCTTCCGCGCCGATATCCTGAACCTGCATCGCCTGGACGACGAAGAACTGCAAGCGCTGGCTGAGCGTCTGGTGGAAAGTGAGCTGGACGACTACACCGACATCACCTCCCTGATCGGCATCGAGTTTGACGACAATACCGTTTGGGGTCAGCTGACAATCCTGGAGTTGAAACTGCTGATTTATCTCGCCTTGCAGCAATTTGAAGAGGCCAAAGAGGCGGTGGAGATGTTTCTGCAGTACAACGACAACACGGTTGAGCGCGGCTTGTTCTACCAAGCTGTCAACGCGGTGCTGGAGATGAAGCTGGACGAAGATCTGGAGTTGGAAGACTACGAGGCCAATTTCCGTCGGATGTTTGGTAACGAACGGATGGATGCAGTGATCGGCTCGGTGGACGGCAGTGTACGCTTCCATGGTTTGACGCCGACCAGCACCAAACTGGAGGGGCTCGACAG